>JADMIO011826935.1_pt1 | contig 105119 bp, 63 predicted proteins | sample 8958161 | NCBI WGS metagenome assembly JADMIO01 (sample SAMN16585339, study PRJNA669376) | soil metagenome | isolation source: Crop rotation soil | place: USA: Cullars Rotation, Alabama | collected 2011 | reverse complement strand
GACTTCAAGTCACGTGAATTCCAAGCTTCGGATCCCACTGTGCTGGAAAGCTTTATGGTGCCATCTGTTTGATACCATACCTGTGTCACCTGTTCCAGTTCGGGAAAATCGTTGCGTAAAGCGGGCGTAATGGCCATCGACACGCTGGGATTATAATCAAGGCCGTTCATGGTGACCCGGTAGGTACGATCGGCCTTGTGGTTGTACTGATCATAGCTCAACTCGTTGCGCACCACTAAAAAAATGATGATACAGGCGGCAATTCCCAGGGTAAGCCCCAATATGTTCAATAAAGCATAACTGAAATGGCGGCGTATATTCCGCAGTGCAATGAGGAAGAAGTTGCTGATCATGGAAAGTTAACTTTACAGATGAATAGAAGGCCCATGAATGCCTTAAATAATATGCCATTTGTAAAACGGGCTGATAACCACCTTCATTTGCAAAAATAATATCCGAAACCTGTTCGGTTATGATACAATGAATGTACGGTTCCAGCCCATAAATTGAAAAGGCCGCCTCTTTATATTGAGACGGCCTTTTTGCGCTTTTCTATTTTGCAGAACTACTGCTTTCAACCAGCATCTTCCACTAACAACTATTGCAATATAAAGGTCATTACGATAGATGGGTCGTCGGTACTGCTCATCTTTCCATAAGTGATGCCACTGGCAGTATAGTAGTCGAACGCTATGTGATTGTTGCGGATAAAGTTGTCAAGTTTTGTCATGATTGGGGCCACGTATCCGCCGCTGGCAGGGCTTTGTAACGTAAACGTAAAGACCCCATTGTTGTCTACCGTATAGAGATAGGTGATGGTGGTAGTCCATCCGCTGGTGCCGCCGTTCTGGCTACAGAACCCGTCGAGCTTCAGGCGTTTATTTACGATGTCCCAGGTCAGTTTCAAAGAACCGTAGTTGAAAGCGGCAATCAGGAGCGTACGGTTGGTCAGGTTGTTGTGGAAATAGTTCAGTGTATCGGTACCTGAAGCAGAAGTGCCGGGGTATATGGTCTTATAATTGCTGAAAAGGGCGTTGTATTTGCTGCCCCATAACTTATATAACGGCAGCAAGGGAATAGGGTTATTATTGATGATATACTCTTTGCCGGTAGAACTGTACAATGCGAGTGTGGTCGCATTTTTCCACGCCACCTTTACAAACTTTGTTCCCTTCAGCGTTACACCGCTGTCAAGGAGTTGCATGTTGTCGATCGTAAAAGCGAATTTTCCGGTTGATGCTATTACAGTTCCGTCGGCGTCAATTGTTGTGAGGGTTAGGCGCTTGCCAGCAAGCAAACTGTTCGTCATATTCGGTTCTACCGCAACCCTGTTCCCGTTGTCGAGCACAATAAAGGAGTTGGGGTTGTCGGTAAAGAATTTCCTGAATGCATTGATCGCCGTTAGATACTCCCCATTTACGTAGCGGGCTTTTTGCGCCGCTGTAGCTTTCACCAGGCTGAATGGCTGCCGGTATCTTTTGCCAATAAAGATGAGGCTGTCTCCGGAAATGTGGTCGTAAATAAAGTCGATATCACTTCTGAATCCATCCCTTATGTTACCGCCGAAAGCCGATGCATCGGGATCGTTCAGCAGGCTGATATAGGTATAGGTATCGAAGACCAGGTCGGCGCCCATATCGGCCTTCACCCGGTATTGCGACTGCCGTACCTTCGATGCGCTGCTGTCCATAAGGTCGGCATACATGTTTACGAACTGCGATTGATCGAAGTTCATATAAAATCCATAACCACCGCCAAGGCCCGTGGGCAGCACACCTATCCAGCCGTTTTCTGCTGTAGTAAGAGCGTCCTGCACCTGCTTTATTTGTTCGGCCATTCTTTCCTGTGGGTCTTCGTCAAAGGCATTGACGAAAGACTTCTTTTGGCAACCCGTAAACCCGGTTGCCAGAAGTACTATTAGTATAAAGAAAACTATTTTTTTCATCGTAGTATTTTTTATTGAGCCAATGGGCCGTAGAAATAATTAGATGGAACTCCTGTTTGGTAAAACCCGCCGGTTTTGGTGTACAAACTGCCCGGCATATTGGCCTGCAACCAGTCTGGTGTAAACGTATTACTGGTCAGGTATTGCTGAATAGAGGTAGTGAAGCCAGGTGCGAATAAAGCAGCATTGGCATAGTTACCTGTTGTGCCGGCCTGGGCCACTTTTGTAAAGGTGGTTACTCCGGTAGTCGGATTTATCGCCATGGCAAAAGTGTAATCGGCAAAGTTCTGGGTGCTGCTCCCTGCTGCGGTATAGGCGGCCCTTACAGTAAGGGAGGTTGCGCTGTTGAATATAAACTGAATATAATCCAGGTGATATTTGGCTGTACTGCTATACGCCAGTATTACATCCCTGAACTGGTTATAGGCAGTGGCGAAATTGGGCGATGAACCGTAGGTGGTGTACATCGGATCTTCCAGGTTAATGGTCATCGTCTTGTACAGGTTTTGGCCTAACCAGTAGGGGAAGGTTACTGACGGGTCTTTCAGCACATCTTTGATATAGAGCTGTACCTTTTTTTGAAGGGCCCTGAAGTCTACATTGAGCGATGAATTGAAGTAATTCACGACGCTCGATTCTTTAGCCCGTAATGCAGCCTGGCCGGCGGCTGAAGAAGAGGTTCTTACCCAGTTGTCGAACCAGGGCTGGCCTTTTACCAGCAACGTAGCGGTCATTTCTGCAAAATCCTCAGCCGCGTTCTGGCTGGCATAGCTGGAAACGTAGCCGTATTTATGCGCGGTATCGAGCGGTGTCGACGTCCAGGTGGCTTTATAGGAAGATCCCGTGATCACAGCAAATTCGGGCGGCATTACATACCGCTGGTTCAAAATATGCGTGAACTCGTGATGAATGACATAGAGCCTCGACGTTACGAAGCTGGGTGATAAAGAGAAATTGTCGAGCCCGAAGAGGTTCACCCGAACACCGCCCGTGGCGGTGCCTGCATAGCCAACATTCTGAGCATCGTAGGAAGTAGAACCGTACAGCACAAACTCCTTGGGCACATTTGTTCTTATAAAGGTAACTCCGGCAATATCGCGGTAAGGCTTAATATATCCATCCAGCACGGTGGTCATCATGGGCTGCACCGTTTCTGCCTTGGGCGGCGAAACGTTGCGGTCGCTTTCATGATAGTACCGGTGGTAATGGTAGATGACGTTGACGTTGTATTCATCGAGAAAATTCGTTTTCAACCATTGGTCCAGCGCGGTGTTGGTGGCGGTTTCATCAGGGTTCAAATCGGAAACATTCACCTGGTCGAATTTCTCTTTTTTACAGGAACTGGATGCTGCGCATAACAGCATCAGCATGAAGAACGGTAAATATATTTTTCTTGACATAAGAGTTTGTTTTCTTTAAATGACTATCGCGGATTTGCTTCAACACCGGCAAGGGATACCTGCACCGGAAGCTGGAACAGCCTTCGGGGATCGTCGGGGCCCAGCTCAATAAAGCTTTCAACGCCGGTAGCACTGAACAGGTTCTTCTTCACTGGCAGGCGGCGCCTTACGATGTCGAGCCAGCGGATGCCTTCCTGCAGGAACTCGGCCTTTTTGGCATCGAGAATAGTTTGAACGATGCCGGCACGGGGATCGTCGATGGAATAAAATGCCTTTATTTTTGACAGCGTTACTGCATCAGTGGCAGGATTGTAATTCTGCAATCTCACACTGAAAAAATCGTTGATGTCTTTTAATGCAAGATCATACTGACCTGTTTCTGCGTATGCTTCCGCCCTGTTCATCAGCGTTTCATCGGCAGTAAGCATTATAAAGGGCAGATAAGGATAACCGGTGTTAGCCGATGCGTAGAAGAAATATTCCTTCCATTTGTAAGTGGTATAGTTGGGGAGGGCGTAGTTGAGCACTTTGTTTTGTACGAACTTACCCGTTACATTGGGCTGTGTGAACATAATGGAAAGCTTTGCCCCGTATCCGTAGCGGGGTGTTCTGTAGATCCGCTGATAGGTGGAGTAACAGCTTGCCATGAGCAGGGTGGCTTTCACATCTGTTTTAGAAAAGTTTACATTGAATTCGGCAGAACTCCAGTTCTTCATGGTAGTGGCAATTGGGCGCAGGTTGCTCACGAAATCACCCGAAGGGTAAGTTGCCGAGGCATGTGCGATAGCTTTCTGCCAGTCGCCTTTGAAAAGGTAGAACCTCGATGCAAAGGCATGCGCTGCGGCCGGCGTAAAATGATATTTCGGAACTTCGTATGCTGAAGCGTTGAGCAGCTTAATGCCCTGTTCCAAATCGCTCTGAATATTATCATAAGTACTCTGCACCGTTCCCCGGCTGTATTGGGCCTTCAATACCGTCTCTGGTTTGGTTACATAGGGAACACCCGGTGAACTGTTATCGCCGCCAGGCTGGTAGGCTTTCGCAAAGAAGATGGCCAGCATATGGTGGGCATAGGCCCTTGCTACCAGCGCTTCTCCTTTATAAGGCAGTGCTGCATCGCCAAAATTGCCTTTTTCAATGGCTTCCAGGGCCTGGTTGGCAGCCGCAATGGCTTCATAACAGCCGTTCCAGTAATTGTCGGCAGAATTGAGGCCGCCGCCAACAAGGTCCTGCCAGGTATAGTAATTACTGATCAAATCATTTACATCCCCTGCGCCAGCGCCTTTGTCTTCCGAATTATCGGAGGCAGCTTCTGCAATGGTGAGGTAGTCGGAAGTAGAGTAGGCCGTGGCCACCAGCTGCGCTACCTTTTCCAGTGTGTTGATCTCCGTTCTGTTGTCAGGTGATTCATCCAGGTATTTTTTACAGGCTGATAACAGCACTATTATTGATAGAAAGATGGGTGTTATTGGTTTCTTGTTCATGATTGACATAGTTTAAAATCCAACTTTTAAGGATACCGTTACCTGTTTTGCGCTTGGAAGCGCCACGCCGCCGGAATTGTAGAATTCAGGGTCCTGACCATTCAACCGTTTGTCGGCATAAATGGTGAGTATATTATTGGTGACTGCCGTGATCGAAGCATTGGTCATGCCTAATAGTGAACAGAACTTTTGAGGTAACTGATAGCCGAAGGCCACATTGGCCAGCTTCACATATTTCCCGTTTACAACCCGTTGTGTTGAGTAGTTATACAGATTGTAAGGGTATACGGCCTGTATCTGGGCTCCTTTGTTATCAACGATCTGCAATGCCGAAACAGGGTCCAGAATGGATGGAACGGATGTTCTGGTTTCGTCGCCGGGCATCATCCACCTGTTCTGTACATCTTTCGTCATCGCCTGCATATCAGAGTAAGCCGCGCTTATTGTTGGTCTTAACCGCAATACGTTGCCATAAGAGAATTTGATAAGCCCTGACAATGTAAAGCCTTTATAGCTTACCTGGTTGTAAAGGCCGCCTGTAAGCGTGGCATCAACAGGGCCTTCGTATTTCAGGTTCGACAGGTCATCATCCTGCAGATAGACATACGGTGTAACGGGACTTCCTTTTCCTGTGCCGATAAATGTCGGGTAGCCCAGGTAGTGATCGAGGCCGGCAAAGGGAACCGAAAACAGACCTTTTGATGGGTACCCTTTCACCGAGCCGCCATTTCCTGAAACTGACGTCCAGATGAGGGGATCTGTTTCAAGGCTGGTGATCTTGTTTTTATTCTGGGCGATGTTGAACCTTGACGACCACGAGAAATTCCTGGTGCGCACGATCCTGGCGTCAAGCGTGAACTCGATGCCGTTCGCAGCCATGGTAGCGTAATTGCCTTTTTTAACAAACTGGCCGCCTATGCCCGACGTTTTAATGTCACCAATAAGGTCCTGGTTGCGCCTTTTGTAATAGTCTACTTTCAGCGTTATCCTGTTGTTCAGGAAGCCCAGGTCGGTGCCAATGTCGAGGTCTTTTGATTTCTCCCAGGTCAATTGCGAGTTTTCCAGGTCATTGATATAGGTCAATGTTTCCTGGTCGTTGAGGTACGGTCTTCTGGCAATCAGGTTGTAATAGGTGGCTGCCGAGTTGGTGGCGGCACCTATATTACCGGTAAGGCCGTAAGATGACCGCAGTGTTGCCGACGTAAGCACGTTGTTGCTTATCCAGAACGGCTCCTCGTGGATGTTCCAGCTGGCTGCCAGGTTCCAGGTGGGCAACCACCGGGCTACCTTGCTTTTTCCCATTTTGTTCGAGCCATCGTATCGTACGGTAGGGGTGAACACGTATCTGTTCTTATACCCGTAGGTAGCTGTAAACATATAGGCGAGAAACCGCTCTTTGCCGGGACGCATCCCGAAATAGGGCCTGCCTTGTTCCGCCGCCTGTTTGAAGTACATGTAATAAGGGTTTGCCAAACCGCCGTTATCAAACTGGTATCCCACACCGTTGAAGAACTCATATTGCCGATCGGTGTTGCGGGCTTCCATAGACGCAAATGCGCTCACCGTATGATCGTTATTAAATGTTTGATTGTACTCGAGCGAATGCCTGAAATAAAGGTATCTCAGGTTATCTGTTTGTGAATTGTAGAAGCCCCCGCCTGGCAGTACAATAAAGGGAAGGTCGTTCGGGTGATCGGGATCGGCATATAAGTACTGGTTATTACCAATTGATATGGCGGTTTTACCTGCCTTATAGGCCTGCGCCATATTCGAACCTTCCAGCACTGAGGTCTGGCTTTCAGATTTAACATAGCGGTAAGCGCCGTTGATGTTGTATTCCAGCTGCGGAATGATCTTGAAGCTGAGACCGCCCTGCACCTTAAAATCGAGCACTTGCAGTTTCATATAATTGGTGTTCAGCTCGTTTATGATGTTGAAGGGGGCATAGTTCCGGGTAAAGTATTCCAGTTTGCCGTTCTCGTCGTAAGCCGTCAACATTCTGCTGGCGTTCAGCGCATAATTGTAGGGGTTAATGTCGAAGCCCCGCAAATAGCTGCCGTACACCGGCTCACTCTGCTGATTCAGGGTGCCCGGTGTTCTTTGATTACGCACGGAGCCGGTGGTTAGCAGTTCTCCTTTAACCTTGCTGCCTATCCTGAAATTGTTACGCAGATTCCCGGTGAATTTCTCTACATTATTCCCCAGGGTTTGGCCATTGTCTTTCAGGTATGAGGTAGATGCATATGTCTGGAACCTGTCGGTACCCGAAGAAATGCTTATAGAATGCTCCTGTACAAAAGAGTTTTTGAAAATGAGGTCGAACCAGTCGGTATTGGCATTGGCGTAGCGCGATAAGAAGGCAGCTTTGCTGTCATCGTCGTTTCGCAAACCGTATGTTCCGGTAGTGGAGTCATAGGAATTAATGAGGCTGTACATTTTATACAGTACACCGCCATCGCCGCCGCTTATTGTGCCCGGCATTTGGAAGTATCCTTTGTTCATCTCTTCCATCAACACGCTCATTTGGTCGGCGGAATTCAAAATGTCGAAATCTTCATAGCGCGGTTTAATATACATGGAGTAGTTACCGGTATAATTGATGATGGGCGTTCCGCTGGAAGAAGCCCTTCCTTTTTTCGTGGTTACCACAACCACCCCGTTCATGGCGCGGGCGCCGTACAGGGCAGTGGCCGCAGCATCACGCAGGATGGTGATATCCTGGATGTCGGCGGGATTTATACCAGCTACCGATGAACCCAGCAAAGTGCTCATATCGCCGGTAGTGAGGGCTTCGTTTGAAATATTGACCACGTCTTCCACGATAATTCCGTCGATCACCCATAGCGGTTTGTTATCGCCCGACAGGGAGGTAGCACCCCTGATCCGCAATTTGGGTGCAGCCCCAAAGGTGCCCGACACATTTTGCAGCGATACGCCCGCAAACTGTCCTTCCAGCATTTTGGTAATGTCTGTTGCCCCCGGCCGATCCAGCTCTTTGGCGGTTAAGGTGGAGCTTGAACCTGAAAACAGCTTTTTCTTTACGGTTTGATAACCTGTTACAACCACTTCACCCAGCGCGGCGTCATCGCGCTGCAACGAGATCCGCAAAGTACCCTGGTTATCATACGTTATTTTACGCTGTGAGAACGAGATGTGGGTTACCTGCAGCACGTCGCCCTTCTTTAATTTAATAGTGAATCTTCCCAGGGAATCGGTGGCCACCGCCTGTTTTGATCCTTTGATTAAAACGGAGGTATGGGATAACGGTGTTCCATTATCATCTACCACAATCCCTGTTACAGTCCTTAAATCCTGGGCCTGCAGTAAAGAGGTAGTTGTTAGTAATAAAATAAGAAAAACGAGTAGCTTTTGGGGGATGCCCGGGGCGGCCCCATTTCGCATGTGACTCATAGTAGTTGGTGTTTGGTAAGTTAACATATTAGGGAAAAGTACATGTAATAGCGCTTCGTAGATGCGCACGGGTGATTACATAAACAGTTTTTTTAAGGTTAGCAGAATCGAATTAAACGGCACAAGTTAGGAAATTTAACAGGCAGGGAGTAAAAAGAATGAAGCGAATTTCTATTCAGGCGCACTAATATACCGGTTAGTGGTATCAGGAATGGGTAGAGCGTGCACGATCAGTATTATAAACTTGTCAAGACTACACGCAAGAGATCGCATTGACGGAAATTTACTACTGGATAATTTGGATTTCGAACAAATTATATATAACGTTTTATTCGTTTTTTTGAGCTGGTAAGTAAATTTTTTTCTCTTGTATGAATGGCTTTCCGTTTCCCGGCATTCGTAGTAAATTGCAGTACCAGACAGGCCTTCAAAAGATAGCCGTAATGAAACATTGGTACCTATTTATACCCCTGCACCTTATTGCCCTATCCATTTGTGCACAGCAGATCAACAAACCGGTTCGTTTGAAAACCGGCGCCCTGCCGGCATCAATGAATTTGCGTTCTCAATTGCATTTGATCGATTCATTGAAAAAATTTCATTACAGGAACCGGTATTATACGCTTATTCAGTTTGATAAATTACCCACTGAAACAGAGCGCAGGGCTTTGTTGCAGGATGGCATTGTGCTATATAATTATATTGCCGGCAACAGCTACCTCGCCGAAATAAATGACCAGGTCACATTAACCCAGCTTACAAAGAGTAATATTAGCGGTTATTATACATTACATGCAAACGCAAAGATCGCTCCCGATGTGGTGCAACAGTTACAGCAACAAATACATGATGCTGACAAACTGATTGCAGTAAGTTTTTATGGAAATGTTGACAAGGCTACTGTCATTGCCGAATTGCAAAAAGCAGGTGCGCAAGTCATAGAAACAGATATTAAACCTTCGCAGGCAGTATTTATTGATGCTTCTGCTTCCGTTGTTCAAAAAATTGCAGCGCTTCCCTTTGTATCGTATATAAGCAGTCAGTATATGAAGACGATGCCCTTCAATTATAAGAACAGGGGTGCTCATGCAGTTAATTCATTAAGTATGCCATCGGGCCGTAACCTGCAGGGAAATAATGTTGTGGTAGGTGTTGGCGACGAAGGCAACGCTTCATTGCATATTGATTTCGCCGGCCATATGATGGAAATGACCGGTCCTTTATTTACCAACCATGCTACGCATATAACTGGTTCTTTAAGTGGCGCAGGCATACTGAACCCAAAATATAAGGGCATGGCCCCACAAGCCACCACTATTAATAATATTTTCAGCAACATATTGGGCAATGCCCCTTATCATGTCAATGATTACAATATGGTGCTTACCAATAACTCGTATGGAAGTGGTCAGATTGGTTGTTTTGGGGGGTATTACGACCTGTTGAGTAAATACGTAGATGATCAAATGCATACTTATCCCTCGCTATTACATGTGTTTGCAGCGGGTAATTTTGGGGGCAATACCTGTGGAATGTCACCGTATGGGTTTGGTACCATTGTTTCGGGTTACCAAACAGGCAAAAATGTGTTGGATGTCGGTGATATAGGTAACGATACTTATAAAATTGATATGTATTCGAGCCGTGGCCCGGTAAAAGATGGCCGTTTAAAACCCGAGCTGGTTGCCGGGGGAGTCGACATCATTTCTACCGGAATGAATAATATATACTTTACTACCGGCGGCACCAGTTGTTCGGCCCCCACCGTTACCGGTATACTCGCTTTGCTGTACGAACGATACCGGCAATTGCATGGTGGCAATAATCCCACTTCGGCCCTCATTAAAGCAGTAGCCTGTAATGGCGCCGTAGATATGGGTAATCCAGGGCCTGATTATACCTATGGTTTTGGTAATATCAATGCCCGCAATTCGGTTGAAGCCATTGAAAACAATACCTGGTTTACCGGTTCTGCCGCTACCGGCAGTTCGGCAACATTTACCATACCGGCCGTTCCCGCAGGCACCGCACAAATCAAAATCTTGTTATACTGGAACGATCCCGCTGCCGATGCAAGCGCGCTTAGCGCATTGGTGAATGACCTTGACCTTACGGTTACCTCAGGTGATGGCACTGTACATTATCCCCTGGTGCTCGACTCAACAGCTGTGAATGTTGACCTGCCGGCTGTGGAAGGGGTCGACAGCCGGAATAATATTGAACAGGTGGTGATAAACAATCCGCCTGCCGGCAATTGTACGGTTACAGTTAAAGGAACCGGTATTCCACAGGGGCCACAGGATTTTGTAGTGGTTTATCAGGCAATTCAAAAAGGGATAATAGTAGAATATCCTTTTGGTGAAGAAACCCTGGTGCCGGGTGAAGTGGAATTTCTGCGGTGGAGCGCATCAGATGCCAACACCAACACCTTTACCATTGAATATTCGTTGGATAATGGCCAAACTTATACAACCATCAGCAACAGCATACCAGCCACCAGTAGAAATTATAAATGGACGGTGCCTGCTTCCCTTACATCTGATGCAGCCCTCATACGCGTTAGCCGCAATAATACCTCGTACAACGATGCCAGCGATCACACCTTTACCATTTTAGATACTACCAATATTACAGTTACCAATACCTGCCCTGGCTATGTTAATTTATCATGGAGCAGCATTCCTGCTGCTACCAGTTACGACATTATGATGCTGAAGGGAACCAGTATGCAGGTAGTTGGTTCAACCACCAATACAAATTATTTACTGGGCGGGTTAAACAAAGACAGCGCCTGCTGGCTGGCGGTTCGCGGAGTAATAGGCTCCGCTGCAGGCCGCCGTTCTGTGGCTGCAACAATAACTCCCTCGGGCGGGGCTTGTGCTTCCCCCGATTTTGATAATGACCTCAGTGTTGATTTGTTGTCGCCGGTATCGGGCCGAATGTATACTTCTTCTCAATTAGGCATACAGGCCCCACAGGTACGGATTACCAACAAAGGTAGTATAGCAACCGCCGGTGCTGTTAATATCAGCTACCAGGTGAATGGAGGTACACCTGTAACAGAGACTGCTTCAATAAGTATAGCCGCAAACGCAAATTATACTTATACGTTTGCCTCCTCTTATGATTTCAGCAGCACCGGAACTTATACGGTTAAAGTGTGGATCAATTATGCAGCCGATGTGCTGCACAGTAATGATACATTGACCACCATCGTAAAACAGTTAAAAAACGATGCCATCGTATTGGCCCCTTCTTTTACCGAGGGGTTCGAAAGTGCTGCCGACAAATCGTATTATAACGGCGCCATGGGTTTTGAAGGGCTCGATCGCTGCGACTTAAAGAGTAGTAACGGTAACGGCCGCACACGAACATTTATAAATACTGTTTTTGCACATACCGGCAAACGTAGCATAACCTTCGACCGCGATAAGTCGGGGGGCGGCGATAGCAGTGTGAACAACCTCATAATGACATTTAACCTCAGCAGGTATAGTGCAGGTTCAAAAGAATTGTGGTTGTCGCTTTATTTTATGGGGCACTGGCTTAATTTAGCCCCTGCCGGTAACCGGGTACTCATCAGGGGAAGCGACCAGGGGGCATGGGTCCCTATTTATAAAATGCCCGACATGCCCGGAAAGAATGTATATAATGCCATGCCCGCGGTCAATATTATAGAAGCGCTGGCTAATGCCTCGCCGGCGCAAACGGTAAGCAGCAGTTTTCAGATCAGTATAGGGCAGGTGGGATACGTCCCAGTCTATTCACTCGTATCGCCTGGCGGCGGAGAAACTATTGATGATGTAACCATTTCCCTTACAAAGCATGATGTAAGCATGGTGCAACTGCTGGCCCCCTCTTTAACCAGTTGTGCGCATGGTAGCGGTGAACCAGTTACTGTAGTGGTAAAAAATAACAGTTTATCGGCCCTTGCCAATGTGGCTGTATCGTACCAGGTTAACAACCTGCCGGTTGTTACCGAAAATATTTCTTCTATTGATTCAGGTGCAACAGTAACTTATACATTTAATCAAACGGCCAATCTTTCTGCATTCACCCCTTATACCATTAAGGCCTGGTCGCATTTGAGCACAGATACTTATTTGCTTAACGATACTGTTACCGGTAACCTGCCATTGCCTGCCGGCGCGTTTACTGCCGCCAGGGTCAACAATACCGCATTGTTACAATGGGAAACCTGCAGCGAATTAACCGGCGATGAGTTTGTGATTGAAAGAGGTGTTGATGGAATGAGTTTCGATAGTATTGCCACCGTGCCGGGTACCGGCGCCAGCAATACCATAAAGCAATACCAGTTTACCGATGAGCAGCCATTTACCGGAATTAATTATTATCGCATCAAGCTAACCGCCAGGAACGGAAAATTCAGGTATACGCCCATCCGTAGCGTAACGTTTGATAATTATTTACGCGTTATAGTGAAGCCAAATCCCGTAACAAACGGCGTGCTGTACATCAGCAGTTCTGCCAACTGTAACCGCATTGATCTGTATGATGCAACTGGCAGGTTGATGAAAAGAGTGCCGGTGAACGGATTGCAACTGCAATTGCCGGTTCAGCCCCTGGCCAAAGGCGTTTATTTTATAGCGGTAATAACAGATGTAGGGAAGAAAGTTGAAAAGATAGTTATTGAATAGGAAAGCCACAACAAATAGTGCGAATGAGCGTTCTTTCCAGTTTATAATATTTTTACCACATATATTTCCCCCGACCATGCGCTACAAAACCCTTTTACCGTATTGTTTTCTGTTATGTATTCTTTTTGTTGCAGCCTGTTCAGAACCTGAACGACCGGTAACAAAGGAAGAAGCTGCTGCCCTGGCTAAATCGCTGAAGAATAACATTGCCCATCGCAAAAGCAACTGGCTCAATGAAGTGCTGGATCTTAAAGCTTTTGAAAACCGCATCAGCGAGGCTGCCCATAACAAGTTGGATGAATCTATGCTGAAAGGTGCTATGAAAAGCCTGGAGTCGGGCGATTTTGGTGAGCAGGTGATAAAAAGCCTTGGCAAAAAAGGAAGCTATGAGCTGGTTAAGCAATATGAAAAAGACAACCACCAGCACCTTGTTTTCCGCATGTACAATGAAGAGTTGAATTATCACGATTTTGAACTGATCAAAAAAGGCGATAAGGTTAAAATAGCAGATATGTTAATTTATACCACCGGCGAAAACCTGAGCGCTTCGCTCGCCGAATCGTTGATGTCGATGAATGAGCAGTTAACTGCAGCAAGCCATATAGATCCCAACGAGATGCAGAAAATACAGCTCATCAAAAATTATATTCACAGAAAGGACAGTGAAAAGGCCAATGAGCTGTATAAATCATTGCCTGGTTTGCTGAGAGCCCAAAAGCTGTATAAGATCATGTACATTCATATTGCCAGTGGCCTCGGCAACGAGGAGTACCTGGCGGCGCTCAACAAGTTTCAACAGGAATACCCCGATGCGCCCAATATGTACCTGCTGATGATCGATGCCTATTTCCTGAAAAAAGATTGGCCGGGCGCACTGCGTTGTGTGAACAGCCTCGATTCCCTGATCAATAAAGATCCTTTCCTTGATTTTTATCGTGCTATTATCCATAAACAAAATAACGACCTGGCCAATGAGCTGGTTTGCCTTGAAAAACTGCATCAGTACATGCCTGAATTTGGCACCGGCACCATTTTGCTCATCGGCGCTTACCTCGATGAAAAGCAACTGGACAAGGCGGTGGCGCTTACACAAACGTTTAAAAAGGGTAAAGATGTTGATGAGGAATCTTTGGAGGGCTTGTACCTGCTGTATCCTGATTATAAGAAGAAAATGGGAGAAAGTTTTTAAGTTTATAAGTTTTAAGTTAAAGCCGTGCCACGGTTGCAGACCCTGGCGCGGCTTCGTTTTTTGCGGAAATTCTTCAACTTGTTAACTTTTCAACTATTTCTCAATTTTGTACAGAGAAACAAATCAGCAGATCATGAATATTTACCAACAAGTGATTTCATTACCTGAAAAGAGAAGAGGCTTTCATTTGATAACAGCAGAAGTAGAGCGGGCATTGCCACAGATAGCCAGCATTAGAACAGGTTTTTGTCAGGTATTTATTCAGCATACTTCCGCCTCGCTTACCATAAATGAAAATGCCGACCCTACCGTTCGCATGGATTTTGAAACTTTCTTCAATAAAACGGTAAAAGAAAATGACCCCGATTACCGCCACGATTATGAAGGGGCCGATGATATGCCTGCACACCTGAAAGCATCGATGCTTGGCTGTTCGGTAATGATACCCATTCGCCATGGACAATTGGCCCTTGGCACCTGGCAGGGTATTTATTTATGTGAGCACCGTAACCAGGGCGGGTCAAGAAGCCTGGTCATTACTGCCTGGGGACAATAAGCACTATTGAAGCGTGTATACTCAGGGTTTATAGCCGTTATATTTCCGAATGAGCTCTCTTGATTTCACTCCCGAGGGTTTCAGGTCTTTTGCAGTCCAGTTGCCGGTACCTGACGCTGTAGGCAACAGCACCGAGCACGTTTCGTTTTTGTCAGACACCGACCAGGTTACCCAACTGAGCTTGTTTTTTTCGGCCCAGGTTATCCATGTATTCCATTCGGCTGAGTTCAGCGGGCCATCGCCCGATGATTCCATACCGGCCGATTCAGAAATAAAGATGGGCAACCCTTTTTTAAGCGCATAATCGGCTCTGTCGCGCAGTGATTGTTTGTGAGTGGCTGCATAAAAATGAAGCGTATACATCAGGTTGTTGTACCCTTTTATAGGATCATCGGCCGCGAGATGAACATCCTGGTCCCAATGGGGTGAACCAACCAGAATGAGATTATCGGGATCGATAGCCCTGATCGTTTTGATGACCTCTTCTGAATAAGCTTTCACCTCGGCCCACGATTCCTGATCGGGTTCATTAAAGATCTCGTAAATGATATTAGGCTGTTTGCCGTATTCTGTAGCGATCTCGGTAAAGAATTGTTTTGCTTCGGGTAGCTTTATATTGTGACTATGCCAGTCAACGATGACATAAATGCCTTCTTTGATGGCCGCATCGATCACGGCTTTTATTTTTGATTTTGACGAGGCTGGCGATTTAATATATCCGTTGTCGGGTTCAACGCCCATTGCCGCCCGTACAACAGAACAGCCCCAGTCTTTAGCCAGCCAGCTTACGGTTCCTTCATTATAAAACCTCGGCCACCAGTTATGCCAGCCGAAACTCATGCCCCGCAACACCACAGGTTGGTTTTTTGCGTTCACCAGTTGCGTTCCTGAAACTTTCAGTGAGCCATTTATTTTAACCGGTTGCGACATACCAATGAAAACAATGAAAACGAGTACCAGGGTCAAACAGGTCTTTTTCATATTGAAGTTTCTGCAGCTAAAGTTCTGTCTTTTTCATATAGTATGTAACAGCGGGTAATAAAAGCGGATAAATGGATAAAAAAGTAATATTTCGGGATTTCGGGATTTAGAGATTTATCAAGAGATGCAAATAGAGACAAATCCCAAAATCACGAAATCCCAAAATCAGCAATTACTTCATCCCCCACAATTCAATCTCTGCTTTTTTACCTTCCGAACCGGGGATCGTGTGATATACAAAGGTTATATTCTGTATATCCAGATTTGGGTATTTCAGTGAAACTTTCCTGCTCGCTCCACCGGCTTTCAGCATCGACTTCAAGGCAATATCTTCTTTCATATCGCCATGATAGGTTACCGTCATGCTTTCAATATGTACACCGGCATCCTTCGCTTTTACCTGTAACTCTTTATACTTGTCTTTCCCAATCAAAATGAACTTATCCTTATCTGTTTTAAAATCAACTTTTGCATCGCCAATCTTATGCCAGCCGGGCTTATTGTTTGTAATGATCTCCGGTTTTTGTGCCTGCAGAACGCTTAGCGTGAGAAACGTTGATAGCAACAGCAAAATGATCCTTTTCATGGTTTACTCAATTTGGTGAATAAAATAATACGCAAAATCTGTTCCCCCCGAGCTACTGGGGCAAGTGGGTAAAATCATCCATACTGGTTATAGGCTATCAAACATAAAATATTGGTTTATAAAATCATGTAACAAGGATGGCCTTGAATTACTTGTAGTTTAAATATTCGATATATACAACTTCATAATAATTCATAAGAGTAAACGTTTAAATATGCCGGCCGCATAATAACATATGCGCCCCGGCATTGGTCTGGTCTTCTAATTAGCACTTCTTGGTCGATATATGTTGCCTGGTAAGCAACATATCTTTCATTCACTCTCAGTCATCAGTCACCTATTTATTGAATTCCCGCATTGCGGGGGTAATAAACCTTATTGTTAACCAAAAACCAAAAACATGTAAATCGCTTTATCGAAAAGAGCCTTGTAATGTGCTGCATTACAGGTAAGGCTGCATTGCATGTACCTGCGCAGCTGCAAAGCCAGGTAGTGTAATATTCAACATCTATTAAAAAACCAACGCTGAACATTTTATGAAAAGTCGCACTTTTTCATTGGCACCCCCATGCCTCAAACTAACTGGAATACCTGTCCTGTTATTACTTTCGCTACATGCATTTTCAGGATATCATGATCCTGGTAAAAATCCGAAACACGATCTACATTATAATTCACCGGGCAAAAGAATAAACGACCTCATCAAGATCACCGGAAGAGTGGTGGCAGAAGACGGTACGCCCGTAGCCGGCGCTAACATAATTGTAAAAGGAACCCTCAATGGCTATTCAACCAATAAAGACGGTTTTTTTGAATTTGGCATAGCGGCCGGTGATCAGGTACTCGTTGTAACCGCTATGGGTTTCGAAAAAAAGGAAGTCAATGTGGCTAACCAAAGCACACTGGTGATCACCCTGAAACCGGAGGTAGACGGGCTCGATCAATTGGTGGTGATCGGTTATGGCTCGCAAAAAAGGAGAGATGTGAACAGTTCCATTTATTCATTGCGTTCCGACGATTTCAAAAATCTTCCACAAACCGGTATCGACCAAATGTTACAGGGTAAAGCCTCAGGCATTACGGTGACGCAGAACTCAGGCGCCCCCGGCGGCGGCGTTTCTATAAAGGTCCGCGGCATTTCAACCTTTAACGGCACCGAGCCATTGTATGTGATAGATGGCGTTCCGCTCGATGGTAACAGTAACAGGGATGCCATTTCATTTGCCGGTGATGGTGAAACGAATATGAGCGCACTGAGCTACCTTAGTCCGGGCGACATTTTATCTATAGATGTCCTGAAGGATGCTTCTGCCACTTCGATCTATGGTAACCGTGCCTCCAATGGGGTAATTATCATTACCACCAAAAAGGGGAAGGCCGGTGAAGGCAAGATCACTTTCGACGGCTACTATGGTAAATCCAAAATATACAAATACCTCGACCTGCTCGATCTGAAAGGCTATGCTGCTTACAAGAACAGCATTGCTGATTTTACCGGTGTCGACCGCCAGCCCGAGTTTAGTAATATTGATGTGTTGGGATCTGGTACCGACTGGCAGCGGGCCATCTTCAGGAACGCCATGACGCAGAACTACAAGCTGGGCCTTTCGGGCGGAAAACAGGGCGTTACCTATTATATTTCCGGTGATTATTATAACCAGGAGGGCATTGTGATAGGTTCAGGGCTGAAACGGAAAACGCTCAGGGTGAATGCAGAGAACCAGGTGAAATCATGGTTCAGGATGGGCGTGAATGCCAGTTACAGCAGCATTGACCAGGATATAACGCTTACCAATAACTCAAACAATGGTTATGGGAACGTAATAGCTATGGCCATTCAGCAATCGCCCGATGTACCGGTGCACAACCTCGATGGAACCTATGGCGGTCCCAGCGATATTGCCGGTTTGGGCGCCATGAGCGGCGGTAACCCGGTTGCCCAGGCAAACACTTTTTTGACCCATCTTAATAAAAACAAGCTGCAAAGCAGTGTATATGGGCAGGTGACCCTCTTCCGCGATTTTACTTTCAGAAGCGATTTCGGAAGCGATCTCAACTGGAACAGCAGCGAAGCGTTTATGCCCACGTTTACCTGGGGCCGGTCGATCAACAGTTTAAACACTTACAAAGTACAGAACAATAAAAACACTTACTGGAACTGGCACAATGTGTTAACCTATCAACGGCGCGCCGGCAAGAATGATATAACGGTGATGGTTGGTCAGGAAGCACAGAAGTATGAATTTAACATCATTACTTCGGCCCGCTCGAAATTTGCTTCGAACGACCTGTATTCATTAAGCCTCGGCGACCCGGCTACGGCCAGCGCCTCACAGAGTATCGGCCGCAGTACCCAGGAGTCATATTTCGGCCGTATCATTTATGCTTTCGACAAGCGATATTCTTTTACGGCCAATGTAAGAAGGGATAGAACCTCAAAATTTGCTCCCGGAAAACAGGTGGGTTTTTTCCCGGGATTGTCTGTTTCGTGGACCCTCTCGAATGAGCCCTTTTTCGAGAACTTCAAATCGGCATTCAACCTCATAAAATTCCGTGCCGGGTATGGCGGTATCGGTAATCAAAACGTACCAATTTACGTATATGGTTCTGCGTTGAACCCGGTATTTATAAATTCCACCGCTTTTGAAAGCGGGCTGGGGCAATACATCAGCAATTTCAGCAATCGCGATGTTACCTGGGAACACCAGAACCAATTGAATCTGGGTGTTGACCTGGGCATCAGCAACCAGTTCAATATTACGGTTGACTGGTATAACAAGATGTCTTACAAATTCCTTTTCCCTGCAACCTATCCGGCATTTACCGGTACCGGCATTCCCAACAGCGGTACAGTAGGTATGGCAGCTCCCTATGTGAATTATGGTAAAATGCAGAATATAGGCTATGATATCAGCTTAATTTACCAAACGCCTAAAATGACCCAGGTTTCCTGGAAAAGCACACTGGTACTTTCTCACTATAAGAATACAGTTAAGGAACTGAACAGCCAGACATCGAACATTACTCAAACACTGGCAGTGAATGGCAATCCGCCTATCACGAAAACCATGGTTGGGCAACCTATAGGTTTGTTTTATGGATATGAAAAGATCGGTATTTTTCAAACACCCGAGCAGCTGTATGGTTCGGCCATTCGCGCCAATAATGTGATAGATGCCAAAACCGGTACTTATCTCGGTGATGTGCAATACCGCGACCAGGATAAGAACAACGTGATCAATGGCGATGACCGGGTCGTTATCGGTAATCCCAATCCCAAATTTACCTATGGCTTTACCAATAATATCGGGTATAAAGACTTTGATCTTTCGGTCTTCCTATACGGTTCATATGGAAATGACATCTTTAATTACACCCGCGTTTGGGGCGAAGCCATGTCGGCTACCGCCGGTAATCAAATGGCCAGCGTAAAAAACAGATGGACCATCGATAACACCAATACAAACATGCCCCGTTATGTGAACGGCGATCCTAACGAAAATACGGCGATCAGCAACCGCTTTATCGAAAACGGTTCGTTCCTGCGGATCCAGAACATTTCACTGGGTTATAATGCTACCAGTTTGCTGAAAAACCGCTTTAGAGGCATTGGTAAAATGCGTCTGTATGTTACCGTCCAGAACCTGCATACGTTTACGCATTATTCAGGTTACGATCCCGAAGTTGGCGCTCTCAATGGCAACGTTTTCCTGAATGGTATCGATATGGGACGTTATCCGGTTCCAAGAACCTTTATTGGTGGAGTAAACGTTGAATTTTAAAACCCTTTACCATTATTAAACACGAACAAATGAACAATAACTATAAAAACAGGAGCTGCCTGGCGGGAATGTTGATGGCTGTTTCTATCTTATTTGGTTGTAAGAAATCATTTTTCGACGGCACCCCAACGGGGCAATATACGGTTGATAATTATTTTACCACTGCTACCGAAGTGCAATCGGCCACGGCTGCATTGTATGGCGCGCCCTGGTACAATTTCAACTGTACCTATAGCATGAGTATTGGCGATGTATATTCCGGCAATTCAACCGGCGACGCCAATGTGCCCATGCTTCAGTTCCAGAACATGAACGTTACCCAAAGTAATGAATACCTGTATAAAGGCTGGGCTTCGCTGTACACCGTAGTAGGGCAGGCCAATGCCATCATGAATAACCTGAACCATAATACCGGTAACCTTGATGTGAATACGGTGAACACCGCCATGGGCGAATGTTTGTTCATGCGCGCAGCCGCCTATTTTTATCTGGTACGGAATTACGGCGCCGTTCCTATCATAGAAGATTCTGCCGACTTTAACAAGGGTTACCAGTATCCCCGGCATATAGTGACCGATGTATACAAGTTCATCGTGAACGATCTTAAAACTGCCGAAACCAGTTTGCCGGTGAAGGCATCTACGCCGGGCCGCGTATCGGCCGGCGCTGCCAAGGCCCTGTTGGCGAAAGTATACCTTACCATGGATGATTACGACAATGCAAAGAACAAAGCCTGGGAAGTGATCAGTAATGAAAGCTTATATGGCTATGGCTTAATGAACAATTATGCCGATCTGTTTTATACACGTAACAATAATAACAAGGAATCTATTTGGGCATTGCAATGGAAAGCCAGTAATGCCGATGGCGGCTATGGTACCGGTAACGTTACGCAAGCCTATTGCGCCGCGTACGGACAGGAGCTCACCGGTGCGCAGGACGGGTGGGGAAGTTTTAAGCCCAGCATTGATTTTCAACGCGACTCTATTGCCGGCGACCTCAGAAGAAAGCCTACTTATATGCGGGCGGGTGATTATTATTCCGAGCTGCTGCAGGCGAGAGGCGGCTATACCTATCCATCGTGCAAATCGAGAACAGGCGCCAACGTAAAAAAATATGTAGTGGGTAATTATGAAGACAATGCTGCCACCGGTGGCGCGTATATGATGTCAACAGGCATCAATACCTATATGATCCGCTACGCCGATGTCTTGCTGACCTATGTAGAAGCAGTGATCGGTAACAATACATCAACCACCGATGCAAAGGCCATACAGCAGTTTTTACGGGTGAGATCCAGGGCCGGCCTTGGCAGCATACCGGTAAGCACCATCACTACCGATGACCTGTTGCGCGAAAGAAGGCTGGAATTTGCTTTTGAAGGCCAGTACTGGTACGATATACTGCGGTTACCACAGGATAAAGCGATCGCTAAATTAAGCAATACCGAAAGAGGTTTGTTTGATGGCTGGTGCGGCTCAGGATCTGTGAGTTCGAACAAGATCACCGTAACGCCCACCATGTTGTTGTTCCCGATACCGCAGTCTGAAATTGACAGCGATCCCAAGCTGGCTGAAGCACCGGCCGCTTATTATTAATCCCCAAAACCAACATTCATGAAAAAGCGAATCATATACTTTTCACGGCTTTTTTTAATAACGGCTTTGCTGTATACCGGATGTAAAAAAGATACGTCCGATACGCCGGCCGATCTGAGTGTGAGCCCTGCTTCGGCATTCCCCGAAACGTTCCTTACTATTTCGGGACACGATATGCAGGATATTGTATCTATAAAATTTGATACCACTACGGCCAGCTTTAGTTCGGTATTCAATACTTCTACGGCTATTTTAACAAACGTGCCAGCCAATGCGCACTATGGCGATCAGTTTATAACGCTCACCAACAGGCAGGGAAAAACCGCTACGGTGAACTTTACGGTAATGCAGCCTGCCCCGGTAATAAACAGTTTTAACCCGGCCAATGCACCGATAGGTGACACCATCACCATTTCGGGAAAGTTGTTTACCAACATACAATCGGTGTCAATCGGTTCTACCCCGGCCATCATTGCCGACTCTTCATCGAAAACACAGATCAAGATTAAAATACCAGCGGGTGCTACATCGGGACTGATCACTATTGTTACCGCAGGTGGCACTGCTACAAGCGCCTCACTTCTTACAGTTGGCGAAAGGGCTTTGCTGATAGCCGATTTTGATGGCGCCGGTGTACGGCCTAATGGTGGTTCGTGGTATTCGTATGGCGATATGAATTCAAAAACAGTAGCCAGCAGCAATCCCACTCCTAAGAGCGGTAATTTTTTAAAGGCTATTCCCAATGCTACCAGCACCAATGGGTATGCAGGTATTTCAACCTATGCTATTGGCTCGGGCACCGAAACATTTGGGTTAACCTCAACCACAGCAGCTACCACGCTTAAGTTTGATGTGAACAACAATGGCAAAACGGGTACCATGCTGCAGGTGATCGTGCAGGAAAGCACTACCGATAACAACTCCACCAATTTTGCAAAAACGGTTGCCATAAACGGTACAGGTTGGAATACGGTGAGCCTGCCGCTGACGCAATTGTTCAATAATTACGGTGGTGGAACGGTCACTCCAAATCCGGCCAATCTCACCAAGGTGAAATTTCATTTCAGCGGATACGCCGGTGTAGCTATGGAAGCGAACATCGATAATGTGCGTTTTGCTTATTAAGTTTTAAAACCCAAAAGTACAATCCAATGAAAATTATAAAAATATCAATGCCCCTGTTGCTGGTATCGGCCATCTGGGGCGCCGGTTGCCAAAAGAATATTGAAACGGATAAGAAACCGGCTACCGACAGCGAAGCTACGCTGCAGTCAGTTGCGCCATTTTTATTGGGAGTGGCGGTGAATTACGATTCCATAATGACCGATGGCCCGTCGACCAATACGGTATTTTCGCAATTCAGCAATGTAACATTCGGTTACAATATGAAGCATGGCGCCATTGTGCAAAGCAACGGCAGCTATAATTTTTCCAAAGCCGATGCCATGGTAGCAAGAGTAACTGGCGCCGGACTGGGCGTGTACGGTCATACGTTATGCTGGCACCAGAACAACAACGGGAATTATTTGCGCAGTTTGCTTGCCGTACCAGGCAGCGTACCCAGCAATCCCAGCCTCATTACCAATGGTACATTTGAAACACCAGGCAGCACCACGCCGTTTGCTAACTTTACTGCGTTGAACGGTTCCTCATATATAAGCGCCGGTACAGGCGCCGGTGAAATGTATGAAGGCGCGCGTTCGCTCAAAGCTGCACCAGCTGCAGCCGGCAATCCCTGGAGCGTACAGATCGCGAGCGATGCCATTACAACTACATCGGGCACGGCATATAAAGTGCGCTTTTACGCCAGGGCTGCCAATGCAGGTGGAAAATTCAGGTTGTCGAACAGCCCTTCTGCGCAATATTCAGCCGACTTTTTTCCTACTACCAGCTGGGCGCCCTACGAATGGACGTTCACTGCAAACGATGTAAGCAAGAAGATCGTGTTTGATATGGGTTACCTGGCCAATACCTATTATATCGATAGTGTAAGCGTTACTCTGGTGAACCCACCCGCTTCGTCTGCTTCTTTTGCTGAACAAAAAATGCGGATCGACAGCACGCTGAAAAACTTTATAACAGCGATGATAACCCATTATAAAGACAAGGTGCATGCCTGGGATGTGGCCAATGAAGTACTCGATGATAATGGTATTTTGCGCACCGGCACCAGCAGCAGCGATGCCTTTTACTGGAGCGATTATATGGGCGACCGTACCGCGGCCGGCGCAACCGCCAAAACCAATGGTGATAGTTTGCTTACAAAAGTATTTAACTATGCCCATGCAGTTGATCCTACAGCAAAACTGTTCCTGAACGACTATGGGCATGAATCGAACCCGCGTAAAATGGATTCGCTGATAGCCCTGGTAACACGGTTAAAAGCAAATGGAGTGCCCATTGACGGGGTTGGCCTTCAAATGCACATGAGTTACCTGAATAGTACTACCGGCATTGATAATGCGTTGGGTAAAATGGCGCAGCTCGGGTTGCTGGTTCGAATTACCGAACTGGATATCAGCGTAAACCTGGGCAGCCAAACCGATCCGCAAACAGCCAACTTTGTTATTACGCCTACCATGTTCCCGCAGCAGGCGGCGAAGTATGCGTATGTAGTGGGATCGTATATCCGCAATGTGCCTGAAGCACAGCGGTATGGAATAACGGTGTGGGGTGTTAGTGACAGCGATTCGTGGCTGCGCAGCCGCCTTCCTTATCATACCAAAGATTATCCCTTGTTGTGGGATGAAAATTTTAATAAGAAAGAAGCGTACAATGAATTTTTAAAAGCTTTGCAGTTGCAATAGCAGGCGGGGGCTTGGGTTTTTTAAAAAGGGTCCTGCCGGTGTGGCGGGACCTTTTTAATTACTTCCTACTTCATTCATTCAGATCGCAGGCTCTTAACCGGGTTCGCAAGGGCGCTTCTGATAGCCTGCACACTTACTGTTAACATAGCGATCAGTAAAGCGATAGTACCCGTGATGCCAAAGATCCACCAGTGAATGGCAATGCGATAAGCATAATTGGCCAGCCAGCCGTTCATAAGGAACCAGGCCAGCGGAAAGGCTATGAGGCAGGCGAGTGCTACCAGCTGCATAAACTCCTTTGCCAGCATAGCGGCCAAACCCGAGGCGGAAGCGCCTAATAATTTTCGGATCCCAATTTCTTTTGTTCGTTGTTCGGCGGTATAAGCAGCCAGGCCAAACAATCCCAAACACGAGATGATGATGGCCAGCGAAGCGAATATGCCTGCCAGTTTGCCTATAGTAGATTCGCCACGCAGTATGTCGTAAAAAACTTCATCGGCAAACTGATATTCGAACGGAAAGCCCGGATTGTTAGCTTTGAGCACGGCCTCCACTTTGGCCAATGCGGTTGATAACTTATTTCCCGCATATAATCTTATCTGCAATGTATGATAGTTATTGTTGTTGCGGGTCTTGCACGCCAGCACAAGGGGAGCTGCGTACCCATATATGTCGTTGAACACATGGTCTTTCACAATGCCTATGATCTCGAATTTCCGGTTGCCATTGTTAAACATGGTTCCCACCCGGCCGGCCTTACCCATTAACCGCGCCATGCTTTCATTAATGATAACCATGCCGCGGTTTTCAGCAGTGTCAGGGTTAAAATTTCTTCCAGCTTTCAGTTGTAGTCCCATAGTAGCAATATAATCCGGCGTAACGCCTTCCCAATAAGCCTTTACAGTATTGTTGGGATCGCTTCCTTCCCAGGTTAAATCGTTGAGGGTAAAGGTACTCCACATTGCCAGCGGCGGGCTATTACTCAGCGCGGCGCTGGCCACCACCCCCGTTTGCAGCAGTTCGCTTTTAATGACCTCAAAATGTTCTAACATTTTACCAGTGAGGTTGGTGTACAACAGATTTTGTTTGTTATAGCCCAGGTCCCGGTCTTTGGTGTGGTTGATCTGTTGGTAAATGATGGCCGTGCAAACGATGAGCACAACAGAAACCGCGAACTGCGTTACTACCAGTCCCCGGCGAACGAAACCGGCCCCATTGCCGCCGCCTTTGCGTTGCCCCTTCAGCACGCTCACCGGGTTAAAGGAAGAAAGATAAAAAGCGGGATAGCTGCCGGCTATCAGTCCGCAAAGGATACCGAGAGCAAGCAGCCCGGCCAGGTGTGCCGGAGCCAACGGATCGAAGATCAATTGTTTTTGAACCAGTATATTGAAGTAGGGGAGGGAAAGGTATACGAGGAACACGGCGAGCAATACCGACAGGAACGACATGGCTATGGCTTCGGCCAGGAACTGACTGATGAGCGTGTAACGAACTGCGCCCAGTGTTTTACGCACGCCGATCTCCCGGGCACGCTGGCCGGCCCGGGCCGTAGCCAGGTTCATAAAGTTGATGCAGGCGATGATGAGAATGATCCAGGCTATGGCTGAAAATAGCTGTACACCTCTTATTTGGCCGCCGTCGGGTTCCCCATTCGTATATCTGTCGCGCAAATGCCAGTCGTTCATGGCCCAAAGCCGGACGGTTGTCTTTACCGGCATTTTATGCTTCGACTGCAGCAGAGCGGTGAGCTGTTGGTCGATCTTTTTTATATCAGTGCCCGCTTGTACTTCTACGAGGGTGGGAATGCCATAGTCTCCCCAGTCATCGAGCCATTTTTGTATTTCCAGGAAGTTACTCACTGGCATCAGCCAGTCGAATTGAAGCGATACATTGCGTGGCTGGTCATGAACTACGCCTGTTACTACAAAGGGTTGCTGATTATTCACCTGAAGTGTTTTGCCTACCGGGTCGGTTGCACCAAAGAATTTTTGCGCCATTTTTTCCGATAGCACAATGGCATGCGGGTTATTAAAGCCGGCCGCATTGCCTTTCACGAATGGCAATTGCGTCATGGAAAAAAAGCTGGTATCTACATATAAACCCTGTTCATACGTGTTCTTATCTTTTAGCGAGAACAATTCCCGGTCCCACCGCAGCTGTGACGTATTAACGATGCCGGGAATCGTTGAGCGAATAGCGTCTGACATAGGGCCCGGTGCGCAGGCAAAGCTTTCTATTTTGCCTGAATAGTCGAGGTTCAGCCGTATCTGGTACAGTTCATTGTGTTTGGCGTAGCTGTGGTCGAATGAAAGCTCATCTTCTACCCATAAAAAGATGAGGGCGGCGCAGGCAATGCCGAGAGCAAGGCCGGTGATATTCAATAAACCATAAACAGAAGATTTGCGGAAGGCGCGAAAAGCGGTTATCAAATAATTTATCAGCATGCATACAGGTTGATGGAGGTATAATGTCAAAATTATGCCATATGATAAAGAATTGATTTCCTTTTTATTACTTATGCGCGGGATTAATGAATGTTCGCTTTTGATACATTTATTGATTGGATCTGATACATCATTTTGGTGTGCATTCTTCGCGGATAATGGTATAGAATTCGCGGATAATAATTCTAAATCCGCGGAAAATGACTAATTCTTCGCTGATAATGATATATAATTCGCGGAGAATAGTTGATTATTCGCGGAGAATGATACACTATTCGCGGATAATGGTACAGAATCCGCGAAGAATGATATGTTATTCGCGGAGAATTGTGCATTATTCGCGCATAATGGTATAGAATCCGCGGAGAATGATGCATTATTCGCGGAGAATGGTACGGAATCAGCGGAGAATGATACATTATTCGCGGAGAATGGTACGGAATCAGCGAATAATGATCTACTATTCGCGGAGAATGGTCTTTCATTTCATTTAGAATATTGATCAATATCAAAATCTTCTGTCTGAATTGCTTTATTTGATGATGTAGGTCAGTTTTCGGGCCTTGCAGCTACATGCCATTTGGAGTTCGTTTATTCCTTCCCTTATATTTGTGAATCACCTGAACAAGATCATTAACCGAATCTGGTTATCTATCTGGCCTGGCTTAGCTGCGTACAAACCCAAAGCTTTAATCTTTAATTGCAACTATCATGGACCGCGTATCCACCAAATTCAAAACCCGCCAGGAAGAAATTGCAATGGTAGGTTTATGTGTTGTTGAGAAAATGGAAAATAATCCAGAATATCCTGATCCGCCGGCAGCATTCGCTGAATTGAAAATAGCGCTGCCTGAATTCCGGCAAGCGCTTGCAGATGCAAGATTAGGCGACAAGCAAATGACGGCTATTAAAAATAGTAAGAAAGCGATCGTACTGGATCTGTTGGAGAAACTGGCCGATTATGTAACAGTAATCAGCAATGGAAGCAGGGCGTTAATACTGAGCAGCGGTTTCGATGTGGAAGAAACCGGCAATGGCGGGAAGTTGTCTTCATCCAATATAAAACTGGAAGTGGAGCTGGGACGAATGGGTGAGGTTACTACCCGGGTAAAAAATGTAAGAGGGGCAAGGGCCTATGTGCATCAGTACACTACCGAACCGCCCACTTTAGGCACTATATGGGTAAGCGAAGGCTGGGCGCAGAGCAGCTATACCTTTAAAAAGTTAAGTGTCGACAAACGGTATTGGTTTCGCGTGGTTATTATTGGTAGTGGTACACAAAGAGAATTTTCGCCGGTTGTTAGCAGGGTGATACAGTGAGGTGCTTAGCGGGATCGAAGGAGGGGAATATGAATTGAATAGATGATATTAATATCAAGGACTTATATCCTTGGAAAAGCCTAAAGCATGAAGTTTTAATTTCTTTTTTTTATCGTGAGTACAATTTGCTTACAGCCAGTATAGCGCTTTATTTCTTCCAGCCTGGCACGCTTTCTAAGGTATTCTTTTTCAATCCTGCCTGCTATATCTTTTATAACTGCTTCTCTTTTTGCTTCGAATTCAGGGTCTGTTGACTCTGAATTAATTACAGGTACATTTTTATTCTTTTTTGCTTTCATAAGAACAAATATAATGATTATTGATCATTGATTGTTAAATAACATCAGGCTTTAAAATATCATACCCATGAATGAACCTGAAGCCTTTTTTGTCAATGACAGCCAGCTTAATAACGCCTCCAACTGTTGGAATATTTTTAGTGTATTTTTGAAAATCTACCTCTAATCTCATTAAAAGGCATGCCAGGTCAACGGCTTGCTGCAAACTAAGGGAAGATAATTGAAATATTTTCATATCATCCATAAAAACAGGATCAATTATATTGCCATCCCGAATAACTTTTTGAAATAGCGCGTTGCTGTATTGCCCTTCATCAATATTAAAGTTTTGTAAGACTGCTTTAATTACTTTAGGTACTAATGATTCAACGGCGTTTCTATCTCCAAATAATATTCGTTCGGAAATTCTGTTTTGTCCATCACAAATAACCTTAAACATTTCATCCTGTAGTTCGCATGATACAAACTTAAAATCAGGGTCCTTTAAATTAGACTTATGTGCCTGAACCACCTCGATCTTATATATAGTAGTATGATTCTTCTTTTTATCATAATGCGTAAAAATAAAAGAAGTACTTCCTATATTTCCATTCATCCTTATATGCTCTTTTGCCAGGCTGGTTATAGAATTACAAAAATCATCAACTACTTCCTTGATGTCATTATATTCAATATGATTTTTGTCATCACTAAGCTCAGAAATGATATCCGCAATTCGCCGCCCGTTTATGGTTGCTGATCCTGCAGTAGTAATTGCTGTATATTTATCGTATTCAAAAAGTTTTTCTTCGTAATCTTTAGTATGAGACGGGATGTTTTGGAATAGATCCTCGACCTCATTCACATCGAGATTAATTTTTTCATCTGGATTCTTTCTTTGAGAATCCACATAATCCCAAAAGGTTTGTTGTTCCAGTATAGGTTTAATACTTGTAACTAAAGAATCAGCGATTATAGCCACACCGTTCTTTGCAATAACACTTGCGATAAAGGTCATAAAACAATCGTTTAGTAGTATGCGCTAAGTGATCAGTCCTTAAGCAAATCAAACAAATATCAAGGCATGCATTATTAAAACAAATCACCCCTCAAAATAACTATCCGCAATCTTCCTGATCATTTCCTCGGTCAATGGTTTTTCCAGATAATCGATGACTGCATTATAGGTGAATGCCCTTTTTTTATCTTCCTGTCGTGAAGAAGAAGTAAGCATCACGACCTTAACCTGTTTGCAAACATTCATTTCAGTAAAATTATCGAGGAAATCAAAACCATCCATCCGCGGCATGCGAATATCGAGGAAAATAATATCGGGACAATTGTTTTGTTGCTTGAGCCATTCATAGGCAATCAATCCATCGCTGGCTACTTCAATTTCATTGGCAATAGCCAGGTTTTTAAAAGCCAGTTCCGCTAAAAAATTGGTGGCCTCATCATCATCGACCAATAGTACTTTATTAAAGTGGTGCATTGTCGAGGTAAATTTTAAAAGTTGTTCCCCGGTTCTCTTCACTTTCCAAATAAATTCGGCCTCCATACGATTCCACTATTGAATGTATCATATGCAGGCCAATACCCGTTCCTTCTGTATGTGTATGAAAACGCTGAAACAATCCGAATAATTTATCTTTAAACCGGTTCATATCAATACCCATGCCATTATCCCTTACTTCCAGCACAACAAAGTTGCCTTCCTTTTTTGTTGAGATCCCGATGACCGGGGGCTTTCCTTCCTGTTGGTATTTGATGGCATTGGTAAGCAGGTTTTGAAAAATACTTTTGAGGTGAACCTCGGGAAAATTCACATAAGGACACTTCGAGAAGTTTGCCTGTATAATTGCCTGGGATGTACTGATGAGATCTACTATCCTTAATTTCACTTCTTCCAGCGCTTCTGCCAGATCAATTTGCTGTCTTTCTATTTTAAGTGTTTTTCTAAACGCAATTATTTCATTGAGCGCATTAATGGTCTTTTGCATTTGCCGCACCGAATTAATGGCCAGGTCGAACAAATGCCGGTGTTCAGGCTTAACCACTTCTTTCTGCTGCATAAGGGTGAACATGCCATATAAACTGGTAATGGGCGATTTCATATCGTGCGAGCTGATATAAGCAAATTCTTCCAGCTCGCGGTTGGTGCGTTCAAGGTTGATTGAATAAGTTTTCAGTTCGGCATTGGTTTCCTTAAGGTACCGGTTCATTTTTTCAATTTGTTCAAGCATGGCATTAAAGCCGCCGGCCAGTGTTCCTATTTCATCAGTACCGGCGCCGTCTACCCGTAGCGAATAGTTTCCGGTTTTAGCTACTTCTTTGGTTTTGGTTACAAGTCGTAACAAACGGTATACAATAGAACGTTGCAGAAAAACGGAAATGATAAGCGCGGCTATAATGGCGGTTATCAGCACCAGACCGGCAACTTTTATATAACCGGCAACAATTTTATTGAGGTCATTTAAGTGGGCATATAGTACTACGGTTCCCAGAAATTCTTTTTCCTGGTACAATTTATACCTGGCTGTTAATTGCTCGGGGGTAGTGTTGGATGGCAGGTCTTGTTTATGCCTGGTGGAATCCTTTGCCGGCTCTTCGCGTAAATACCGGGCGAACAATTTACCGTTTTTGTCAAGAACTTCGGCCTGGGTTATATCGGGTTCTTTGTTCAATTTGTATAGCAGCTGGGTTGCAGCATCCTGGTCAAGGAACAGCAGGGTAGGGATGGCGTTTTCGCCTACGATCCTTGCCAGTGAATACACTTTACGATTACCGGCTTCCTTGAAGGTCCTGATATCATTCAATACAAAAAAAATACAGCATACCAGCACTGCAATAAAGGCCGTTGTTGTTTGAATAAAGATCAGCTTGTTTTTTATGGATATGTTTTTAAACCAGGGCATATTACTTTACAATGATGGCCAGTTTTAATAATTGTGAGCTTGCTGTTAAGCCGGCCGCATTGATCGCTTTTACATTGGCCTCAAATTTCAGCTTGCGGTTAACGATCACGAAATTGATGGCCGTTCCCAGTTCTGCATAGCCATCCTGTTCGCTGATGATCAATGTACCTTTGCCGGTTGTTTTGGTCAGAATATCATCCAGTGGAACACTTGTTTTTCCGGATATGAACAGAATATGGCAGAATGTGATATCGGCTGGCTTGCTGAATTGCTTGATAACGATCTTCTTGTTATCGACCGTTTCTGTTTTTACAATTTCGGCAAGCGGGTCATTGATAGGTGAGCTGCCAATGACGCCAATAATAAATTCATTTTGGTCTGCAGATGGCTTCCATTCAATATACCTGGTAAAATTATAAATGAATGCGGCTTTTAGATTGTATTCCTTCGCCTGGTCTTTTTGCCTGAAGCTGGCAAAGGAGAAAGTGGTTACAACCAGCCACAACAAAGTTTTATAGAGCTTACGCTTCACTGGCCTTTCTTTATATGTATGCAATCGGTAATTTTTCATTGGTTATTGCTTGCAATGGAATGAGCAAATGGTTATAGTTCAAAGCTGGCGCCGCCAAAGAGCATAAAGGCCGGGGCATCTGCCTTATAAAATTCCCTCGATTCATTATTAAAACAGTTTCTGCCGCTCAGGGTCAACGTGAGGTTATTCATTATAAGGTACGATAGGGTGGCGTTTAGCATGAGTTTGCCTTTGATATTTTCAACCCCTCGTTTGCCGTCATTATATGTGAGGTTGCTGCTGCCTAATTGGGTTTGGCTGCTATAAAACCATGGATTCAAATTAATATTCAATTTGCCGGGTTTCCAGTTTATATAAGCACCGCCATAGCACGAAGGCGTGGCCTGGTGTTTTATTTTTGTTCCCATGCCCGAATAAATATTATACAACGCCGGGTTATTATTATTGGAGGGCAGGGGCGGGGCTTGCGGCGAATTGGCATAGGTTGAGTAATCGTATAACATGGTTTTTTGCAGGGTGATGAAGGGCTTGAATTGCCAGTTGCCGGCAACAATATTGGCCGCCAGCGTGCCGCCCCATTGTTTTGCATATACAGTTATATTGTTCAGGTCGAGCAAACCCTGAAACCCGATGGGGCCGCTGTTATTGAAGGTGCCGCTTTCGAAAATAGTATAGGAGAAATTGCGGGTTTTTGTAGTGAATAGCTCCAGATCAAATTTCACATTGGCGGTTGGCTGAATTCTGTAACCGGCTTCAAATAGTGAAGATGTTAGCAGCTTTATATTCTTATTTCCTCTTACTTCAAGCAGGTAAGTTTGGGTGGCGTTCAATGGACCTGTAAGATCGAGATTGGAAAACAGATCGATGATCAAAGGCGCTCTGTTTGCTTTTGAATGTACTACTCTTATCAAATTGCGTTCATTGATTTTGTAAGTAGCTGCCAGTTGATAGGAATAATATGTTTTACCAGGATAATTAAATTTATCGGCGCGCCCGCCGCCAACCAGGCGAAGCTGTTGGTTAAATAATTTGTAATCGGCCCGCAGCGAAGCCGCCCTGGTGATTGATTCGGCCCGGCCGCTCCAGAATCCCTGTTTTATGCTGGTATTTACATATTTGCTATCGTCGTACACTGCCCGGCGGTAGCTGATGCCGGGGGTAAGCGTTAAGTTTTTAATTTTTGAGAAATTATATTCAGCCAATGCATCCAGCGTATTGAAATTCCATTTCCAGATAGTGCTACCGATCACCGGGGATTGTGTGCCGTTGATATAAGATAACTGAATAATAAAATCACTGAGATTGCCCTTGAGATTGGCATAGCGGGTATCTGAGTGGGCAGTAGTTAAATTCGCCGAATAAGTATCAGTGCCAAATGCCTTTTGCACTTCGGAATGCTGGGCGCCAAAAGCGGCCGAAACCTTTAACTTTTCTGAAGGATCATAGTTAACAAAGCCATTGACGGCATATTTCCGCATGGCCAGCTGCGGGTGCGGATATTTTTCATGGTTGTTCGCGGTGCCACCCGGGTTTAATTTTAAAGCGGTGACCGAATCAACAGGTACATATTTATCGGTGACCACATCGTAATAATCAGTTTGCGTGCGGTCTCTTTTTTGATAATTGCCCGAGATAATGAAATTGAATTTATCATGGAAGTTATAGCCGGCCGAAGCGTTGGCAATAAGTGACTGGTAACTGCCATACCGGGCATTGGCCACCGAATACAAGCCTGTTTTTTCGGGTTTGCGGGTAAGGATGTTGATAACGCCCGAAACGGCATTGGGCCCATACAAAGCGGCGGAGGGCCCCCGCACCACTTCAATTTTTTCTACATCATTAATGTCAACCGGCAGGGTTTCCCAAAAGGTTCCCCCATGTAAATAATTATACACGGGGTAATTATCGATCATCACAAGGGTGGTGGAGCTGGTAAAGAAGATCAGGCTTGAATTGGGCGGAATATTATCGAGCCCCCTGAGATGAATGTCATAATTCCCATTGGTTTGTTCACGCACAATTACCCCGGGCACCAGGCGCAATGCCTCCATGATAGAGGTGCAGCCCGAACGTTTTATTTGCTCCCTTGTAATAGCGGTTGAGGATAATGGCGCATCAAAACTTGATTCGGCAATTTTAGAGGCCGAATAAATGGGGATATTCATTAAGTTTTCAATAGACAGGCGTAGCAGTTGCGATACGGAATCTTTTTTTTGGCCACTCACTGAAATAATAAAGGCAAGCATGCATAATGCAAAAGCAATAATTTTTTTCATTGCGGCATTAGTTGAGGTAAGTAGTTGCAATTAGTTGCACCTTTTCGGGTGTCAGGGGTTTTTCCAAATACTCAATAACGGCCTTGTAGCTGAACGCTTTTAATTTGTCTTCAGGCCGCAGGGAGCTGGTGAGCATCACGACTTTTATTTTTTTCGAAAGCGCCAGGCTCTTCAGTTTATCCAGAAAATCGAACCCATCGAGCCCGGGCATTTTTATATCAAGCAGAATGATATCGGCACAATTTGTTTGTTTAATGAGTTCAAGTGCCCGCAGGCAATTTTCGGCCGTTTCTATTTCTTTGGCTGCATGCAGCCGTTCGAGCAATTCCTTTGATAAATAATTGGCTGCCGGGTCATCATCGATCAGCAGTATTTTATTGATTGGGCCATTTTCTGCAGAACGTTTCATATGCCTTTGTTTTGGGGTTCATGAAATGAATAGGCGTTTGATATGGAAGCTCAGGACAGATCCAAATTTTCAGATCTCCCCGGGCTTGCATAAGCCGGTATGTTATTTATTGATCCAGGTCTTTTTGAACCAACAGACAGGTATCACTGCCAGAAGCTTGTATTGGAAAGTTGCTGCTATATCCCCCGCACTGCGCGACCTGAGAGGCTACTATATTCGAGGCTTAACCTGAAGGAAATTCCAGAGTGATGCGATGGTTTGGCTGGGAGAGTTGCTGAGACTTAGTACAAACGATTTTAGCTGTTGTGGCCCGTAAGCCACATGCTCAACCTAAGTTAGGATATTTTATTTTAATATTTATATTTTATTTTAATTGGTTGCCGCTGGCTTTAGTTCGGTTGAACTAACAGGTTCTCAACCCGCCGCACCCCTTCCCGGTAACCCTTTCTATTGAATTGTAATCGGTTACAAATTTGGATTTTTAGTAAATTAGTAGTCCTCTCTGGCCTTCAGGAGATTTCAGGTGTAATATATGGTTACCTGTAACGACAAACCTATAAAACCCAATTGTTCAAATCGAACATTTAAAAGTATAGTATGAAAAAAGTATTGTTATTAACCTCGATTGCTTTGCTGTTTTTATGTGTGTCTGTCTCTGCCCAGGAGGTCAATACAGATTCTCTTTCCCTGGTATCGAAGATCAATTCAGATCAAATTAAACTGGAAAAATTACAAAGCCAGCTTGAACAACAAATAAAAAAGAAAGAGGACGCCACAATGCGGGCACAGAAATCTGCGAATGAAAATTTAAAAGCAGCCAATAAATTAAGCGATAAACCCGGGAATAAAAAACTGGCCCGAAGAGCTGATAAAAAAGCCAGTGTTGCTAAACGTGATGCCAAAAAAGCAAGGAAAGCATCTGACAGGGTAGACGATTTACAAAAGGATATCCAGAATACAAAGCAAAGAATAGCAGCGAACCAGGGCAAACTGAATAAGTTGAAAGACGGCCGCCGCGAATAGTTTTTTGTTAAGCCGGATCTGACTCTTGACGGCCTTGTTCAAAATGGTTATATTTAGTGTAATAACAACAAAAATTCCCCTATTATGGCATTCTCTGATCGTATCTCGAACGGCTGGAAACTGGCCATGAGCAGTTTCAAAATACTCAAAGCCAATCAACAACTGATCCTTTTCCCCATTTTGTCGGCCATTTCACTGGTATTGGTGATCGGCTCGTTTTTCACCTTTTTGGCAGCCGGCTCTGGCTGGGACCTTGACAACCTGCGCGAATATTCCCGCACAGAGTATTATGCGGTGGTATTCATTTTTTATGTTGTGAACTACTTTATAGTTGTTTTCTTTAATATGGCGCTTATTCATTGCACCCGTTTGTACCTGAATGGGGAAGAAGTGACTATAAAAAAGGGCCTTCAATTCAGCGTTAGCCGCCTTGGTGTTATTTTTTCCTGGGCAATGGTAGCTGCAACGGTTGGATTGATCTTAAAAGCCATCCAGGAGAACTCAGGTATAATAGGAAAGATCGTCACCGGTATTATTGGTGTTGTATGGAGTGTAGCCACCTTCTTTGTGGTTCCTGTAATTGCGTATGAGAACGTGGGCCCCATCGATGCAGTAAAACGTTCAACCCAAATGATGAAAGAAAAATGGGGCGAAAGCCTTACGGCCGGTTTCAGTTTTGGCCTCATCCATTTTTTAGGCCTGCTGGTCATTTGCCTGCCTTTGTTCTTCCTGGGTTTACTTATACATCCTATTGTAGGCATTGCAGCTGCTGTAGCCGCCTTCTTTGTGATCATGGCTATTATGGACGCTGCCAAAACTATTTTTGTAAGCGCCGTTTATCATAACATTAAAGGTGATGTTTCTGAACACTTCGATCAACAACTGATCGATAGCCTGTTCCAGCCCAAATAAAAAAAATTAGGATGCTTGCAAAATCCCGTCTGCCAGCTGGCGACGGGATTTTTTTTGCCTTACTTTGAGACCTCTTAGTATTATTGTTATGACACCTACGCCAAAAAATATCGGCATCATCAATGGCTCGCTTCGCGGTGCAAGCGGTAATTGCGGCACTGTAGCAAAGCGGGCAGCACAGTTAGTGCATGAGCTGCAACAACAAGCAACCCTGTTAACGCTCACCGATCAGCAACCAACGATACGGGAAGTATATGAGCAATTGGTTGCCTGTGATGGCTTCCTGGTAGTGAGCGGTGTATACTGGAATAACTGGAGTTCGCCGCTGCAGCGTTTTATTGAAGTAACCACTGCGTTTGAAAATACGCCTGCTTTTTTCGGCAAGCCGGTTGCCTGTGCCGTCACTATGGATTCGGTTGGCGGTATTGAAGTAGCGGCACGACTGCAAGCTGTGTTTGGTGGATTGGGTTGCTGGAGCCCGCCCTGTTCAACCCTCGTATTGTCGCGAACCGCGCAGGAAGCGATGGATGCCTCAGCAGGGAAGGAAGATGATCCCAATGAAGATGTGTGGCGCATGGACGACCTCAATATTGTATTGCAAAACCTGATTACTGCCGCTGCCATGCCACGCAACAACTGGATCGCCTGGCCGCATACAGAGTTGGTTATTCCCGATGGACCCTGGCCTGATAGCGGTGCGCTGGATATGGGCACGGCGAGGTTTTTGTAATCAATTGCAGGCATCGATCTGATGGTTGTTTGGGGTATTAAAAATGAAATTTATTATTTATATCTTAGCGCTCTTTTAAACCCCAACCGATCAAATAACCATGAGATCTGTACTTTTACTGATAACACTGGTACTAACCATGCATGTAGCATTGTGCCAGGTGCCTGTGATTACTTCATTTTCCCCTTCATCTGGTCCTGTTGGCACACAGGTAGTGATCAGTGGTAGTAATTTTGGCGCTAATGCCGCAGATAATATAGTTTATTTTGGTGCCGTTAAAGCGAATGTCCTCACTGCCAGCGCCACGGCCTTAAGGGTTGAAGTACCAACAGGCACTACTTTTCAGCCCCTTTCTGTAACGGTAAACCGATTAACCGCCAGCGCCGACCATCCATTTATTGTAACCAGTGCTTACGCAGGTTCAAATTTTACGGCTACGTCATTTGATGTGGGCCTTAATCTTAACGGCGGACACAATGTAACAGCCACTGACCTGGATGGGGATGGAAAGACAGACCTGGTATATATAAATTCCCAGACAGGAAAGGTTAATGTCTTAAGGAATGCCATTCAGGGAAATACGATCTCGTTAGTTAATGTCGTCACCATTAGTAGCATCGCTTCTCCTTACTTCGTTAAAACAGCAGACCTGGATGGCGATGGCTTGCGGGACCTTGTTGTAACCAATCAACCCTTCCAAACGGTATATGTACTAAAGAATAAAAGCACGCCTGGAAACATGGCATTTGATAATCCGGTTGGTTTTACTACGGGTACTGAACCCAGGAACATGGCCATCGATGATCTCGACAACGATGGCAAACCCGATCTGGTAGTGGAAAATTATACCAGCAACACCATTTCTGTTTTTAGAAATACATCTACAGGTGGCGCCATTTCATTTAGTACAAAGAGTGATATTGCGACGATGGACAGCCCTGGGGGTATTTGCATTGGCGACCTTGATGGGGATGGTAAACGCGAGATCGCAATTGCGGGCACCGACAAATTTATCTCTGTATATAAAAATTCTTCTGTTACGGGAGCTATTTCTTTTGAACCCCGGGTAAATTATGCAACCGATTTTTCAGCCGATGTAAAAATGGCCGATCTGGATGGAGATGGAAAGCCGGACCTGGTAGTTTCCAATGGTTCATTTGCACTTTCTATTTTCAGAAACTCAAGTTCCCTGAATTCCCTGTCATTCGATACCCGTATCGATTTAACTGCCTTTAATCCTCCGGCAGGGGTAGACGTGAATGATCTGGATGGTGATGGCAAACCTGAGATCGTACTTGCCAACGATTACGTTTATGGTAAAACCAGTGTATATAAAAACAATTCCACCCCCGGTACTATCTCTTTTGCACCGTATGTTGGTTATGATACTGATTCCGACACGTATCAGGTAATATTGGCCGATATGAATGGCGACGGACTAACTGATATCATTACAGCAAATACCGCGAACAATTCATTAACGTATTTGCAAAACCGCCTTAACAATGCGCCTTCGATATACAGTTGTCCGCAAATGCTGACCCCTGTCAATAGTGCAACTATAAATTACGGCATGCCCGTGTCGTTTACATGGAGTAAGGTGCCCAATGCTACCAGCTACCGGTTTAGCTTTACCACTCAGAATGGCACTTCAGGCGCCACTACAGTAACCGATACATTTTATGCGTTTACACCGGCCGCTGGTCTCAATTACACCTGGACTGTAAAGCCTGCCAATTTTATGGCGACCAATCCATGTGCTACAAGCCAGGTTTTCAGCACCTGTGCTGCATCTGCCAATCCTTATACCATTACTGCAACCGGAAATACCACTATTTGCGGAACCGATTCGGTAAAGCTGCAAGCCAGCGGTGCCACGAATATACAATGGTTCCTTGACCAGAAACCGGTACCAGGTGCTGTACCAAACTTCCTGTGGGCAAAACAGGGCGGCAATTATACTGTGAGGGTATTGAATGGTTCCTGCTATTCAGACCCTTCCAATATGATTAAAGTGACCATTCTGGCCACTCCGGTAAAACCTGTCCTGAGTATACAGGGTGTTGTCGATTTCTGCCCGGGAGGCAATGTTACATTGGTTTCTTCCACCGCCTCAAACAACCAATGGTTTAAAGATGGCGCACCAATTGCCGCTGCTACTAAATACTACTATGATGCTGCAATAGCCGGCTCGTATTTTGTGCAGGTGACCAATACCAGTACAGGTTGTGTCAACAATTCTGACACGGCCACGGTAACTGTGCGTGCGGTGCCAACAGCCCCCGTTATTTCAGTGACCGGCCAGGTAGTTATTTGTAATGGAGATAGCTCAACGCTGCAATCATCGGCAGTTACCGGTGATCAATGGTTTAAAAATGGAACGGCTATTTCCGGCGCAACAAATGCTGTGTATAAAGCCAAACAAAGCGGCACTTATACCGTGAAGGTAACCCAGAATGGCTGTACTTCAGCCGCAAGTGCGGGTGTGGCCATTACCGTTAATGCATTGCCTGCAACGCCTGTAATAACCGCGGCGGGGAATACAACCTTTTGTAACGGCGACAGTGTAAAACTACAGTCATCGGCAACAAGCGGTAATCAATGGTTTAAAAATAATGTGGCCATTGCAACCGCCACCGGTAACGCATTTTATGGCAAAGAATCAGGCTCGTATGCAGTGAGCACAACGCAAAATGGATGCACTTCTGCTGGCAGTACAAATGTAAACATTACAGTATATCCATTACCGGCAAAACCGGTGATTACGGCTGGTACAACCATGATAAGCACCGCTACAGGATATAGTAGTTACCAATGGTATTTCAATAACGCGATCATTGCCGGCGCAGTTACCAACCAGTATAGTACCACACAAAATGGAATATACAGGGTAGAGATAACCGACCAGAATGGTTGTAAAAACAGTTCCGACAATTTCAATTATGTTACTACCGCTGTGACTGATGTAGTACTGGCAGGATATACCATACAATGGTTCCCTAACCCGGTTCAGAACGATCTTACCTTAACCTTTTCAACAGGCACCGGTTTGCTAAAGCCGGTTAACATATGGCTTATTGATGCAAAAGGCAAACAGGTTCACGAAGGGCAGGTATTGAAGGGCGGACAGAATAAGGTGTCTATGCAGCAATTGCCGGCAGGAATATACCTGCTCATTCTGCAGAGTGGCGATTCGAAAAAAGCAGTGAAAGTTTTAAAGGCAGGTTGATAATGCTGAAGCAGGAGGTAGGAGGTAAGAAGCAGGAGGTAAGAAGTAGGAAGTAGGAAGCTCGCGAATTTCGTACTTCTTACTTCCTACCTCTTACTTCAAAAAGTTCGGGCTTCAAAGGTCAATACATTCACTAATTATTCTATTTTACCCTCCAGTGCCAAAAAGAACGCATACCGCCAGGCAACATCTTTCAGGTAATTGAAACGGCCCGAAGCGCCGCCATGGCCCGCTTCCATATTGATCTTGAAAAGTAGTTTGTTGTTACCGGTTTTCAATTCCCTCAATTTGGCCACCCATTTGGCCGGTTCAAAATACTGTACCTGCGAATCGTGCAACCCGGTTGTCACCAGCATATTGGGATACGCCTTCCTTTCTACATTGTCGTACGGCGAATACGATTTCATATAGAAGTATTCTTTTTCAACGGCAGGGTTTCCCCATTCCATGTATTCACCTGTAGTGAGCGGAATATTGGGATCGCTCATGGTAGTGATCACATCTATAAACGGCACATCGGCCACTACGCCATGCCACAGGTCGGGCCGGTAATTAACGATAGCGCCCATAAGCAAACCACCGGCACTGCCGCCATTGGCGTACAGGTGTTCTTTAACGGTATATTTTTCTTTGATCAGGAATTCGCCGCAATCGATAAAATCAAAGAAAGTATTCTTCTTGTTGAATAGATGCCCCTGGTCGTACCATTGGCGGCCCATTTCCTGTCCGCCCCGCACATGCGCAATGGCATATATAAAGCCACGGTTGAGCAGGCTGATGATATTGCTGTTAAAGGAAGGCGACATGCTTGAACCGTAAGAACCATATGCGTATAGTAATAAAGGATTGGAACCGTCTTTTTTTATTCCTTTTTTATACACCAGCGAAACAGGCACCTTCACCCCATCGCGAACGGTTGCCCATAACCGCTCAGCCGTATAGTCTTCCTTGTTGAACCCGCCCAGTACTTCTGTCTGTTTCTTCAGCTCACGCTGCTGGGTATCCATATTAAAATCATAGATGGAAGCGGGCGTGGTCATGGAAGTATAGGAAAGGCGCAGGATATTAGTATTGTAATCGGGATTTATATTGGTGAAGGCGGCATAAACTGTTTCGGGAAAGGTAATATAGTAATCCTTGTGGCTGGTGAGGTTAATAACCCGCAGCTGGTTCAGCGCATCCTTTACTTCGCCCAGCACCAAATGGTTGTTAAATACCAGCAGGCTGCTGATGTAAACATCTTTTCGATGGGCGATCACTTCTTTCCAGTTGTTTACACCCGTTTTTGTTTCAGGCGTTTCCATGAGGCGCCAGTTCGGCGCCTTCCAATCGGTAAGAACATAGAATTTATCATTGAAATGCTCTATGCTATATTGGAAGTTTTCTTTTCGCGGTTCAAATATTTTGAAAGAACCGGTAGGGTTGCTCGCTTCAAGCAGGCGGTATTCGGTTGAAACCTCGTTCATGTCTGACCAGATCACCATGTACTTCTTCGATTTGGTGCGGTAAGCGCCTATGTAAAAGCGATTGTCTTTTTCTTCGAATACCATTACGTCTTTGGAAGGATCTGTGCCCAGCTCATGTCGCCAAACCTGGTAGCCCAGTAAGGTGGTCGCATCTTTTTTTACATAGAAAATGGTTTTGTTATCAGCAGCCCATACAATATAAGAGCCATCAACATCGGTAATATTCTCGGGGTAGGTGATGCCGGTCACCAGGTTTTTGATGCGCAGGCCATAGATCCTTCTGCTCACAGAGTCTACCGTATAGGCCAGCAACTCATTGTTATCACTGACTACACGGCCGCCAATAGCATAATAAGTGAAGCCTTCTGCCATTTTGTTCTGGTCGAGCAGTATTTCTTCCGGCGCTTCCAGGGTTTCTTTTTTGCGGCAGTAAACCGGGTATTGCCTGCCTTCATCAAAGCGGGCATAATACCAGTAACCATTGTCTTTATAGGGCACTGATTCATCTTTTTCTTTGATGCGGCCCTTCATTTCATTGAAAAGTTGCTCGCGCAATTCTTTTGTGCCGCCCATCATAGTGTCGAGGTAAGCATTTTCAGCTTTCAGGTAATCCAGCACTTTCGGGTCTTCGCGCTGGTTCAGCCAGTAATAGTCATCAACACGCTTATCGCCATGGGCTATAAATTCTTTAGGCATTTTTTCCGCCGCAGGAGGTTGTACCCCTCCCGGCCATTGATATGCATTCATAGTAGTGGAAGATTGAGTGTAGGCCATTGCGGGAATGGCCAGCAGCAATATTAATATTTTTCTCATGTCTCAGGCAGTTTGCAATGAAAATACCGAATTGAACGCTATTGCCGGGCGCCGTTCATATAGAAGCTAATAGTTGGTTTTTTCTTCCTGATATCACTAAAAACGCAATATCTTGCCGCGGCGCATTTCGTAATAAAATCATTATTTTTTAAGTGCTGTTTAATTCTTTCGAATTCTTACTGTTCCTACCCATTGTATTTGTTTTGTACTGGTTTGTTTTCAAGCCATTACGCTGGCAGAACGTGCTGATTTTAGTGGCCAGCTATTTCTTTTACGGCTGGTGGAGCTGGAAATTCATGATCCTGCTGGCTGTCAGCACTTTTGCAGATTATTTATACGGCTTTTCAGTAGCCTCCCCGAACCGCAAAAAAGCCCGGTTCTTTTTATGGCTGAGCGTCATAAATAACCTTGGCATCCTGGGCGTATTCAAATATTACAACTTCTTTGCATTGGAATGTAAACAGGTGTTTGCATTGGTGGGGCTGCATACCAACCCTGTTTTGCTGAAGGTGGCCATACCCATTGGTATTTCCTTTTATACCTTCCATGGCATGTCGTATGTATTCGATATTTACCGGGGTAAACAAAAACCTGTCAGGAATTTTGTTGACTATGCCGTATTTGTATCCTTTTTTCCCTTGTTGGTGGCGGGGCCTATTGAAAGGGCCAACCACCTGCTTCCGCAAATACAGAAAAAGCGGTTTTTTGATTATACCCAGGGCGTTGCAGGCTGTCGTTTGATGTTGTGGGGACTATTTAAGAAAGTGGTAATCGCAGATAGTTTGGCCGGGATAGTTGACAGTATCTTTAATAATTATCAGCATCAAAGTGGATTTACATTAATAATCGGGGCCATCGCTTTTTCATTCCAGATCTATGGCGACTTCAGCGGTTATTCTGATATTGCTATGGGCACCGCCAAACTATTTGGATTTGAATTATTAAGCAACTTCCGGTTCCCTTATTTTTCGCGCGATGTGGCAGAGTTCTGGCGGCGCTGGCATATCTCCCTTTCTTCCTGGTTCAGAGATTATTTATATATCCCGCTGGGCGGTTCCAAAGAAGGCAAATTAAAAGCTGTTCGAAATACATTTATCATTTTCCTGGTCAGCGGTTTCTGGCATGGGGCCAGTTGGAATTTCATTGCATGGGGGTTTCTGCATGCCTGTGCTTTTTTACCCTTGTTATTGTTACAACGTAACAGGCAACACGCCTCCGATGTAGTGGCGCAATACAAAAAATATCCAACCGGGAAAGAATTGTGGCAAATGGCGTCAACCTTTGTATTCGTAACATTTGCCTGGGTGTTCTTTCGCGCAAAGGACATGACGGAAGCCGCAGGTTATATAAAGGGAATTTTTACCAATTACCACCCGAAAGAAGCTTTGTTATATGGTAACGTCTTTTACTACATCATTCCATTGCTCCTGATCGATTGGTGGTTAAGGCGTGATGAACGGAACTTACGAGTGCCAAACATCGGGAAAGGCATTGTTTATATTTTGTTGGCGCTGTTGGTGGTATTCTATTTCGGCAAGAAAACAAACTTTATCTATTTTCAGTTTTAAAGTATGAACAGGTTCATAGGCAAAACGGTCAAATACCTGGTAACAACCTTTGTGTTGTCGGCTTTGATCATTTATATATTCATAACAATAAAGCCAGCCTATTTTTTAGGTGCGCCGGTTGATTATTATTATTGCACTTATCAGTATGAGCAAATCAATAAGAAAACCGGTTACCGGAATATAATAATCGGCGACTCCAGGGGCAATGCAAGCATTAACCCCAAAGTATTGGGTAACGAATGGATCAATTTGTCAATACCGGGAAGCGATCTGTTTGAAGGCTATCTTACCTTAAAGAAATACCTGTTGAATAATAAAGTGGATACGCTGGTAATGGTATATGGCTTATATTATTTAGCGGAGGTGTCTCCTTATTTTAACCGCCGAACCATCCCATTTCAGTTTCTGAATTATGATGAATTGAAAGACCTTGAACAGGTAGAAAAAAAATGTAAATATAAGTTTCATGATGCCTCAATAACAGGCCCGCGTGCACTCAGCCTGGCGCAATACGACCGAAGATTAAAATACTGGCATTTCCCTTTTCATTATCGCGAAACATTTATTGACGGACTAAATAGTTTATGGAATACCCGGGCTGATGTGAATGTTGCAAAGCAAAAGGTCATTAAGCAATTGACCGAATACCGGGGCTATATGAATTTTGGCGAAGCCGATTCAAATAATACAGATGGGGTAAACGACGAATTTGATTTTGATCTGCCACCAGTAAGTAAACATTATTTTGACCAGTTAATGGAGGTTGTTGCCAAAAATAAAATAACCGTTTATTTAATTATGGCTCCCATTAATCACACTTCGTTCATGACCTATAACAAAAGTCCCTTTCAAACTTCTGTAGATAAATATATGAAAGGTTTACAAAGCCAATATCCACATCTGCATATTATACAAGGTCCGGTTTGTTTGCCCAACACACTATTTGGCGATGCCTATCATGTAAACAAAAAAGGCACCGCCTTCTTTTCTGCCATCACCAGGAAGAGTCTCGACAGCGCCCGTCTTGAGCGATGATCACATTCCCAACCCACCCAGCATGCCGCCGGCAACGCCTTTCATTTCTTCTTCATATTGTTTCTCGGCATTCTGAAGTGCGCGATTGAGTGCAGTGATTAGCAGATCTTCCAGTTCTTCTTTTCGTTCGGGTGAAAGCAATGAATCAGCTACCGAGATTGTTTTTACTTCCCTGTTTCCGGTAACCGATACTTTAACAGCGCCATCGCCGGCTTCTCCATCAATAGTTATAGTGGCGAGCTTTTGCTTGCCTTCCTGCATTTTTTGTTGTGCTTCCTGCAATTTGCTGAACAGATCACCTAACATGGCTTAATATTTTAGTGACTCAAAGGTAAGATTATAATAACATTATCATTCCGGGATTGGTAGACTTTTGTAGCTGGTATAATTTTTTAAAGAATTATTCTGCCAGCTCATGAAAGAAAGGGTAAAATATCTTTTGATCGCCTTTTTATTCGCGTGCCCGCTTTATAGTGCCGGTCAATTAGGGGAGTTTGCCGGGTTCAGTAACGAGCCACAGGCAATTCCATTACAACGAAAAAACCTTCGCGAAATTTCCGGCATCGCTGCCAGCCTTCAGTATAAAGACCGGTTGTATATGCAGCAGGATAATGGTCACCCGAATTATTTGTATGCTACCAATAGCAGGGGCGATGATCTTGGTCGGTTGCTCATCAGCAAAAGTTTGAACCGCGATTGGGAAGATATAGCAATTGGGCCTGGCCCATTGCCTCAACAACAATATATATACATTGCCGATATTGGCGACAACCATGCCTGGCGTTGGAAAATACATATTTACCGGTTGCCCGAACCGGTGCTGAAAGATGGGGCAATGCATACCAGGCAAACAGTAAAAAACGTGGAAGTCATTACCCTTAAATACCCCGATAGGCCACACAATGCAGAAACCATTCTGCTCGATCCGCTTACCCGCGATCTGTATATTGCTACCAAAGAAGATGACAGCTGCCGCATTTTTGTTGCCCGTTATCCACAATCGACCCGCAACAAAACAGCGCTTGAACCGGTAATAACATTGCCTTTTCATTTAGTGACAAGCGGCAATATTGCAGGCAATGGTGCGGAGATCTTACTTCGAAATGAACAGCTTTACTGGTACTGGAAACGCGCGCCCGGTGAAACGCTAGCCGCAGCATTGCGCAGGCCACCACAGAAAATAACGCCGGGGGTCAACGAGCCGCAAGGTGAAGCTATTTGCTTTACGGCTGACCAGCAAGGTTATTTCACCTGTTCAGAGGTGAGCAAAAAGCAGCAACCTGTTATTTATTTGTATAAAAGGAATTACCAAAACTTTACGCTGCGGTCAAAGTAAACAAAAGACTAATGCTTCATGCATTTTGTTATACCTTTCTTAATTCTTCTTTTCCGGAATGAAACTTTCAAAGTAATTCAGCAAATTCGGTATTTCTTTCAACAATAACAGGATCATTAAAATTGCTGTCTTATGATGAAAAGCTACTTCACCATCGCCTGGCGAAACCTGCTCAGGCATAAGGCTTTTTCTCTTATCAATATCCTGGGTTTATCGATTGGTATTGCCACCTGCACCCTCATATTTCTGTATGTTCATAATGAGCTCACCTACGATCAGTATAATAAGAATGCCAGTCGTATAGTGCGGGTAAGCGCTAATATGCTTTCGCCTGAAAATGACCTGCGGCTGGCTACGGGGCCGGCCTTGTTGGCCCCGGCACTAAAACGCAACCTGCCCGAAATAGCCGAAGCCGTACGCATTCAGGGGTCAACCGTAACCGTTAAATGGCAGCACCAACAATACCGCGAGGATGATTTTTGCCAAAGCGACCCGGGCATATTCTCCATTTTTGATTTTGAATTTATTGAAGGCTCACCGGTCAATGCGCTCAAGGCCCCGCATTCAATTGTACTGAACCGGTCGTTGGCCCGCAAATATTTCGGCCATACAACTGCGTTGGGTAAAACCCTTATTTGCGATAAAGAGCCGCTGGTGGTTACCGGCGTTTTTGAGGACAGACCCGCCAATTCAGACCTCAAGATACCCGCTTTAATAAGCGCCAATTTTGATAAGAACACCAAATGGCTCGAGGAAATGGGTTGCTTTAGCTTTGTTTTATTCAGGACCCAACCCAATCTGCAACAGTTTTCAAAAAAATTGGCGTCTATCAGTTCCACCTATGTAAAGCCCGAACTTAATTCCGTGGGTGCAAATGCATATACCATGGAGTTTGTACCGGAGCTCCTCAAAGATGTACATTTCAGTAAGGACAGGTTAGGAGATACGGACAAGGGTAACAAACAATATGCGTTGATCTTTTCCTTGCTGGCGGGTTTCATTTTATTGATCGCATTGCTTAACTATATTAATCTTACCACTGCCCGCTCATTTGAAAGAGCGCGGGAAGTAGGTGTACGAAAAGTCATCGGCGCCAAACCGGTGCAGGTGATAAAACAGTTCTTTATTGAATCTTTTTTATTGATCACTATTGCATGGATCCTCGGCAACCTATTCGTTGCGCTGGGGCTACCATTCGTTAATAGTCTGCTCGAAACCAGGTTGGCGGTTCAATGGGGCCATATCATTCTTTTTACAACTTCGGTTCTGCTTATCTCATTTTTGCTGGCGGGCATTTATCCGGCGCTTGTAATGAGCGCCTATAAACCGGTTGTAGTATTGAAAGGACGGTGGCAACGGTCTTTCAAAGGTATCTGGCTGCGGAAGGTTGTAACGGTAACACAGTTTGCCATAGCCGCAGCGCTGATCATGGGCACCACTGTTATCTATTACCAGATGCAGAACCTCCGCAACAGAAACCTTGGTTATAACAAAGACCAGTTATTGGCAGTTTATTTGCCAATAGATTCAACGCTTGCCGGCTCACTACGCGCGTTTCAGAACGAACTGAGAAAACGCCCCGAGGTCATGGGCCTTACATCCGGGGCCAGTTTGAATATTGAAGGATTATCGTCTTCAACCACCATTGCCGAAGCCAACGGGAAGAAGAGAGAGTTTATGTGCAATTTTTTTGCGGTGGACCCTGATTATATCCCGGTATTTCAAATGAAACTGGTGGAAGGCCGCAATTTCAGCGACAGCTTTGCTACCGATAGGTCAACAGCCTTTGTCGTCAACGAAGCCTTTGTTCGTTCTATGGGCTGGCAATCTGCCGTGGGCAAGGAACTGGAAGGCCACGATAAGAAAGGAAGGGTTATTGGAGTTGTTAAGGACTATTCTTATAAGTCGCTTCATAATATAATAGAACCGCTGGTGCTGGTATATAATACCGGCCCGTGGTTAAACACTACCACCATCCGCATCAGGCCCAAAGATATGCCGGTGGTGGAAGCATTGTATAAAAAATACTTTCCTGCCCTGTATTTTGATTATGCGTTTTTTGATGACATACTAAATAGTTATTACCGGCAAGACCAGATCACCATGCGGCTATTCAACCAGTTTACCATACTTGCTATCTTTATTTCCTGTCTTGGTTTGTACGGACTTGTTTCCCTGGTCACTGGTTACCGCATCAAAGAAGTTGGCATAAGAAAAGTGTTTGGGGCTTCTTTAACGCAATTGTTTAATTTACTCTCAAAGGATTTTTTAATACTGATCGTTGTTGCCCTCCTCATTGCCCTTCCGGTAATGACGGTGGCGATGCAGCATTGGCTTTCGGCTTATCCGTACCGCATCAGCCTTGACTGGAAAATATTTCTAATACCGGTTGCAGCCACATTGCTCATAGCATTGGCTGTTATTTCGAGGGAGATCATCAGGGCATCTTTAGTGAACCCGGTAAAAAGTTTGCGGGTTGATTAATAGTACCCTGTTGATGGCTGATGGGTGTAAGGTTTGGGCCGGGTATGGTTAAAACTCAGCGATCAGGGATAGCCACCTTGCTGCCGGGGCGCCCCATACTTCTTTATAAGTAGCTGTATTAAACTGTGGCCAGTAAGGCGTATCCTCATTAAACCGCGATTGCATACCAACAGGAATGCCGCCAACAGTTTCTCCAGGCAGGGCCGTATAGAGTTGAGGATAATTACTTCCTTCGCCCCAGATCAACGACTGACCAAAAGGATTTTTTCCCACGATCCAGAACAACTGCTGCTCGGCAATATTCATTAGTGTGGCATCTTTCAAAAATTTGCCACACAAGGCAGCCGCTTTGCCTGTTGACAGTTGAACGGCCGCATTTCCTCTAAAGGAAAACCATACCGGGAAAATGCGCAGGTAATGTTCTTCATCGAGTTTTGAACCATTTGCCAGCTGCGCTGCATAATCATTGGCAGCCCCGCTGAATATGCCAACCTGTACTTTGTAGAAATTAACCGAATCCTTTATTTCATCAATATTATAAACCCCGCTTGGCACTAAACCATACGGTTCTACGTAGTGCATGATCGTTTTGAGGTAGGCTCCATATAATTTGATGGATGCCGACCATTTAGGAAAGTCCGGGTGACCGGGTTGTGTTTCACAAAGCGCCGTGAGCGCCTGCATATACACCTGGTCGCGTGATTGATGGGTATAATGCACGATTGACCTTTTATTGAGATCACGGTAAAAGAAACCGCTCGTATTATCTTTATCGTGCAGTGGTTCTGTTCGCTGGCATTGCAAAGTGTATTCAATGGCTTTGGCGGCTTCGTTTGCGTAATATTTGTCGTGGGTTAATTTGTACAGCAAACTGGCCGCAAAAGAAATATTAGCCGAATACTGGCTGTTTGATGCCATTGCTGCATGATCACCACCGCCGCCAATACTGCTGAGGTCATTAAATTGCAGGCTGTCGAAACGCTTTTTGGCAAACGCAAAATCTTCTATGGCCACTTTACGCAGATGTTCCTTAAGCATGTTGTCATTGTCGATCATCATAGAAGCGTAAGCCTCGATGCCGGCAAAAACAAAATTTTCGAATGCGCGGTTATGCACATGTACGAGGCGCCGCATGGTTGAATCGTCTTTGGTGCCAATAAATCCATCTGTCCATAAATTGGTGCCCCAGGTTTGAGCGCGATAGCCATCACCAAGCCGGGCTTTAAGGATACAGTCAATACCCCATTCTGCTTCTTCCTGCAATCGAAGGAATAAAGGGGTGTTGTTTTTTTCTTTAGCCCTTTTAGCCATCTCCAGCAGGGAATAAATTATTTCTCCTGACTGAAGCACCTGTTGCGACATATCCGCCGCATCGTGCCAGCCACCATTGAAAGGAAAAATTTTACCGTCAACAACAGCATGCAGATCGCTGTGACAAACCCCGTGTTTGCCGGGCACTGCGTAGCCACAACGTTCGCAAAAAATAAAGTTCAGCACCCGCCAGGCCGAATTGTCCCAGATATTGCGGTTGATGTAAAAAGGTTTACTGGTAACTGACCCAACGCGAATAAAGTATTGCCCTTCCTTTTTAAGCGCACTGAAATTGATCGTTTCAAATGTTCCGATATTCGTTTTCTTTGAGCTGATGTTACCTTCATATGCCACACTACCGGTGGCGTTATTTACCAGTTGAAACTTTCCACTATTATTACTTACCCGCACAATGGCCGTTTTTTCGCTTTCTACCCCATAGCCTGTAGTGGAATATATAATGCGGTTTTCCGCAGGCATCCAGCCGCTGACCACTTCAGGCTGTTCTACCGTTTGTAACGATACCGCATCAATATCAAATTTCAGTGAATCGCCCATGGTGCGTTCTTTTCCAAAAACTTCTATGGCAAAAGATAACTTTGTTACTTTGTCACGGGCCAGTTCGCTCATTTCAACAAAACATTCATTCCACTGCCCGTTGATCAAATTAATTTCATGATAACCTTCACGGCCATACTTATCGGGCACTTTTATTTTACCGTCATTTTCTACATATAAATTAAGATAAATGCTATGCGCGCCTTCGCAATTGGGATAAACATAAAAATGAATGCGATTGTACTTTTCCCAATTAATGCCGCCCACATCAAAACTTGCCAGGGAGGTGCCGAACCCTAAGCCCCAGCCGAGGAATTGCGGATAGGTAGCAGGGGCTGCCAGCCGCATGCTGTGGTTTCCCGATTTACTTCTATCTGTTGTGAGCGACAGGCTGCCGATGCCGGTATGTGACCACTTGTTGAGGTCTTCCATATCGCAAAGCATATCCAACGCCAATATTTTTTTGGTTAAACCGAACAATTCGAAAGATTTGCTGTAATCAAGCGTCAAAGGACTGTGCACATACCCGGTATTGCGGATATCTGCTTTTAGTTTTTCATCAATTTGTGCAAATAATAAACCAGCGGGGATGATCAGCAACAATACCGATGCGAATAGTTTTTTCATAATTTTTGAGGGCATAACAGTTGAAGATATTTCAAGATAGGAAACATTCCCGTTTGTGCCAACTGAAATGCCTCGCTGAGATATTAAAAAGATCAACAATGGGTTTTCGACAGAGGGATGAACTTAAAACGGAAATATTGAATTAATTTTGACCATCCCTAAAATTTCAAGCCACCCTGGTTCGTCAAACTATCAGGACTAATCATTACCGAAACGTAATAAAATCTCCGGCAATAAGCATGAAAGCAAAAGGCAAAGCACCCGCCCCAAAGCCAAAGATCTATGCGATGGTTTTCGGCTATAAAAAACTCATTGCGTTGTTGATTTTTTTTACCGTCAGCGCCAGCTTGTTGGGCTTGCTGATGCCTAAGATCATTGCAGGGGCAATTGACTCCTATGTGCAGGTTCACACCATCAAAGAGCAGCTGTTGTGGGAATTTGGCATCATTACTTTCTTCGTATTTGTTTTCACCTATCTGCAGTCGGTTGTACAATCTTATGCTTCGGAAGTAGTGGCCAGAGACCTGCGGCAGCAATTTGCGGAAAAGATCGCGCAACAGAATTATTCGTTTGTAATGGAAACGAGCCCGGCCCGTTTGCTCACCAATCTTACTTCGGATGTGGATGCCGTAAAACTGTTTGTTGGAATGGCTGTAGGTACCATCATTTCCTCTTACTGTTTGCTCATAGGCGCCAGTATATTGTTGCTTATCACCAACTGGAAGCTTGCCCTGATGGTGTTGTTACTGGTATCAGTTATTTGGGTGGCCCGATCTATTATCCTGAAAAAGATCAGGAAATTTTTTAAGGAAGTACAGGGCATTATTGATTGGTTAAACAAAGTGATCAACGAAAGCATTTTGGGTGCTGCGCTTATCCGCGTGCTGAACACGCAGCAACAGGAAACCAATAAATTTATTGAAGCCAATACAAAAGCCCGCAGCATTCGGTTAGCGATAGTAAGATATTTAGCGATCCTGATACCGGTAATTACTTTTGTTGCCAGCCTTAGTTCTATGCTCATTCTTTTGATGGGCGGCCATTTTGTGATCACCGGCAGCATGTCGTTGGGTGATTTTTCTGCGTTTTACAGTTATTTGGGTATGATGATATTTCCCATTATCGTAATTGGTTTAATGAGTAATATCATTGCACAGTCCTCGGCTTCGTATGAGCGCTTTGCTTCCCTCTTGCTGGCAGAGAGCCCCAAAGAAACAGGGACCCAAACCGTTGAATTAAACGGAACAGTGCAATTGTCAAACATCACGCTGCGGTTTGGTGAAAAGAAAGTGCTGAACGATATTTCGCTGTTGATACAACCCGGCACCCGAACAGCTGTCATTGGTCCCACGGCAGCAGGAAAAACGCAATTGTTATATGTGTTGAGCGGTTTGGCGCAACCGAAGGAAGGTAAGGTGCTGTATAGTGGTATAATGCTGGGGGAGATCGATAAGCAATTGTTTCACCGGCAAATGGGTTTTGTATTTCAGGACAGTGTGATCTTCAATATGACCGTTCGTGAAAATATCGCATTTGCTGAAGACATTTCTTTAGACGATATGCATAAGGCCATTAAGGCAGCAGAGCTCACCGACTTTATTGAATCCCTTCCCGATAAACTGGAAACGATTATTGCTGAACGGGGATTGAATTTATCGGGCGGGCAAAAACAGCGTATTATGCTGGCCCGTGCACTGGCTCTGAACCCTAAAGTATTGTTGCTCGATGATTTTACAGCGCGGGTAGATGCCCAAACCGAAAAAAGGATCCTGCAGAATGTAAGCACAATGTATCCGGGTATCACGCTGATATCGGTGACCCAAAAGATCGCTTCCGTTACCGATTACGACCAGTGCGTATTGCTGATGGAAGGTGAAATTATTGCTACCGGAACACATGCACAATTATTGAAAAGCTCGCCTGAATATAATCAACTGTTCGAATCACAAAAGAGTACCAGTCAGTATGAAATACCAGCTTAAAACCGGCGGCAGTAAACCGTTTGCGGCCCTGAAGAAATTAATGCCTGTGATGAAAGGCGAGCGTAAGCTTCTTTCTGTTGCTTTTCTGGCATTGATCGGTAATACCCTTACTTCCCTGGTGGCGCCGTTGGTCATTGCCCATACCATCAATACCGCCATTCTGCAAAAGAATTATCCGGGTGTGGTAAACGCATCGCTGATTGTTTTTGGTTTGTACCTGGTGGGTTTTATTGCCAGCTATTTTCAAACCAGGTGGATGGGGGCGGTAGGCCAGCATATCCTGTTCTCGCTGCGCAACCAGTTGTTTTCAAAATTGCAGTCGCTGCCGGTTGCGTTCTTTAGCCAGAACAAGGCCGGCGATTTGATCTCGCGCATCAATAATGATACTGATAAACTGAACCAGTTTTTTTCACAGGGTTTGCTGCAATTCGTGAGCAACCTTTTTCTGATGATCGGTGCGGCTGTTTTTATTCTGGCCGTGAATATAAAACTGGGGCTGGCGGCATTGGCGCCTGCTGTAGTGGTGTTGCTGTTTACAAAATTCATTTCACCCTGGATCAAAAAAAGAAATGCGGCCAGCTTGCAATCTGTAGGCGGTATGAGTGCCGAAATACAGGAAAGCCTGGATAATTTTAAAGTAGTGGTAGCCTTCAACCGGCGCGATTATTTTAATAAACGGTTTGCGGCCATCAATGGTCAGAATTTCCGCCGGGCGGTAGCGGCAGGTATTGCCAATAACATCTTTATTCCATTGTATGGGCTGGCGGGTAATATAGCCCAGATCATTGTGCTTTTTTTCGGCATCTACCTAATGGCGCAGGGTCAGTTTACTATTGGGTTTATGATCAGTTATTTCGTGTATTTATCCCGGTTTTATGATCCTATGCGGCAGATCGCCGGCATTTGGCCCATGTTTCAGGTAGCCATGGCTGGTTGGGACCGCATTGCTGCTGTGCTGGCCATGGAATCGGATATGCCGGTACTGAATGTAGAGCCGGCCAATGGAAAAGGATTGCTGGAGTTCAGGGATGTTTCGTTCGGTTATGGCGATAAGGAAGTGCTTCAAAAAGTGAATTTTACCCTGGAGCGGGGAAAAACCTATGCCTTTGTAGGGCCTACCGGCGGTGGAAAAACTACCACGGCTTCCCTGGTGGCGCGTTTATACGATCCGGTAAGCGGACTGGTGTTGCTGGATGGAAAGGATATCCGGACCTACAAAACGGAAGAAAGAAGCCAAAAGATCGGCTTTATATTGCAGGAACCGTTTTTATTTACGGGTACCCTGTACGACAATATTCTATATGGAAATGAAAAGTACCAGCAATACAGTCCGGAGAAATTGAATGAAGTATTGCAGCAAAAAGGACTGTTACACATTCTGGAACGTTTCGGTCAGGGATTGCAAACACCGGTGTCGGGCAAGGGCGAGTCAATGAGCCTGGGACAGCGGCAATTGATCGCATTTGTACGGGCATTGCTGCGCGAACCCGAATTGCTGATCCTCGATGAGGCCACTGCCAATATCGACACCGTAACAGAGCAGTTGCTGGGTGAAATACTGAATAAGCTTCCGGCCCAAACCACCCAGATAGTAATTGCCCACCGGTTGAATACCATCGAAAAAGCCGATGAGATCTTCTTTGTGAACGCAGGCCAAATTATTCAGGCCGGCTCATTTGATCATGCCATCCATTTGTTGATGGAAGGGAAGCGGATAAGCTAGGATCTTCCCGGCATTATTCCGTTCTCAAACTCTTTATAGGGTTCGACAGGGCTGCTTTTATAGCCTGAAAACTTACTGTAACAAGTGTAATAAGAAGCGCAAGGAAGGAAGCTATAAAGAAAACCTGCCAGCTAAGTTTTATGCGATAATCATAGTTTATAAGCCAGCCTTTTAAGTAATAATAAGCTATTGGCGCAGCCATTATACATGACAGCAGCACCAGTACCACAAACTCTGTCGATAACAATCTCCAGAGATTTGACACACTTGCGCCCAATACTTTTCTTATTCCTATTTCTTTGGTCCTTTGTTCGGCAACGAAACTCGCCATGCCTAACAATCCAAGGCAGGAAATAAAGATGGCGAGTATGGAGAAGTAGGAGGCCAGTTTACCAATGCGTTGCTCGGCTTTGAACTTGTTGCCAAAGCTTTCATCAACAAATTGGTAATCGAAAGGAACATCCGGGGTGTATTTTTTTATTTCCTTTTCAATTAATTTGACAGAAGAAGATAGATCTTTTTTGGGGTTCAATCGTACGATAACATTAAACAGGTTATCGAAATTGTCGATATGGTACAGCGTTGGCCGCACCGGATAAAAAGGCGATTCCTGCATAATATCTTTTACTATCGCTATAATGGTAAAAGGTTTATCATTCCATTTCAATACTTTGCCAACAGGATCTTTAAAATCAAGAAATTTAGCGGCTGATTCATTGATGATGAAGGCGGCCGAATCCGTTGCATAATCTCTTGAAAAATCACGACCTTCCTTTATGTTCCAGTTAACAGTTTTTCCAAAATCGTAGGTAACGCCGTTGTTGGGAAAGTCAACTGCCAGATTGGGATCTTCCCCTTCCCAGTCAAACCCGCCATTGGTATTCCATACACCTGTCATGGGGCTGTTTGATGCAGTCATTTCCTGTATAGCCCCGGCATTTTTTAAATCGTTTCTAATTGCTTCAAAATGTTGTCCCACCTCCTTTTCAAGTTGAAAATTTATAAGTCCGTTTTTGGAGTAACCGATTGGCCTGTCCTTGGCATATTGAATTTGCTGATATACGACAATGGTTCCAATGATCAGCATAACAGATACGGTGAATTGCACCACTACCAATACCCGTCTTGGCACAACAGCGCCTTTGCCGGCTTTGAATGTGCCTTTTAAAACTTTAAGCGGATTGAATGAAGAAAGATATAATGCCGGATAGCTGCCTGCAAGTAATCCGGTAACAAAAATGAAAGCGATGCTCAGTAACCAGAAGCCCGGGTTGCGCCATGGAACGGCAATTTCTTTGGCCGCCACATTGTTAAACGCGGGCAACAATACCACCAATAATAAAAGCGATATAATGAATGCAGCTATTACAACTACATAGGATTCCATAAAGAACTGTTTGGTTATTTGCCAGCGCATGGAGCCAATAGCTTTGCGGATGCCCACTTCTCTTGCCCGTTTCTCGCTTCTTGCCGTGCTCAAATTCATGAAGTTGATGCAGGCAAGTATCAATACAAAAATACCGACCATGCCAAACAGCCATACGTATTTTATGTCGCCGCCAATGTTAACCCCGTTTTTAAAATCGTCGTATAAATGCCATTTGCTCATGGGGTGAAGAAACACGGCCCACTTATATCTTTTTTCCGTTGCGTTTGCATGGTCGAGCTTTATATTTTTTATTTTGGCTGATACTTTTTGCATGTCTGCGTTATCAGCGATCTGAACAAATGTTTGAGAGAAGTTGCTGCCCCAGGGATCATCCATTTTTTTCACCCATGGATTTTGAACGAGCCATAATTCCCATGGCATCATCATTTTTATCTCGTTGAAACTTGTGTTGTTGGGGAGGTCTTCATATACACCCGTAACTTTTACGTTATAATTTCTGTCGTACTTCAACATTTTCCCCATTGGGTCGGTATTGCCAAAAATTGCTTTGGCTGTTGACGCAGACAGTATGATGGAATAGGGGTCATTTAAGGCTTGCCGTGTGCCTGCTAACATATGTAAAGAAAGCATGTCGGGACCACCAGGTTCAATATATATGCTGGTTCTGCTGAAAAGTTTATTATTGTAAGACACCAGGTGATGGCCATCCCAGGAGGCCTGTAATACATATTTAAAATCGCTGCCATATTTTTCCCTGATAGCAGGCCCCATCAAAGCAGGGTTCGCGGTTTGCGTTTCCAGCTTTCCATTGAAAGATGCACGCTGCATTACCTGCGCTATGCGGTCATAATTTTGATGGTATTTATTGAACGACAATTCATCATAAACCCACAAGCCAATAAGCATGGCTACTGCCATGCCAACAGCAAGACCGCCAACATTGATAGCACTGTAGCCTTTGGTTTTAAGGAGGTTGCGCCAGGCGGTTTTAAAATAGTTTTTAAACATGAAAGAAGTTTTAGGTGCTGTATTTGGGTTTATGCTTCCTCATTCAAATTCACCAGCCAGTGTTGGGACTAAAAACGTGATCAACTGATGTGCCAGTTCTGAAAGGCTTTACAGGCACTGGTTTATAAAAAGCGCCCGAAACCAGGTGTACGAAAACGGACAGTAAGCTGTACGGATATGTCTGGCTCATTTCATAGTTGCCCTCAGTTTTTTCAACAACCCATCAAACCGCACCCAGTAAAAATTACAATCATTTTCACTGGTTCCTCTGGTATAAAAAAGGTATTTGCCATCGGGCGATACATATTGTCCGAACCGGTGCGCCAGTCCATCATTAATTTCCGGTCCCAGGCTCTGCGGTTCCGACCAGGTATTGTCTTTTTTCTGGAAACTGATCCATAGTTCGCATTCATAGCTGCTGGTTTCTTTGGCAGAAATAATGATATACGATTCATCGGGGGCAATAAAAAAATCGCCATCGAAAGCATTGGTATTGATGGTTTTTCCCAGGCTGCTGATGGTGGTATCTTTTCCCGAAATGGTTAGCTTGCAAAAGTCATACGTGCTCCAATCGCTTTTGCTTCCTGAAGTGCCGTTGCTGCCTGTATAGTACGTGCCGCTTTTGGTAGCCTGAAAATTGTACAGGCCATAAGGTTGCTGCAGCCAGAATTCCGGCTTCGACCAGCCCTGGGATGATTTATGCATTACCCAAACCTGACCATTAGGCGCACCCAGGTACAATGTTTTATCATCAGGCGACAACGCCGGATTGGTTAAGTCTTCAGCGATAACGACCGGCTTTTGCCACCGTTGCCCATCAAACACCAGTTCTTTGGTGCCGGAGCCTTCACTGCTAAACCAATGTTTTGCAAATGAGTAAAAGAACGCCTTGCCGTCGTTTGAAAAGCTCATTCTTCCTAACACAATCCCCGAATCAACAAGCAATCCTTTCGCAAATACCTCAGGCGTATTGCCTGGCGGTTGTTGACCCAGGTAAGCAGCGCGATTGTTCCATAGTGTTTTTTGACCATTTGTGTCACACGAAAAGAATGTGTTTAATAATATAACTATTACCCATATGGCAAAACGATTTGTTTTCATCTTTTTCATTAGTTTTAAGTGTTCGGTACTGTTTGCAACAAAGATTTGTAAATCAATAAAATTTACGTGTTCAAAGTGTGTTCAAGTTTGTGCAGGATTGTTCAACTACCTTTGAAATATAAAATTATATCTATGAAGGCTGTAAAAAGCGGCAGTGTTCGGGGGAGCTTCATTGCATTTCTTGTTTTTTTAGGCGTGCTCAATTTTTCAGAAGCTGTAAAGGCCCAGCAGACCGCTTCTGCTGTGCCAGCAGTTCCTAAAATTGTTAACATCGTGAACTTTATACGATTGCTTGAGCCCAGAGATGCCGCCATTACCAAAGATGTGCTTTACCAGACAGTAGTGCAACAGATAGCGATCATGAGAAAATATCACCTTGGCGGAACCTTTTTATTGCAATACGATGCGCTCATCGATCCCCGGTATCAAGCCTTATTACAGTCGCTGCCGAAAGACAGTTTTGAAATTGGCGCCTGGTGGGAACTTCCGCAACCGCTGATAGAAAAGGCAGGTATGCAATGGCGCGGGCGATATCCCTGGGACTGGCATGCCAATATTGGCTTTGTAACCGGCTATACACCCAGCCAACGCGAAAAGCTGATTGACGTATACATGCAGGATTTTAAAAAAATATTCGGGTATTATCCCCGGTCTGTTGGCTCCTGGTTCATCGATGCACATAGCCTCAGCTATATGCATGAAAAATATCATATTGTGGCTTCCAGCAATTGTAAAGACCAATATGGCACAGATGGGTATACGCTATGGGGTGGATACTGGAACCAGGCCTACTATCCCAGTAAAGTTAACTCGTACATGCCGGCGCAAACGGCACAAAACCAGGTGCCCGTTCCTGTATTCAGAATGTTGGGCAGCGACCCCATCAGGCAATACGACAACGGCCTGGGCCATTCGAGGCAGGGGGTTGTTACCATAGAACCTGTATATAAATTTGGTGGTGGCGATTCAACCTGGGTAAATTGGTTTTTAACCACTTTCATCAATGGCCCCGAACTGGGTTTTAATTATACGCAGCTGGGGCAGGAAAACTCCTTTACCTGGGAAGCCATGGCGAAGGGGTTCCAAATACAAATGCCCCTGATTGCCCGTTTGCGCGATGAACATAAAATAAGGGTTGAAACGATGGCCGCATCAGGCACCTGGTTTAAGAATCAGTATAAAGTGACGCCTGCTACTACATTTACTGTTGCCAAAGATCTTGAAGGCAGCGATTGTAAAACAATCTGGTTCAACAGCCGGTTTTACAGAACGAATATTATCTGGGAAAAAGGCACATTGCGAATACGGGATATTCATTTGTTCAACGAACACCTGCCATCACAATATGAAACCACCATAGCAACCTCTAATGAATGTTCTTTCTTAACATTACCCTTCGTGGATGGATATTTATGGAGTAAATCCGATCTGCTTGCCGGATTGCGATTGAAAGCGCTTGTAAACGGCGACACCATTCAGGTAGCCGGTGGTGATCCAAAATTCATACCGGTTGCACGCGGTAATGAAACTACACACATGCATATCAGCTGGCCGGTAAAAACGGTGAAGGGCGTCTTCGAGATTGATTTAAGTGAACAACAAATGGCAATAAAATGGCAGGGTGAACCGGGTATTGACTGGTACCTTGAACTGAATACGGCAAAGGATGTTCCCTTGCCATTCAAAAACATTGAAGCCGGTTCTATTAACTGCCAGTTTGAAAATATGAATTACCGCATCAGGGCGGAAAAAGGAATATGCTCACAACCGGGCAATGGCGCAACGCTGAAGATAAGGCCGCAGGACGGTATTATTGTACTGAATTTTGCTTCACAAAATTAAGCGCATTCTTTTTTATGGAAATCCGGACCGGAGGCATCTTTTTAGATTGTCATTTATTGCCATAACCAATTATCGCCTCCTTTATGAAAAATTTTTCATTCCTTTTTATTGTTCTTTTATTCCAGCTAAATAAGATTAGTGCCCAGCCGCCACGGGTTGATAAAAATATAGTGATGGACCTGTTTCAGAACATGCAGTATGAAGATGCCATCAGTTATTTACTCGCTGCTGAAAAAATGGATAGCTTAAACCTGCAAACATTGGGGTATTTAGGGTATGCCTATCAAATGAATGATGATTATAACAATGCCGGCAGGTATTATCAAAAAATGCTCGATATCGATTCCAGCAACGTATCGGCGAATCAATATTTTTCCAGCCTCTATAGCAATAGTGACCCCCAACTGGCCCGCATACACGTATACCGGTTGATCAATAGCAACCCCAATAAGGCAGTTTATTACAGAAAGATGGGCGATCTGTTCCGGCGAATGAACCAGAAAGATTCTGCCTTTAATTATTATGAGCATGCATTTGGGTTATCGCCTAACGATAGTAGAAATGGTGCGGCGCTGGCAGAATTGTTAATTGATCAGAAAAATTATTTACGGGCAGATAGTATCATCGATGAAGGCCTTGTAAGGGATTCTTTAAATGTGCTGTATTTAAAATTGCGGGTAAAGTCATTTTACGAAGTGGGGAAGTACCAACTGGTAATTATACCTGGGGAAAGATTAATGCGCCTGGGCGAGGGATCGTTAACCACGCTTACGCAGGTGGTTTTGTCGTATTATAATCTGAAGCTTTACAGGGATTGTATCAGGGTTTGTGATTTTTTGATCGACAAAGGGATGGCAGGGGAGAATATTTTTTATTATGCGGCCAAATCGCATGCGAAATTGCGGGAATTTGATAAAAGTAATGAGCTGCTGAAAACCTGTCTGGAACTGGCCATTTCCACTACTGCTGAATATTATTTCAATGCACTGGGCGATAACTACGAAGAAATGAAACAATTTAAAAAAGCAATTGCCCAGTATGATACCGCTTACTATTTGTTCAAAAATCCATTGATGCTGTATAATAGCGGGCGTGTGCTGGATGGCAGTTTGAATAATTATGGAGCTGCCAAAAAGTATTATAGTAAATACCTGAAGTTGGCAAAGCCGGAATCGGCTGATGAGCGAAAGGCTTATGAGTTTATCAGAAAGAAGTATTATGCTAAATGATAAAAGCGCCATCCGCCATTTGGCGGATGGCGGTTCTTTTTACTTACTCAGCGTTGCATTATTTTGTTGAGCAGGGTTACATAGGCCGACCCTACAGGTATTGATGTTTGATTAAAGTATACCTTGTTTTTTTCGAACCGGTTGATGTGCCTGTGCGATACAATATAAGAACGGTGAATACGAATAAAATCGTGAGCAGGCAGCAGCGCTTCTGTTTCGGCCATTGTTAACCTCGATAATAATTTACCATCTTTCAATATAAAGGATACATAATTACCTGCGCTTTGTATATATAGAATGTCTTCAAATGCTACTCTAACCTGTTCAACCCCCGTTTTAATGAAGATGAATTTTTGAGTGGGTGAAGCGGTGTTCCTGAGATCAAATAATTCTTTGGCTTTCTGGCATGCTTTCAAAAATCGTTTGGCCGAAAAGGGTTTCAGCAGGTAATCAAGGGCATCCAGTTCAAAGCCCTGTACCGCATGTTCACTATAGGCTGTGGTAAAAACTGTTAAAGGCCATGCATGCAGTTTTTGCAACAACTCCAGTCCTGATATATCAGGCATTTGAATATCGAGGAAAAGCAGGTCAGTTTGTCCCTTCTGTAGCCAGGAAATAGCTTCATGGGGATTGGTGAAAGTAGCTTCCAGTTGTATAAAAGGAATAGTACGGCAATGTTGTTCTATAACCTGCAGAGCCACGGGCTCATCATCTATGGCGATGGTTCGAAGCATGTATCAAAAATATAAAACTTTATCAAGCCGGGCGTATTACTTTATCGCGGCAAAATAAATTAATCGATCAATTGAATGTACAGGTGAATCGCGAAGGCCATATCATCTTCCTGTATTTGTAAAGTGTAATTATTGGGATACATCAATTGTAAACGCTCTTTTACATTCTGTAAACCTACGCCTGTGTGTTGTGGCATTCCCTCCTGCATTCTTTTTGGATGCATGCTATTGACTACATCGAGGTAAATGCCCTTCTCATCGCAATAAAAATGTATTTTGATAAAGGAAGGGGTAGTTAGTCTTATGCCATGCTTATAGGCATTTTCCACAAAAGGAACCAGCAGCATCGGGGCAATCATATGATCGTACAGGCAGTTGTTTATTGCTGTTTCAATCAATATATCCTTTGAAGTGGCAATGCGTAGCTGCTGTAAGGCGATATAATTGTTCAGGTATTCCAGTTCCCGCTTCAGAGGAATCTTGTTACGATGATTTTCATGTAACATAAAGCGCATCATATCTCCCAGCTGCTGTACGCCTTCTGCTGTACGAACGGCATTTTCCTGTAGCGCGGTTCCATATAAAGTGTTCAGGGTGTTGAACAGAAAATGCGGATTGATCTGTGAACGCAGAAATGCCAGGTCGGCCGTTGTTTTGCCCAGGTCTTTTTGTAGCTGTAACAGTACACCCAGTTTGTGTTTTTGCAGGCTGTACAACAACCATGATAAGGGCATTGACAGTAATGTCAGTAAACTGGCCAATATGGGAAAGAACGTCCATATCGGCTTTCCGACCGACACTATAAAGAATGTAACGGCGATCGCTGATAAAATCAGCGGCGCAATGAGTAGTTTAGGCCAAAACTGCCGCCGGGATATTTGCATTTTATCGCGGTAGGGAAATAATGCATATACATTAATGAAGATGATAATGATGAGCGGTAGCAAAATGAAAATATAGATGATGGCCGATGAATCGTGAAACACCCGGAATATTACACCCCACAGCATTATGCCGAAGTAGATAAAAGCAGTTGCCGTAATTTTGTTACATAACAGGATGCGAAAAGGCCGCTTTACATGTTCCTGCATTACCCATTTGATGATTGGTTCACGCACCAAACAATACAGCAGGTAAATAATAGTCATTAAACTGGCGTTACCGAGCGCCCGCTGGCCCCTTCTTTGCCATATGCTTTCAGCCGGGAATTTAGCCGTGAGGTAAAAAGTTTCGTAATAATATGAAATAGTAAATGCAGTGCTTAACAACAACCAGCAAAGGATAGCGCTAACTGGTAAAATAATTAATTGTTTCTGTGTGTGCAGGTAGCGAGGCAGCAGCCAGGTGTTTATAATAATCAATAATGCCAGGGGCAGTATATGTGATAGCAGAAAAGGCAGCAGGGTGTGCAAAAAGTAAAAATAAGGCACCCCATATTCTTTGAATCTTTCAATCTGGTAATCGGTAACCGGATTGCCAAACAGCTCTTTTGCCAGCAGCAACAATAAAAGTACAGTCGCAAATATCAGTTCATATTGTCTCCATCGTACACGCATGTGTTAGTATTATTTGTGCAATAATAAAACGGGTTTGGCATGCGGAAAAACCGGTGTGATGAAATCGGGAGATTATGTGATGAGTTTGGGACGGTGGGGTAGGGATCTAAAAGAACGGAAAACATGTTTGCATGACAACCAATGTATTGCCGGCTTTTTTGTTGGCGGTGAGCAGATAATAATTTAAATTCGTTATTAATCACCGCTTGACAACCTTTTGCCAGCCAGGTTGTTAATCACCAATAATTACAGTTGTTTTATTCCTGCCCTGACTTCCTGCCCTAAGGTTTGCCCTGATTTTTTAGCGTTATTTAATCACTCGTAATACACGTTCTATGAAAGGTGTATCTACTTTGTTACTGCTGTTCATTCTGTATCCTTCATTGATATACGCTCAGGCAATAACTGATACCACGCTTTCCGAAGCGACCCTGCCTGCTTGTATCCGGTACGGGCTTGAACATCAGCCCACCATCCGGGCTTCATTAATTGATGAAGAAATAACCGAAACAACGATCAGGAACAAACTGGCCGACTGGTACCCGCAACTAAACCTTTCGGCCAATTACCAGTATTACCTGAAAATGCCGGTTTCCATTTTCCCCGACTTCACCAACCCCACAGGCCCCAAACGTGAAATACAAACCGGCGTACGTAATTACTCAACGCCCCAGTTGGCATTAACGCAAACCATTTTTAACCGCGATGTATTGCTGGCAAGCCGCACCGCCCGGGAGGTTCGCCTGCAAGCCCGCCAAACTACAACAGCCAATAAAATAGATATTGCCGCCGCCATTTCAAAAGCGTTTTACGATGTGTTGCTTACCCAACAGCAAATTCAGGTGTTGAATGAAACCATTACCCGGCTCGACAGAAGCCTGAAAGATGCCTTTTACCAATACCAAAGCGGCGTGGCCGATAAAACCGATTATAAAAGAGCTACCATCTCATTGAACAATTCGAAAGCCGATCGCAAAGCGGCACAGGAGCAGCTGGCTGCACGCTACGTATACCTGAAGCAGCAAATGGGTTACCCCGCCGAACAGCCATTGCAGCTATCGTTCGATACTACACATATGGAAGGGGAGATCGCATTCGACACCTTGCAAAAAGTACGATACGAGAGCCGCATCGAATATCAGCAATTACAAACCCGGCAACAGTTGTTGCAGGCCAATGTAAAATACAATCAATGGAGCTATATTCCCTCGTTATCTGCCTTCGGTTATTATAACCTGGTATATCAAAATGATGAGTTTTCGAAATTGTACAGTCAGTCGTTTCCTAATTCCTACATCGGTGTACAATTAGCCTGGCCACTTTTTCAGGGCGGCAAGCGAATGTGGAATATAAGGCAGGCGAACCTGCAATTAAAGCGAAGTGAGTATGAAATGGCAGATCTTAAGAACAGCATCAACACCCAGTACAGCCAGGCAATGGCCACCTATAAAAGCAACCTCAGTGATTTTTATGCCCAAAAAGAAAACCTCGATCTGGCCACTGATGTTTATAACACCCTGCAATTACAATATAAGGCCGGTGTTAAAACCTATCTGGAAGTAATTATTGCCGAAACCGACTTGCATACCACCCAACTCAACTATTATAATTCATTATACCAGGTATTATCAAGTAAAATAGATGTTGAAAAGGCACTCGGTACCCTAAAAACTAATTAGATAATGTGATAATGTGAAAATGTGATAATGAAATACAGATATATTGGATGCTTTCGCGTGAGCTTCGATTTAATAGGAACTGCACGACCGTAAAGCATTATCGAATTATCGAATTATCAAATTATCACATTCAAAATGCGAATGCATTCACCGTATTTGTATTCCATTATCTAATTATCACATTATCAAATCATCACATTAAATGCATATGAACAAGCAGCTTTCATGGGCAATTATTATAACCGGCGCCGGTTGGCTTTTATCGTCGTGTAAAGATGATAAAGCCAGTTCCCAGCCTGCCGCTCCGCCGCCCGTTCCGGTAAATGTATATACCGTAACCAAAGGGCAGGCTTCTTATTACGATCAATATCCGGCTACGGTAACTCCGCTGAACCAGGTTGATCTGCGGCCGCAGGTAAATGGTTATTTGACCGGCATCTTTTTTAAAGATGGCAGCCAGGTAAAAAAGGGACAGAAGCTATATGAAATAGACCGGCAGCAATACATGGCCAATTACCAGCAGGCGCAGGCCAATTTGCAGGTGCAGGAAACCAACCTCATGAAAGCCCAAAAAGATGCCGACCGCTACCATGAGCTCGAAAAGCATGATGCCATTGCCAAACAACAGGTTGATTATGCCGATGCCGCGCTGGAAGCTGCCCAAAAACAAGTGGCCGCAGCCAAAGCCAACGTAGCAAGTGTTCAAACCGGTTTACGATATACTACTATCTATGCACCCTTCGATGGCACTATTGGCATTTCACAAGCCAAACTGGGTACAGCTGTTTCGGCCGGACAAACGTTGTTGAATACCATTTCTTCTGATGACCCCATGGCTGTTGACCTGGCTATTGATCAAAAAGACCTGTATCGCTTCGAGCAATTGCAAAAGAAAGCTGCCAATGCAAACGATTCTACATTCAGGCTGATATTGCCGGGGCAGGAAACCTACCCGCACCCCGGCCATATTTATTTAATTGACCGCGCGGTTGATCCGCAAACAGGCACCATTAAGGCGCGGCTGGTTTTTCCCAATAAACAAAGCGACCTCAAAGCCGGTATGACGGCCAATGTGCAGATCTTAAACAATGCCCATACCGAAAAATTACTGATACCCCAAAAGGCTGTTGTTGAGCAAATGGGAGAATACTTTGTATACACTACCGATGGCAAGGCTGCCCATCAAAAAAAGGTAAGCCTGGGCCCCAAAATTGGCGACCAGATAGTGGTGAACGATGGGTTGAAAGAAGGCGACCAGGTTATTACTGATGGCCTGCAAAAATTAAAAGAAGGGTCGCCTGTTCAGCCTGGGCAGTCCAGGCCGGCAGGGGCGCCTACCGCAGCGAAGTGATATTGAATAATGAATACTTTCAAGCAGCTACAATATGATCGCTAATACATTTATAAAACGACCGGTAACCGCTATAGTGATTTCTATTGTGATTGTAATGACGGGCTTACTGGCCATGAACGATTTGCCGGTAGCGCAATATCCCAATATCACGCCGCCAGTTGTACAGGTCACCGGCGCATTCACCGGCGCCGATGCCCAAACAGTTGAACAAACAACTACCACTGCCGTTGAAACGCAAATAAACGGTACGCCCGGCATGGCTTTTTTGCAAAGCAACAGTACCAGCGATGGCCGTACCACTATGAATGTAACCTTTGAAGTAGGTACCAATGTTGACATTGCTGCGCTGGATGTACAAAACAGGGTAAGCGTAGCTACGCCGGCATTGCCCGACGATGTTAAACGGCTTGGCCTTACCGTTCGCAAGCGTAACCCCAGTATTCTAATGCTGGTAGCCATCTTCTCACCAAAAGGAACACATGCTGTTCCCTTCCTCGATAATTTTACCAATATCTATGTAAAGGACGCGCTGTTACGCGTTAAAGGCGTTGGTGACGTATTTACCCGGGCCGATGATTTTAGTATGCGCGTTTGGCTGCAGGCCGATAAGCTGGCGCAATTAGGCATTACTGCCAATGAAGTAGTGGCCGCTCTGCAGGAACAGAACCTGCAAATTGCCGCCGGTTCGGTAGGCGCTCCGCCCCAGCGCTCGGTGCAGGCTTTTGAATATACGGTGTTCACCAACAGCCGGCTAACTACAACAGATCAGTTTAAAAGTATAGTTGTACGTAGTAATCCTCAGAACGGTTCTATAGTTTACCTGAGAGATGTTGCACGGGTTGAGCTGGGCAAATTCAATTATTCAAATAATTCTTTTGTTGATGGGCAACGAGCCTCGTACCTGCTTATTTACCAGGCGCCCGGTAGTAACGCATTGGCTACTGCCCAGGGGGTATATGATGTAATGAGCCGGTTAAAAGGTTCTTTTCCTAACGATGTTGATTATGTTATTCCTTTTGAAGCCGTTTCTGTTGTAAAGGTTTCTATTCATGAAGTGGTGAACACCCTGCTTGAGGCATTGGGGCTGGTAGTGCTGGTCGTATTCCTGTTTTTACAGAACTGGCGGGCTACTTTAATTCCGGTACTCGCCATTCCGGTAAGTATCATTGGCACCTTTTCATTTTTTATTCCGCTTGGCTTTACCATTAATACGCTTACCCTGTTTGGTTTTGTGCTGGCGATCGGTATTGTGGTTGATGATGCCATTGTGGTGGTGGAAGCGGTAGAACATTATATGAATGACCAAAAGATGTCGGCCAAAGAAGCTACCAAGCACGCCATGGAAGATATCTCGGGACCCGTAGTAGCCATTGCCCTCATTTTGGCATCGGTGTTTATACCGGTAGGCTTTATACCAGGCATTGTGGGCAGGCTGTATCAGCAATTTGCCATTACCATTGCTATCTCGGTATTGATCTCGGCCTTTGTAGCGCTTTCGCTTACGCCGGCTTTATGTACCCTGTTATTAAGGCCCAGCCATATCAATAAAGAGGCAAGAGGGCTTAACCGGTTCTTCTTTGTATTTAATGAATGGTTTGCCCGAACATCGGCATCCTATAGCCAGGGTGTAAAAAGATTTATCGGCCGCGCACGCTATGTGGTCATATTCCTGCTGTTAATTCTGATAGGCACCTTTTTGCTTTTTAAAAATAAACCAACTGGTTTTATTCCAACAGAAGATGAAGGCCGCGTATACATTACTTACGAGCTGCCCGAAGCATCTTCTACAAGCCGCAGTATTGAAGTACTGAACACCATTCAAAAAACCTTGAAAAGCATGCCGGCCGTGGCGCACTATGCTGCATTGGGCGGATTGAACGTGGTTACCTTCAGCACCAAATCGAACGCCGGCACCGTATTTACGCAATTAAAACCGTGGGATGAACGAACCGACAGGCAGCTTCAGATAAACGGCGTAATTGCTGAAGTACAAAAAAGATTATCGGCCATCAAAGACGCCAATATTGTAGTTATTTCACCGCCGCCCATACCCGGGTTAGGACAAACCGCCGGTTTTACATTTGAGTTACAGCAACGCGAAAGTACCGACGACCTCAAAGCCTTTGAAAAGGTAGTGCAGAATTTTGTAATGGAAGCCAATAAGCGGCCCGAGATAAACAGGGCATTTTCATTTTTCACTGCCCGTACACCCGGTTACAAGGTAAATGTTGACCGGGAACAATGCAAAAAGCTCGGTGTGTCCATAGCAGATGTGTTCAATACCCTGCAAACCTATTTGGGCAGCCGCTATGTAAATGATTTTAATATTTATGGAAGGAATTTCAGGGTAGTGGCCCAGGCCGATACCACCTTCCGGGGCGATATAAGCGAACTGCAAAGATATTATGTGCGTAACACGGCCGGGAATATGATACCGCTAAGTGCGGTTACCACGTACATTACTACCGAAAGCGCCCCGCTGATACAACACTTTAACCTGTTCAGGTCTGCAGAAATAAACGGGGGCTCAAAAGAAGGCTATAGCAGTGGTGAAACCCTTGCCGCCTTGCGGCAGGTGGCCGATAAAGTGTTGCCTACAGGATATGGATATGAATTTTCGGGGTTAAGCCGCGAAGAAATGAATGCCGGGTCAACAACCATTTACATTTTTGCTTTGTCGGTGGCATTTGTATTTCTGTTCCTGGCGGCTTTGTACGAAAGCTGGTCGGTGCCATTTTCAGTATTGCTGGCAGTGCCTATTGGCGCCTTCGGGGCTATTCTTACCCTCACTTTCATAAAAACATTGTCGAATAACGTGTATGCCCAGGTTGGGCTAATTACATTGATAGGTTTGGCAGCCAAGAATGCTATCCTGATCGTTGAGTTTGCCAAGGAACGTGTTGATCGCGGCCAGGAGCTCGTTGCGGCTACGCTCGAAGCGGTAAAGCTACGTTTGCGGCCGATTCTTATGACTTCCCTGGCGTTTATATTGGGAGTACTGCCACTGGCCTTTGCCAGCGGTGCTGGCGCCAATGCACGTAAAACCATTGGGTGGACGGTTTTTGGCGGCATGCTATCGGCTACTATGCTATCGATCTTTATTGTGCCGGTGTTGTTTGTGATCATTACCCGTTTCTCCTATGGTAAGCAAAAGCTCGAGGAACTGCGGAAGCATGAAGCCAAATTGTCTGAGTAAGGTTAATGATAAACCCGCATATAGTACACTTCATTCTTTACGCCGGCATATTCAGGACTTGTGCCTATAACATAGAAACTGCTTTCGTCTATTGAGGTATTCGTCCAGCCATTGGCGTTTAAAAAAATGGGATAGTTGAGTTGGCTGAGCTTATAGCTTGGCGCTGTGTATATAGTTTTATCACCAAACCAATGCACCAGGTCGTAAGAATACTTCAAAGTCGTGATCTGGGGATTGTACCAGTTTCCGTCAGCATCCTGCCATCTCTTATTGGGGTCTGGGTAGTTTCCTAATCCCATGTAATAGTTGGTGCCGGCAACTTTGGCCACAGCAAACCGCGTATAGTCACGGTTAGTTTCGAGCAACGTAGAACCCTGCGGGCCCGGGGAAGAATAAAAGTTCTGAATATTGCTTTTGTTAAAGCCGGCAGGCAGTGACGGGTTCCAATGAACACCACTGGTATCTTCAAAAAATGTTTGATAGGCGAGGGGATTCAGGGCATCACTAATTGGCGCCCTGGCCACTTTAATGCCCGGGAGCCGTCCTGCACCCATTGCTTCACCGATATTATAGTAACTGTGGTCTTTATAGAATACATACAGGTACCCGTCATCAGCTTGTATAGTGGTATTGTTCGCACAACCAACGCTCGACTTTTTACCGTTGGGGAGGAAATATCCGGTAGCCGGCCAAATGATAGGCCCCAGATCAGTAAAATACTGGTGGCCCCAATTAGTGGCCTGGGTGTTGGGTGTAAAGGCGATACATAGAAAGGTTGTATTAATATCCCCATTCTGATATTGGCAGCTCGAAACCGGGTCGCCAACGCCGGGCAATTCATAGTTTTCCCCTTCCACAAAACCTACCGACACCGGGCCGGCTGTAGGGTGATTAATATACTGTGCTGAATAGGCACAGTAATATTCCAACCGCCATGGCTCGCCGTTTGGGCATTTGGATGGGGATGCTATCAGGGTTGGGCGGCTGCCATTGTCCTTGAAATTAAGTTCGCCGCCCGACAATATACTATTGGGATGTGATGCTATGGAAGATTCACCACCATTGGTGAAAATATAAGTGCGCCAGCCGCCGCCAATGATATAGGGCGGATACTCCGTTCTAAGCTGCTTTTCCCTCACCTGGCAACCTGAACGTGGAAGCCAGCCTGGAGGGTCGTTTACGCCGGTGCAGGGCCAGGAAAACCGGGTTAATTTGGTAGAATCAGTATTATAAGCATTTAAATGCTGGGCAGGCAGGAAATTCAAATATAATAGCAGGGTTACGAATAAGATGAGGTGTTTTTTCATTACAAGGGTTTGGTGCAGGCAAGTTACAGCCTTGCGCGCTGAACAATAAAAAAATATTCCGGTGCAACGGAAGAATTTTTTATTGTTCATTATTGAACAGCTGAACCTTTCTGGTGAGTTCAACTACATTCGAAACATTCAGCTTCTGCATCATTTTAGCCTTATGCGTGCTGATCGTTGAAATATGCAGAAAAAGCATTTCAGCAATTTCTTTAACATTTTTTCCTTCCACCAGGTGATTCATGATCTCGAGTTCCCTGATAGTGAGGCAATCAAAAGGAGTGCCTGGCTGGTTGTCTTTATCTTCCGCGGTTAGTATGTGTTTCATATCTGGCCCCAGATATTTTCTATTGTTCAGGACGGCCGCAATTCCATGCCTGATCTCTGACGGCTCTGCTTCTTTATTTATAAATCCTTTCACCCCCAGGGCGAGGTATTGCTTTGCATAAATGGCCACACTGCTCATCGTGAAGATCATCACCTTCTGGTCGGGTTTATAGGCGAATATTTTTTTTAAAAGAAGAAGTGAATCCATTGCCGGCATCGTTATGTCGAGAATTACCAGGTCGTATTCTGCTTGCTGTATTTTTTTCCACACACAATTGCCGTTACTGCATTCATCTATTACGGCAGTTGAAAACTCATCTTTTATTGTAAGACCAAGTCCCCTTCTTACTACATGATGATCATCTGCAAGTAAAAATTTTACCATAAGCTATTTCTTATTTTCAAAAGTTAAGGTTATTATATTTCCTTCGTCGTTGTTCGAAGCTATATCGAGTGTACCTTGTAATCTGTTCACAATTTCAATAATGATCTTGTAGCCCCACCCCATGCTATGTTGAGATGGATTGTAACTTTTATCAAGGATGCGTGCTACCAGTTCCTTCTCCATGCTATCGCCGGTATCGGTAATAACGATGCGGGTGGTGAAGGCATCCTGAATGGCTTCAATTGTTATGATTCCTTCGTGAGTATATTTATTGGCATTGTCGACCAGGTTTCTCAATACCAGGCTTAACAGGCTGGCATCTGTATACAGCGTAGCCTGTTCCGGAACCAGGTTGCGAAAGGTGTTTTTTTGAATTTGGGCTCCCATTTCACATAAGGAAATAATATCCCTGACAATATTACGCAGCACAGTTTTTTCCCGGTTGATCACAAATCCCTCTTTTTGCATATTGGTAAATACAAAAAAGTCGCGGGTAAAATCATATATTTCATTGGTTGCGCTATCAAATTGAAGCAAGAGCTCAGACAGTTCCTTATCAGTTGATGTTTTATATTTATCGTACATGCGCCGGGCTAAAATGTGCAGGAACCGTAATGGCGACTTAAGATCATGCAAAATGGCTGAGATCATCAACTCTTTTACCTGGTTGCTCTCAGATAATTGCATGGTTCTTTCATTCACCATTTGCTGCAGCAATTGTGCTCTTTTTTTCTGGTAGTTATACCGCAACCGGAAAATCAATAAGAATGTGCCTATTGCCAGGCTGCCCAACAGGCATTTGAACCACAGCTGTTCATACCAGTAAGGAAGTATGGTTAAATGGAACGTACTATAGATATAGTGCGCATACGGATTCTGGCTTCTGACAGTCAGCGTATAATTGCCGCTGTTCAGGTTTGTTAATATGAGTTTGCCGTCATCAGGCACAGGGTACCAGTTATTGTTCAACTTCTTTATACTATATTCAAGGTGCAGGTTGAACCTGTTACCGAAATAAGGAGTTGAAATTTCAAAGATCAATTGATTGGAATCCCTTGTTAGCTCCAGTTTGTTTTTCAATAGCAGCCTTTTATCATTTGCCTGTAAAAAGTCTACGAATATTGGTTTATCGGGCAAACTGATATGTACGCTATCGGGGTTAAACCTTACCAGGCCATCGAGTGAGGGTAATGAAAAAAAATTATCACTTGTTACAATACCACAGGGCGTGCACCGGCCATTAAATTCATTGGTACTAAATCCATACGATTTATCAACATAGTAATAATAAACGGGCTGCTGCTGGCCGGCGGCATAATTATCCAGTTCTTTTTTTGCAACCCTGAACAACCCTTTGTTTGAGGGTATCCAGAAATAACCTTGCCGGTCTTCCATGAAACAATGAGCGGTAACAAGGCTTTTCCTGGAATCCATTGGCATTCTGATGAAATGGTCCTTATAAAATTTATAAAAGCCCTGTCCATAGGTGCCTACCCAGATACTGCTATCCTTTGCCACGTAGATAATAACTATATTCATTTTCTCAGAGCCGTTGGCCCTGGTTAACAAATGGCTCGATAAATTATAAGTAAATAATCCGGCCGAGGTCCCAATCCATAAAATATTTTTCCTCACTTCCTTCAGCGTTTGTACCTCTGTATGCATGAGGTCGTTATCATTCAGTAAAAGAGTATCTTCTGATCCATGCCGTTTGAACACCTGGTACTTGTTGCTGTAGATAATATCTTTATTTTCCCTTTCAATAATGCCGGTAAGATAATGTCCCAGGGGTTTAACGGTTACAAAAGAGGTAAAATGAATATCGGTTCTTTTTAAGGAGTCAAATTCCGACAGCCAGATGGATCCATCGGAGGCCGCCAGCCATGCCTGTTTGTCGAAATAGTGTGTATCCGGAAAAAGAATATGATCGTTGTTGGAATAATTGAGAATGCCGGTTGGGGTAAGTATGCGGGAGCCTGGTAATTCAATCTGCATGGATTGGCTATTGACAAGAAACCTGCTATCGTTAAAAAAAAGCCGTTCAAATTCATGCAGCTTCAGCACATATAATCCATTTGTAACCGTGCCGATGTAAAGGGCCTGGTAGTCTTCGTCATAGATCATGCATTTGATATCTTTTACAGGAATATCAGCTGCCAGTATTTTATAGGTTAATTCGTTGTTGACGATTCGAAGCTGCAGAATGGTGTCGTTGCATAACATAAGGGTGTGGCGGCCATCTCTCCTTGTTTTTAATGAAGCCTGTACCGGATCGGGGTTTGCGGCGGCGGCCCTGATGAAAATCTGGCTCAGGTCCTTAGCATACGTGATATTGTTTTGCAATACTCCGTTTTTGTAGGCATATACGCGATATTGATCATCAATAAAAAAATAAATCTCGCCTGTTATGAATTGAAGCTTCAGTGTATGACCGGTAATTTCATGCAGCTCCTTAATGCTGCGCGTGTTTTCATCGAGGAAGTAACAAAGGCCGGCGTCATAAAAGTAAGCCTGCCGTTCATTCACCGTAATTGGTGCAAAGCTGCCAGCCAGCTTATCGAACAGTTGTTTACGGGCAACGCCATAAGTATTGTAAATACCATTATAAAAAAACAGGTGATTGTTGGAGGTCATGAACTGGCGATGGGGCCGGGCCGAACGAACACTGTCCGTAGCGATCTGATAATTATCGGTGATCGTTAAAATATGAGCGCTGTCAAAAACCGGTTTAAAGAACAGTTGGTCTGTACCTGGCTCTCTTTGTGGCAGCGAATATTCATTCCATAATAAAGCTGCACTGTTCTCCGTGTTATATTCCCTGAAATTTTTACCATCAAACCTAATGATGCCCCATTTAGTGGCAAGCCAAAGAAACCCGTTCTTATCAAAGGCCATACCATTGATACTGTTCTGCGAAAGGCCATTATCAGTATTGTAATGGGTTATGCTATACCCGTTCGTGGGAGTCTGCTCTTTTGACGGCAGCAATCGCAACAGGCAAAATACAATTAATAACAGTGGCCTCAACCGGTGGCTGCTCATGGGTGTTTTTCAGGTCATTAAGTGTTCTAACAACAGTTCAATATTATAATTTTTTACTTATACAGACAAATAGCGAATTGTTTTTATACAACTAATACTAATAAACAACTGTTTAGAACGAACCATTTTTGCGCTTCGAAATTCATATTTCTCATTTACAAAATCAACAAAACGTACTTTATGAATTGGAAGAATTGTCCTATGATGCTTTTATGTGCAGCACTTTTGGTAGCCAGTTGTTCAAAAGATGGATCAAACGGAAAAGACGGTGCCAATGGCACTAATGGTACCAACGGCACCAACGGAACTAACGGAACCAATGGTAAAACAGCTTTAACGAAAACTACAAAAGAACCGGCAGGTGCAAATTGTACCTATGGAGGCACCAAATTTGAAACAGGTATAGATGCCAATAATAACGGAATACTTGATAGCAGTGAAGTAACTACTACCCAAACAAAATATGTATGTGATGGGGCCGGCGCCACTTATTCTTCCTGGATCGATGTGAACGTAACGGATACCTTAAAAAGATTGCCTGAAGAGTATAATTATTATTATAAGCAGTTGCTGCCGGCAACAGCATTAACTGCTGAAATAGTGAAAAATGGAGTCGTTATGGTGTATTATAAATCTAAGAGTGGTGTAGTTGTGCCTGTACAGGATAATTATATAATTGATTCCACTGGCGGTGCCAACGGTTACTTATTTGGGTTTAGCGCGGGATTTGTATTCAAAGAAAAATACCTTTCATTTTTATCGGGTAGTTATGGGAAAGAGATCAATGATAACGGATCGGCTGTCCGGTATATTCTGATTCCTGGTATGACCCAGGCTCGCAATGCATCAGTCCTTAAGAAGATGCCTTACAGCGAAATAGCCAAATTATACAACATCAATGATTAAGAATTAGGGTAACTAATAACAAAGCCCGCTACAACATAGTGTTTTAGCGGGCTTTCATGTTCTGGTGCGATCAGGGAAGCGGTATATTATTCTCATTTACAAAATCAACAAACGTACTTTATGAATTGGAAGAATTGTCCTATGATGCTTTTATGTGCAACACTTTTGGTAGCCAGTTGTTCAAAAGACGGATCAAATGGAAAAGACGGTGCCAATGGCACTAATGGTACAAACGGAACTAATGGTACAAACGGAACTAATGGTAAAACAGCTTTAACGAAAACTACAAAAGAACCGGCGGGTGCCAATTGTACCTATGGAGGCACCAAATTTGAAGCAGGCATAGATGCCAATAGTAACGGAACATTGGATAGTAATGAAGTGATTACTACTCAAACAAAATATGTATGCAACGGGGCCGGCGCTATTTATTCTTCCTGGATCAAAGTGAATATGTCAGATACATTAAAAAAACTGAACGAAGAGCAAAATTATTATCTTAAGCAGTTATTACCAGCAACCGCATTAACTGCTGATATCGTGAATAAAGGAATCGTTTTGATGTATTATAAAAACGCCAATGGTGTAATTTTTTCTGTAGATAAAGGTGGTTCCAAATCAATAGTAGATACTGATAGTACCGGAATGATTTTTTACGTTACTCCCGGGTTTGTATTCAAAGAAAATTACCTGTCCTTTTTAGCAAATGGTTGGTATTACATTCAAACTCAAATTAATAATAACGGATCGGCCATCCGGTATGTGCTGATCCCTGGTATGACCCAGGCTCGCAACGCATCAGACCTTAAGAAGATGCCTTACAGCGAAATAGCCAAATTATACAACATCAATGATTAAGAATTAGGGTAACTAACAATAAAGCCCGCTGCAACATAGTGTTATAGCGGGCTTTCATGTTCTGCCGAAAAGACCGAAAGCGAGGCAGCCATTCTTTTACATCCAGTATATTTAGTTAGTGTTTTGTTTTATCAGTTTCTTCGTTACTATTTGTTTTCCTGTATTTATTGTAATGAAATATAAACCCGGTGGCAGTTTGGTGATATTTATCTGTTGCCCGCTTTGAAAGTGCGATGCGGTGTAGACCATAACACCGTTTGCATCCCTTATTTTAACATCAAAATTACTGTTGCGTTTGCCGTATTGGAGGCTAACCTGGTTGGCTGCCGGATTGGGTGATACCACCAGCGAAGTGACCTCTTTGGGTTTTGGTTTAACGTTACTTTTATGATCGGCGTTGAGTACTATGCTGATATTGGGCGGCACCTTGCCGGTAATATTGTAAGAGCCCAATGATGCGTAGTTGGAATAACCGGTGGTTACAGGGTCGCCTGATCCTGTGCCAGTAACCGAAACGTAATATTTTCCCGGCGCCAGGGTGGTGCTGATGCCTGCAGTTAAACCAGGCAGATCTGATGTGGTGATCACCGTTCCTGTACTGTCGTATAAGGTAGCTAAAATATCCAGCGTGGGATAATATGCATTGGGGTTAAAGGTGAGGGTAACCGCTCCACCGCCGGTTATGAAGGAAAACATATCAACGTCTGCCGTGCGTTCAATAATTCCCTTGTTGTTTACATTGCCTGTTGTATCCATTGTTAACAGGGTAGCAGCCGTGGTGGTATTTCCGTAATCATCTGCGCGATATCCTACACCGTTGATATTAGACGTCATTATTTGCAGATCATCTTCTTTGTTATTGGCATTGGCATATTCGCCTTTGCTCCATTGTACAAGAGATTTAGAATAGCCAACGCCCATAACGGGCGCCCAGGTGCCCTGGCCATAATAATAACCTTCTGCAGGATTTGTTCTTCCATCGTGACTTAAGCCCAATGTATGACCAATTTCATGGGTGGCTGCATCACCGGCAGTTTTGGCCCTCCTGTTAAATACCCAGCAGGGTTCATTATAACCCCACCAAAATGAATTTAAGTGTGCTACCCCGCCTGCTCCGGGGGCAACTGTATTTGTAGGGGTAAAAATGCATCGCAATCTTCTGTTTGCCGGGTATGTATTAAAAACGGCCTCGCTGGTAGTGATATTCAGGGAAAAAGGGCGATAGGCTTCGCTTACCAATTCCCAGGTCAGTTGCTTGTCAGCATCTGAAAAAGTAGCCGGAGCTGCGTCAATAGGGTTGCCTTGATTCCAGAACGTGCCGGAAACATATTGTCCGTCGAAGTCAAGCAATACACAACCATTGCCGCCCGGATAGCTTTGCTGGTTGTAAAGCGTGTCAGAATCCATTGTCGTTGTAATCCTGGCAGCAGCCGGGGGCGTAACAGGTTCCACCACTTCCGGATAATCGATACAAATGACCTTGTTGATGTCTGTTTCTTCTACAAATACGTCTCCGTTGTTATCTGAAGAATACGTATACGCTTTTTTGCTGTCGCGCAACAGGATGTGGCCCTTTACGGATTTGTTTTCGATCACCAGGTAAAAAGATGAGTTCGGTACATCGGCAATACTACCGATCAGTTTTTCCGATGCTGCTCCGTCGGCGGTGCGATAATTAATAACAGCCGTTAAGTTGCGTGTTGATGATATTTGTAATTGTAAGCGCTTGCTATCATTTGACTTCGCTGTAGCCAGCTGACTGCGAACATTACTCAGTACATTGGTACTGTTACCAATTGTGTAGCGTTTATCCTGAGCATAGGTAACGGTACTTACTGTAAGTACACATAGCAGTAGCAAATGGAACTTTAATTTTTTCATAGTATCTGGATTATGGGGCGAATGTAAAGTCATTGCAACTCCCCGGCAGTACAACTACTTGTATATAAAATTGAAATAATAAAGAATTTAAATGATACAGTTGAAGTGAGGCTGTTGCATCGGTCGGTTAGGTGACAGCCAACGTGGCGCAATTATTTTGAACTTTAAAGATCCGTCCTTAAATTACTTAATATTTTTTTTTAACATACCTTAGCCTGGTAATATTGTTAATATTAAGTCATGCCTTGCCAATGAGTTCGGGATTTGCCGATAAAAACTGTAGGGATATATCAATTACAGATCTGAGAACTGATGAAACGGTATTTGAAGCATTTTTCAAAGAAAACTTCACTCCACTAACCGCTTATTGTCAATATAAATTTGGGTTCGATCCTGATCTTGCAAAAGAAATAGTACATACCGCATTTATAAAATTATGGGAAGTAAAAGACGACCTCACCGAAAATGTACCGGTAAAAGTTTATTTGCAGAAAATAATTACGAATAAAGCGCTTGACACCCTTAGACATCGCCGCGTAATAGAAAAGAGTATAAAGTTAGTCAGCGATGGCAATGAGGAGCCAGGCACCATCAACAACATTGATATTGTTGACTTTAAAGAGCTACTCGAGCTGGTACATGGAGTTATAAGAGAGATGCCTGAGCAGATGCGCATTGTATTTGAGCTAAGCCGTTTGGAAGGGTTAAAATATAGAGATATCGCATTAAAGCTGGGTATTTCTATCAAAACCGTTGAAACTCAAATGAGCCGGGCGCTTGCTAAACTCAGGCAGCGGCTATCTAAATATTTAATGGCCTTACTCATAATAACAGTACTCCATCTGTAAATTTTTTTAAAAAAGTTTCAGGGGGTTGTAGGGGTAAAATTTTTGACAAACGTTTAATATAAATAGGGGAATGGAAAATAGGGATCAACATAATACTTTGCTGATAAAATATTTAACAGACGACCTGGATCCTGCAGAAAGGGCTCACGTAGAAAACTGGCTTTTGGTTGAGTCAAACAGAAAGTATTTTGATGAACTTAAAGAAGTATTTAAAATAGCCCAAACAAGCTATTCAGCACAACAAATTGATCCGGAAAAAGAATGGCTGGAGTTTAAGCTGGCGGTTAAGGCTAAATCAGAAGACAGGGTTAGCGAAAACAACGAAAAAAGAGAAAGCCCTGGCATTGAGCCTGTATTAAAGGTAAAATCACGCAGAAGCGTATTGCGCAGGTTAAGTGTTGCAACAGGTGTAGCTGCATCTGTTTTATTAATAATTGGACTGGGATGGAAGTTCTTTTACACGGGAGGAAAAGGTGGCGGGGCGCCATTACAATTGGATAAGGATACCAATACAGTGTTTGTAGCACATCGTGAAAAGAATACTACCGGCAAGGATGTAAATGTAAATATGTCGGATGGTTCTGTTGTTGTTCTGGCCAATAATAGCGAAATAAGATATGTAGAACCATTTGTCAATAAACGAACCATAAATTTAACCGGTAAGGCATTCTTTAAAGTAGCAAAAGGTAAAGCTATTCCTTTTATAGTAGGTAGCGGTTGCATTACAACCACGGCAATTGGAACTGAATTTACCGTCACGGCTTTTGACCATGCTGATTTGATGAGTGTACGGTTGTATGAAGGAAAAGTCGTTGTTAAACCGGTAAATAAAGCAGACCCCAGGATGAAAGCGGATGTATATATGTTGCCTGGTCAGGAGTTATTGTATGATTACAAAAAAGGTGTTACGGTAAGAAATTTCAGAAGTGAAACTGCCAAACTTAAGGAAACAGATAAAGCGCCTTCTGTGATCGATAAGCTGGATGCACCAACAGGAACAAGCGGATCGTGGTATATGTTCAATAACCAATCGCTGGCGCAAGTGTTAAAGTCACTCTCGGCACTTTACAACGTAAAAATAATTTATAACGAAAAAGACATAAAGAATATTTATTTCACAGGAAAATACGATAAAACAGAGTCTTTGGACATTATACTCAATAGAATAGCTACTATAAATGAACTGAAGATAACAAAGGATAGCGCCGCTTTCATAATTACCAAATAGCTCCATTTTAAAATATTTTTTTTAAATGCCCTGCCTTACTGTCTGTCTGCAGTCAGGGGTAGATTGCTTTGTATTGTCCGTATAAAATATAAACTCAAGCCATATGATTTGTAAGCACCTTTCGGTGAAGGCCTTAATTGCAGCCTTCCTGTCTCTTACACTAACGATGATTTTTCCCTCATCCTACGCACAGGAGGGCCTCGCAGACGTAAGGGGTATTGTACATGACGAAAACAATCAGCCCGTAATCGGTGCATCTGTTGTAATTCGTAACGGTCAAACCAATTTTACAACCGGCACCACATCAGATTCGACCGGGATTTTTACAACCCGGTTACCGGCCGGCGGCCCTTATACTTTTTCTATTAAACATATTGGGTATGAACAAGTGACCTTATCGGGCTATAACCTTAAAAAAGGCACCGTTTTTAGCCTCGATGTTTCTTTGAAACTCACTATCGCATCGTTGAACGAGGTTATAGTGGTGGGATACGGCACGCAGCGCAAACGCGAGGTAACGGGCGCCATCGCTACTGTATCGGGAGCTAATCTTAAGGAGGTGCCAACGCCTACTATTTCCAATTCATTGGCAGGACGGTTGACGGGTATAACCGCAACCAACGGCTCGGGTGAGCCGGGTTATGATGATGCCAGCATACTTATACGTGGCATCAGCACGCTTAATGGAGGCAGTGCTCCTTTGATCGTTGTGGATGGAGTTCCGGATCGTGCGGGTGGTTTTTCCCGCCTTGATGCAAATGATATAGAAACTGTATCAATACTTAAAGATGCTTCTGCAGCAATTTATGGGGCCCGTTCTGCCAACGGCGTTATTCTGATAACTACAAAACGTGGTAAAACAGGAAAGCCAACCATCAGCTTCACCTATAATTACGGCATGCGCCAGCCCACCAGGCTGCCCAAAATGCTCGACGCTGCTACCTATGCAATGGCTGTAAATGAATTGAACGATGCTGCCGGCCAGTCGCACACTTATTCTGATAATGATCTACAGAAATTCAAAGATGGCTCAGATCCATTAGGGCATCCTAATACCAACTGGTTTAATGAAACATTGAAAAAAGTTGCGCCGCAATACCAGACAAACCTTTCAGTGAGAGGTGGTGCAGAAAAAATAAAATACTATTTTTCACTCGGCACCCAGTCCCAGGATGGCTATTACCGCAATGGCGCCACCAATTACAAGCAATACAATGTGCGTTCAAATATCGACGCCCAGGTGACCAACAATTTGAAAGTAACGCTTGATCTTTCAGGAAGACAGGAGGTGCGCAATTATCCGCATCATGGATCGGAAACCATTTTTCGATACCTGGTAGCTGCCAAACCAATGGCCCTGGCCTATTTGCCCGGCACCAATTTACCTGCCCTGGCCCTTGGAGATGATGTAAACCCGGTTGCTGCTGTAACTAACCGCGCAGGCTATCAAAAAGACCTGGCAATGATCTTGAATGGCAACCTCACCGCTACACTCGATTTGCCATGGCTTACCAAAGGCCTTTCTGTTATAGGTGGCTTTTATGCTGATTATACCAATGATTTCAATAAGAATTTTTATAAAGGGTTCGATCTGTACAAAACGAATAATGGCAGCGATACCGTTGCACAACATTATGGTATTGCTACCGGTACCCTTGGCGAAAATATGAGCCGTTACCTGATGCTCACCAGTAATATCAGGCTGAATTATGAACGACGGTTTGGTACCTATCATGATATAAGTGGCTTTGTGGCCTATGAGCAGGCAACCAGTAATTATGATTACCTGTACGGTTACCGGAGCAACCTGCTGAGTACACAAATAGATCAGTTGTTTGCAGGAGAAGTAAATACCCAATTGACCAACAACGGTACTGCCAGCAAAACAGCACGCCAGAATTATTTCGGCAGATTTAGTTATGGCTATGACGAAAAATATTTGCTTCAATTCAACTGGCGCGTAGATGGATCGCAAAATTTCCCTTCTACCAAACGATTTGGTTTCTTTCCCGGTATTTCCGCAGGTTGGCGCATCTCAAGAGAAGGGTTCATGAAATCGGTTAGTTTTATAAACGATCTGAAAATAAGAGGTTCCTGGGGACTTTTAGGAAATGACAATATCTCTCCATTTCAATATGTTACACGCTATGTAATTTCCAACGGCGGCGTATTTGGCGGCTCATCACCAGCCATAACACAAGGGTTGTACATACCGGTAAGTGCAAATCCGAACGTAACCTGGGAAACGGCAAAGTCGACCAACATAGGGCTGGATGCCTCATTATTGAAAAATAAACTTTCATTAACGCTCGACCTGTTTAAAACGATCAGGGATAACATCCTGATTCCACGTACAGCTGCTGTACCTAATTATTTGGGACTTTCCTTACCCTATGAAAACGCCGGTAAGGCAGAAAGCAAAGGATTTGAAGTAACTGCCACTTACAGGGACAAAGCCGGGGAGTTAAATTATAGCGTGGGGGTTAACTTTTCATACAATACCAATAAGATATTATACATTGCCGAAGCGGCATCTGCCTATCCCTGGCAAATGCAAACCGGGAAACCCATTGGCGCCCCCTTATATTGGGAAGCTATCGGCATCTTCCGTTCACAGGATCAAATTGACAAAACTCCTCACCCCGATGGCACAAAGCCCGGAGACCTGATCTTTAGAGATGTGGATGGTGATGGCAAAATAAATGGCAACGACAGGGTAAGACAGGATATTACAAACATACCACGTATGACCTATGGTGTGCCAATAAATCTTTCATACAAGGGATGGAGCCTGGATATATTGTTACAGGGACAGGCCAAAGCGGCGCAGTATGTTTATTTCCAATCAGGGACTATTGGCAACTTCACGCAGGAATACTGGAATGATCATTGGACAGCCAACAATCCCAATGCATCAGGCCCAAGGTTGTACGACCGCGAAACCATTCCAACCACAAGCTACAGTAATACTTATTTCTACCGCAGCTCGAATTATATCCGTTTAAAAAGCATGCAGCTTGCTTATAGTTTATCAGTCCAAATGCTTAATAAACTGCCTTTTTCAAGTTTTCAGGTATATGCCAGTGGGTTTAACCTGATAACTATCGACAAATTGAAATACCTCGATCCGGAAGCTCAACCCAATTCGCAGAATTATGCAGGTTGGTATACGCCGCAAACCCGGGTTTTTAACGTAGGTGTTAATGTATCTTTTAAATAATTACAATTATGAAAAAGCATTTCAATATATATTACATAATAATTTTTTTGCTGGTTGCTGGTTCCTTAAGCTGTAACAAAAGCATCCTTGATCTAAAACCCCTGGATTCTGTTTCGGACCAGGATGTTTGGAAGGATCCCAATTTAGTATTAAGCTTTGTTAACCGGCGCTATGACCAGGTTGGTCATGGCTGGGCCGAATCATGGATGAGTTCAGTGTGCGACGAAACATATCTTACGTGGAGCAGAGGCTGTGAACCTATTACACAGGGCTATGTAAACCCGAATGATTTAGGCAGAATGAACGGCGCCTGGTATGGCTGGGACAATAGAAGCTGGTCAACTACATGGGCGAATATTAAAGATTGCAATGTGTTTTTTGACAATATCGACAAAGTACCTTTTACCGATCAAAAACAGAAGAATCGTTATATTGGTGAAGTTGCCTTTATCAGGGCGCTTATGTATCACGACCTGATCAGAAAGTGGGGCGGGGTGCCGCTTATCACTAAAGCTTACGACCTCACTAACGTTAATGAAGGGGCTGCTTTGTCAAGAAATACCTATAAAGAATGTGTTGATTTTATAGTATCAGAATGCGATAAAGCCGCCGCATTGTTGCCTGCAACTTATTCCAGTACCGATATAGGGCGCGCAACCAGTGTAGCCGCCCTGGCGCTTAAATCAAGAGTATTGCTGTATGCAGCCAGCCCTTTAATGAATAAATCAGGCGTTGACCCATTGGTGGGTTATACAAGCCCCGCCAGCGATCGCTGGCAAAAAGCAGCGAATGCAGCCAAAGCTGCCATCGACCTGGCATTAGCCAAAGGGTATGCTTTGTATGATAAATATGGCGCCGATGTAAAAACAAATTACATCCAGCTATTTTTAGACAAGAGCAATCCTGAAGTAATTTTTTCCCGCCAGAATTATGGCTCCCCCAATAACATTACCTATCTCGACCAGTCAAATGGCCCTAATGGATCAGACCAGTGGGGCGGCAATACACCTATTCAGGAGTTGGTGGATGCATTTGAAATGGCCGATGGCAGCAAGTTTAGCTGGAGCAACCCTGCGCAGGCTGCCAACCCGTATTCAAACCGCGACAAGCGATTGTACGCAACGGTTTTATGCGATGGTGATCCCTGGAAAGGAAGAACGATTAATTCGCATTTTGATGAACAAACAAATGGTTCACTGAAAGGCGGGGCAGATACCAAAGATGGATCAATAGGGCCCTGGAACGCATCTAAAACCGCCTATAACGTTCGTAAATTCCTTAATGAAGGTTATGTAGTGAATAGCTGGACATTTACGGACGCCTCTGCGCAAAACTGGATATGGTTCAGGCTTGCAGAACTTTACCTGAACTATGCCGAGGCTGAATATTTTGCAGGAAACGAAAGCGAAGCAAAAACGGCTTTAAACACTATAAGGCGCCGTGCCCGCATGCCTGATGTAACTGCGTCGGGTGCAGCGTTGTGGGATGAGATAATGAATGAAAGGCGCGTAGAGCTTGCTTTTGAGGAACATCGTTATTTCGACGAGCGCCGATGGAATATAGCCAATGACGTCTTAAACCAACCAGCCACCGGTATTTTAATTATCAAAAAGCAGAACGGGACCATGCAATACCTTGCCCATACTAACGATTCAAGAACAATGGTAGAAGCCAGGAAATTTGTGCCAAACAAGATGGAATGGTTACCTATTCCACAAAGTGAAATTGATAAAAATTCCAACTTAAAGCAAAACCCCGGGTATTAACTATTTTCAAAGCGACAGAGCAATTCAATCAAAAACAACCTGTTTCTACGGGTTGTTTCTTTATAACAGAACCATAAATAACAGGCATGATGAAAAATAAAAAAACAGCAGGTGGCTATAGGAAACAATTATTGGCAATAGCAGCAGCGCTTATCTGCAACACCGGCGCCTTGTTTAGTCAAAATAATATGTCGCCGGCTTTTTATAACTGGGCGCCCACTCCTCCTATGGGATGGAATAGCTGGGATTGCTATGGCCCAAATGTAACTGAAGCCGAAGTAAAGTCCAATGCAGATTTTATGGCCAATAAGTTGAAAAAGTATGGCTGGGAATATATTGTAATTGATATAAGATGGTATGTTGCAAACGATAAATCGCATGGTTATAACGAAACCGACCCACAATACAATATTGACAGTTTTGGAAGGTTCCAGCCAGCGGTCAACCGGTTCCCGTCCTCAGCCGGAGGGAAGGGCTTCAAGCCCATTGCTGATTATTTGCATAGCAAGGGCCTTAAATTAGGTATCCACATCATGCGCGGCATTCCTGCAATTGCTGTAAAAAGCAAGATGCCTGTACTCGGTTCCCCTAAAACGGCTGCCGATATTTATAGCGATACGCTGCAATGCAAATGGCTGCACGATATGTACACTATCGATGCTTCAAAAGAAGGCGCCCAGGAATATTATAATTCAATTGTAAACCTTTATGCTTCATGGGGCGTAGACTTTATAAAATGCGATGACCTTTCCCGTCCTTATCATAAGGAGGAGATAGAAATGCTCCGTAAGGCGATAGACAACTGTGGCAGGCCCATACTGCTAAGTATGTCGCCGGGAGAAACACCTATTGCTGAAGGAGAACACGCAATGAACCATGCCAATATGTGGCGTACCATTGATGATTTTTGGGACAACTGGAAAGAGTTGAAGATGCATTTTGATATCTTCCGCAGATGGAATAAGTTTCGTGCCTCAGGCGCCTGGCCCGATGGCGATATGCTTCCTATTGGGCATCTTGGTATAAAAGCCGAAAGAGGCGTAGACAGGCAAAGCCTGTTTACCAAAGATGAGCAATATACTTTAATGACACTGTTTGCCATCTTCAAATCGCCGCTTATGTATGGCGGCGACCTGCCAACAAGCAATGCATTTGCATTGTCTTTGATAACTAACAAAGAAGTGCTTTACGTGCTTAATCACAGCGTTGATAACAAAGAACTTTCTTATGATAACGACAAGGTTGTGTGGACTGCCAAAGATCCTGAAAGCAAAGCTGTTTACCTTGCCTTGTTTAATATTTCTGAAACCAAACAAACGATAAGCCTTTCGCTAAAAGAACAATTGGGAATTTCAGGGAAATATAAACTCATCGATTTGTGGACAGGCAAAAGCAAAAGCAGTTGGCAGGAAATGTTATCTCAGGAAATTAACCCGCATGGCGCCGCGTTATTTAAACTCATAAAATAACTTTTGATAAAATAATTTTGAACGTAGGAGGGTGGAAGGGGTATTTTATAAAAACGGGTAATTTACTTCTTTAAAGCTTCCTGTTGCCGGATACTTTCTTTATGAATTTCTTCATAAAGGGCTTTAATAAATTCTTCCGAAAGTCCTTCCTCTTTACCTGATGCTATTGCTTTTTGGAGTACCTCATTGAAACGATTTGATTGCAAAACTTCCATTTTATGGGCCTGCTTATATACACCAATAACCCTGGCGGCACCCATTCTTTCACCCAGGAGATGAATTATCTCTTTGTCGAGTTGGTTTATTTTGGCTCTAAAGATGGTCAACGTGTCTGTTTGTGAAGCTGATTGCTGTTGTGCTTTTACGGTTATCAGCGCTATTACGAGTATACCCGTTAAAAAAATCTTTTTTTTCATATTAATGGTTATATAAATTTTACAAACAAATTTACTGCCATCCTGCCTCAACGTTTTTTTCGCAGAACCGGTGGTACAAAAGGGCGGCCTGGTTTTAAATAATTTCGAATATAGCTACTGTCTTTGGTTATTTTGAACCATGCAAATGCACGGGTTGAATCGGCTTTGTACTGGGTTCTTTCAAGGTAGGAAGGCATCAAATTGGTAGCTGCGATCTCTTCAACTTTACGCAACCGTTCACTGGATAATGTATCCCGCAGGTACTTTTCTACTAACAGCGACGCAATAGGGCCGGCCCATGTTCCACCAGCTCCTGCATTCTCCACAACAACAGCTAAAGCGATCTTTGGGTTTTCCCGTGGCGCGAAACAAACAAAAGTGGAATTCTCCTTTAGTTCATAACGTTTGCCGTCGAGTATGATCATATTTTGTGCAGTGCCTGTTTTGGCGCACATGTTTATTCCGGGAATCCGGGCAGTTTTTGCAGTTCCCTTATCTACGACATCCTGCATGCCGGCAGTCACCACATCATATACATCACTTGCAATGTGCGTAAGCACCTCGTGTTTTACCCGGTATTTTTTCAGCAGCGTATCGTTTGAATTCTCTGCTTCAATTTTGGCTACCAGGTGTGGAATATAATAATAGCCCTTATTGGCAATAAGGCACATTGCATTCGCCATTTGCAAGGGGGTAGCCAGCATCTTATCCTGTCCTATCCCTAATCCGCCGCCCGTCATGGTACATGAATTCCATAATCCACGATACTCTTTATCATATTGACTTGTATCCGGAACATTGCCGCCATCTTCGCTCGGCAGATCGATTCCTATTCGATGCCCCATACCGAATGCGGTCATATACGCTTTCCATGCTGTTAATCCTTTACGTGGATTATTATAAGCAGGGTTATCGATTGTCTTTTTAATAACATCCGAAAAAAAAGAGTTGCACGACCAGGCAATTGCCAGTCTTAGATTACCCGCATGCCCTGCCTGCTTTTCCGTACAATTCAATGAGCGGTTACAACCATAATAAGTGCCTAAACAGTTATAGCTGCTCGTGGGTGTAATTAAACCCTCTTCCAGGGCAATTAATGCGCCCATCGGTTTATAAGTGGAGCCCGGAGGGTACTGCCCTTTGATCGCCCTGTTTAACATAGGGCTTGCCACATCCAGCACCAACCGCGAATAATTTTTTTTCCTGGATGGGCCGGTCAGATCATTGGGATTAAAATTTGGACTGGATGCCATAGCTAATATGCCTCCGGTTTTAGGATCGAGCGCAACAACGGCGCCTACTTTCCCCTTTAAAAGCTTTTCGGCCAGCATTTGTAAATCTATGTCCAGATACGTATGTAGATTACGCCCGGCAACCGCAGCGGTATCATACCTGCCATTCTCGTAACTACCTACCAGCCTGTTATGGTTATCTTTTAGAAGATATTCCACCCCCCGCTGTCCCATTAGTATATTTTCATATGTATTTTCCAGACCAGCGCGTCCTACATAATCGCCGATCCTGTAGAATCCGCCCGACCGTTTGATGATTGTTGAATCTGCTTCGCCTATATAACCCAGGATATGGGCGCCGCCATTGTATGGATAAACCCGTAAAGGTCGTTCAACTAATGTGAAACCAGGATACTTCCATATATTTTCATCTAAACGGGCATGTACAGCTTCAGATAGCAGCGGTTCGAATACGGATGGGCGGTAACCACCATTTCTGATAAGGGCATCGCGAATACGTTTGTTGAATTCCTTATCGTCGATACCCAATAATGCGCAAAGCTCCGCCGTGTCAACCGCCCTTACCTCCTTTGGTGTTACAACCAGGTCATACATGAGGGCATTGTTTAATATCGCTTTGCCGTTACGATCGAAAATAATGCCTCTGCCCGGGTACTTTACCTTTGGAAACACCGCGTTATTTAAAGCAAGTTGACGATACTTGGCCGAGAGCACCTGCAGGTTAAATAATTGTGCCAGTATTATAATGAATACGCTTGCCATGATAAGCCTGATAATATTGGTGCGCGAGTGGTTGAATGTTGCCATTGAAAGAGAGGGGTATGTAGCTTTATAACAGTTAGGACGATTTCAGAATGCAAATAAACCTATTTATTTAAACGTCTGCAAAACGCTTAACAAAAATTACATTTTTTGTCGCAAAAAATACAGGACCGGCGTTTTCGGGTACCATCGCCTGGCAGTCAGACAGTAGAGTAGTGGTACCAAACTGGTAGCCCAATGCTCTGGGTATTGTACGGGAATTGTCTGGAGCCCCTACAGGACCTTATGGCGGCATGAGTATCCTCAGACAATCCCTGGAGAGGCTCCAGAGAATATCCAGAGAATGTAACACCCATTCGGGTAGTGCTAACATACCTTTCAACTATAGTTCTACCGCATTCAAAGGCCATTTGATACGGCTTCAGAAGCCATTCTATTAGGATTTCCTTCCCGTAAAGGTCTCGTTAATGTCCCGTAAAAGTCTCGTAAAGGTCTTGTGAAAGTCTCGTGGAGGTCCCGTGAGGGTCTGGCGATTGTCAAGTGTGGTAAGGGACGCGCTTGGCGTGGAATAGATCGATAGATTTAGTAATTGTATAACCTATTGCAATGTACTAAAAAAAGAGAGAATGGGAAAGATCAAATTGTTTTTACATTGGCCTTTAGATATTCTGTTGGAGTAAGATTGTATTTTTCCCTGAAGCAGGTGCTGAAATATCTGGCATCATTAAATCCTACCGCATAGGCAATACCCGAAATATTGGTTTCCCCTGCATCCATATATTGCTTACTTCGCTGCAGGCGCATATCACGGATAAATTCCACCAGGGTCATATTGGTGAGGCTTTTAAACTTCTTATAAAAAGTACTTCGCGCCATATTCATGGTTCCGGCCATCAAATCGATATTGAAATCAGGGTCTGCCATCCCTTTTTCAACGAGGTCTATTACCTGTTTCAAAAAAAGCTCATCTCCCGATGTGATGGTGATGGGCCGGGCATTCAACTCGACCTTAGCTGTTCTTTGGGGGGTAAGCATTTCAAACAGTTTTTTTCGCCGGTTTAACAGGTTTGCGAGCGACGCCATCAGTAAATTATTGTTGAACGGCTTGGTCAGGTAAAGATCTGCTCCGTATTGCAGGCCTTCCACCTGATTTTCGACCGATGATTTAGCCGAAAGCAATACAATGGGGATATGACTGGTGCCAGTATTGTTTTTAAGATGACTGAGCATAGTGATACCATCCATCCGGGGCATCATTACATCGCTTAATATGAGATCGGGTACAAGCGTTAGCGCCTTCTGTAAACCTTCTTCCCCATTACTGGCTACTTCAATACGGAAAAGAACGCCAAGCTGGCTTTTTAAAAGGGCCTGCAACTCGAAATTGTCCTCCACCAGTAAAAGCACAGGCAAAGCGGAAGCCTGACCGCCAGTAGAAGTATTTTGAAAAATGGCGCTGATTTCTGCTGCTTCTCCAAATGCTGACCCGGATGTTTCAGGCAGGTCCAAATAACTGCATTCATCAGCCGCATAATGCGCTTTGCCCAACAGCATTTCGACATTCACCGACAGCCCATGCTGGCTGTTGTTTTCTGCCCATATTTTACCATGGTGCAGCGCCACCATTTCCCTCGACAGCGCGAGGCCTATGCCGAAGCCTTTCATGTTATTGCCATTGGAATGTCCATCCTCAAAATAAAGTTCAAAGATATCTTCCAGCATTTTCTCAGGCACGCCGGTCCCTTCATCGCTTACCGTGATCGTTGCATTTCCTTTTTCCACCGAATGTTTGATATTGACCTGAATACGTTTGCCAGATGGAGAAAATTTAAAGGCATTGACCAGCAGGTTATAGATGACAATGTCTATTTTTTCGGCGTCTATAAAAACGTACAGTTCATCTGTGTCGGTTACAATGTCAAGGGTAATCTGTTTTTCATGCGCTGTATCGGAAAAGTATTCACCAATATGTTTTATAAAGGATACGATGTCTACCCGCGATATTTTCAGGGTGGCCTTTCCGCTTTGCGCTTTGCGCAGGTCGAGAAGCTGGTTGATAAAACGTACCATACGGCCGGCATTTTTCTGTACGATATCAATATAAGCCTTACCCTGTGGCGAAAGATTTTCCCGGCTGGCAATTTGTTGTATGGGATTTAATATGAGGGTTAATGGCGTGCGAAGTTCGTGGGAAACGTTGGTAAAAAAATTAAGCTTCAGTTCCGTCATCTTTTGTTCAATGGCAATCCGCTGCCGCAAGTGAAGCATTGCCACTCCGGTTCGTCTTATTACTTCAAGGATTATCGCCCCGGTCAAAATATACAGTATATAAGCCCACCATGTGCGCCAGGGTGGGGGTAAAATGGTGATGGCCAGGCTTGTTACCGGCTGATGCAGGTACCGTTCACTGTTTTGGCTTTTTACTTCAAACGTATAATTACCCGGGGCGAGGTTGTTGTAAGTAGCTCTTCGCTGTGATTGGTTGTTGTGCCATATGGTATCAAAGCCCTTCAGCCGGTAAACATACTCCTGATCATTTACCGTGCGATAATCGAGCAGCATGTAGTCGATACTGATATTGTTCTGGTTATAATTGAGTTGCAGATTGGCGGCATAGTTTATATTGACGTGAAGAATTGAATCCCTGTCGCCGGAAACCCTGTTTTGGTTGTTTATCTGCAGGTTGGTAAGCGCTATACGTGTATCTATTTTATAATCGGTTATTTTTTCAGGGTTAAAAGACAGGTATCCGTTGACGCTGCCAAATACCATTGTACCATCTGCCAGCCTGGTGCAGGATGCTTCGGCATAACGCGATTTGGGCAACCCATCGTCGGAATCATAATTCCTGAATTGCCCGGTGTTGGTGTTAAACCTGGCGATGCCTTTTTGTGTACACAGCCATAAATTGTTCTGCTTATCTTCCAGGCAGCTTACCAGGTAATCATTCGGCAAACCATCGTTTGTAGTATAGTTTTTACATTTCAGGCTTTTAAAAATATCACTGCTCAAACACCTGCATAGCCCCCCGCCGGAGGTTAACAACCACATGTTGTGGTGCTGGTCCATAAATATAAACTGCACGTCGTTGTTTCCCAGGCTTTCTTTGTCGCCCGGTATTTTACTGTAGCCTGTGAAGCGACAGTTGGCGGGCGTTTTACTACAGGTGGCATCCATAACCAGCAATCCCGTAGTGGTGCCTATCCAAAGGTTGCCTTTTTCGTCGCAGGCCATATGCCTGATTTTGTTAAAAGAATTTTTCGGGTATTGAGGGAACGCATTTTTTGTGCTGATGAAACTGGTGTGATGGTTTACCGTAACAACCTGGTTCAGCCCCTTGTCGAAGGTGCCTGCCCAAATACGGCCCTGTTTATCTTCGACGATGGTATAAACATCATTTCCGTTGAGGCTATTGGCATCGTTCGCATCGTCTTTATAATGGCTTATTGTATAGGTTTGCCCGGTGCTGTCAGCGGGTTCGGCCCTGAATAAGCCGTTTTGTTTGGTTCCAAGCCAGATGACGCCGTTGTGATCCTGCAAAATGGAGTATATGGGGCCAAATCCTTTGGGTGGTTTACCAATGAACCTGACAGCGGCGTCTTTTCCGTCTTTTCGTACATACAATGTGCCTGTTTTCGTACCAATCCATAACCTGTTTTGCCGGTCGGTGTATATACCGCGCACTTCGTTATCGGACCTGAAGAACGTATTGTTTACAAGCAGGTGCTGGTCGAAGTAGTTGTCGGGGAAATTAATCTTTTCAAGACCGGGCATGTCGGTACTCAGCCATAGTATGCCTGATTTGTCGTAATAAATGCAATTGACCATATTGGAAAACCGGTGCGATTCCCTGTCGGGCCCGTTATAAAAATACTCAAAGGAATGCGTGGCATTGTTATAGTAGCCGAAACCGGAGCTTTTCATCACCACCCAAACAATTCCTTTTCTGTCTTCATACACTTTTGCATGTTCGTTTCTATAGAAGTACAGGGCATCTTTTTGTTGCACATATTTATTCAATGAGCCGTTTGAAGGGTCAAACCTGATAATGCCTTCTTTGGATGGCTCTACCCACAAACAACCCGTTTGATCTTCGTGGATGGCATACACCGGTTCGCCGGCTTTAAAACCTGTGGCCGTCACCGACAGGTCGGCGATGCCAATGCGAAGCACCTGGCCGGAACCCGTAGAACAATAGATGTCCCCGCTTTTTTTCGACACGCATAAATTATTCAATTGCTCAACCGGCAATTGCCTGTGCCTGGATGTTTTTGTGGTTTTATCATACACAACAAAAAAACCGCCGGTGGTGCTGAAATATAGATTTTGCGCGTCTTCAGCCACGGCTGTATAATTAAGGGTGTTATCGCGGGCGCAGTCAATAGCCATACCGCTATTGGTATAACCGCCGGTTTTATCCCTGGTAAGCCGTACCAATCCTTTGGGGGTTCCTATCCAAACCTGTCCAATTTTGTCCTGGTAAAAAAAATTGATCACGTTGGAGGGCAAATGGCTGGCGTTTTCAAGGTTCTCTCCATACCTTATATAGCGGCCGTCGGGCAAATTGGTGTTAGGGATAAAAAAAATGCCCTGGTTACGCGTGAGTAGCCAAACGGTACCCTTGTCGTTTGAAATAATCCGTTCAAAGCTTAGCTTTTGTTTGGAAGCATCCTTAATAATATCCGACAAAGGCAGGAATTGTTCCGTTCGTTTGTCGAACCTGTATACCTGCTTATCATAGTCCTTTAGCCACAGGTAAAAGGTTTTATCTTCCTGTATTTCATCTATCCTGTCATTCTTCAGTTTAGACAAATCTCCCGGATAGGATTTATAAGTCACAAAATTATGCCCGTCGAACCGGTTGAGGCCATCCCAGGTGCCAAACCACATAAAGCCATCGCTGTCTTTTAGCATGCAGGTTATCCTGTCGTTCGACAGTCCTTCTTCGGTGGAGTAGTGGTTTATTTTACACCTGGGTTGTTCGTAACCAACCAGCGGCACACAAAGCAGGAACAGAAACCATACATGCGATTTGGACATGACAAACATTAATATAATGTATAAAGTACTAAATATTCCAGACAAATGGTATGTGAGAACTGATGCAAAACAAGGGGTATATTTTAATAAATATCAAAATTTAAACCATTTAGATGTTTTTTTGAACATGCTAATTAGTTGACTATAATAGGTTTGTCAGGTTAAAACTATCACCGGTGTCCATTGTCCAAAATGGAAACCTGGAACTCCTTAAACAAGACGATTGCCTGCATGAAAAAAACACACTTGCTATTTTGTACTTTGCTCCTGGCATTCTGGACGCAGGTATTTTCCCAAGACACCAAAATCATCATCACCGGAAAGGTAACCAACGGCCTCACCAATGCTGCCCTGGAAGGGGTAACTATTGCGGTTAAGGGGGGTAAAAATCTTGGTATTACCCAAAGTGACGGAACGTTTAAGGTAACCCTTGACAACAGGGATGTAAAGCTTGTTTTTTCGTCTGTGGGATTTTCTTCCAGCGAAATTCCCGTCAATAACGTCAATGAAATCAATGTATCCCTGCTCCCGTCTTCCAAAGATATGGATGATGTGGTGGTAATTGGGTACCAGGTCAAAAAACGAAAGGATTTGACCGGGGCGATTTCTTCAGTGACCGCTAAAGATTTAAAAGATATCCCGGTTAATTCCGCTTCCGAAGCACTGCAAGGCAGGCTTGCGGGCGTACAGGTGGTAGTTTCGGAAGGCGCACCGGGGGCAGATGCAGATGTATACATCCGTGGCCGCAACGGTATTACCTCTACCAGTGCTCCATTGTATATTGTAGATGGTATCCAGATAGACAATGCGCTGACGGTTTTATCGCCGCAGGACATCGAGTCGATAGACGTGCTCAAAGACGCGGCCTCCACAGCCATTTACGGGGCAAGAGGTTCAAACGGCGTTGTTATCATCACGACAAAAGGGGGCAAAAATACAGGCGGCAAAACCACGGTCACGCTGAACTCGTTTGCGGGCTTTACCGAACTGGCGAAAGAAATAAAAATGATGGACCCCTACAATTTCGTGCTGTACTCCTACGAACGGGCAAAGTATACTGAAAATGCCCAGGATACCGGAGTGACAGCCCGGTATATCGGGTACATGGCCAATTACGATACCATTGAGAACTACAAAAACAATCCGGGTGTTGACTGGCAAAAGACGGCCATGGGACGCAGGGCTTTTCAAACCACACAAAACGTGAGTGTTTCCGGTGGTAATGCCACAACGCAATACAATCTCAGCGCCACCTATAACCTGCAGCAGGGACTGGTGCTTAATTCCGATTATCACCGCAAATTGATCGCGTTTCGCTTTGATCATAAAGTCAGTGAGAAATTGAAGGTTGGTTTTAATGTGCGGTATAACGAGAACAATGTAACAGGAGCGGGTACGTCTGATATAGGCGGCGCAGGCTCTAACCGCCTCCGGCAATATGTCAGGTACAGGCCAATACTGCTGCCCGGGCAAACGATAGATTATTATGATCCAACCCTGGATGCCAATAACCCGGGCAATGGGTTAAACCTTTTGAACCCCCTCCAGTTGCAGGCTGCTGAATACAGGAACAGGATAACCACCGCATATAATTACAACGGTTACATTAACTATAACATTACACCAAAATTAGTCTTCCGCAGCACGTTTGGTTATGACGTTAACCAACAGCGAACAAACGCTTACGACGATACGCTTACCGCCAATTCACGAACATGGAGCAGAATGCCCGACCTCACGGTGACCAATAACAGGACCAGCGTTATCGACAATTCGAACGTGTTTACTTATTCTAACCAATCGCTGAATAATTCAAAGCATGGCCTGGAAGTGCTGCTTGGACAGGAAATATACCAAACCAATGTAAAGACGAGTACAGTTGAAACAAGGTATTTCCCTGTAGGTACAAAACCTGATATTGCCATATCGAACCTGGGGCTGGCTACGCCGCCGGCGGGTTTGGCACAACCAAAACCTACGTCGACCGAAGTAAACACTTCGCAGTTTTCTTTATTTGGCCGTATTGGTTACAATTATGACAGGAAATATCTGGCTACGATAAATTTCAGGGCCGACGGATCATCCCTGTTTGGCCCCGACTACAGCAGTCCTATCCCCGCATCAGGTCCAAATCATAAATGGGGCTACTTTCCATCGGCCGCCATTGCGTGGCGTATTTCGCAGGAAAGGTTTATGCAAAAACTATCCTTTATTACAGACGCTAAAATAAGATTGAGTTATGGACAGGCTGGTAATAACCGGATAACGGCTTATGGGTATACCACCGGCTACCAGTTGCCACCCAATGGCGGATATGGATTGAATGATGTACTGAATTACACTTTTGTTACACCGTCACAACTGGGCAATCCCGTCATTAAATGGGAAACCACCACTTCACGCAACCTGGGCTTCGATGTGAGCTTTTTCAACAACCGTCTTTCAGCCATCATTGATCTTTATTCCAATACAACAAATAATCTTTTGATTGCAAATGCCATCCCTGCTACATCGGGTTATACTACCCAATACCAGAATGTGGGATCGAACCGTAACAATGGGTTGGAAATACAATTGTCGGGTATAGTCATACAACGCAAGGATTTTAACTGGAATGCCAATTTCAATATCTCGTTCAACAAAAACGTAATTACCAGCCTCGGCAACCAACAGTCTTTCACCGCCAATTCAGGTTGGTTTAGCACTACAGCTAATCCCAATGACTATTTAATCAAAGTGGGCCAGCAGGTAGGAACCATGTATGGGTTGAAGGTAGACGGGTTCTATACCGTGAATGATTTTGATGCAACACCTTATGTAAATACTGCCAATAATGCAAAGTATCCAACGCTTAACTATCAATACACCCTGAAAAAAGGCCTGCCCGATCCGGCGGCCGTTTTGTCGGACCTGGTGGCGCCCGGCCAAATCAAGTATCGCGATGTTAATGGGGATGGTAAAGTGACCCTTGACAGTGACAGAACGGTCATTGGTCATGCATTGCCCAAATTTACGGGTGGCTTCTCGCAGCAGTTTACCTATAAGAATTTTGACGCAAGCGTTTTTGTGAATTTTGTATATGGCAACCAGATCATGAATGCTAACAAGTTGGAATTCTCTACGCAATACGGTGTCGATGGAAACATGCTCGCTATTATGGATAATCGATGGAAGGTGATAGATGATGCGGGCAACCTGGTGCAGAAACAACCCGATGCCAAAACGGTTATCGGCATTGCCCCCGACCAGCTGCAGGCCCTGAATGCCAATGCCAAAATCTGGCAGCCGATACGAACCACCACAGGTTTTTATCCCAGCAGCTTTGCAGTTGAGGATGGGTCTTACCTGCGCATCAACAATATCACCATCGGGTATACGATGCCCAACCAGTGGGTGCGCAAGTTTGGGATCTCGAGGCTGCGAACCTACGTTACGGGTACTAATATAGCCACGCTTACCAGCTATTCAGGCTTCGATCCCGACGTAAGTACAAGACGCAGTACGCCGCTTACGCCTGGTGTAGACTATGGCGGTTACCCACGCGGACGTACATTTATTTTTGGCCTGAATGTTTCCTTTTAAATTTTTAATTGCTTATTAAGTATGAAAAATAAACGCTTACAGATACGAAGCCTGTCCATCGCCGCAATACTGGCAGCAATGGTACTGTTGTCAGGAGGCTGTAAAAAATACCTTTCACCGGCGCCGATATCGACTTTTGACCCCAGTATTGCCTTCAGCAACCTGCCCAACGCTAAAGCTGCGCTGATGGGGGCTTATATGGAACTGGCCGGCGACTATGGTTATGGCATCAGGGCCAGCTATTATTATCCTTATGACGACGATTGCATCATGGGCGGCGGCGCCGGCCTTGACCAGGCACGACACCAGGAAGCGCATTATACCATACAGGCGGGCAATGCCGATATTGTCAATACCTTCAACCAGTTTTATGCAGGCATAGAAAGGGCAAACCTTTGCATCTATTATATTCCGCAGATGCCGCAATATACAAACGGCACTGCATCAGAAATGTCGGAGCTTCAGCGCATGCTAGGCGAGGCCCTGATCTTACGGGCGCAGTTTTATTTTGAGATTGTGCGCATCTGGGGCGATGTGCCCGCACAATGGGTTCCATCGGCCCTTGCAAAAAACCTGTTTCCATCCCAAACACCCCGGGATACTATTTACAGCGTTTTGCTTGATGACCTCAATACCGCCAAAGGATTGATGGCATGGCGCACCCAGGCCAGCAGCCAGGATGAACGTTTTACCAAAGGCACTGCCATGGCGCTAAGGGCCAAAATCGCCTTGTTTATGGGTGGTTATTCGCTGCGGCACGATGGAACGATGCAGCGGCCAGCCAATTACCTCGACTATTACAAAATTGCCAAGGCGGAATGTGATACGCTTATTGCACACCGCGAGCAACATACTTTATTGCCTTCTTACCAGTCCCTCTGGAAAGACGTTATCGATGCGCATAAAGCAATAGACCCGGCGGGTGAACTGATCATGCAGGTAGCTATGGCCAATGGCACCAATTCAGACAGCAAGCTCGGATGCCAGAGCGGCACAAAAATGAATGGCGTGGGTGGTTCTTTAGGCGTGTTATTGCCCACCTATTTCTACCAGTTTGATTCAACTGATCTGCGCAGGGATGTAACCGTAGTGCCTTTTGAAGTGGTGCAGGACAATTATGGCCGCGGGCATGCCATAAACGGTTTCTACGATGGAAAGTTCAGGCGCGACTGGGTAACGAACCCCAGTTATTATATGAGTTCAGGCGCCACCACCGGTTCAACACCGGTTACACTCACGCCCGCTTCCAATACAGCGATACAAAACATGCAAATCAAATGGCCGCTCATCCGCTTCAGCGACGTGCTGTTGATGGATGCGGAAGCTGACAATGAAATTAACGGTGCGCCCAGTGCGGCAGCCATCTCTTATTATACAGAGGTAAGTAAAAGAGGTCATGGCGGCAACATTGCGCTGGTACCTCCCGCGCCAACAGACCATGACGGCTTTTTTAAATTGATTGTAAGGGAAAGAAGCCTGGAATTTGGTGGGGAAGGCATCAGGAAATATGATCTTATCCGCTGGAACCTGCTGGGCAAAGCCATAGCCGAAACAAAAGCAAACCTGGCTATCCTTGCACTGCCGAAGCCTACCGACATGAACCAGCTCAGCTACCAGGCGCCGCAGCCCGCTTATACGTTGGGCGCGCAACTGCCTGATTCGTTGTTTTCGCTTTACTCTGTAGTAACCAAGGCAGGGGCTACTATAAATCTACAGCCCAGCCCTACCACCTCCACCGTATTCACAAGTTCTTATTATAAACCGGCAACATCCGGAGCAGCTATTACTGCGGGTTATGCCGCCACGCTGGGACCAATAAAAACGCTTACTCTTTTTAAATTGTCATGGCGTGGTTATTCGGCCATCACTACCACGTTTGTTAACTATTACGGGTATGGTTTTGTAAGCGGGCATAGTGAGTTGTATCCTTTTCCGCAGGCATCCATCGATGCCAATCCAAACCTGCGGCCACAAAACCCCGGGTATTAATGTATTATTTGTTTTACCAACCATACATATGAAAACGGCTATATTTTTATACCTGCATAATATGAACAAAAAAGTAGTGCGGCGTTACGTTACTCTTGTTATAGTATTGCCTGCTTTGGTATTGCTTTCATTCTGTTTGCAACAACAACACATTACCGTGTACCTCGCCGGCGATTCAACCATGTCGAATAAAGCGGTTAAAGCATTTCCTGAAACAGGCTGGGGTATGCCCTTTAGTGTTTTTTTTGATAATACTGTCACGGTAAAAAACATTGCCCGGAACGGTCAAAGTACAAAAAGCTTTATCGCCGACGGTTCGTGGGCATCTATTGCCCGCAACGTCAATGCGGGCGATTATGTGCTGATACAGTTTGGCCATAATGATGAAGTGCCTTCAAAAGCCAACTATACCACCCCGGAAAATTTTTCGGCTAACCTGGCGAAATTTGTAAACGAAACAAGAGAAAAAAACGGCAACCCGGTGCTGATTACCCCGGTGGCGAGACGCAAATTTGATGCAAACGGTCATGTCGTTGGCACTCATGAGGCATATGCTGCGCTGGTGCGCAGGGTGGCCGACAGCCTGCATGTTCCTTTAATTGACCTGGACAAAGAAGGCCAGGCGTTGATACAGCAATTAGGGCCTGAAGATTCAAAACACCTTTTCAATTATCTTACCCCCGGCGAAAATCCCAACTACCCGGATGGTAAAACAGATGACACCCATTTCAGTGAACTGGGAGCTCGTAAAATAGCTGAAATAGTGCTGGCCGATATTAAAGCATTGAAACTGGAACTGGCCCAAAGAGTTGTGATCTCCAATCTTCAAATCAAGTAACGCCCGATGAAAAAAATACGATCCAGCTGTTTACTGATCATAGGCATGATTGCAGGCATGGCGTTCCTGGTGCCGCCTAAAAAAATAAAAGTTTATATGATTGGCGATTCAACGATGTGCAATTACCCCGTTCGTCAACTACCGGTAACAGGGTGGGGCATGCCTTTTGCCAATTATTTCGACAGTACCGTTGTCATCGATAACCGCGCAAAAGGCGGCCGTAGCACGCGCACTTTCCTGGAAGAAAAACGCTGGCAGCCGATCGCAGATAGCCTGGATGCCGGCGACTACGTGTTTATACAATTTGGTCATAATGATGAGGCCAAAGAGCCCCAGTATGCAGACCGGTATACCGCCGTGCCCGATTATAAAACAAATCTCATCAAATTTATTACAGATACCCGTGCCAAAAATGCGGTGCCCGTACTGGTTACCCCCGTCAGTCGTCGCAGTTTCGATAAAGACGGACATGCAAAAGAAACGCATACTGAATATACCCGGGCTGTTTTTGAGGTGGGTGAGCAATATCATGTAAACGTTATTGACCTCGACAAGGAAAGCAGGCAGCTCTACCAGCAGATGGGACCCGTTAATACAAAGTTGTTGTTTATGGAGCTGGATTCGGCCGAGCATCCCAATTATCCTGTTGGGCGGCACGACGGCACGCATTTCAATGAATACGGCGCACGCAAAATAGCCGAGATCGTATTAAACGATATCAAAGCGCAGCACCTTGAGCTGGCCGACAGGATTGTCAAAGGAAAAAATGAGGCTGTTGTGAATCCTCAGGCCAAATAATAAAAGCAGTATCATGATGAAAAACAGAATAACCGCGCAAAATATGTTCCCCTTGTTTGCTGTGCTTTTCATTGCCGGTATAACGCAGGCCGATGGTCAGGAAAAAGTACCGGCTTATTCGTGGACAAACCTGCCTACGGCTCAATTGCCTGTTATCAAAGGCGATACCTTCAATATCGCAGCGTATGGCGCTGTTGCCAAACCCGGTTCCATCAATACCGTGAGTATAACCACTGCCATCAATATTTGTAACAGCCGCGGCGGCGGCACAGTGCTTATACCTGAAGGCCGCTGGATAACAGGCCCCATTATATTAAAAAGCAACGTCAATCTTTATCTGCAAAAAGGGGCTGTATTGGAATTTAGCAAAGACAAAGACCTTTATCCCCTTGTAATGGGCAATTTTGAAGGTACAGCCACCGTGCGTAATCAACCGCCGATTTCGGGTGAAGATCTCGAAAACATAGCGATAACAGGCGATGGGACGGTGGAAGGAAACGGTGATGCATGGCGACCCTTGTATAAAGGCAAACAAAACGAAGTAGAATGGATGCAAAAGATCAACTCAGGCGGCGTACTCTCTGACGATGGTAAAACCTGGTTCCCTTCGGCGCAATGTAAACGCGGGCAGGAAATGTACAAAGCGGGTGAAATTGACAAATTAAAAACTATTGCAGATTTTACACCCATCAAAGATTACCTGCGCCCAAACTTAGTGGTGCTTACACGCTGCAAAAAAATACTGCTGCAAGGCGTTACGTTTCAAAATTCACCTGCCTGGTGTCTGCATCCCCTTATGTGCTCCGATATAACTATTCAGCACATAAAGGTCAACAACCCGCCATGGGCCCAAAATGGCGATGGGCTGGACCTTGAAAGTTGCAGGAATGTGCTGGTTGAAAACAATTCATTCGAGTGCGGTGACGATGGCATCTGTATTAAATCGGGTAAGGATGAGCAGGGAAGAAGGCGCGCCATGCCAACGGAAAATGTAACTGTTCGCAATGATACTGTTTATCATGCTCATGGCGGTTTTGTCATTGGCAGTGAAATGAGCGGAGGTGCGAGAAATCTTTTTGTATATGATTGCGTTTTTATCGGAACAGATAAAGGGTTACGTTTCAAAACTGCACGCGGGCGGGGTGGCATGGTCAACGATATATATGTCAAAAACATCAGTATGAAGAACATCGTTCAGGAAGCGATATACTTCGATATGTATTATTTTACCAAACCACCCGGGCCGGGTGAAAAACCCCCGGTTTTTGCAGTAAATGAAGGCACCCCGCAATTCAGGGATTTCTATATCAGCGACATCAAATGCGAAGGTGCGCAAAAAGGCGTATTTGTTCGCGGACTGCCCGAAATGAGCATTACCAATATTAACCTGAATAACATCGATCTCGAGGTGAATACCGGCATTGAAATCATCGAGGCGCAGAACATTCACCTGCACAATATCAACGTATCGGCGAAACAATCGAACCCCGTGATATTTGTTGCCAACAGCAATAATGTAGATTTTAAGCAATTGACCGTTACGCCAAACAGCAATACGTTGTTCGGTATTTCGGGCGAACGCACCAAAAATATCACCGCATCGGAAGTAAAAGCACCCGGTGTTGAAACCATGGCGACATTCGATGACCATGCCGAAAAAAGCGCTTTATCACTTACCTCGTATTAAGCCACCATTTTATTGTGCTCCAATTTCTGGGCAATTATTGTTTCAACTAATTTGAACGCTCTTCCTATTGCCTGATCCATATCATAGTACTTGTATTCACCCAATCTCCCACAAATTAGCAGGCGGGGAAGCAACCTCGCCTGTTCTTTGTACTCCTGATATAGTTTAGCATTTTCCTGATCGGGGAATGGATATTCGTAATCTTCCGGATTTTCCGGTGTTACAGTGACCTCTTTTGTTAAAACAGTTCCCCGAATATTATTTTTGTACGCATCTTTCATCAAATGCTTCCATTCAATGGTTCTGATATGAGGCCCATTGTCTAAAGAAGGATTGTTGACTTGTGCGCAAGGCTGCTTAAAAATCAGGTTGGGTAAATAGAGATGACTTCGTATCTGACCTCTATATTTTAATTTACCACGGTTATAATTAAAATACTCATCTATAGGGCCAGTATATATAACCATCTTTTTAGGCGCAAAGGCCTCCTTCATTTTTAAATAATCTACATTCATCAGGACCGGTATGCCCTTCAGCATATTTTCCATAAATGTTGAATAACCGTTTTCCGGTAACCCCTGGAATTTATGCTTAGGCGTCAATCGTTCGTCGTCATCATTTCTTACGTCGAATCTTTTTATTAATTGAGAAGACAAAGTTTTGGGATCAACACCCCATTGTTTAATATTATATCCCCTCACAAATTTCGAATAAATTAATTCCGGTATCAGCGACAATGCTGCTTCTTCAAAATTGCGGGGCTTATTCTGAAAGGAAGGCTTCCAGTTTAATCCAATATGCCTGTTAATATAAGAGGCGGCTACAGGCCAATTTTCATATTGCCCATCAATTAAGGACTTTACAGAAGCAACATAATTATAAAATGAAGAAAAGCGGTTTACAAATTGCCATATTTTTTCATCTGATGTTCTGAAATAATGTGGTCCATATGTATGAACCCGTATTCCACTTTCATGCACATGATCATACACATTACCTCCCAACTTTCCAGCACATTGGGATCCTAAGCTTAGAATTCCACGTGGACAAGTTGTCGCGG
>JADMIO010796468.1_pt1 | contig 105136 bp, 76 predicted proteins | sample 8958161 | NCBI WGS metagenome assembly JADMIO01 (sample SAMN16585339, study PRJNA669376) | soil metagenome | isolation source: Crop rotation soil | place: USA: Cullars Rotation, Alabama | collected 2011 | reverse complement strand
CTTTCCCGTAAACTTCACATCCCGACCACATACAGGCAAAGTAATGGCATTACCGCGAGCCATTACTCCTACGCGCGCAATTAACGAATCCACCATCGGGGCAGCTGGTGTCGATAACGAAGTATCTTCAACCGGTTGAGTATTGAGCGTATGTTTTGGAATAACAGGCGCACGCTTCATTATCTAATCTCCCAGCGTGGTTTAATCAGACGATCGAAAATTTCATTGCAGACAGGTTCCCAAATAGAAAGAGCATTTCTCCAGGCACCAGTTGAAGAGCGTTGATCAATGGCCTGTTCAAAAACAGTTCTCATCCGGATCTGACCTTTACCAACTTCATCCGTTTCACGTACAACATTTTTTAGAACCATGCTTCCCCAGGCATCCCGAATTTGCTCCTCCATCCACGGGGACTGAGAGCCATTACTATTGCTGTATTTGGTAAGCAAAATACGTACATCAGGCTCGAACCCTTTAAGATCAACGTTCTTGAGCAGATCACGAAGCATATCGAAAAACTGCAGTGCGGAGGTGTAGTCAAACAACTCAGCAGGCGTGGGAACAATCAGCACATCAGCAGCACATACGACATTAATCGTGCCGATACCCAGGTTAGGCGCGCTGTCAATAACTATGACATCATAGTCATGAGCAACAGTTTCAATGGCCAGTCGGAGCATCAGGTGTGGATCGGTGGGCAGTTTACCTTCATCAAATTTGCCCATTAACTCAGTTTCAATACGGTGCAGAGCCAGACAGGAAGGAATAATGTCAAGCCCCGGCCAGCAAGTGGGCTTTATTGCATAAGTGACATCGTCCTTTTCCCCAAGATAGAAAGGCAGGAGAGTGTCTTCTGCATGAATATGAAGATCTGGTACCCATCCGTGATACATTGAGGCTGTTCCCTGGGGGTCGTTACCTTCCACGAGCAAAACACGTAGCCCCTTCAGAGCCAGATCCTGAGCAAGATGAACAGAAACTGAGGTTTTGTAAACGCCTCCTTTATGGGCAGCAACCCCGATCACCGGTGGAAATACGTCTTCAGCACGTCGCAATCGCGTACCAAACACATCACGCATATGATTAATTTGTTCAATTGTATAACCAACACGTTGCTCAACCCGTCCTCGAATTTCCATATCCGGGTGCGGTAGTCGCCCTGCTTTCTCGGCATCTCTGATAGCCTGAGAAGAAACCCCAACTAAATCCGCTGCTTCACCTATTCTCCAGCGCCGGGTTATTTTCCTCGCTTCCGGGCTGTCATCATTAAACTGTGCAATGGCGATAGCCTTCGTCATTTCATGACCAGCGTTTATGCACTGGTTAAGTGTTTCCATGAGTTTCATTCTGAACATCCTTTAATCATTGCTTTGCGTTTTTTTATTAAATCTTGCAATTTACTGCAAAGCAACAACAAAATCGCAAAGTCATCAAAAAACCGCAAAGTTGTTTAAAATAAGAGCAACACTACAAAAGGAGATAAGAAGAGCACATACCTCAGTCACTTATTATCACTAGCGCTCGCCGCAGCCGTGTAACCGAGCATAGCGAGCGAACTGGCGAGGAAGCAAAGAAGAACTGTTCTGTCAGATAGCTCTTACGCTCAGCGCAAGAAGAAATATCCACCGTGGGAAAAACTCCAGGTAGAGGTACACACGCGGATAGCCAATTCAGAGTAATAAACTGTGATAATCAACCCTCATCAATGATGACGAACTAACCCCCGATATCAAGTCACATGACGAAGGGAAAGAGAAGGAAATCAACTGTGACAAACTGCCCTCAAATTTGGCTTCCTTAAAAATTACAGTTCAAAAAGTATGAGAAAATCCATGCAGGCTGAAGGAAACAGCAAAACTGTGACAAATTACCCTCAGTAGGTCAGAACAAATGTGACGAACCACCCTCAAATCTGTGACAGATAACCCTCAGACTATCCTGTCGTCATGGAAGTGATATCGCGGAAGGAAAATACGATATGAGTCGTCTGGCGGCCTTTCTTTTTCTCAATGTATGAGAGGCGCATTGGAGTTCTGCTGTTGATCTCATTAACACAGACCTGCAGGAAGCGGCGGCGGAAGTCAGGCATACGCTGGTAACTTTGAGGCAGCTGGTAACGCTCTATGATCCAGTCGATTTTCAGAGAGACGATGCCTGAGCCATCCGGCTTACGATACTGACACAGGGATTCGTATAAACGCATGGCATACGGATTGGTGATTTCTTTTGTTTCACTAAGCCGAAACTGCGTAAACCGGTTCTGTAACCCGATAAAGAAGGGAATGAGATATGGGTTGATATGTACACTGTAAAGCCCTCTGGATGGACTGTGCGCACGTTTGATAAACCAAGGAAAAGATTCATAGCCTTTTTCATCGCCGGCATCCTCTTCAGGGCGATAAAAAACCACTTCCTTCCCCGCGAAACTCTTCAATGCCTGCCGTATATCCTTACTGGCTTCCGCAGAGGTCAATCCGAATATTTCAGCATATTTAGCAACATGGATCTCGCAGATACCGTCATGTTCCTGTAGGGTGCCATCAGATTTTCTGATCTGGTCAACGAACAGATACAGCATACGTTTTTGATCCCGGGAGAGACTATATGCCGCCTCAGTGAGGTCGTTTGACTGGACGATTCGCGGGCTATTTTTACGTTTCTTGTGATTGATAACCGCTGTTTCCGCCATGACAGATCCATGTGAAGTGTGACAAGTTTTTAGATTGTCACACTAAATAAAAAAGAGTCAATAAGCAGGGATAACTTTGTGAAAAAACAGCTTCTTCTGAGGGCAATTTGTCACAGGGTTAAGGGCAATTTGTCACAGACAGGACTGTCATTTGAGGGTGATTTGTCACACTGAAAGGGCAATTTGTCACAACACCTTCTCTAGAACCAGCATGGATAAAGGCCTACAAGGCGCTCTAAAAAAGAAGATCTAAAAACTATAAAAAAAATAATTATAAAAATATCCCCGTGGATAAGTGGATAACCCCAAGGGAAGTTTTTTCAGGCATCGTGTGTAAGCAGAATATATAAGTGCTGTTCCCTGGTGCTTCCTCGCTCACTCGACCGGGAGGGTTCGAGAAGGGGGGGCACCCCCCTTCGGCGTGCGCGGTCACGCGCACAGGGCGCAGCCCTGGTTAAAAACAAGGTTTATAAATATTGGTTTAAAAGCAGGTTAAAAGACAGGTTAGCGGTGGCCGAAAAACGGGCGGAAACCCTTGCAAATGCTGGATTTTCTGCCTGTGGACAGCCCCTCAAATGTCAATAGGTGCGCCCCTCATCTGTCAGCACTCTGCCCCTCAAGTGTCAAGGATCGCGCCCCTCATCTGTCAGTAGTCGCGCCCCTCAAGTGTCAATACCGCAGGGCACTTATCCCCAGGCTTGTCCACATCATCTGTGGGAAACTCGCGTAAAATCAGGCGTTTTCGCCGATTTGCGAGGCTGGCCAGCTCCACGTCGCCGGCCGAAATCGAGCCTGCCCCTCATCTGTCAACGCCGCGCCGGGTGAGTCGGCCCCTCAAGTGTCAACGTCCGCCCCTCATCTGTCAGTGAGGGCCAAGTTTTCCGCGAGGTATCCACAACGCCGGCGGCCGGCCGCGGTGTCTCGCACACGGCTTCGACGGCGTTTCTGGCGCGTTTGCAGGGCCATAGACGGCCGCCAGCCCAGCGGCGAGGGCAACCAGCCGAGGGCTTCGCCCTGTCGCTCGACTGCGGCGAGCACTACTGGCTGTAAAAGGACAGACCACATCATGGTTCTGTGTTCATTAGGTTGTTCTGTCCATTGCTGACATAATCCGCTCCACTTCAACGTAACACCGCACGAAGATTTCTATTGTTCCTGAAGGCATATTCAAATCGTTTTCGTTACCGCTTGCAGGCATCATGACAGAACACTACTTCCTATAAACGCTACACAGGCTCCTGAGATTAATAATGCGGATCTCTACGATAATGGGAGATTTTCCCGACTGTTTCGTTCGCTTCTCAGTGGATAACAGCCAGCTTCTCTGTTTAACAGACAAAAACAGCATATCCACTCAGTTCCACATTTCCATATAAAGGCCAAGGCATTTATTCTCAGGATAATTGTTTCAGCATCGCAACCGCATCAGACTCCGGCATCGCAAACTGCACCCGGTGCCGGGCAGCCACATCCAGCGCAAAAACCTTCGTGTAGACTTCCGTTGAACTGATGGACTTATGTCCCATCAGGCTTTGCAGAACTTTCAGCGGTATACCGGCATACAGCATGTGCATCGCATAGGAATGGCGGAACGTATGTGGTGTGACCGGAACAGAGAACGTCACACCGTCAGCAGCAGCGGCGGCAACCGCCTCCCCAATCCAGGTCCTGACCGTTCTGTCCGTCACTTCCCAGATCCGCGCTTTCTCTGTCCTTCCTGTGCGACGGTTACGCCGCTCCATGAGCTTATCGGGTCCACTCGCGAACGCAGAAAGGCCCACCCGAAGGTGAGCCAGTGTGATTACATTTGCGGCCTAACTGTGGCCAGTCCAGTTACGCTGGAGTCACTAGTATTTAGGTGACACTATAGAAGCGGCCGCGACAACTTGTCCACGTGGAATTCTAAGCTTAGGATCCCAATGTGCTGGAAAGGGCGCACTTGACATGCAAACGAAAGGCATCGATGATGCAGGCATTTCTCCTCACAATTTCTTTGTCTTCCGCACCAGAAAAGATATCGACAAACTGGGAAGTTTTGTTGGAGGAATTATTGCCAATCGAATAAACACTGATTCATCCTGGTTATCGAATCAATCGATCGGTATTAGCGGGCTCAAGCGATTAAACACATCAACATCTGTTATTGCAGGAGCTGCCGGAACTATCAATGATGTTAAGTTCGGCAACATCGGCAAAAGTATGTACTACAGTGCCGGTATTTTTACCTCAGTTAGTTATGGCTTTTTTTATAACGCCTATATTGATTTGGTCGGAAAGGACTTTAATCCTGTAATGGGCTATCTAGATGAACCCGATCATGGCCTGGCAGCCACTGACTTTGGCTATAAATGGCGGGCGACCCAAAAAAGTAAGTTCTCCTACTTCTATATCGTTTCTTCTCCATCTTATCGCTGGACATTGTCCACCGGCAGACAGGAAACTCTTTACGCAGATCTCATTCCTGGTTTTACTTTGAAGAATTCTTTAGACATCAGTTTCTTGGTAGCAGAATACAAGGCAGATACGCTTTTTGAGAACTGGTATCTTGATGAAAACAATGCCATCGCCGCAGGCACTTATAAGATGTTCAACAATGCTATTTCATTTACTTCTCCCGGCGGATTGAGTTTTGGCGGAGATTTATATGCGAGCTATGGAGATTATTATGGAGGTAAACGGATATTTATTAATCCAAGTGCGCACTATAGTGTCACACGCCACCTTACCGTCTCGCTCGACTATGAATATAACCGAATTGCTTTCGAAAAATTTCTTGAAATAGATTCTTCTACTCTTTATAAAACGAATTTGGTAAGATTGAAAATTGCATACATCATCTCCACAAAACTTTCGATCAAAGTTTACACCCAATATGACGACTTGAGCCACACCATCACAGGCAACTTCCGGTTCCGATACAATCCGAGAGAAGGAACAGATCTGTATTTGGTGATCAATCGCGGACTAAATACCGATCTTGATCGAGTGGATCCGCATCTTCCCAGGGTAAACAGTGACGAGATCACTGTGAAATTCATTAAGACATTTTCTCTATAAAAATGGAAGGGACAGTTCCTGTAATAAAAAACCCGTTTGATCATAAACCAAACGGGCAATACTGTATATCAATCTGAATTTACTTTACCACCGAGAGTCGTATCGCGTAAGAGCTTTCCGGTGTCGAGAGCTGAAGAAGATAGATTCCGTTTGCTACTTCATTTCCGCTCTCATCATGTGCATCCCATTCAAATAAATGTTCTCCTTCATCCAGGTTTTCATTACTGATAGTTTTCACGAGCCTGCCACTCAAATCAAAAATTCTCAATGCAACCATTTCTGCATCCGGCAATATGAGTCGGATAGTTCCAATATCATTCATGGGATTTGGGTAAGCAGAAATTGATCGTTGGTTTTTATCAGGTGAAGCAGTTCTTAACCCGCAAGAAGTTGCCGTTTTTGTTTCGGAAAAAGCAGTACATCCACCGGAAGTAGTTGCGAGATATTTGTAATTGCCTTGTTGACCTGCGACATAAGTTGGTGATGTGGCACCTGAAATACTCACATTGTCTTTATACCATTGATAAGTGTAACCTGAAACTATTTGGGCTTGGAGCGTTACTGTTGAACTTGTGCAAAGATTAAGGTCGCCAACCACTGCAATCGATGTCGACACAATGGTATTAACTAACATACTTGAATCTGATCGCAGATTACAGCCTGCAATGTCTGATTTGATTACATAATAAGCACCGGGTGCCGTTGCCGTATATTTTGCATTCGTTGCTCCGGCGATTGCTCCCTGCGAATTATACCACTGGTATGTCATCCACCAATCATCAGAAACTTTGAAGTTTACTGATCTGCCGGGACATACTGTAGTAGTTCCTGTCGGCGTAATTGCAGCAACCGGTTCAATTGTTCTCACGGAAGTTTCGGGCGAATTTGCAATGCATGCACCACTTGTGATCACTACATGAAAGAAATCTTCCGTTGAAACATAACATGTAGAATTGGTTGCTCCTGCAATCACAGAATTATTTTTATACCATTGATAAGAATAGCCAGGACTCGTGCTCATGCATCTTAGTTGAAGACTCGAAGTTGAACAAATGGTTATGGTGGCCAATGGAGAAATAGATGCGGTCAATCCATTTTCATCGCTGTATCCATCGCAATCATCATCCACACCATTACATAAATCCGATTGGTTGGGATGAATGTTACTGTTGCTATCATTACAATCAGAAAAGTTTGATACATATCCCATAGGAGCTGTACAGGCAACGGTTTGACTATTCAGATTGCCATAGCCATCTCCATCCAAATCCGCATAAAATGTTTTTTGTGTTTGTGCGGCAACCTTCACCACCCAAAAATCCGATAATCCGTGGTTACCGCTAACATCCATATTGCTGGAATTGGAATATCCCACAATCATGAAATTTCCATCGTTGCATTGAATGACTGAATAAGGTTCTTCATCTAAAGTACCGCCCAGGGATTTTTGCCATTCAATGCTTCCTGTGGAAGTGATTTTTACAATCCAGAAATCATGACCACCGTGATTAACTGTAAGATTGCCATCTTGTGAATCTGCGCTTACTGCGAGAATAAATCCTCCATCCGTGGTTTGATAAATATCATTACCATTTTCTGTATCAATTCCGCCGAGGCACTCTTTCCATTGCAGATTTCCTGCGCTATCAATCTTCACTACCCATGCTTCATGTTCTCCGTGTGAATCTGTAACATCCACATTGCTTGAATGCGTAATGCCGTTGACAATGTAACCTCCGTCGCTAGTTTGTTCAATTGCAGAAGCTCCTTCACCGCCTGTTCCTCCATAAGATTTTTGCCAAACAATATTTCCGCTGTGATTTAATTTCAAAATCCAAAGATCTTCCTGACCATAAACAGTACACGACACGTCACCATCATTAGAACGACCATAACCTGATACAATGTAACCGCCATCGTCACTGGCTGCAATCGCATGCGCAAAATCAAATGCGGAACCGCCATAGGCTTTTTGCCACTGAAGATTTCCGACGCTATCAATTTTAATAATCCAGTAATCGCCGGTGCTGTGATTTCCTGTTACATCGCCATCGCTTGAATAAGTAGTCCCAGCTACTACGCAACCATGATCGCTTGTAAGTGCTAAGACATAGGCAATTTCATTCGATGATCCTCCATAACATTTCTGCCATTGAAGATTTCCATTTGCATCAAGTTTCAACACCCAAAAATCCTGCATCCCGTGATTACCTGATACATCCCCATTTGTTGAAGAAACTGTTCCTGCAAGAAGATACCCGCCATCCTGCGTTTGCTTTACCGCTTGTGCTCCCTCGTCAGAATTTCCACCAAAAACCTTCTGCCAAACCAATCCACCATCTGCATTGATTTTGATAACCCAGAAATCAGTTTTGCCTTTTGATGGACCAACATCACCATTATTATTGGTCGCTGTATTTCCGGCAATCACATAACCACCGTCAGTAGTTTTATCGATGGAACAGGCTGTTTCATTTTTGTTTCCGCCGTACGATTTTTGCCAGAGGATATCTTGCCCTCCTGCGCCGATTGATTGATTGGCGGTGTTGCTGCATCCATATTCTTTCAGAGTGAAACTGGTAAAGTCAGCAGACGCAGTAAGCTTTGCCCATCCATAGTACGTGTTGGCTCCAACAATAATTTTCAGTCCAACATACTTGTCTAAAGCATTCGTAATCCAATTACCGGTTTTATTTTCCTTCCACATGTTGTTCTGACACAACCAACGATCGTTGAACAGAACCTGGTTAGCCCCTGTTGTGAATACACAAGATGAATTTACCTGGTCACATGATGTGAGCATGGAAGGATTTTGATTGGTGTTTGCTACTGCATTGCTGTTTAACGCAGTAATTTTTACGGAGCGATCGTAATGAGTTCCCGTACATCCGTTTGAACCAGACACGGTGGATTTGAAAACGATTGAGAAGTCATTAATGCCATCTTTATTTATATCAAGATTGACAGTTGCGTTGTTTGTGTTAAAAGTTTGATCAGGATTTATATCAGTATAAATGATCTGTGCCATCGAATGATGAACAAATAATATCATCACTATTGCTGCTGTGAACGGAAGGAAACTTTGCTTTCCATAATGGAATCTGAAAAGGATTCTTATGATTAATGATTTCATGACGAAGGGCATTTAGAATGTGAGGGATGTTTGCCGTTTGAGATCAGAAGAGATAGGTTATGATCTTAATGAGGAGATAGACTTCTCCCACCGCCATTGCCCAGGCGCCGGTTTCTACCAGGATGTCGACCAGTCGAGATTCAAGGAGGTTTGTTTTCTTTCGAAGACCAGCAGGTTTACTGTTGATAGAAGGAAGTGAAAGGGTTTGCTGCGTACTCAATTCTGTTGAGACTTCGGCAGCGGAGTTGAGGCTTAGAGTTTCCATTTTGTCAGAGTTTTTTGTTATGAATTATTACCCGACAAAACTGCCCTGCACGCACCCCCTGCGTCAATAACCGAAAGCGGTGATTCGCACGGTTATCGATTGATATTTCAAATGAATAAAAATGAAAATCGCTGACACACTGAGAATGCACCAACGTCACTTGCTTTTATGAACGTCTATATCGCGATTATGATCGTCATCATTGTGCCCATACTGTTTTTCATTCCTGTGAGCCAGGAAAATTTATTTATAGAATTAAGGGTGGAGAATTAAATTATATTTATAAAAAAGTTCTCTATGAAAGCAATTACCTCTCTTCTTGTTGCACTGATTATTACCTGGAGCATTGGATTTTCACAGGACGGACCCGGCGGCGTGGGTAGTACCGATGGCACTTCAGAACTTGTAATGTGGCTGAAAGCGGATGCAGGCGTTTCCGTAGATGGAGACAATCATGTTACTGAATGGAGCGATCAATCAGGATACCATGCGAATGCACTTCCTGCTCCTTTCAGCGGCTCACCTCTATATGTTACCGGTAATCCGTATCCCTATCTTGATTTCAATAATGATGAAGGATTATCGCTTGATAACCTTTTGGCCGTGGGGTCAGGAAGCACCATTATTATGGTGACTAAGGAATTCAATGGAAAAAAGATGTTCAGACTTACTGGTGTAACAGGAACCATGAAATATTTAAATAACAGATTCTATCGTTATGACGACGCCACCGATTATATCTGGCAAACACATCCGTGCAACTTCATTCTGCCTCAATTAGAAGCACGTATTATAAGCATGTTCTGGTCTAATAATGCTTATTCATTTGATTATTTTATTAATGGTGTTTCATCTCCTAGTAGTCGAAGAGTGATAGGCAATCCTAATTCATTGGATGGATCATTCAATTCATTAAGCATTGGAGATAATGTCTACTACTCCGAACATGGTTTCCATGGAAAAGTGATGGAAGTGATCGTGTACAACAGAAATCTCTCAGAAGAAGAAACGGATGCGGTAAATCAATACCTCGCCTGCAAGTACAATATTCCTGTTGGATTTTATTGCAGTGATATTCCTGAATGCAATGAAAAGATAAGTACAGCAGTTGAAGTCGGGAATGATTTATCTATTTATCCCAACCCGGCAACTTCATTAATAAAGCTTACAGTCAATACTGTGAAAGAGGCAGAAAATGCGGAAATGATCATCGTTAATTCGGTGGGACAAGAGCTTATTCGAAAAAACATTAAACTCAACAAAGGAAATAATGAGCTTACATTTGAAATTGTAGATATACCAACAGGAAATTACTTCATAGCCTTAAAATCAAAATCAATTTCATTCAATGGTAAGTTTGCGAAGAGTGAATAAACATTCCTTTACAAGCCTATTGCTCATTCATGAAAGGATATCTGTAATCCGTTGGAGGATTGAAAGTTTCCTTGATCGTTCTCGGAGAAACCCAACGCAATAAATTGATCATGCTTCCAGCTTTGTCATTGGTGCCGCTTCCTCTTGCTCCGCCGAAGGGTTGCTGACCAACGACTGCACCTGTTGGTTTGTCGTTGATGTAGAAATTCCCCGCAGCATTTTGTAATCGCTTAGTAGCAAGATCTACTGCCATTCGATCTTGTGAGAAGATGGAACCTGTTAATGCATAATTCGAAGTGCTGTCGACCAAATCGAGTGTTTGATTGAATTTCGTTTCATCATAAACATGAACCGAAAGAACAGGACCGAATAGCTCCGTGCACATCGTGGTGTACATCGGATCTTTCGCTTCAATCACTGTTGGAGAAATGAAATAACCCTTGCTCTTGTCGTAGGTTCCTCCAACTAAAATTTTTGCGCCTTTCCCTTTTTTCGCTCCATCAATAAATCCTGCGAGTCTATCAAACGATGCTTCATCAATTACTGCATTGATGAAGTTTCTGAAATCTTCCACCGTTCCCATTTTGAAGGATTCGACGTCAGCGATCATTCCTGCTTTCACTTGCTTCCACAAGTTTGAGGGAATGTAAGCGCGCGAAGCAGCAGAACATTTTTGTCCCTGGTATTCGAATGCACCACGCGAAAGCGCCGTTACCACAGCGGCAGGATTTGCACTTGGATGAGCGAGCACAAAATCTTTTCCTCCGGTTTCACCTACAATGCGCGGATAGGATTTGTAGGTGGCAATGTTATTTCCTATCGTTTTCCAAAATCCCTGGAACACTTCCGTTGATCCTGTGAAATGAATGCCACCAAAATCCGGATGATTAAAAACAACTTCTCCCGTTTCTCTTCCACCTGAATAAATCAAATTGATCACGCCATCCGGCAATCCTGCTTCACGCAACACATCCATAATCACCCACGCAGAAAAAATTTGTGTGTGCGCCGGTTTCCAAACGACAGTATTTCCCATGAGCGCAGCACTGGTTGGAAGGTTTCCTCCAATAGCAGTGAAGTTGAAAGGTGTGATGGCAAAAACAAACCCTTCGAGCGGCCGCCATTCCATCCTGTTCCAAATTCCTTTTGAAGATTGTGGCTGCATCTGATAAATCTGCTCTGCATACTTTACATTGAAACGCAAGAAGTCAATCAGCTCGCAAGCGGCATCAATCTCGGCCTGGAAAACATTTTTTGATTGACCCAACATCGTCGCTGCATTGATTCGTGCACGATACTTCGTTGCAAGCAAATCACCGGCTTTCAAAAAAATGGAAGCACGATTTTCCCAACTTAATGCTTCCCAATTTTTTTTCGCTCTCATCGCAGTTGCAATCGCCTGCTTTACATGCGAAGCATTTCCTTTATGATAATGACCGAGCAAATGTTTGATCTCGTGTGGCGGCCGAATCTCTCCAGGTTCTCCTGTTCTCACTTCCTTTCCTCCAATGAACATTGGGATATCCGCCTCTTCCGATTTATACTTCTTCAGTGCCGCTTTTAATTCAGTGCGCTCAGGCATTCCCGGAGCGTACGTAAGATTGGGTTCGTTAACAGGTGTGGGGATGGTGAAAATTCCGTTGGACATTCGATTGCGTTGGTGTCATCCTGAGCGGAGTCGAAGGACGACTGCGTTAGCACTAATGTCATGGTTCAACTCCGCTCGCCATGACATTCAAATAATTTTCCGCAAAGATAGACGTTAATGAACCTTACTGTTGAAAACTTTGATTCACTCTAAAATCATCCGCTACCTGCCGAACTAACTTTACGAATTCACATATTTTCTCTATGGCAGAAGCCACGAATCGACTGAAATCGGAACAGGTAAAGGATGAATTTGATTTAACGGAACCAACAGAAAAAAAAGTTCCGAAAGAGCCGAGAAAGAAACGCGAGAAGAAACCTTCCGGCGTGAAAGCATTTATGCAGGATGAGAGAACTCCGAAGATTTTTGGACTGATCTTTTTACTGAGTGCGCTCTATCTTTTTGTTGCCTTCGTTTCATACCTCTTCACATGGAAAGCTGATCAGGATAAAGTTTTTCACTTCGCTGCAAGTAATTTTTTTGGAGGCGATTTTGAAGTGCAGAATTATCTTGGACGACTTGGCGCTTACGTCTCGCACTTTTTCATCTACAAAGGTTTTGGTATTGCTTCTTTTCTATTTCCAACATTCTTATTTGCATCAGGAACGAATCTGCTGTTGCGCAAAAAAGTTTTTAATGTCGGTCAGATTTTCCGCTACTCGGTTTTTGCACTCGTGCTGATTCCTGCAACGATGAGTTTCCTCCTTCACACATTACCTTTTGCGTTCGGTGGTGCTGTCGGAAATTTTATTAATAGCTGGCTGAACGGATTTATTGGAACGGTTGGAACAGGTGCCCTACTGATCTTTTCTGTGCTCGGATACTTAGTGATTGCTTTCAATTACAGTTTTCAGTTCAGAAATCCTCTTCAGAAAAAACAGGAAATGATCGCTGAAGTTGAAACGCCTGCTTTTGTTGATCCGCCATTCACTATCGGAAATAAAGAAATCGTAACTGTTGACGATGTGCTGAATCAAATTCAATTGGTGGAAAAACCACTTGAGCAGGTAAGTGAAGTCGAGGAAGAAGTTGATGAGGAAGAACAAGCTGATGAGATGGCAGATGAAAATGAAGTCGAAGAAATAACATCAGAAAATTATCTTCCGATCAATCCGGCACCAACCCCTGAAAAAGCAAATGGAGAGATCGGGTTCGACATCGTAGAAACACCAGAGGAAGAACTAGTGACGGAAGGGCAGGCTGCGGTAAGAGAAAATTATGATCCAACGATTGATCTTCCCAAATATCAATATCCCACACTTGATCTTTTGGAAAATCATGGAAGCGAAAGACCGAAAGTGGATTCAGAAGAATTGATGCGCAACAAAGATCAGATTGTAAATACGCTTCGCAACTACGGCATCGAAATTCAAAACATCAAAGCAACGGTTGGTCCTACGGTCACGCTTTATGAAATTGTTCCGGCTCCCGGTATCCGTATTTCGAAAATTAAAAACCTTGAAGACGACATTGCTTTGAGTCTCGCTGCGCTGGGAATTCGAATCATCGCCCCTATTCCGGGCAAAGGAACTATTGGTATTGAAGTTCCAAATGCCCACAAAGAAACGGTGGCAATGCGAACGCTGCTTTCTTCAGAGAAATTTCAGAATGCGCAGATGGATCTTCCGATTGCTCTCGGAAAAACGATCAGCAATGAAATTTTTATTGCCGATTTAGCGAAGATGCCACACCTGTTGATGGCGGGCGCAACCGGACAAGGAAAATCCGTTGGGGTGAATTCCATTCTTGTTTCACTTCTTTACAAGAAACATCCTTCGCAGATTAAGTTTGTATTGATTGATCCAAAGAAAGTGGAGCTTTCCCTTTACACGGCGATTGAAAAGCATTTTCTGGCGAAGCTTCCCGGCGAAGAAGATCCAATCATTGTTGACACAAAGAAAGTAGTGCACACACTTAAAGCTCTCACGATTGAAATGGATCTCCGCTATGATTTGTTGAAAGATGCACAGTGCCGCAACATCAAAGAGTACAATGAAAAATTCATCAACAGAAAACTGAATCCGAAAAATGGTCATCGTTTTCTTCCGTACATCATCCTTGTTATCGATGAGTTCGCTGACTTGATTATGACGGCGGGAAAAGAAATTGAAACGCCGATTGCAAGACTCGCGCAGCTTGCCCGCGCTATTGGCATTCATCTCATCATCGCCACGCAGCGTCCTTCAGTGAACATTATTACCGGAACGATTAAAGCCAACTTCCCGGCACGAATGGCATTTAAGGTGACTTCGAAAGTTGATTCACGAACCATTCTCGATTCCGGCGGTGCAGAACAACTCATCGGTCGTGGTGATATGCTGCTTTCTATTGGCAGCGATACTTTCCGTTTACAGAGCGGATTTGTTGATACGCCCGAAGTAGACCGCGTTTGTGATTTTATTTCAGAACAAAATGGTTATCCTGATGCACACCTGTTGCCTGAAGTTAAAGACGAAGAAACTGAAGCAGGAGAATTTTTTGATCCAAATGAAAGAGATGAATTGTTTGAAGAAGCCGCACAAATCATCGTTCAATATCAGCAAGGCTCTACTTCATTACTTCAAAGAAGATTGAAACTCGGTTATAATCGCGCCGGTCGTTTGATGGATCAACTCGAGGCTTCGGGCATCGTTGGACCCAACCAGGGAAGCAAAGCGCGGGATGTGCTTGTCAAAACGGATCTTGATTTGGAACAATATTTGGCAAGCATGCGTGAAAAGAGCGGAATTGTTTAGAAATTTGTTCGCTCTCCAAAACGCAAACCGCTATCCCTGAACATCATGAAAAAGATTTCCATTTTGATAGGGTTACTATTCTGTTTCACCTTAAACATGAAGGCACAACAGAATGATCCCAAAGCCACGCAAATTCTAAATGGCGTAAGCGCTAAATACAAGTCTTATTCCGCAGTCAAAGCCGACTTTACAATCAAAGTTGAAAACAGTCAGAGTAAAACAAGCGATACACAAACTGGCACGCTCTACCTGAAAGGCAATAAATACAAAGTGACTTTGAAAAACCAGGAAGTGGTTTCTGACAACAAAACAGTTTGGACTTTTATTAAGGACGCGAATGAAGTGCAGGTGAACGATTATGAACCTGATGAAAACAGCATCACCCCTTCACAGATCTTCACGATTTATGAAAAAGATTTTCTTTACATTTTTTCAGAGGAGAAAACAGTGAATGGAAAAGTTTATCAGTACATCGAGCTGACTCCGCTCGATAAATCAAAGCCTTACTTCAAGATTCGTTTGGGAATTGATAAAACTGCGAAGACTGTTCAGAATGCAATCGTGTTTGATAAGAATGGAAATCGCTACACTTACGAGATAAAAACTTTTACGCCTAATCCAACGATTGCTGACACGTTTTTTACGTTTGATGAAAAAGCGCATCCGGGAGTGGAAGTGGTGGACTTACGCTAGAGCTTGAATTGAAATAAAAAAATAAGGTAACAAAACCCGGGTCGAAGGATTCGGGTTTTGTTTTTTTTACCTTCATAAAAAAACTTCCGACAATGAGTGAAGCTTACACAAATGGATTTTCAAAATTAGAACACGATGGATGGGATCGTGTGGCTCATAAATACAATGACACATGGTCGCAAATCACACGTCAGTTTATTGAGTCATTACTTGATGCTACAGATGTAAGAGCGGAAATGAAAGTTCTTGATGTTGCGTGCGGTCCGGGTTATGTTTCGAATAGTATTTCATTAAGAGGTGCTGAATCTACAGGAATTGATTTCTCCGCCAACATGATTAATTGGGCAAAAGAATTTCATCCCAATCTGAAATTCGAAGAAGGTGATGCACAACAACTGAATTTTCAGAATGAATCTTTTGATCGGGTAGTTATGAATTTCGGAATACTTCATCTTCCATACCCACAGAAAGCTCTTGCGGAAGCATATCGCGTTTTAAAACCGGGAGGAAAATATGGATTCACTTCCTGGGGAGGAATTGATGAAAGTCCGACTGTAAACGTTTTTGAAAGTGTTGTTGAGAAATATGCCGATTTAAAAGTGCCAATGCCTGAAGCTCCGGCTTACGACATGTTTGCGGATTCAGCGCTATGCAAGAATTATTTGGAGAAGGTTGGTTTTGATATTTCCAATTTTAAATTCCAACCGTTAATGATAAAGTGGTTGGTGCCGAATGCTCAGTTTTATTTCGATGCACAATTAAATGCCGGTGTGAGAAGAGCCGCTTTTTTGAAACAACAGTCTGATGCAGTTTTAGAAAAAATAGAAAAAGATCTTTCGAAAGAACTCGAACAATTCAGAGTTGCAAATGGATTGGCCTTGCCTTTCTGCGGATTCATCATTGTTGCTGACAAAAAATAATTTTCAAATGAAAAAAAACTTATCCTGTCTTTTCATTGGGCTTTCCCTTTGGATTCTTTCTTCAAATATTTCAGCCCAAAAAACTGATGATCTTCAGTCGATACTTTTGAAAGGAAAGTGGATTGACCTCACCTATTCGTTTTCTGATTCCACATTGTATTGGCCTAACAACAAAATCACCTTTCATCTAGACACACAGTTTAATGGAACTACTGCATTGGGTTTTCATTATTCCTCATTTCAATTCTGTGCGCCTGAACATGGTGGCACTCATCTCGATGCACCCATTCATTTTGCAGCAAATCATCAAACCTCTGATCAAATTCCCCTCGATCATTTGACAGGAACTGCGATCGTGATTGATATGAGTGAAAATGCGTTGAAGAACCGCGATTATTTAGTGAGCGTAAATGATTTTACGAATTGGGAAAAGCAGCACGGAAAAATTCCTGATGATGCCATCGTTCTTCTTCGAACCGGCTACGGAAAATTTTACCCGAATGCGGAGAAATATTTTGGTACCGCCGAGCATGGAGAAGCAGCAATTCCTAAACTTCATTTTCCCGGTCTCGATCCTGAGGCTGCACAGTGGTTGGTAAAAAATCATCACATCAAAGCCATTGGATTGGATACACCAAGCATTGATTATGGACAATCAAAGGATTTCAGGAGTCACCAGATTCTGCTTGGAGAAAATATTCCGGTGTTTGAAAATGTGGCGCACTTAGATCAACTGCCAATTACCGGAAGTTATGTGATCGCATTGCCAATGAAAATTCAGGGAGGAAGTGGTGGGCCGTTGAGGATTGTCGCGTGGGTTGCAAAGTAAATTCCTTTCCACACTTATCTTTGCGCTCTTCCCATGAACCAACTCGCTGCTCTCATTCCATTCATCCCGCTTTTGGGATTTGTGATTAACGGGTTGGGCTTTCCGAAGATTTCAAAAAACGTCGCAGGATGGATTGGTTGCGGAAGCATCTTCTTTTCATTTCTGATTGCTTCTTCACTCTTTATTCAATCGATTACAGGAAATTTTGAAAGCGAAAAGATTTCACTCTTCGATTGGATCGCTGCCGGAAACGTAAACATCGGTTTCGATTTCTTCATTGATCATCTCACACTCATCATGCTCATGATCGTGACAGGTGTTGGTTTTCTTATTCACGTTTACTCCGTTGGATATATGCACAGTGATGAAGGGTTCGGAAAGTTTTTCGCTTACATGAATCTCTTCGTCTTCTTCATGCTTGTGCTCGTGATGGGCGCCAATTATGTGATGATGTTCATTGGATGGGAAGGCGTTGGATTGTGTTCGTACCTGCTCATCGGTTTCTGGTGGAAGAACAGGGAATATTCTGCGGCAGCGAATAAGGCTTTTATTATGAACCGCATCGGTGATCTCGGGTTTATTCTTGGAATATTTCTGATGTTCATCACGTTCGGTTCTTCTGACTTCGGAAAAGTTTTCAGTGGTGCTTCTTCATTCAGCACGAACGATAAGGTGATTGTGGCAATCACCATTCTACTTTTCATCGGCGCGATAGGCAAGAGCGCACAAATTCCGCTCTTCACATGGTTGCCCGATGCAATGGCGGGTCCTACTCCGGTGAGTGCGCTCATTCATGCTGCGACGATGGTGACAGCAGGCGTGTACATGGTTGCGCGATCAAACATTCTTTATTCGATTGCACCGATCTCTCTCGAGGTGGTTACGATTGTCGGATTAGCAACAGCTTTGTTTGCTGCCTTAATTGCTATCACGCAAAGCGATATCAAAAAAGTTCTGGCTTACTCAACCGTGAGTCAGCTTGGCTACATGTTTGTCGCAGAGGGATCACAGGCATACGACACCGGAATTTTTCATTTAGCTATGCACGCTTTCTTCAAAGCCCTCTTATTCCTCGGTGCAGGAAGTGTGATTCATGCCATGGGTGGTGAACAGAATCTGTGTAAGATGGGCGGACTGAAAAAATATCTTTCGATCACATTCATGACAATGGGCGCAGCAACACTTGCGATTTCAGGTGTGCCACCATTTGCAGGATTCTTTTCGAAAGATGAAATTCTTGTAGCGAGTTATGGAAATTCTCCGGTAGTGTTTTCAATTCTTTCTATTGTCTCTGTTCTTACCGCTGCTTATATGTTTCGATTGATGTATCTCGCTTTCTATGGAGAGTTTCGCGGCACACATCATCAGCAGGAGCATTTGCATGAGTCTCCGAAGACAATGACAGTTCCACTCATCATTCTTGCAGTCCTGTCAACAATTGGTGGCTTTATAGGATTGCCTCATTTGGTTGGTGATGCTCACTGGCTGAGAAATTATCTTTCTCCGGTGTTTGATCAGAATCCAAGAATCACCGAACCTTATGAATCGACGACTCTCGAAATCATGATCATCGTTCTCACGCTTGCTGTGATTGGAGTGATCATTTGGTTATGCAATGAAAGATATGTGAAGAAGAAAGTGGCAACAAACATTGTTGAGGATGATTTGCCTTTCCTGTGTAAACTTTCTTATAAGAAATTTTATGTAGATGAATTGTATGACCGCGTTTTCGTAAGACCACTTGAATGGCTCGGCGATTTCTTCCATGAGAAATTTGAATCGAATGTGATTGACGGCGCGGTAAATGGCTTGGGAAAGTTAACGGTATGGACGAGTGGTCAACTGAGAAAAATACAAACGGGCAACATTGGATTTTACGTGTTGTCGATGGTGATTGGAATGGTGCTGTTGCTGATTTATGGCTTGAGTAAAATGAATTTGTTCTGATGAAGTACACGTCATTGCAAGTAAAACTGCAGGAGCTTTTAAGTTGAGCTTTCCGAAGCAATCTCATGGAACTTGTGTTAACTTGATAGAGATTGCTTCGAAACGCCAGCACGCAGGCTCAAATGTTTCTCGCAAAGACGGTTAAATAAAAAAAGATGTTCGCATTAATCATTCTCTTTTTTCCTTTATTCATCACGCTGATCATTCTGATTCGCGGTGGTGAGAGAGTTGCGCGCATTGCTTTGGTGGGTTCGCTCTTTGAGCTGTTGCTTGTTTGCAATAATGGCTTTCAAAAATTTTATGGTGATTCATCGAAACTTCAATTCGATTACCCGTGGGTTTCTTCTCTTGGTATTCATTTCAATATCGGAATGGATGGATTGAGCTTGCTTCTTGTTTTTCTAACGGCATTACTTTATCCATTCATCGTCGGCACGAGTATCAGGTCAACAGTTTCTCGTCCAAAATCTTTTTACGCACTGATGATGCTGATGCAATTTGCTCTTATCGGTGTATTCATGGCGAAAGATGCCTTCCTTTTTTATGTTTTCTATGAACTCGCACTGATTCCAATCTATTTTATCTGCGCTCTGTGGGGTGGAGAAAGAAGCATTCCCATCACGCTGAAATTTTTCATTTACACACTCGCCGGAAGCTTGTTTATGCTGATCGCGATTTTGTATTTGTATTTCAAAACTCCTGCGCCGCACACATTCGACATCACTGCATTTTACAATCTTCCTCTTACACCAACGGAGCAATCGTGGATTTTCTGGGGATTCTTTCTTGCATTTGCGATCAAGATTCCCGTGTGGCCGTTTCACACGTGGCAACCTGACACATACACTGTTTCACCTGTAGCAGGAACAATGTTGCTCGCAGGCATCATGCTAAAAATGGGCATTTATGGTTTGATGCGATTTGTGGTGCCGATAGTTCCGGAAGGAATTGCTCAGTGGGGAAACTTCGCGATGATTCTTTGCATCATCGGAATCATTTACGCTTCGCTGATTGCACTTCGGCAAAATGATTTGAAGCGATTGATTGCTTATTCCTCCATCGCGCACGTTGGATTGATGGCAGCGGGAGTTCTCTCTGTGAATGCATCAGGACTACAAGGTGCAGCGATACAAATGCTGAATCACGGCATCATCGTCGTGGCGATGTTCTTCATGATTGATCTGATCGAACAACGATACCGAACACGCAATATGAATGAACTCAGCGGCATCGCTTCACAGATGAAACGATTTAGCTGGCTCTTTGTAATTGTGATGCTTGGTAGTGTTGGCTTGCCATTGACAAATGGATTCATCGGAGAATTTTTATTACTGAATGGATTGTATCAACACAATGCCTGGTATGCCGCAGCTGCCGGATTGACCATCATTTTTGGAGCCGCGTATATGTTGCGATTGTATCGAAATGTTTTTCTTGGTGAGAAATCAAACTTCAATAATGATCTTGGTGATGTGAACCGAAGAGAAACTATTTTCATCAGCGCACTTTGTGTATTAATCATTTTCATCGGTGTTTATCCGCTTCCATGGTTGCAATTGACTGAAGCTACCACCCAACAGCTGATTCAATATTTCTCTCATCAAGCCGGAAACGTCGCGAACCTATGAACCTGCTCATATCACTTACGGCATTAGGAACCATTGCGATGTTCGGTGGAATAATGAAGTTCCGCAGCATCGTAATGCCAATCAGTATCCTGGGATTGATCGCGGCGATCATTCTTGGAGCATATGCATGGAATACCAATCAATCATTCTTCAACAACATGATGTTGATGGATAATTATGCGATTGCATTTTCCATTGTTTGCATTGGAGGAGCGCTGTTCACGATTTTATTCTTTCACTTTTTCCACTCTCAAAATGAAATTCATTACGCCGAAGCGATTGCCATCATTTTGTTCTCTGTGGCAGGTTGCGTGGTATTGGTTTCATTCACCAATCTGTTGATGCTGTTTTTGGGAATTGAAATCCTTTCGCTCAGTTTGTATGTACTGGCAGGATTAAAGAAAAAAGATTTGCTCTCGAACGAATCTTCTTTGAAATATTTTTTGATGGGAGCTTTCTCTACAGGATTTCTGCTGTTCGGAATTGCACTCATCTACGGCGCGACCGGTTCATTCAACACAGAACAAATCGCTTCACAATTGCAATCAATGGGAATGAATGTGATGGTGATGATCGGGTTGCTTCTCATCATGATCGGATTGCTTTTCAAAGTGGCTGCAGTTCCGTTTCAATTCTGGACACCTGATGTTTACCAGGGTGCACCAAGTATCGTTACCGGTTATATGGCGACGGTTGGAAAAGTGGCGGCATTCGCTGCATTCCTGAGGTTGTTTGAAATGTCATTTGGCTCAGTGAAAGAAAATTATCAGCAAGTAATATGGATTGTGGCAGTGATCACGATTCTAGTCGGAAACATCATTGCGATTTATCAAAGCAGCACAAAACGAATGCTTGCCTACTCGAGCATGGCGCATGCAGGTTACATGCTAATAGCTCTTGTAACGTTGAATGCATCCAGCAACGGTTCGATTTTGTTCTACTCTATCGCTTACACACTTGCTTCACTTTCTTCATTCGTGATTGTGCAGATTGTTCAGCAGAACAGAAACAACGATCACGCTGATGATTTCAATGGGTTGGGAAAAACAAATCCGTGGATTGCCTTTGCACTTGCGGTTTCGATGTTGTCGCTCTCAGGAATTCCGGCGACAGCAGGTTTCTTCGGGAAGTTTTACATTTTCTCTTCCGCTATTTCTGATGGATTCATTTGGCTTGTAGCAATTGCAGTGATCGGCTCTTTCATTTCCATCTACTATTATTTCCGTCCGGTGATTGCAGCGTACTCGAAACAAACACACGATCCGGTGATGGCAATGCCGCAGGGAACACAGGCATTATTGATTCTTCTTTCGCTACTGACGATTTTATTGGGGATTCTGCCGGGATTTGTGGTGGGAATTATTTGATTGCCTGTACTTGGGCTGCAAATGGTTATTAAACATATTTATTGGTTTGCTTATTACAGCCTGCATTCCCCAAGCGTGAGATATCGAGGAAAATATCCACTTGAAACATTGTTTCATGAAAACGGAGTTACTTATTCCCTAACCTTTCCGGGTTATCAACTCACTAATATTATTCATTTTCTACGAGTTTATTTAAACGTCCTTCTATTCAGGAGAACAGATTCTATTATAGTCTTTCAAAAAATTTATTCGCGTGGCATATATGCATTGTTTTTAAAATTCTTGCTTTTGTTCCGACGTAAAGGCACCATCTATGATATTGATGATGCAGAGTACCTACGTTTTTCCCCCTCTACTATTGATTATCTAATACGTAGAAGTTCTGGTTGTTCTGTAGGCAGTATTCAGCTTTTACGATATGCAGAGAGGTTTACTGAAAAAACTGCTTTTCTAACTACACCGGTAATAAACCATGATAAAAGGAAGGGAACCAGAAATAAACTTTTTACCATAGGATGGATTGGTTATTACAATTCCAACAAGGAAATTTCAAAAGAGTATTCTCATAAGACATGTTTTTTCAGAGTGTATTTCCAGTCCTAATGGAGATTGATTGGCCATTTAAATTGACTTTGCTTGGAGTCACTCTCGAAGAAGACAGAAAAGAAATTCAAACTCTCTTCAGCACGAAAAAAAACATCGTGTTGGATATCCCTGAACAAATTAATTGGCTGGATGAAGATGACATCTATAATCGCATCAAACAGTTCGATATAGGAATTGCTCCACTTATTGATCACGAATTCAACAAAGCGAAATCTGCCTTCAGACTAAAACAATACCTATCGTGCGGCATTCCGGTAATTGCATCTAACGTCGGTGAAAACAAAAATTTTGTGAATGACGGAGTGAATGGGTTTCTATATAATACACCGAAAGATTTTAAAGGGAAACTAGATTTGGTAAAGAACCTCAGCGAAGAAAAATATCGATGCCTTTCGGGGCATGCGAGAGAATCTTCAGTCCTTTTTACAATGCGAGATTATTGTAATCACTTTCTTGAATTTTGCAAAAAACAGCTATAGAAGCTTTGTCAGAATCGCTAGTAGTTATTACTGTAAAAATCCATTTTATACCTATCACTCCACCCTCATCAAACTATCAATAAACTTTCTTCCTTTCGGAGATAGATTCTTAGCGTATTTCTTTCCATCCAATTCATAACTTACATATCGACAAGGCGGATGCATTGAGAATGTCATCACCGTAGAATCTTCTGAAGTTTTGAAAATGATTTTTCCTTCACGCGGGCAATCGTTGAAAGTGATAGCCGTATCGTCTTTAATAAAATTCTTCCAATTCTGAATAGCAGGAACGTCATTGATTTCATAGTGCATGGACAAATGATCTCCGGAATACACAAACACTTTCACCACATCGGCATCATGAATCAATCGTTGTAACGGAGAAAGTTTTTTGCACGCACAGAAAAGAAATATAGAGATGATAAACAGCAGAATTACTCTCATGAAGAAAGTTTGTGTAAAGTTAGAAGCATTCCGTTCGTGATTTAATGATCAATAAAAAACCACAGGACTCATTCATCTTCTTCGTCTCAAAACTTTTCAGCGCTTCGAAATAATTCCTATTTTGACCGCCTTGAAAAATCCTTCCCTACATGGCGAATAATCTTTTTATAAGAAAATCGATTGAAAAAATTCTTGGACAAGCTGAAGCGAGCGGCGAACATCAATTCAAACGAACGCTCGGTGTCGGGCACCTTGTGATGCTTGGTATCGGTGCCATCATCGGTGCCGGTTTGTTTGTGCGAACCGCAGCGGCAGCGGCAGAGCATGCAGGACCTTCGGTTGTTTACTCTTACATTCTTGCAGCTATCGGTTGTGCCTTTGCAGGATTGTGTTACGCTGAGTTCGCATCATCCATTCCTATTGCAGGCAGCGCTTATACTTACTCATACGCTACACTCGGGGAATTCATTGCCTGGATTATCGGTTGGGAACTGATTCTTGAATACGGTTTAGGTGCTGCCACAGTATCCATTGCCTGGAGTGAATACCTCAACAAGCTCTGCGAAAAAGTTTTTCATTTCACCATTCCCTATCAATGGTGTCACTCACCGTTTGAGAAGATGTACGATACCGCGGGAAATGTTTTGGCGACCGGGATGATCAACATTCCGGCGCTAGTGATTTTGCTTTTGCTTACGTTGCTTTTGATTCGTGGAACACATGAATCCGCTTTGGTGAATGCAATCATCGTGATTGTAAAGGTGAGCATAGTAATACTCTTCATTCTTTTCGGATGGCAATTCATTAAACCGGAAAATCACACACCCTTTATTCCGCCAACCCAGGATTATGTAGATCACAACGGAACTTCTCATTCCTTTGGAGGCTTGATGGGAATTCTCGCAGGTGCCGGGACTGTGTTCTTTGCCTTCATCGGATTTGATGCCGTTTCTACCGCAGCACAAGAAGCAAAAAATCCCAAACGCGACATGCCCATGGGAATTCTTCTCTCACTTGCGATCTGCACCATTCTTTACATTCTCTTTTCATATGTACTTACCGGTGTTGCAACCACTGAAGACTTTCGTCATGCAGGACGCGAAGCGTCAGTCGCCTTTGCAATTCAACAATACATGACGGGTTATGGATGGCTTGCGACATTTGTCACAGTTGCCATTCTTGCAGGCTTCTCTTCAGTGATTCTCGTGATGTTGTTGGGACAATCACGTGTTTTCTTTTCAATGTCACGTGATGGTTTGGTACCGAAAGTTTTTTCTGATGTTCATCCGAAATTCAAAACACCCTGGAAATCGAATTTAATTTTTCTTGTGTTTACCGGTTTGTTTGCCGCGTTTATTCCCGGGTCGCTCACAGGAGACTTAACAAGTATTGGAACACTCTCTGCATTTGTGCTTGTGAGTGCCGGTGTTTGGATCCTGCGAGTTAGACATCCTGAATTTCCAAGGGCATTTAAAACTCCATTGGTTCCTTTTGTTCCCATTATGGGAGTTTTAGTGTGCGGTGCAATGATGTTTGGTTTGGATAGTAGAACATGGCAAGGATTTCTCGGATGGACGGCATTGGGTCTAATTGTTTATTTTCTCTACAGTCGTTTTCACAGTGTGGCAAGAAAAGAAGCCGGTGAAAAGAAATAGAAAACAACTGTCACAACAATGTATATTTATCCTTTAACACAATTATTTACGATTGATCTTAGTTTTGTACAGTGAAAGTAAATTCTAAATTTGCGAACTCTAAATCCTTAACCCAAAAGAAATAAAACGATGCAGAAAAAAAGCAGTACTGCGGCCTGGTTTCCTATAGTTGTGATCATCGCCTGCCTTCTGATCTCTATCGCCATTTACCAATTAGTACTTGGCAATCCGGCAAACTTCGTAGATGAAGCCCGTGAAAAACCAAAGACGGGCAATATTCTCGGAATTATGTTCAAAGGAGGGTTCCTTGTACCTGTAATTCTCACTATGCTTCTGATGGTGCTGGTGTTTTCCATTGAGCGTATTCTCACTTTGGCGAGGGCAAATGGATCAGGCAACATCGCAAACTTTGTTCGTAAAGTTCAATACTGCCTTTCTACAAACGATCTCGAAGGAGCAGAAAAAGAATGTAATCGTCAAAAAGGTTCAGTGGCGAATGTGATCAAGAGCGGATTGAAGAAGTACAATGAGATGGCCACGAACAAGGAGCTAACGCATGAACAGAAACTGCTCGCCATTCAAAAAGAAATTGAGGAAAGCACTTCATTGGAATTACCAATGCTGCAAAAGAATCTTCCCTTCATTGCCACCATTGCTCCACTCGGTACTCTCGGAGGTCTGATTGGAACAGTACTTGGTATGATTCGATCATTCGCAGCTATGGGACAATCGGGAGCTGCTGACTCTGTCGCTCTTTCGATTGGTATCTCCGAAGCGCTTGTAAATACAGCAACGGGAATCATCACTTCCGCGCTTGCTATTATCGCATACAATTACTTCTCGAATCGCATTGATGCATTAACCTACGCCATTGATGAAGCTGGTTACAGCATCACCAATACTTTCGATTCACGATTTAACTAAGAGCCAATGACAAAGGTCAAAGTTCCAAAGAGCAGTATTGCCATGGACATGACTCCCATGGTTGATATGGCTTTTCTGCTGGTAACATTTTTCATTCTTACCACCCAGTTCAGGCCGGATGAACCAGTACAAGTAAACACACCAAGTTCTACATGGACGTCTACGCCACCTGAGCATGGTAAAGTAACGATCACCATTGCTCCTGACGGAAGAGTATTTTTTGATTTGGATAATCAGAACTACCGAAAGGATTTGATCGGTCGTATGGGGGATACTTACGGAATTGTTTTTTCTCAGGATGAAATGAACGCATTTGCTACGGGCAGCAGCATCGGTATGCCCATGGGTGCAATGCAAAAGTTTCTTGCTTTACCACCTGAAGAACGAAAGAAAGTGCAGCAACCCGGTATTCCTGTTGACTCGACAAAGAATTTGTCAAATGAATTGAGTGTTTGGTTAATCAATGCACGACTTGCAGGAAACAATCCGGTGATTCTGATTAAGGGCGACCAGAAATCGAATTACCCTGCCGTGAAATACGTTTTCAAAACATTGCAGGATCATAAAGTGAATAAGTTTGGATTGATCACTTCAGAAGAAGCCGCTCCTTCGACTGCTCAACTTAAATAAATCAAGCCATGGCTGAACTACAAGAAGGTGGTGACGTCCAGAGTCACCGTGGGAAAAAAAGAGGAGGCGTAAGAGCTAAGAAAATGTCAACAAGAATTGACATGACACCAATGGTGGATTTGGGATTCTTGCTGGTTACATTTTTTATTCTTACCACCACCATGTCAAAGCCGAAGGCAATGCAGATTGTAATGCCGGATAAAGAGGTGAAAGACTCTACACAAATGTCGAAGGTGAGAGAATCTGAAGCAATGACTGTATTGCTCGGTTCCAATGACAGAGTATTTTATTATTACGGCATCCAGGAACCCAAGATACAAGCGACCAACTACAAAAAAATCAGGGACACTTTGATTCAACACAACAAAGACGTTCTCAATTTACAAAGGGCCAATGGTTGGCCCACAAATGGAGTGATTGTTCTGATTAAACCTACCGACCAATCCAAATACGAGAATCTTGTAGACATGCTTGATGAAATGAAGGTGACCGAAATAAAGTCTTATGCGATCGTGGATGTTTCACCGGAAGAATTGGCAATGTTACCTCAATAGTGAACGAATACTGATTATAAGAGTCTTAAAATAATTTCATAGCAGGAACAGAATGTTAAGATTCAATTATTTTAAGTAGGAGTTGTGAAAATTGAACTCATTTTGCATCCTGAATAAAAATTAAAACATGGATCCGCAACAAATATTAAAGGCAAGCCTCGACGACCTGGTTTTTGAGAATCGAAACAAGGCCTATGGAGCCTATGATCTGCGAACGAAATATCAGCGGAACTTAACCCTTGCGTTAATTATCGCCATGGGAGTTTACATCATTAGTTTTTCTTCTCCTTATATTTTGTCTTTAATACGCCCGGCGGAAAAAGCGAAGCCTGTGAAAGTGATCAAAGTAACGGAGTTGTCGGAACCGCCACCTATTGATAAGAATACTCCACCTCCACCACCGCCGGATTTACCCCCTCCGCCCCCAAAGACTGTAAAATTTACACCTCCTGTAATTAAACCTGATGAAGAAGTAAAGCAGGAAGATGTTCCTCCACCAATTGAAGATATTAAAGAAGCGGAACCTGCACCTGTTACAGAAGATGTAAACGTGCAATATGATTTCAATGCTACACCAACTGTTGTAGAAGAAGCAAAGCCACAGATTTTTACTTATGTAGAACAGATGCCAGACTTTCCCGGTGGCCAAACAGAACTCATGAAATTCCTTCAAAAGAATTTGCGCTACCCTCCTGCAGCGCGTGAAAACGGCATCGAGGGAAGAGTTGTTTTACAATTTGTGGTTGATGAACAAGGCACCATTTCCGACATCCAGGTACTGCGTGACATTGGCGGTGGATGTGCTGAAGAAGCTGTTCGCGTTGTGAAGATGATGCCGCCGTGGAAAGCCGGTAAGCAAAACGGTAACCCTGTTAAGGTGTACTTCAAGTTGCCGGTGACTTTCAAACTGGGAACGGAATAAACTTCTCTTGCAAGTACTCCTTCGCCCAAACACATATGCGTTGAAATCGGCTTGGATTGCCTTCTACATTGTTATGGTGTTCATTTATCTCGCCATTGGCAGTGTATTTCTATTTACCGCTTATTTTCCTATCGTGTCTGGAATTGCAAGGATAGTTCTTGGATTGGTTTTTATCGCATATGGTGCCTATAGAGGTTACAGCGTTTATCAAAACTATAAGAGTAACCGTTAGAGTAATTTTATAATGCCATGAAAGGGATTGTAGTTCTTTTATTCTCATTGCTGACGTGTCTGCTTAGTTGCCATTCTAAGTTAGAAAAGCAAAAAGAAATACTTGATACGCCAACCTCCGGTGAAATTACAATTGCTGCAGATGGTTCGCTCAGTTCAATTATTTCAGAAGAGCTGAAAACATTTCATCTTTCTTATCCCGAAGCTAAAATTCATATCGTCTACGAACCGGAGCAGGATGTTGTAAGTCGTTTGCTTGAAAACAAAATTCCGCTGGCGATTATTCCTCGCCAACTTTCCATAGATGAGAAAAATTATTTCGACCAGCAGCAGATTCCTGTTCAGCAAATAAAAATGGCAACCGATGCATTGGCATTCATCATTAATCGCGAAAATCCTGACTCAAATTTGACATACGAGGAGGTGACCGGAATACTGAATGGAAAAATCACTCGTTGGAGTGAAATTAATTCCTCATCCCCCGCTGATAGCATTATTCTTGTTTTTGATAACCGGAGATCAAGTACGATTCGATATCTGCAGAATGAGATTTTGAAAGGTGCACCTATGAGTTCAAATGCTTTTGCAGCAGATTCAGAATCGATGGTGAAGAACTATGTTGAGCAAAATCGAAAAGCAATCGGAGTTTTAGACGTAAGTCGGATTAGTGATGTCGGCGAAACGGAAGTCCAAAGTTTTTTGGAAAGCATCAGAGTAGTTGCAGTATCATCGAGGGATTCTATTAGCAATCCCATTTTCTACAAACCTTCGAGATATAACGTGCTCTATGATAAATATCCGTTTCTTCGCGATGTTTACCTGATTCTTCGTGAAGGGCACATTGGTCTCGGTACGGGCTTTGCAAATTATGTAATGAATGAACGAGGTCAACTGATAATCCATCATTTCGGCCTCGTGGCAGCGAAACAACCAATAAGAGTTATAGAGTTGAGAAATGAGTTTTAATTTTAACGCATTATTCAGGATAGCATGAAACGTAGTACACTGTTGCTTGGGTCATTGATGATGATTGGTTTTGCAACCAAAGCACAAACACAAGCTGAGGGCGTGAAAGCGCTCGACTATGAAAACTTTGCCACAGCAAAAAGAATTTTCTCCGGATTAGTAAAAAGTAGTCCCAGTGATCCGTTGAATTATTATTACCTGGGAATTGCACTTTGTAATACACTGAATTTTGATTCCGCAAGAATAATTTTCAATGCCGGAACACAAGCTGATCCGAAATCGATCTACAATTATGTAGGATTGGGACGAACTTATCTTGAGCAAAACAACACGCAGCAAGCCCAACAATATTTTGATAAGGCTAAGTCTCTAACGAATCAAAAAGATTTGACGCAATACATCACGATTGCCGATGCATACACCAATGCTCAGCATCCGGATTATAATATGGCAGTGAATCTCTCAAACAAAGCCATTGAATACAGCAATAAGAATGCGGATGTCTATTGGGAATTAGGAAGCGCTTATGAGGGATTGAAGAGAAGCGGTGATGCTGTGAATGCTTATGAGCGTGCGACCGAATTAAATCCCAGCATGGCAAAAGCATATACTCGCATTGGGGTTATCTGGATGGAGGCAAGACGCGGAGAATTATCAAAAGAAAATTTTGACAAGGCATTACAAGCTGATCCAAATTATCCTCCTGCTTATCGCGATCTCGCAGAATTGTATCATGCAACAGGACAGGACGATAAAGCTACCGAAGCCTTTGAAAAATATCGCAGTCTCGCTGATAAGGATGACAATCTTGAATTCCGTTACGCGCAATTTCTTTTCCTCACCAAAAATTATCAGGACGCACTCAACATTCTGGAAAACTTAAAGACAAAAATGGATGTTCCGGTGCTGTATAGATTGTTGGGTTATTCAAACTATGAAATAGGAAACTATCCGGAAGGACTAAAACAGATTCGAACATTTTTTGTAAAAACAGATCCGGCAAAAATTCTTCCTTCGGATTATGAGTATCTTGGAAAATTGGAAATGCATACCGGTGCTGACTCAGTAGGTTTTCTCGATATTCAAAAAGCCATCTCGGTTGATTCCAGCAAATATTATTTGGAAGATACAATTGCAACATACCTATACAAGCAGAAAAAGTACGCTGAGGCAGGAGAATATTTTGAAAAGAAAATCGCTCTTATGCCGAAGAATGCACCGTTCAAAGATGTGGCCAGTTCATACTTCCAGGCAGGTAAAGCTTATTACTTTGGACATAAATATGCCGACAGTGATAGTGTCTTTCAAAAACTCAGTACACTTTCACCCGACTGGCCGATCAGTTATCTTTTCATAGCGAGAAACATGTTATTCATCGATTCGCTCGATACAGCACGAAGTAAAGCCTTCCCCTATTATCAGATGTATGTGAGCAAGGCTTATAACGACAGCATAACATACAAGAAAGATTTAGCAGAGGCATATCAATATCTTGGAAATTACAATGCATTTAATCGCAATTATGGATCGAGTCTATATTATTTCGGGAAAGCATTGATGATAGATCCAAACAACAATGAAGTAAACGAAACCGTAAAGGAGATCAAGGCACAATACAAAGCAACTCCCGGATCGCCTATTGCGGTTGAAAAAGATTCTTCAGGTTTCCAAATACCTGTTATCATTAATGGCAATACAGTAAAGTGTTTGTACAATCCATTGGTTGTGGGCATATCAGTTACTCCGGATGCTCGTTCTCAATTTACCGGAACTGAAAGCAACGGAGGTGGTACTGCATCCATTGTGAAAGTAGGTGAGCACTCGGTTAAAAATGTTCCGATAACTGTAGACGAAAATGCAAAACGACCTATTTCTATTGGGGCTGATGTATTGAACAAGATGAATATTGTCTTGGACTTTGCGAGCAGTTCGCTTTTGCAGCGTTAGCAATCCTTAATCAGAATTCCAAAATGGTTTGCTTGATAATGTCAATGCATTCCATCAGTTGATCTTCTGTAATCACTAATGGTGGCGCAAACCGAATCTTATCACCATGAGTAGGTTTTGCGAGCAATCCGTTTTCTTTTAAAGCGAGACACATATCCCAAGCTTCCTTTCCGTTTCTTGGTTTCACAACAATTGCATTCAGCAATCCTTTTCCACGAACCAATGTGATCGCATCTGATTTTATTTTTCTTATTTCTTCCCTGAAAATATTTCCAAGGTAGAATGCATTCTCTGCAAGTTTTTCATCGATGATAACCTGCAATGCTGTTAAGGAAGCTCTGCAAGCAAGAGCATTTCCTCCATAAGTGGAACCATGCTCTCCTGCCTTAAGAGTAAGCATGATTTCATCATCGGCAAGAACAGCCGAAACAGGAAGAGTTCCACCCGAAAGCGCTTTTCCTAAAATCAGAATATCAGGCCTCACATTTTCATAGTCGCAGCAAAGCATTTTACCGGTTCGCGCCAGTCCCGTTTGAATTTCATCGCCGATGAACAGCACATTTTTTTCCTTACACATCCTGAATGCTTCAGCGAGATAGCCATCATCCGGAACTCTCACTCCCGCTTCACCCTGTATCGGCTCAACTAAAAATCCAGCGACATTTTTATTCTCCAGTACTTTTTTCAGCGCTTCAAGATCATTGTAAGGGATCGTTTGAAATCCTGGTGTATGCGGTCCAAAATTTTTCACTGATTGTGGGTCAGTAGAAAATGAAATGATCGTAGTTGTTCTTCCGTGAAAATTGTCTTTACAAGTAATAATGATCGCATCATTTTCGGGGATACTTTTCACTTCATAAGCCCATTTACGGCAGAGTTTGATTGCAGTCTCCACTGCTTCTGCACCGCTATTCATGGGAATCATGCGTTGATAGCCGAACAAATTGGAAACGTATTGCTCAAATTCACCAAGCAGGTTATTATAAAAAGCACGAGAGGTAAGCGTAAGAACCTGTGCCTGCTCAATGAGCGCATCAATGATGCGGGGATGGCAGTGCCCCTGGTTCACTGCGCTATATGCTGAAAGAAAATCATAGTAGCGTTTGCCATCCGTGTCCCAAACAAAAACACCTTTTCCTTTGGCGAGCACTACCGGCAATGGATGATAATTATGCGCACCATATTTTTCTTCGAGGGCGATGTAGTCAATTTTATCCGTTCCGATCATAAAATAAAATTTAGCGCAAAGTTATTATGGGTAGATGAAAACATGAAAGTTGCCAGGTGGAGTTTTGGATTTTGAATTTTCAATGCTTCAAATCATCTCCACTGAAATTCAAGGGAAGTAAATCTTTTACAGAAGCAATCCAAAATATTTTCCCTTCTTCTCCTTGAAGAACGATTTCAATATTTCGATGAAAGCGTGTCTCGTATTCTAAAATCGTCTGTCGGCAAATACCACATGGTCCGACCGGTTCATTAATTGAATAACCATCACCTTTAGCAGAAATAGCAATAGCTGTAACTGCTACACCCGGATGCATGCCCGAAGCTGCTGATAGTGCCACACGCTCTGCGCAAATTCCTGCAGGTGATGAAGCATTTTCCTGGTTGCTCCCCGAAACAATCTCACCATTCTCAAGCAGCACCGCCGCACCTACTCTGAATTTTGAATACGGTGCATAGGCGTTCTCAATTGCCAATTTCGCTTTGGATAATAATTGCTGAAGATGTTGGGGCAGCTCGACTGCATTGTCCATCTCTTTAAAAGTAAATGTGCTTAGGACTTCTTTCATTTCAATTTGACTGCAAACGAATCATGTGATAAATCATCGCCTTAAAAATTCGCCTGCTACTTTTGCAAGATAAATATTAGTTGATGAAGAAAGTATTGGTGCTGGGTGCAGGTCGTTCCTCTTCTGCATTGATAAAATATCTCCTGGATCATGTAGCTCAGTTGAATGCTTCAATAACTGTTGGGGATCGCTTTATTGAACATGCAGCGGCCAAAATTGATTCCCATGAAAAGGGCACGGCAATTTATTTCGATGCTCAGGATGAATTACTTCGCAGAGAAACTGTTTCGAAACATGACCTGATAATTTCTCTCTTACCTCCAAATCTTCACATTCTTGTTGCGCATGATTGCATTGAATTCAAGAAACCGCTGATCACTGCTTCGTATGTGAACAAGGAAATTGAAGAGTTGAATGCTGATATAAGAAATGCCGGCGTGCTCTTTATGTATGAGATGGGTTTGGATCCGGGTATCGATCACATGAGCGCAATGAAAATCATTCATCACATTCAGCAGCAAGGTGGAAACATTTCATCATTCAAATCAGGAACAGGTGGATTGGTTGCGCCGGAAAGTGATGACAATCCATGGCATTACAAAGTGACATGGAATCCACGTAACGTAGTATTAGCTGGGCAAAGCACTGCTCAGTATCTCGAGAACGGTCTCAAGAAATTTGTTCCTTACCATCGTCTCTTCAGCACTACAGAAAAATTCAGCATCGATGGGTTAGGAAAATTTGAATCATATCCTAATCGTGATTCTCTTCAATACATTTCCAAATACCGGTTGAATGGTGTGAAAACAATTTTGCGAAGCACACTTCGTAAAAAAGGCTATTGTGAAGCATGGAATGCATTGGTGCAACTTGGTTTGACGGATGACAGCTACACAATTGAGTATGCAAACAATCTAGCCTATTCGCAATGGCTTTCGTCTTACCTTCCTGAGAAGAAAAAGCATCACAAAAAATCCTTGAAAGATCAGACGGCAATTTTTCTAAAGAGTAAATCAAACAGCAAACTAATTCAACGTCTCGAATGGCTTGGCCTATTCAATGATGAAAAAATTCCGCTTCAAAAAGGAACACCTGCACAAATTCTTCAGGACTTAATTGAGAGAAAATGGATGATGAAAGAAAACGATAACGATATGATTGTGATGCGTCATGAAATAGAATATACATTACCCGAAAATCCGGATCAGGAAACTCACCACACCAGCACACTGGTTATTACAGGAGAAGATGCTGTACACACGGCGATGGCAAAAACCGTTGGCTTACCCATGGCGATTATGGCAAAGCTTATTTTGCAAAATGAAATTTCATTAACCGGGTTACAAATTCCAGTGATGCCTGAAGTATATAATCCGGTTTTGAAGGAACTTGAAGAATTGGGTGTTAAGTTTGAAGAGAAAATCATCAAACGAAAATCGTAAATTGTCAATCATAAATCCCCAATGAATATTGCCCTCTATTGCCGGAGCATTCGTGAAGATCAGGTTCCCGTGCTGCAAAAAATTCTTGACCTTCTGGCAAAAAGAAAAATCGGCATTTACGTTTACAAAGATTTTTTCGAAAGCGTTTGGCAGCAAATAAAAACCCGGTCGAGCATTGCCACATTCTCCACTCACGATGAAATTCAAGGTCAGGTCGATTACATGTTTTCCCTCGGTGGTGATGGCACATTGCTCGATACCGTTTCCTTTGTGCGCGACCGCAACATTCCCGTGATGGGAATTAATATAGGTCGACTGGGTTTTCTTGCGAACATTGGTGTTGATGAAATTGAACCTGCGATCAAAGCCATCCAGGATGGTTCATACATGATTGACAAGCGAACCATGATCGAGCTTGAATCCAACAAGCCGCTCTTCGGTGATGTCAAATACGCACTCAACGATGTCACCATCCACAAGAAGGATAGTTCCACCATGATCGTCATTCACGCTTACATCAATGGTGAATTTCTCAACTCCTATTTTGCTGATGGATTGATTGTGGCCACACCTACAGGTTCCACGGGTTATTCATTGAGCTGCGGCGGACCGATTGTAATTCCCACTGCTGAAAACTTTGTCATCACTCCTATTGCGCCGCATAATCTCAACGTTCGTCCCATCATTGTTTCTGATTCCAGCGTCATCTCATTTGAAATTGAAGGAAGGCACGAACAGTTTTTCTGTACGCTCGACAGCCGCACGGAATCTATTGACACCACTTTCCAGCTTGCAGTAAAAAAGAGTTCAGCCACATTAAGTCTTGTTCGCTTGAGCGATCATCATTTCCTTGAAACACTCAGAAGAAAACTGATGTGGGGAGCGGATGTGAGAAAGTAGATTGAAGCGATGCACGCGCATGCTGCACAAATTTCTCTGCGGGCTGCGCCAGAAGTGATGCTTAACTCCATGCGGCACAAGTTTAAAGTTGACACTTAGAAAATAAAATAACACGATTGAAGAAAAAACTGTTTGAATCCCTTAAGGTTACTACAATTTCTTTAATTGTGGCACCTGTAACATGGTCTATTATTCGGCTGTTCCTGCAGTCACAGGAAACGATAGATATTAGTTCGTACGTTGCTCTTGCAGTTTTGGGTGGGTTACAAAATATTATTCCGTATACTGTGATTTTACTGATCTGTAAATATTTTGAAGAAGGCCTTTGTAGTATGTCAAATAATAAATTCAAAATATCAGCACGATTGCTTTCCTATTTGCTATTAGTTTTCTTGTTTCCAATAGTTAAACTATTTTTTTGGCAATGGGAGTTTTATAAGAAAGAATATGACATCGTTTTGGTTGTTACCATTATCGTATCAGACGTTATAATCCGAGATTTATACTGGCGTGGACGCGCAAGAGTCAGATAGCAGCAGAGTTTTGTGTCGCAGAGTGCGCGTTCTGCGGTACAAGGCACTCGCCCGCTTTCACTGTGCTTAACTGCAAACTGATGTGGGGAGCGGATGCGAGGAGTAGATTGAAGAGAGGCAAGCGCGCGCGACAGAAGTTGACTTGGCGATCGTTTCGTCCAGGCCTGCGCGCTCGCAAAGCTTTATCGTAGAGACTGTGCGAAGGAGACCGAGGTTTGGAAGACTGGGCAACGAGAAATATTCTGCGATGTTGATTACCAACTTACAATTACAACAGTTTCTCCATTTACGAATTTATCAATGAAATCTACTTTAAATTGTGTTTGATTTTCTTTCTCTACAAAATCAAACAACCGTTCCACTTCGGCAATTTCTGTTAGGCATTTCTCATTTTGAAAGGCGTCATAGAATTCTCTTTGCACACCCTTTCTTTGATAAGAAATTTCTTCATAAAAAAACACGTTCTCATCATATTCTTCATCTCCAAACTTGAAATGCTTTGAGCGTATATACTTTGAGAATAGGGGCAAAAGCTCAGGACTATCTGCAACCTCCAAATGATTATGTTCTCGAACTTCCTCTTCTATGATTTTTACCAGGATAATATCAAGGCCCATTTTGAGGTTGATTTATTTCTAATCAAGCAATTCCATTCTCTTCTATCGGTAGCCAACAATGTCAAGCATCTCACTATTGTCTAAATACTCAATATTGGACTCGTTGAGAAATGTAATAAGTGAACTTGATTTAAAAATGGTTAACTTTTTAATTTCTAAAAAGTCTATGAATTCTCCAGAGTCATCAATTAGAATTGAATTGGTTTCAAGCTCCCGTATGAAATCGCAGTTACGTTCTAATGGATTTAGCAAAGTAATCAGTTTGAATTCGATTTTATTTCCCTCAAGCCACTCGAATACATTCTGCCATTTTTGATTGTTTAGAAGGCCCATGAGACTATTATCAAGAATGTATTTCCGTGTCTGTTTGATCCGTGAATTATGCTTCTCACGATCTCTTTGCTTATTAATATTGTGTTTATTCGTAAGGGTCATTTCAACTAGTCGCAAACTTTTATTTGTCGCGGTTGGTTGAGAAGCCAACCAAGAGTGAATTGTTGATTACTTCTTCAGTTGCTTCTCCATTAATTCCAGTATGAAGTTCTTATCGTAGTTGCTTGAAAAAATATAATCAAATATTTCAGTAACCACATACCAGGCTGCATCCTCAATTTTTAGGTTTACCTTTTTATTATCAGCTACTAGTAACGGATATACCTTTTCTTTTTCCCTTTTGAAATTCCGATTCTGAATAATTTCTTGTGTTAGACCGGTTAGATCAGCAGTTATATTATTTAGCGGAATAGGGTTTAATAATTCATTCTCGAAAATGATTAATCTTCTCGTTGTTATTAACCACCAATATGTATCGTCTGGAATAAAACAAAGGAATATTTCCTCCTCATTCGTTATGTCTACATTGGAAGCAATTTTCTTTTTTTCTGATTCCGTTGCGTCGTCCCACAATTTTGTCACAAACTTGATCTCGTACCTTCCAGCCTTTCTGCGAAATTTATTTTTTAATGAGGTTCGTTTCATGGAAAATTTACTTACGGCTACTCAAACATATTTTTTAACCTGCGGTTGGTGTCAGCACCGACCATTTGTTTCGGGCGCTAAATGCGAGTAAAGTTGAATTTATTACTAATCAAGCAATTTTATTCTGTTGGACTTATCTATCGTTACCTTAAATCCTTCCCTTATCATAATTGACGTACAATGCATTTTGTAATCTAACCATCCTGTACCGTTGAAATGATCTTGATCTTCCACTTCATTAATGATGTCAATCATTGTCTGTACATCTTTTTTTAAAAGAGGCTGCGTCTTTGAAATCATTTGATTGATTAATCGAGCAGTTTCAAATTCTGGTTTGAAAGAACTATCGGTTACGGAATGTGACTCGAAGTTTCCGCAGAGCCATTCCATTTCACTCAAAATTGTTTCTCTGGATTTTTCTTTCATGTAGCAAACTACTCATCTTTCTTAGTGAGATTATTGTCTCCATCTGAAAAGAGCTCATTAAAGTGTTTTACGTCTTTTTCTTTTATGTTTTGTATTTCAATATAAATGGTCTCTGGTTCGTATTCATCAACATTGCCGCGTATCCTCATTTCTCTTGATAAATTTTTTTTCATCCCCTCGAAAATCAAGTATTCCTTCTCAGTAACTTGATCTTTTAAAGCATCGCTAAAAATTTTCTGAATTACTTCTTTCTTCAATGTAATCTTAAAATATCTTTCAATTTCCTTGATCAATGCCCGAAAGTCAAACTGAATGATTAATGAAGTGCTGAATTTTGCCATCGCTTTTTTTTCGCCGCTGTAAGTCTTTGCGAAGATAACAAGCGGGACTGACCAACGCCTACGCTACTTATCGCACTCGAAGGTTGCGCACTTTTCCTCGCAGCCCAGTCTTCCTTAATCTTCTACGCTCCCTCGCACAGTCTCTGCCCACAGATTTTTTTGCGAAAGCGCAGGACTGGGCGAATGATGTTGTCATCTTCCCACCACAATCTTTTTCGTCACCATTTCATTCCCTGCTTTCACCCGCAAAAAGTAAACGCCCGAGGGTTGATTGCTGAAATCAAGTGAGAGACCTTCACTCAGGATGTTGAAAAAAGATTGATGGAAAACAATTCTTCCGGAGACATCAGTCACCACAGCATCTGCATTCATCTTTTCAGGAAGAAAAATATCCGCCCATGCTAAATCACTCACCGGGTTAGGATAAACCTCAACTGTAAAATGATTCACCTGAGGAAGCTCAGGTGTATTCAGGTAGTAGCCCACGGTAAACTGCTGATAAATTTCTGCGCCGAAGTCGGTGCTGAAATTTTTCTTCACCGCGCCGGTATTAGCGTCTTTGAGATGCACGAAGCCATTGCCATAGTCAGGATAGAACCAGAAGTACAATCCATCCTCTCCTGAATCGAGCAAGCGGAAAGTGTAACAGCCATTGGCAAGCTCCAGCGTATCCCTGTAAGTGGTATTGCTGCTCAGGTTATCTTTTGACAAGTAAACATTGCCCGCATCATCAGTCACCGTATAAGAATTGTCCTGCCCATGGTTATTCGTCTTCACTTCAATAACCAATTCCTGAGGATACTGAGGCGGGAAAGCAAACGTAGACGTAGCTGCATCATTCTGCGGATTCTCATCTGCGCCGCCATTAGGATTACTGATGGTAGCAGTGAACTTGTTTGAAGTGGCTTGAGAGGGTGCAAAGAATGAACCGAGCTGTACTTGTGCTGTATCAAGAAAATTCAGATTACCTGTCCATTGAAAAGTTGCCGGGGGAGATCCTTCAACACCGTAAGTGATAGTAGCAGAGGTGAGTGGTGTAGTTCCATCATTGCGTATGACAATAAGCGGATTGCTGCAGACGGGATTATGCCTGCGGTAAATAAGATTGTCATTCGGTGAAAGGATGTCATACACTTCTGCGTCGAGAGAGAAATTCGGCGCACTGTAGTTTACCAGTTGCGATTCCGTAACGTAGTTGGCGCCGCCGGAGCCGGAGTAATAATCAAGATCCAGATCGAGTTGTGTGGAATCACCCGGAGTAACCAATGGAGTCAGCTCCCAATCATAGGTTGTTACCTCCGCACCGGGACACCAGTTGGCACGTTCAAAAATCCACGTGCCGCCTTGCGGATACAATGGATTGAGCGGACACGTCGGTCGCCAAATGTCGCGCTGAAACTGCTGCACGCCATCTACTTTCAAATACGCTGTGTTGTTACAAAATTCAGCGCAGTTGTTATTGTCTTCACCATGACCGGTGATGCGCAGTTTCACGCGTGAATTTTTTGCATCAGATGGAATCAAAACTTCTTTAGGGGAGAGATCACTGTTCGTGTTTGCATACCATCCGTAATCGCCATTCCATAAATTCTGAATGGAGATGGGATCGCGCGGCGGCGTTCCTTCAATGAAAAGAAATTTCACATCGAGTAATTCCTGCCAGTTCCCTGCGGAGAGATAAACTGAATCATGCAGCAATGTTGCATAGTCGCTCACATCGTACGTCCATGTCCATCCATTACCCAAACTCAAATTGATCCCGTACGGAGTGATATAACGACCGAGTTCCCATCGCTTCAATACAGGAATGGGTCCTGTGTTATAAGAGGTCCACGCAAGATGAATGGTGGTGTCCGCAGCAATAAAAAGTGAATCAATAGTGTCACCGCTATTGTCAAAAACATATTGATAGTACGGTTGCCAGACAAGCTGCGTATCGGTCGCCATTCCCGGGTTTGAAAGATCATTGAACAAAACCAGCGAAGAGGGACTTAGCCATGTTGTATCAAAGACAATGGTTGAGTCGATGTAAGAAGTGTAAACTCCCTTCTCAAATTTTATCTGTGCACGTTGATTGACGTTCTTAATATTTCTAAACATGGAAGCTGCATCATAAAACGGTAACTGCGCGCCAATGATCGATCCATCAAAACCGTTTCCACTTTCATCTTTCACTGTAAAAGGATCGCTTCCATTAAATTGATAATAGACCAGTAAATTGTTTTTATAGGGATGATCCGCATCGAGATCTTTGTACATGTAACTCTTTAGCGTAACAGAATCGAGTTCTTTATTCCAGATAGCGAACTCATCGATGTTTCCGTTTGCTGCTACTGACTCATTCCACAAAGCTGCACCGATCCAAAATGTTTTTATGTCTTTCATGGTACGAATCAATCCGGTGCCGGTGTGCCACAGTGAACCGTCTTTATAGATCTTCATGGTGCTGTCGCTAACGTTTTTGGTGAAAGCCCAATAATGCCATGCGTTTTCATAATCGCCGACATCAGCATGCTTGTTAATGCGATCGTAAGAACCAATCATTTCACACCCGGCATCCCAATAAATATTCTGATCGCTCCAGGGCAAGTGCACGTTCAGGATTCGATAGCCATACTGGTTGTAGGCTTCGAAGGCTGTTCTGTCCTGGAGAAAATTATCTCCTTTAAACCAGAATGCAATCGTGATTTCAGAATCGACTGATGCAAATGCTTCTTTCGGAACAGAGATGTAGTTGTTGTCATTAAAGTGTGCTGAATGCTCATCGGCAGATGTGTTTATAGCATTCTTCCATGAAGCAACATCAGAGGCAATTGAATAATCATTTGATGAAATAGTGTTGTCGAAAGTAATTTCTACATCAATGTTTGAAGTTCCATCCCAGTTGAATGGAGTGGTGAAAGGAATGCTGTTCCACCCGGAAACAAAATTTGTATTGCTCTCATAGCACAACGTGAATCCGGAATTTTCATATAAAGAATTGGTAAGCGAGTCGAGCACGGAATTCTTCATTCTCACTGAAAGATGATGCATTATTCCGTCGGAAGAAATAATATCGAACTGAATAGCTGTGATGTTTCCTGCTGTCAAACCTGCGGCTGACAATTCGCTGGCTGTCCATAGATATTGTGTTCTTGAAACACGATATGAAGTTTTAAATGGAAGAGGAGATGAATTCGCTCCCACGCCTATTGTCGTTGCCGAATAAGAAATGGTATCCGTATTAACCTGAAAATTTTGCCAATAAGGTTTAAGTTGAAAAGCTGTTTCTGTGATGTATGAAAATGAATCCGGACTCAAACCATTTACCTGGTAGTTGGCACCGTTCACTATGGATGAATCAATCGTAGGCTGATACTGATAAGTGTAGGTGAGATAATCCCACTCACCACATGCAGGATTTTGATTAGGATTACACTTTAACGTGTATAGCATGTAGATTTTTTCAGAACGGAAGGTATCGCTGGGCATCACGAACCATCCTTCCTGCGGCGAACCGAAAGTGAAAGTTTGCACAGTAAGAGTATCTCCGGGCTCTGCATGAAGCAGAGAAGACCAACCTGTAATAAATGCGAAGAGACTAAAAATGAAATTGGAGAATCGGAGGATATCTTTTTTCATCAAGATAATTTAAGGCAGCGCAAATTACTTCGTTCATTGTACATAGGCTTTACATGCTCTTATCTATTCAAGCTACGCATTGAAATCCACTACATTTGTTGCGAATACTTTAGCTTGATTTCAACCGTTATTCCGGAAACATTCATATTTCAATCGCCGTTATTGAGTTTATTGTGAAAACATACATTGTTATTGCAGGATTTCTTTTATTCTCATCGCTTCGCGTATCAGCGCAACGTTGGGATTTAGGTCCTTGGGTAGGTGGTGCAAACTATTTCGGTGATCTCAACACACATACCAGCATTCGTTTTGTAAACCCGGCGGGAGGAGTTTTCTGTCGTTACATTTTTGATGATCGCCTTTCACTTCGTTTCAATCTCAATGCAGGTCACGTTTGGGCTGATGATAAGTATTCATCTGATTACTATGAATGGACACGCAATCTCGGTTTCTCTTCAACAATTTATGAATTGAGCGGTCAATTGGAGTTCAACTTTCTTCCTTACGAAAACACGTTTACAAATTCATTTTCTGAAAAGCATCATTACTCGCCCTACATCTTTATCGGTTATGGAGTCCTTCATTTTAATCCCTTGGCGAAATACAATGGGGAAATGGTAAAGCTTCAACCCATCGGGACAGAAGGACAAGGCTATCCTGAATATCCTGATCTCAAACGCTACAAGCGCACCAGCACGGCATTTCTTCTCGGTGGTGGTATTAAATTCCGCGTGAGTAAAAAATTAGGAATGCAGATCGAAGGAGGAGTACGAAAAACTTTCACCGATTATCTGGATGACGTCAGTGGAGTTTACGCGGATCCAATTGTGTTGCTTCACGAAGGCGGGCCTACGGTTGCTTTCCTCGCCGATCCTTCAGCAGAAGTACTTCCTGAACCCATCGGACAAACGGGAAAAATGCGTGGCGACGCTTCAAAAAGTGATGACTATTTTCTTTTCGGTGTCGGCTTCATCTATACGCTCAAAAGCTATAAATGTCCCTATCAGAAGTAGATTCTCCATCCTCTGTCAACTGACAACAGACAACAAGCAACCAACAACTGACAACTGCTAACTTTGGCCTTATTTTGCGCCACTTTTTAAATGCCTGTTCAGGATCTCATAGATAAAGCCCGATTGCCAAGACACATAGCCATTATCATGGATGGAAATGGTCGCTGGGCTCGTCGCCAGGGTGAAGAACGCACTTTTGGTCATCGCAATGCAGTTTCCGCTGTGCGGGCCGCAACAGAAGGATGCGCGGAATTAGGAATTGGATATTTAACACTTTATGCTTTTTCCACTGAGAACTGGCAGCGTCCAAAAGAAGAAATTGATGCCTTAATGGAATTGATGGTAGATACCATTCATGGTGAGTTAAAGACGTTAATGGAAAACAATATTCGTCTTCGGTCTATTGGTGACATCAAAGAACTTCCTGAAAAATGTTATCGTGAATTGACGGATGCCATGCAACATACACGAAACAATAATGGTCTTACGTTAATCATTGCACTCAATTACAGTTCACGTTGGGAAATCACCGAAGCCATCAAAAGGATGGCAGATGACGTGAAAGAGAATGCACTTTCAGCGGAAAGTATCACCGAAAAAACTGTGAGCAGCTATTTAGAAACACATGAATATCCCGATCCGGAACTGATGATTCGCACCAGCGGTGAACAACGCATCAGTAACTATTTGTTATGGCAACTCGCTTACGCTGAATTGTATTTTACTCCAGTGCTTTGGCCCGATTTTTCAAAAGAAGATTTGTACGAAGCCATCATTGAATTTCAAAAACGCGAACGCCGCTTCGGAAAAACAAGCGACCAGTTAAAAGCCTCATGAAGCTGAAATTTCTCACCCTCGGTTTACTCATGTTTATGATGCTGAAATTCGTTTCAGCTCAGGAAACCATGACGGGGTATGATTCTCTGGTGGTGAGCTATGATAATCCGAAAGAATATTCGATTGCTGGAGTAAAAGTTGAAGGCACACAGTTTTTGGATAAAGACATTCTTGTTGCTATTTCAGGAATTAGAATTGGTGATCGCATCGAGATCCCCGGACCGGAAATTTCAAAAGCAGTAAAAAATCTTTGGAAGCAACAACTGTTCGCCAACGTAAAGATTTATATCGACAGCACTGATGGCGACAAAGCATGGTTGAAATATGTTGTAGCAGAGCGTCCGCGATTGTCAGGATTCACATTTCGTGGAACAACAAAATCCGAAGAGAATGATCTACGTGAAAAGATCAAACTCAATCGTGGAAAGGTGCTGACCGATAACGTAAAGGTGAACACCGTTTCTACTATTAAGGCTTATTATGCTGATAAAGGATTTCTGAATGCATCGGTGGATGTGAAAGAAGTGCTGGATACCACGCAGGCGAATAGCATGCTCTATTACATCTACGTCGATAAAAGTCACCGCGTGAAAATTGATAAGATCAATATCACAGGCAACAGTGCAGTGAGCACAAACAAATTGCATTCACTCATGAAGAAGACTAAGGAAAACACTTACACTCCGTGGTCAATCTTCAGTCTTTCCCGTTTCAAACCAAAGGAGTACGAAACAGACAAAGGACATATTCTCGATTACTATTCTGCACACGGTTATCGCGATGCACACATTGTTACCGATTCCGTCTATAAAAACGCCGATGGAAATCTCAACATCGATATCAATCTCGTTGAAGGAAATAAATACTACTTCAGAAATATTACGTGGGTAGGAAATTCAAAATACAGCGACGGCAAACTTGATTCTGTTCTTCGTATTAAAAAAGGAGATGTTTATGATGAATCTTATTTGCAGAGGAGAGTGAGCGGCGATCCGAAAGGTGATGATGTGGGTTCATTATACATGGATGATGGTTATTTGTTTTTCGGAGTGAATCCTGTAGAAGTAGCCGTAATAAATGATTCGATTGACATTGAAATGCGATTGCATGAAGGTCCGCAAGCAATCATCAATCGTGTGAACATTGAAGGAAACACGAAAACACATGAACATGTAATTCGTCGCTCTCTTCGTACTCTGCCTGGAAGCAAATTCAGTCGTGCAGATGTCATTCGTTCGCAGCGTGAAATTGCCACGATGGGATTTTTCGATCCGGAAAAACTTGATATCAGAACGGAGCCACATCCTGAAAACGGAACTGTTGATCTTACTTATGTAGTGGAAGAAAAACCTTCTGACCAGGTGGAACTTTCAGCAGGTTGGGGTGGAAAGGGAACCGGCGTAATTGGTTCTCTCGGCGTGCGTTTCAATAATTTTTCTGCAAAAGGAATCTTTGATAAAGACACCTGGTCACCGCTTCCTTCAGGTGACGGACAAGTTTTCTCTGTAAGATTTCAATCAACCGGTAAGGCATATCAGTCATTCAACATTGGATTTACTGAGCCATGGCTTGGAGGAAAAAAACCAAATTCATTCAACATCGGAACTTATTATTCTCGCTATACAAACAATCTCGATCCACGTGACATCAATTATGGAAGACTGTCTACCATCGGTGGTTCGGTGGGGATTGGAAAACAATTGAAGTGGCCTGATGATTATTTTACTCTTCTTTCTGAAATCGATATCACCAACTATAATCTTCATAATTACGTTACCAACTTTTTCATCAGCAATGGAAATGCTTTCAGCTTAAGTTTGAAAGAAACGTTTGGAAGAAACAGTGAAGGTCCTGATTTTCTTTTCCCTAAATGGGGATCGAATTTTTGGGTCAGTTTAGCAATGACTCCTCCATATTCTTTATTCAGTAGTAAAGATTATTCTACGCTGCCTCCTTCAGAAAAGTATAAACTTGTCGAGTTCACTAAATGGAAATTCGGAGCTGAGTGGTATGCAAATCTTGTCGGGAAACTTGTTTTGAAAGTGGCTGCAAAAGGGGGCTACCTCGGTTATTACAATCCTGATATTGGTCTCCCCCCGTTTGAACGATTCCAGGTGGGTGGTGATGGTCTATCACAAAACTTTTCACTGTACGGACTCGAAATTATTTCCCAGCGAGGTTATGATGTTTACACACCTGTGCCAGCTCCCATCTTTAACAAGTTCACCTTTGAATTGCGTTATCCTTTCTCTACCAATCCCAGTGCATTCATTTATGGAACAGCTTGGGTGGAAGCAGGAAACGCGTGGTATTCCTTCGATGATTACGATCCATTCAATCTGCATCGCGCTGCGGGATTCGGCCTTCGTGTATACTTACCGATCTTTGGAATTGTAGGTTTCGACTATGGTTGGCCGTTTGATGATCCCGCCAAATCGATTGACAATTTCAATTCGTGGATTAAGGGAGGTAAATTCAGCATTGTGTTAGGATTCGAGCCACAATAAATTTTACTTTAGTTCTTTATTATTAAATCAGTTTTTGGAAAATGAAAAAGATATTTCTAATCGCTTCACTGATCTTGTCAGGATTCTGGGCACAGGCGCAAAAAATGGCTTATGTCGATGTGGATTATGTGCTGAAGAATATTCCCGATTATACTGAAGCACAAGCTCAGATCGATAATCTGGCCGCATCCTGGCAAAAGGAAATTGATGGCAAGTATGATGAAATTGACAAGATGTACAAACAGTACCAGGCAGAACAGGTTCTACTTACTGATGACATGAAAACGCAACGCCTCAAGGAAATTGACGATAAGGAGAAGGCAGCAAAAGAATTACAAAAGAAGCGCTTCGGTTACCAGGGTGATTTATTTGCAAAGCGCCAGGAACTGATTCAACCTATCCAGGACCGGGTTTATGATGCTATTCAAAAGATAGCAACTACCAAAGCCTATGATTTCGTTCTTGACAAATCAAGTGGCTCAGTCGTGCTGTTTGCAAATACAAAACTCAACATCAGTGATCAGGTGCTTCAATCGTTGGGTATTAATCCTAGTAAATCGAAGAGTTCTGGCTCCGGAAGCAAGGGAACCAGCGATCAGAACGACAATGGTGATGATCAGCAGAACAGTGGTTCAAAAACGCAGGATCAAAAAACCGGTCCAAATACTAAAACGCAACACCAGCCGCCTAAATAATTGGGGCTTAACCACAAAACACTCGTGAAATTTGATATTTTTGCCGCCCTCTTCGGAAAGTACTACCGTTGAGGGTTTTTTAACGCCGCCAACGCGGATAAACTTTCAAATCATTTAAACCATCTTATTCAATGAAATTTTTCTCATACGTAGCCATAGCACTCTTGCTGTGTATTAGCGTAAACGCTTACTCACAATCCAATAAATTAGGTCACATCAATTCTGCTGAACTTTTGCAGCTGATGCCGGAAATTAAAGCCGCAGATTCGAGTCTTCAGGCATACCAAAAATCACTGGAAGATCAGAATCAGGCAATGCTGAATGAATACCAGGGCAAGGTCACTGACTACCAGAAGAATGAAACCACAATGCCGGATGCTGTAAAGGATGTAAAGCAGCAGGAGATTCAAGATTTGCAACAACGCATTCAAACGTTTCAACAAACCGCACAGGATAAGTTTCAGCAGAAAAAGGAAGAACTTTATTCTCCTATTTTGAAAAAAGCTGAAGATGCTATTAAGCAGGTTGCTAAAGAAAATAACTATGCTTACGTATTTGACACGAGTGCAGGAGCGGTTATTTACGCTCAGGATTCTGATGACTTAATGCCAATCGTAAAGAAGAAATTGAATCTGAAATAAATTTGAAGTTCTACGTCGAATAAAAATCCTATAGGAATATTTGATAGTGGCATTGGCGGCTTAACAGTCGCCAATGCTGTTTCTGAGGCTTTGCCTAATGAAGAAATCATTTATTTCGGTGATACAGCACATCTTCCCTATGGTGATAAGTCTGCTGAAGCCGTTCAGCACTACTCTATAAGGATTGCTGATTTCCTTCTTGAAAGAAATTGTAAAGTAATTCTTATCGCATGCAATACTGCCTCTGCTGCAGCATTTGAAACGGTGGAGAAGCACGTGGCAAGGAAAGTTCCTGTATTGAATGTAATAGACCCAATAGTAGAACGCATTGCTTCTGATAAATCATTTCATAAGATTGGAATTATTGGGACGAAAGGAACAATCAAGTCACAGGTTTACGATCATAAATTGAAAACTCTGCGACCAGATTTGGAAGTGGTTTCGCTTGCAACTGCCCTTCTTGCATCAATGATCGAAGCAGGTTTTTATAATAACAGTGTTTCGCAAGCGGTAATTAACTCATATTTGAATTATCCCGACTTCAGCGATATTCAGGCTATGGTTCTTGCCTGTACGCACTATCCTTTGATCAAAAAAGAAGTAGCATCATTCTTCAACCAAAGAGTAAAAATTTTCGATTCCACCGATGTAGTAACGGATGCATTGATAAAAGTGTTAACGGAAAAAAATCTTCTAAACGATCAACGCGGTAATCCTCACCACTTTTACGTTTCTGATTTCACCGAGTCTTTTGAACAAACCACGAGGCTCTTTTTCAAGCAGGAAATTCACCTCGGGCATTGTCCTATCTGGGAAAAATAATTGTTGATTAATAAGCAAATTAAAAGCCCTGTCAAAATTTTGACAGGGCTTTAGAATTTCTTATGAGAATCCTTTACGGCTTCTTCCTCTTATATTCAGTCTTCTTCTTTGGCGGGAAATTACCAGCAGCATCGTCATTACCAAACGGACTTCCAAGACGAGCCATGGCACAACGGAAACCAATGGATGCAGTACTCAAGTTTTCATCTAGGAACCTGCGGGTTCCAGGTGATAGATAATAAGCACGATCCGTCCAGGCGCCGCCCTTATAAACACGTGCTTTATCATTTACCAGACTATAGATACCATAATTGTAAGTAGTCCATGATGAAGAATCACCATCGAGGAAGTTGATTACATCACTTCGGCGATAGTTTAATCGATTCACATTTTCTTCAACAGTAACCGGTGATTGAACTACGCGACCGAGTGAGTCCTTATCAACATGAAATCCTTCTTCATCCAAACTATCCTTAAGGAATACATTCCCACGGAAAGCATTAAAGTCTGCTTCATCGTAAGGAGTGTAAGCGCGATACACATCCATAACCCATTCACTCACGTTACCCGCCATGTTATATAATCCGTAATCATTCGGTAAGTAAGAGAAAACTTCTGCAGGGATATCCGCAGCATCATTCAATCCACCTGCAACGCCCATCAAGTCACCATTGCCGCGTTTGTAATTTGCAAGAAAATCTCCCTGCCAATCTCCATGTCTCGGATCGCGCATATGATCACTGTTCCATGGATAATATTTTCTATCAGTATAAATTTCTTCGTCTTTATATGGATTGTTGCCAATGAGAGCCAGAGCTGCGTATTCCCATTCTGATTCAGTGGGCAAACGATATTCGGGAAGGAAAATGCCATCTTCCATTCTCACTTTTCTTTCGCCTGTTCCGTTCGGAGAATAATCTTTCAAATTCTTTTTTACTGCACCTTCATACTGGCCAACCAGATAAGAACGTGTGTTAAAATTGTCTTCATCCGTTTGGCTATTATTCTTTTCCATGATTCCTTCGCGAATCATGATCATTTCATTCACGCGATCAGTACGCCATGCGCAATACTGTGAAGCTTGAACCCAACTCACTCCAACAACCGGGTAGTAATTGTAAGCAGGGTGACGTAAGTAATATTCAACATAAGGTTCGTTATAAGCCAATTCATCTCGCCAAACTAACGTATCTGGAAGTGCCTGACGAACTACCTCAGGAAAGTCAGCTCCAAAAACCCGGCTCAACCAGTACAAATATTCGCGATAGTGAGCATTTGCTACTTCTGTTTGATCCATGTAAAATGAAGCTACAGTTACCTTCCGCGGAACGTTGTCATAATCGTAGGTTACGTTCTGTTCCGTATTACCGGCTACATACGAACCACCCTGAACCAGAACCAAGTTAGGTCCAGTTTCCTGTCCGGCATAATCATGTACTTCGTAACCACCCCATTTAGTGTCGTTGTAGTTCCATCCAGTCGAAAGTGATTTGTCTTTCTTAAACAGACACGAACTCATCGTCAACATCAACCCCACAGCAGTTATTAACGACGCGATTTTCATAACAGGCATTTTCAGCATGACTAAAAATGATTTTTTACAAGAGGTAAACGCAAATGTAACGTAATTATTTTGAAAAAGTTGTTTGATACAGACCTGCTTAAAATACTTCAGGACACTTCGTATACGCTTTAGAATGTCTCTTACTTTTTACTTTATCTGAATCATGGAAATTCAAAACAAGTGCTAATTCATGAGTGCCACCTCCATTGCCTTTCATTCCTGAAACAGTTGCATCATAGCTATAACCCATCTTGAAAATTCCTTTCTTCAAGCCTGTTTGCAAAATCACCGCATCAGCATTTCCGAAAGTGGTGCGATAGTAAAGCCCACCATAAATAATCCCAACTCCTAAAATTGCTCCACCCGTAAGCTGCTTGAATTTGGCTTGCGATGCAAACAAAAAGTTGGGTGAGAAGAAAATTTTTGTCGGAGCATGCGGTCGCGAATGAACCTCCCAACCAAGATTTCCGGCAAACCGCATGGGAAGCGGACTTTCCTGGTTTGAAATTAAAGATTCATTCGGTGATGAAACATGTTTTGCGGACATGCCGAAGAAAAAATGATCTGTATAAATCAATGCCCCTGCTCCGAAATCAACAAAAGTTTTGTTCGGTTGATCAGGCATATCTTCAGATCCCACTGAAACAATTGTTCCGTCATCAGGATTAATGTTCTCAGCAAAAACTAATTGATCCGTGTTGATTCGGTGTTGCACTACGCCAACCTGAGCCGCTGCCCGCAATGCATAATGTCTGCTCAAATTAATTTGATAAGAATAAACACCGGTAAAACTATTTGTAACGTACAAGCCATTTGCTTGTCGGTCTGAAACAAGTAGAGCTCCAATACCTCCTCCGATGTCGGAAAAATTCTGATCATACGATGCTGCATAAGAAATGTAAGCATCACCAAGTGCCGCCCATTCATTTCTATAATTCATCGTGAAACGGGGTCCTTCATCCACCCCGGCAAAAGCAGGATTAGTGTAAATCGGTGCGTTAAAATATTGGCTGAACTCAAGGTCTTGCGCCACAACCGATTTCCACAAAAAAATAATTCCTATTATTGCAACTCCTTTCATTAACCCGAGAACGATTTTTATAGCAATTTTATTTCTACGTTACAAAATTTTTGAAAAATATTGCCGTTAAAGAACGGAATTTTTCAGTATACAAGTTTTCGGAACCCATGATCCTATTTCTATGAGAAGACTTCTTCTTGTACTCAGTTTCGCAACTGTTACGGCATTTGCCACGGCACAACAAATAGTTTCAGATCTTAAAACACTCGTGTGGTCTGACACGCTCATCAAAGAACAATTTTCTGATTACCGCGATCATGCGGTTTACAATTTTAAAGATGCCGCCTATAGTGAGGCAAAATTTGGCTATTTGCCATTTTACAGCGTTTCACTTCGTTTGCCCAACGATGGCAACGCAACAGTTACTTTGAGCGATGAAACTTATGCATCACTGAATGATTTCCGTTCGCGTCAACAAACAGCATCATTGGATGGAATTCAAGGCTCGCCTGTAATTATTACAGGCAAAGGGTATGAGCGAGGAAAACCCGTGTTAAATATTTCCATTCTTCCTTTCAAAAAAAATGGTGCAACCGGAAACATTGAGAAACTAGTTTCATTCCGTTACACGATTAACATTTCACCTTCAGCAACAACATCTTCTGTTCGCGGTGACCAATACGCGCCACATTCAGTACTAGAAACAGGGACCTGGTATAAAATCGGTGTGGTTCAAAATGGCATTCATAAAATCGACAAGAGTTTTTTGACGAATCTTGGAATAAATGTTTCATCGATTGATCCGCACAACATTCGCATTTATGGAAATGGTGGTGGCATGTTGCCTGAAGCAAATTCATCCTTTCGCTATGATGATTTGCAGGAAGACGCCATCCAGGTCGTAGGTGAAAGTGATGGACATTTTGATGATGGAGATTACGTTTTGTTTTATGGCCAAGGGCCGAATCAGTGGAAGTATGATTCTATCGGTCAGAAATTTTATCATATTCTGAATATCTACAGCGACACCACTTACTATTTTATCACGACTGATTTAGGAGCAGGGAAAAGAATTTCAAATCTTTCAGACAGCGGATCACCCAATCAATTCATCAGCACATTCGATGATTATCAGTTTCACGAATTAGAAGCCGAAAACTTTATTTCCAGTGGTCGCAATTGGTATGGTGAGGCATTCGAGTTTCAAACTTCTCAATCATTTCCATTCAATTTTCCCTCGATTGTGACATCATCACCTGTTAAGTCTGCAGTTACATTTATTGCAAAGAGTTATTACGGCGATAATACAGTTACTGCAGCAAGTGGCGGACAAACCATTTCAAGCACTAACATTGCAAAGGTTTGCGGTGATTTCACTTGTCCTTTCGCAAATGAAGTAAAGATGACCGGGCAATTCAATCCCACATCATCTTCTTTCAATATCGATATCACTTTTAGCCGACTTCAGGCTGACGGCGAGGGTTGGTTGAATTACATTGAATTAAATGCTACAAGAAATCTTACATGGATCGGTTCGCAATACAATTTCAGAAGTGTTGCATCAAAGGGATTGGGAAATGTTTCCCAGTTTACTATTAGCAATTCGAACAATACAGTTGCTGTTTGGGATGTAACAAATCCGATTTCTCCCTACAATCAACTTGGAGCTTTAAACGGAAACCTATTTCAATTTATCGCCAACACGGATACGCTTCGCGAATATGTTACGTTCACCAATGATGATGGGTATATTCCCTACGCAGTGGGAAAAATCAGTAACCAGGATTTGCATGGACTCGCTGCAACTGATCTGATTATTGTAAGCCCTGATTTTCTTTTACCACAAGCACAAGAGTTGGCCGATTATCATACAGAGCATGACGGTTTAAAAACAATAGTTGTTGATCAGGCACAAATCTTCAATGAATTTTCTTCCGGTTCTTCTGATCTGAGTGCGATTCGTGATTTCGTGAGGATGTTTTACAAGAGAGCAAGTGGTGATTCTTCACTGATGCCCAAATATCTCTGTCTTTTCGGTGACGGATCTTATGACAATAAAGGAATTCTTCAGGATAACAAAAGCATAATTCTCACTTACGAAAGTCCGAGTTCATTAAAGCCAACTGATTCTTATGTTTCTGATGATTATTTCGGTTTGCTTGACGATAATGAAGGTGACAACGTTCTTGACAACAATGAAAAACTTGACATTGCTGTAGGAAGACTAACAGTGAATAATGCGGAAGAAGCAGATGCTGTCATAAACAAGATCAAAGTTTATACTTCACCACAATCCCTTGGCAACTGGAGAAACTGGGTAACGTTTGTCGGCGATGATCAGGATAACAATACACATATCAAGGATGCAGAATCAATCGCAAATGAAGTTGCCGCTGCAAATCCCGTTTACAACTATGATAAAATTTATCTTGATTCATATACTGAGGTTTCAGTGCCTGGTGGACAACGTTATCCTGATGTAAATACTGCTATCAACAACCGCGTTTGTTCCGGAACACTAATCATGAATTATATTGGTCATGGTGGCGTTGGCGGATGGGCGCATGAAAGAGTGCTCGGCATTACCGACATTCAGAATTACACAAATCTTTACAAACTCATACTGTACGTAACTGCAACCTGTGAATTCACGCAATACGATAATCCTGCTGTTCCGTCAGCCGGTGAAGATCTCTTATTGAATCCTAATGGTGGAGCTATCGGGTTAGTAACAACCGTTCGATTAGTTTATTCTTCCGCGAACAAGGAAATGAATTCATCGTTTATGGAAGCTGTTTTTACTGCTGATCCAAACGGAGTCATTCCACCCATCGGTGAAGTTTATCGTCGAGGAAAAAATTCAAGCAGTGCTGATGCGGTCAATAACAGAAAATTCACCCTAATTGGTGATCCCGCAGTCACATTGGCCTATCCTACATTTGATATCAAGACAACAACAATTGACGGACATGATGTGACAGTAAGTAGTGATACTTTAAAAGCCTTAAAGAAAGTGACGATTACAGGAACAGTAAACGATCTTAATGGAAACGTGATGACCACGTTCAATGGAACCATTTATCCTACTGTTTTTGATAAGCCCGTCACTTATCAAACATTGGCAAATGATTTCGATAGTCAGGTAAAGAGTTTCACTCTTCAAAAGAATGTGATCTATAATGGAAAGGCGAGCGTGAAAAATGGAATCTTTACTTTCTCGTTTATCGTACCAAAGGACATCTCTTACCAATACGGCTTCGGTAAATTGAGTTATTATGCTGAAAACGGAAGTATTGACGCTCATGGTTACAAAAACGATGTGGTGATTGGTGGTATTGATGACTCAGCGAAAGTTGACGTGACAGGACCAATGGTAAAAGTTTACATGAATGATGAAAACTTTGCCGATGGTGGAATTACTGATGCAAATCCAACCATTCTCGTACGAATGACTGATTCAAGCGGGGTAAATACTGTAGGCACGGGAATTGGGCATGACATCACCGGAGTATTGGATGATGACACTAAGAATACACTCGTGATGAATAATTTCTATACAGCCGATCTTGATAGTTATTCTTCAGGTGAAGTGAGATATCCGTTAAACAGTATGACTGAAGGGCTTCATCACATTGAAGTGAAAGCATGGGATGTATATAATAATTCAGCGGAAGGTTTTACTGATTTCATTGTTTCGTCATCAGCAACTATGGCATTAGAGCATGTATTGAATTATCCGAATCCTTTCACTACAAAAACAGAATTCATGTTTGAACACAACATGCCGGGTCAAATGCTTGATGTGCTCATTCAGATTTATACAGTGTCTGGAAAGTTGATTAAAACCATTCAACAATCGGTAGTTCCGGAAACTTTTGGTGTTGCCAGCGCTTCATGTGATCTTACAACAGGTGGCGGAGGTTATCGTGTGACAGGAATTTATTGGGATGGAAAAGATGATTACGGAGATAATATCGGCAAGGGAGTTTACGTTTATAAATTGAGCGTGAAGGCGAATAATGGCATGGAAGCGGACACCTATCAAAAATTGGTCATTCTTAAGTAATAAAATATTTTTGCAAACACTTTTTTCAAATAAATCCAATCCAATTTTCTCATGAAATTTTTTAGTGTATCAAGCCGGTTGATCGGTGCATTGCTATTATCAACTCTCTCTATTTCGGCATTGCTTGCTCAGCCAGTGGTTGATTCAATTAATAATCGCCCCAACGTAATTAATACCGCCGTTCCTTTCTTACGCATTGCTCCTGATGCAAGATCGGGTGCTATGGGTGATGCAGGCCTAGCACTATCCCCTGATGCCAATGCAATTTTCTGGAACACTGCAAAAATTGCTTTCGCAGAAAAACAACTGGGTGCTGCGGTTACATATACACCATGGCTTCGCGAATTGGTAAATGATATTTACCTCGCTGCCCTCGGCGGCTATTATAAGATTGGAGACAACCAGGCAATAGCAGTTGGACTAAGATATTTTTCCCTGGGAAGTATTACGTTCACTGATGCGTCAGGAAATACTCTGGGTGATTTTAATCCTCGTGAATTTGTCATCGATATGGGCTATTCCCGAAAGCTCTCAAAGAATTTTTCAACGGGATTGAATCTTGGATATGTTTATTCAAACCTTGCCCAGGGTTATAGCGTAAACAACGTTCCCATTAAAGCAGGACAAGCTGTTAAAGCAGATATTTCATTCGTTTATCATCACCCGGCTAAATTTGGAAAGACAATCAAGGGTGAGTACAATATTGCAACAACCATCTCCAACATAGGAAACAAAATCACTTACACTCAATCTGCCGAGAACAAAGATTTTCTTCCTACAAATTGGGGACTTGGTGGAGGAGTAACTTTCGAGTTTGACGAATACAATAAACTCATTGTCGATCTCGACATGAATAAATTGCTTGTCCCAACACCTGATAGTTCTGGGGATTATAAGAATCAATCTCCAGTTGAAGGAATTTTCGGATCATTCACAGATGCTCCCGGTGGATTCCAGGAAGAGATGAGGGAGGTAAACATTTCCTCCGGCGCCGAATACTGGTACAAAGATTTGTTCAGTGTACGAGGAGGTTATTTTTATGAAAACAAATACAAGGGAGGACGCCAGTACCTCACTGCAGGTTTAGGTATCAAGTACAACGTCTTTGGATTGGACTTCTCTTATCTGATTCCTACTTCAAGTCAAAAGAATCCATTGGATAATACGTTACGCTTTACTCTGTATTTCAATTTTGACGAAATCAAAAAACAGGCAGAGCCTGACGAGAATAGTACAGACTAAAAATTTCTTTCAAAAAAATATTACGTGCCGGACTAGTTTTGTCCGGCACTTTTATTTTCGCTACCAAATGTCAAACACTCCTTTTCGAATTGGTTTTGGATATGATGTTCATCGCTTGAAAAAAGGAAGGAAATTTATTCTTGGTGGCGTTGAAATTCCAAATCAATTAGGAATCGACGGTCACTCTGATGCTGATGTTTTGATTCACGCCATTTGCGATGCGATACTAGGTGCAGCGGGATTGCGGGATATCGGATTTTATTTTCCCAATACTGATTCGCAATACAAAAATGCTGACAGCACTATTCTTTTGAAGAATGTGATTGAGAAGATTCTTGAAAAGAATTTCAACATCGGCAATATTGATTCAACAGTGATCTGCGAAGAGCCAAAGTTGAATCCTCATATTCCGGAAATGAAAAAACGATTGGCATCCGTAATGAACATCTCTGAAGATCAAATATCCATTAAAGCCACCACTAACGAGGGATTGGGGTTTATCGGAAAACAAAAGGGAATTGCTGCCTATGCAATGGCATTATTGCAAGTTTCGAAAGTTTGAACTTATTTGGTCGATTCTCCTACCCTATTTGCCGAAATAGAATTTCTTCGAATTTCTCCACTATCTTTTGAATATTACATTTGCCCTCCCCATAAAAAATTCTTTTCATGACAAAAAAATCTATGATACTAATGGCTGTGATTGCGTTCAGCGCTCTCACAGCTTTCACTTTAATGAAATTACCTCCTGTATCCCAGAAGCCGATTGACGCAGCTGCACTCGATAAATCGATTAAGCCAGGGGATGATTTCTTCGATTATGTCAACAATACCTGGATAAAGAACAATCCAATTCCAGCAACTGAAAGTCGCTGGGGCTCCTTTAATGTTTTAATTGACAGTAATAAAAATGTGCTGCGCAGAATCATGGAGCAGGATGCAAAGGCGAATGGCGCGAGAGGAACGATGACTCAAAAGGTGGGAGATTTTTGGTACAGTGGAATGGATACTGCTTCCATCGAGAAAAGCGGTCTCGCTCCCATCCAGCCTTACCTCGATCGCATCAATGCAATACAATCAAAAGACGAAGTAGTTAAGATGAGTGCGCAGATGCAAAAGATTGGTGCAAACACCATCTTCGGTTCCTTTGTGGGTTCTGATCAAAAGAACAGCTCAATGAATATCCTCACGGTCTTTCAATCAGGATTGGGATTGCCGGATCGCGATTATTATTTCAGAACAGATGATAAATCGGAAGCAATTAAAAAAGCTTACAACGATTACATGGTAACCCTATTCACTCTTTCAGGAAGCAATGCAACCGATGCTAATTCCGCTGCAAAAACCATCATGGGCATTGAAACGGAATTAGCAAGATCATCAATGACACTTGTTGAGCAACGCGATCCCTATGCTACCTATAACAAGATGACAATGGCTGATCTAGCTTCGAAAAATTCATCAATCAATTGGAAACTTTATTTCGAGGCTTCCGGCACACCTGCAATGAATGAGTTGGTGATAGCTCAGCCTAACTATATTGCCAGGGTGAATAAAATGCTGGATTCCGTTTCCATCACTGACTGGAAAACGTATCTGCGTTTCCATATGCTTGATGATGCAGCAAATCTTATCAGTAAACCTTATGAGCAAGCTCACTTTGCGTATTATTCAACTGCATTACGAGGTATCCAACAAATGGATCCGAGATGGAAACGTGTAAGTGATGTTGCTAATGGTTGTCTTGGCGAGGCACTCGGACAAGAATATGTGAAAACTGCTTTCACTCCTGCAGCAAAAGAAAAAATGATTGCACTCATCAATAATTTGAAAATTGCTTTTGCTCAACGAATCGACAATCTCGACTGGATGAGTTCAGAAACAAAAGTGAAAGCGAAAGAAAAACTTTCGGCTATCAGAGTGAAAGTGGGTTATCCCGATAAATGGAAAGATTATTCTTCACTGACGGTTGATCGCGGACCATTTGTGCTGAATGTATTTCGCTGTCTTGAGTTTGAAACAAATTACAATCTCGCTAAAGTTGGAAAACCTGTAGATCGCACTGAGTGGGGAATTACTCCGCAAACTGTGAATGCTTACTACAACCCGACAAACAATGAAATTGTTTTCCCTGCTGCGATTCTTCAGCCCCCATTTTTTGATTTGAATGCGGATAATGCTGTGAATTATGGTGGCATTGGTGCGGGTATCGGTCATGAAATCACCCATGGCTTCGATGATGAAGGACGCCAATACGATAAAGACGGAAACCTTCAGGATTGGTGGACAGAAGAAGACGGAAAAAAATTCGAAGCAAAATCGGAACGGGTTTCTAAATTCTATTCGATGTACGTTCCTATTGATACCGTACACATCAACGGTGATCTCACCAATGGAGAAAATATTGCCGATCAGGGTGGAATGGCAATCGCTTATACCGCTTTCCAAATCGAACAAAAGAAAAATCCGCAAGCAAAAAAGATTGATGGACTATCTCCTGAAGAACGTTTCTTCATCAACTATGCTCAGATTTGGAGAGGAAACCAACGCGACAACTCACTCAGAATGCAGTTGCTCACCAATCCGCATTCCCCGGGGAAATATCGTGTGCTTGGAACGCTCAGCAACACGCCTGAATGGTATTCCACTTTCAATGTAGTTGCCGGCGATAAAATGTATGTGAAACCGGAAGACAGAACACAGATCTGGTAAGTCTTATTTAAATATTTGAAAGGGAATTAGAAAAAAATCTGATTCCCTTTTTTCTTTCTGATTCTTTATCGAATATTTGCGTCCTCAAATTATTTGCTCATGCCGGAAAAGAATAATCCACTCGTTGCAATCATTATGGGTTCAGACAGTGATTTAAAAGTTATGAAAGAAGCTGCTGTCGTTCTTGATGAATTTGATGTGCCTTATATGATCACTGTAATGTCAGCTCATCGCACCCCTGAACGCTCTATTCAATTCGCCAGCAATGCTGCAAAGAATGGATACAAAGTAGTTATTGCAGGAGCAGGTGGCGCAGCACATCTTGCGGGTGTGGTTGCTGCACACACGATACTTCCCGTGATTGGCGTTCCTGTTCTCGCCAAATCTTTGAGCGGAATGGATTCGCTTTATTCAACAGTGCAAATGCCGCCAGGAATTCCTGTAGCAACCGTTGCTGTTGATGGTGCGCGTAATGCAGGATTGTTGGCGATACAAATGATTGCTTTGGGTGATAAAGATCTTTCCGTCAAACTGGAAGCCTTCAAAAACAAGCTGAAAAAATCAGTAGAAGAAAAAGCGGCAGAGCTGGAATCTGCAGGTTGGAAAAAATATCTTGAGCAGAAAGGATAGAAGTTTCTTTCCTGGGGAAATAGACGGGAGTCAATTTGTTCCTTAAACTTTCTCGCAATCTTTCAATTAACCTCAATGAGGATGCGAACAATCCTTAAGCACCTGTATAGCTTTTTTGCCATTTTATCATAGAAAAAAATTCCCTTAATGACTCTCTTATATTTGCTGACCAAGTGAGAAATTTTCAAAAAATTGTTTGCCCTGATATTTCTGGCTTCCCGAAAACATCTGTAACACAGACCCAATCTACTGATGTCAAATAAAACCAAGTGGCTGCTGATCACTATCAGCATTCAGGTGATTCTGATGATCTTGATATTCGGCAAAGTTCTGTTTCATCCAAATAATTATTTTTTTGAAGTGGGAGCTGATGCGGTGAAGAGCCTGATGTGCATGGCCTATTATGTTAAGTATGATTCAGGACTTCACTTTACAGGAGAAATTTACCCCTATGGCGAACATGTCCTTTATGCAGATAGCCAGTTTCCACTCACCTATTCTTTACAACTCCTGAAGAATTTTGGAATCGACGCATCAGAGTACATCCCGGGCATTGTGAACAGTGCTATGATGTGGTCATTTGTTCCCTGTGCAATTTTTCTCTTTCTTATTCTAGGTTCATTCAATCAAAGACATTGGTTTAACTGCTTCGGTGCGATCGGCATTACCATGCTGTCACCACAGTTGCTGCGCTTCGCAGGACACTTCAGTCTTTCTTATCTGTTCTTTATTCCCATGGAATGGTATTTCATGATGAAGATAATGACCAGTCAAAAGAGAATGATTTGGGTTTTGTTGATGATCGTAACACTGTTGTGGTTTGGCCTGGCTCATCTATACTACATGGCGTACATCATGTTCTTTGCCCTGTCCTTTATTTTTATTTATCTGTTGCAAAAAAGGAAGGATCTGAAGACAGCGGCATTACAAAGTCTTCCATTGCTTATTGCTTCCTGTCTACCATACTTGCTTACTGCTGTTTTGCTAAAGTTCACTGATCCAGTGACTGATCGCGTGCAAACACCCTGGGGATTTTTTTTCAATTATGCTTCGTTCAACAGCGTTTTTCTTCCGCCTCTATATAATCCATTAAACATTTTTCAACTGAAGAATGGTTTTGCGGAAGGATACGCGTATGTGGGTGTGGTAGGATGGATCGGATTGGCATTGATTGCGATGCGGCTGGTAATGCGGTCGAGAAAATGGAAGCATCACGTTTTTCTTGCTCCCGAATTTCTGAAGACTTCTCTATGGGCATCATTGCTCGTTTTGTTTTTCTCATTTGCATTTCCCTTTAAGCTCGGTCTTGAGTTTCTTCTCGATTACCTGGGTGTGGTGAAACAGTTTCGGTCTGAAGGAAGATTTGCGTGGGTTTTCTACTATGTGTTTTCGGTCTTTAGTGTCTACTACATCTTCATTCATCTACGCGCCTGGAAAATGAGAAAAGAACTTTTCATTTGCTCTTTCATTTTGCTGCTTATGCTTTTCGGATGGGCTAATGACACACTGAGCAATTTGAGTCTCGTGATTAATCCCTACAAACCCTATCCTTTCAAGAAAGATTTTTACGATAAGCATTTTGTTTCTTCGGAACTACAGAAAGTCGGACGGTCAGCGGATGAGTTTCAATGTACCCTGGCCTTGCCGATGTATCACAATGGTTCTGAAAAATTCTGGTTCACGAAAAGTGAGATAGCACTTTATGTAGGACTTATCACTGCCTACGATACCAAGCTGCCTATGATTGACAGCCATTGTGGTAGAACCAGTTTATCAGAAACTATGAAGGCATTGCAATTAGTATCTGACACATTAATTGAAAAAAATTTTCTCAGAGACCTCACTTCACCAAAACCAATTCTGTTATTGGTCACTCCGGATCCGCTCAGCGACAATGAACAAATACTTATTTCAAAAGCGAAACTGATTATAAAGGACAGCACACTCACGTTATACGAACTACCTCTCACTGCTCTTCAGCCGCCTTTTAATCAGGTGAGAAAAAATTTTGAGACACGAAAAGATTCGATGTATAACTCGGAAGGTTTCTTCTATGAATCTAGAACTCATCAATCTGTTTTCGGATTTTCCCAGCCGGCTAAGATTCCCTTTGAAGCCGGCATGATGAAAAATGGCGAGCTCTCTCTTTTTAACAAATCCATCCCGGATGCAGATACTTCTCTGGAATTCGAAGCTTCAGTTTGGAACAGGGTCTTCACGGATTCCTACGAATCACCGGAACTGGTAGTGAGGCAATACAACAAGAGTAATCAGCTCATTGAAGAATTGGTCACTGTACCGAAAGAGAATCCAAATAATGCCTATGGATGGTTACGACAAAATCAGACTTTCAAATTACATGACAGTGATAATCGTATCGAAATTTTGATAAGAGGAAAAAAAATTGAAGCGAATTATTTTTTGCTTCGCCCGAAAAATCTAAGTGTTTACTCTGATTTAAAATCGGACAGTTCTTTCTGGCTGAATAATTATTTTATTCCTTCAGCTTCGGAAAAGCGCTGAACCACTAATTTGTTGATCCTTACATTTGTTATTCACTGTACCTGATTCATGCATCAAGTAGTTGAAAACCCTCTTATCTCAATCATCATTCCCGCCTTTAATGAAGAAGGAAACGTAGAATCAATTACAGGAAAAGTTATAGAGGTTCTGAAAAATTTCAAATATGAAATCATTTTCATCGATGATGGAAGTACAGATGAAAGTCTTGATAAACTGAAAGAACTTCATGAAAAGAATGCAAACATTCACTACCTGTCTTTCTCGCGAAACTTCGGTCATCAAAGTGCACTGCTTGCCGGATTTCACCATGCACAAGGTGATTGTGTGATTTCGATGGATGCAGATCTGCAGCATCCCCCCGAAATGATTCCGGAATTAATTCAGCGTTGGCAGGAAGGTTATGACATCGTAACCACTATTCGCGATGATGCCCATTCCGGATCATGGTATAAAAGAATTACTTCATCACTGTTTTACAAATTCATGAACAACATTTCAAGCATCAGACTTGAAGAAGGTGCTGCCGATTTTCGGCTGGTAGATAAAAGCGTGGCAACAATTATTTCGAGCAGCAAGGAATACAATCTTTTTCTTAGGGGATATATCTCCTGGCTGGGCTTTAAGCAATATAAAATTACTTACACTCCGAATAAAAGATCATCCGGTGAAACAAAATATTCTCTCGGAAAGATGTTTCTCCTTGCATTGAATGGAATTACTTCTTTCAGTGTCCGGCCCTTGCGAGTGGCTATGATTTTAGGCTCAATCATTTCATTGCTTGCATTTCTGTATGCAATCTATGCAATCTACATTTTTGTGGATACGAAGCAAGCTGTTCCTGGGTGGACTTCCGTTTTAGTCAGCATCTTATTCATTGGGGGCTTACAACTTTTAATTCTTGGAATCATAGGAGAATATCTGGGACGTGTTTTAATGCAAACGAAAATGCGTCCTGACTACATTATCAAGGAAAAAAGTTTGTAGGGGCTTCCGGGCAATTAACTGTTGCTTATTCGACTATAAGCTTTGCATACCACATTTTATTTCCGCTGGTAAGATGCAATAGGTAAATTCCTTCACTAATGTCTTGAGGAATTCCTGTCGAAAAAATTGAAGAAGCACTCTTTAAATCATGCTCAAATAAAATCCTTCCCGAGGCATCCAACATTGTCAAATGGAGATCATGATCAGCATCTTCAGGTATGCGGAACATAACACTTGATCCTCTTAACACTGGGTTTGGATAAACAGTAATGGAAGAATTAACAGCAGGAAGTTCTTTCGTTCCCAATATCATCGAGCTATCATAAATCAACACTGTCGAACTATAAGGCGCTAATGAAATTACACCAGTGACAATATTTTGATCGAGATCAAAAAAAATCGAATCTCCGAGATCAAATTGAATAGATGCATTGGTAGGATTCAGGAATAATCGGGAGAGCAGATGTGGATCATGATACTGGGCAGTTACTTTTGCTATTGAAATATTGTCGACCCAGGCAATGGAATCCCTATAAGAAATAATTACATCTAAAACTGCTTTTTCACTTGTGCCCAACGCTTGAAATACTGTGGAATAGTTCTGTCGGGAAATTGAGCTTGGAAAATAGCGATTCATAGGTTTGGGAAACAGAACCGTATCCGGCAAGGTAATATGGAATCGGACATTGCCTTCTTTAATTGAAAAATTGCTCATGCTGAATTTATAAAATTCACCCGAGTCTATTGAAAATGATGTACTATAGACTACTCCTTCCTGAAAAGGAAGGCTGTCAGTTTTTATAATCTTTAGACAGCCATTATCAAGCGGAGTGGAATTGTCGAGTAGGGCTGTGACATTTCCGGGAATAGCAATCGACCATTCATCAAGATTATTTGTGAAATGCCCGTTTGTTATAAGTTCAGGACCCAGAGAATCTATAGGTGAAAATCTGTCTCGATTAAAGAAAGTACTTTTTGAATTTTGATCTTCTGCGGTTTCACTCTGCCATTGTTGAAGAGTATATCTGAAATCATAAGTAACCGAATCTTCCAAGTTGCGATCGAACGAATAGTAGTCGTATGGATTGAAATAATAATTAGTATCGAATGCGGCGGGACTAAACGCTAAAAATTTAGAATGGAGTTGAACCACGTCCTGATCTTCACTAATCGCATAAAACACATTCCTACGAACTTCATTGCCGGTTGTTGAATTCGACACCACGCCATCTACAATTTTCATCTGACTTTCTTTGCATCCAAAAATTAGATTGTTTTCAATTGAATAAAAAGCAGAACGAGCATCCAGCAAAATTCCATCCCCGGATGCTTCAATAATTGTGTTATGAAAGATTCTACACCCCACGCAGGTGTCGCTTAGGCTAATACCATTTGAGTAGATCAAGTTACCGGGAGTGGCCTCATTATTTCCCAGCGGTGAGTAGATAAAATTATCGCTGATAACATTGTCGTGATTGAGAGAGTTTGAATTTAAAATCGCACCGCTATTATTTGCAATAAGAAAACTGTTCCTGATGACGTTTCTCTCAACCAAACAATTATTACCCGTCAGGCTAATTCCTCCATTACCACTGCTGTCCATTTCATTTTTGGAAACTTCTACGAATTCTGAAACATCAAGTACAACTGGAAAGCCATTCAATTCATCATATACGCCATATCCCGGAAGCAATCCAATATTTTTAAAAGAATTTTGTGAAATAGAAATAGAATCGACTGATACTCCTCTTATTCCAATGGACTGAATACTATTAAATGTATTTTTAAGAATAGTAACTGAAGTGCCACCTGAGTTCATCTCGATTCCAACCTGCCCTTGCTGTTCGAACAAACAATTTTCAATCGAAATATTGCTCGAAGAATCTGACAACTGAATACCTGCTAATTGTTGCTTTTCAAAATAAATATTCTCAATTTGAATAAAACTCACACTTCCGATGATTTTCAATCCATAGAAATACTCTGATGCTTCAACCTCCAGTGACGATGGATCTGTTCCCAATGGAGAGTAAAAAAATATTTCGCCTGTAGAACTGTAATACCATTCACTCGTTGTGTCAAGCAACGAAAATAAATTGTCCATATAGTAACCATATCCGTATAGGATTGGAAATAAAAATGGAGTCTGTAAATAAATTTCGCCTGAGGCTGAGGAGTCCACAGTTCGAATCTCCCAAGCACGATCATTCATTCGCATTCTTACTGTTGCTCCCTTCCAATAATTCGTTCCCTCAGTCAACGAGGAATCGGCAAAAGCAGTGTCTGAGATCGCGCCTTTTTGAAACAAGTACCCATGATTCGGAAATCGTGCAATCGTCATTAGCTTATCATCTGCAAAAAGTTGAGTGACATTGTTTGTGAAAGGGGCTTGATAAATATTACCATCATAAAGGCTCCATCCTGTAGCTTCTTTTGCGCCAGAAATAATTGGCAATGCTCCGTTTCCATATTGCCCGAAATAAATGAAAGAGTCTTGAGTACCGCTGAACATTAAATCAATTTCTCCTCTGAAAATGCTGCCACATTCAAATAATACGCTGTCTCCCGGGGAAAGTGAAATAGTATTGAGCTGTGTAATCGTTTGCCATGCTTCGGAAGGAGATGTTCCGCTGTTGGAATCATTTCCTAAGTTGGACAAATAGTAATTTGTCCCGAATGATGAAACACCAATGCAGACAAATAAAATAAGGGATAAGATTCTTTTTATCATAAAACAAAGGCTGCATCACCAAAAATACATAATCGTCCTGCTTCATAAATCCGATAAAAATCCTCCAATTGTGCTATCACGATTTTTTATGCAGGACAAAAATTCCCTCCTTATACCATCTCTGACGAATCAAATCTCAGGATTAAATGATGGTACTTCGATGATTGAAGAAAATCTTTTATCATCTTGCGAAGCCAAACACTGATTCAATAAATGCATTTGACCGAGTGGAATGGATCGATGAGAAGGACTCTTTCTCTCTTAGTAGAAAGGATTTTTATTCCGGTAGTCCTTTTATTCGGTGCAGCTGCGCGTATTACCACATGGATTCAGGACCGGTCGCTTTTTATTGATGAAGCTAACCTCGCACGTAATATCTGTGAAAAGCGATGGACGGAATTTTTCGGAGCACTGAGCTACGAACAGTACTCCCCACCCTTCTTCTCTATCATCTGCAAGTTATTTATCCAAATATTCGGTAATTCCGAAATGTCACTTCGCGGTTTTCCACTGATCTGTGGATTGGTATCCCTGGCACTTTTTTACTACGTAGCCAAACAAGTGATTTCTAATTCATGGGTATTATTGTTTACAGTTTGGATTTTCTCTTTCTCCGAAATGCAGGTGCGTTATTCTACAGAATGTAAACAATACATCTGTGATGTAACTGTATCTCTCGGAATTGTAGCATACATCCTTTGGCAAATCAAACACGGATTCCGTCTATGGCCTTCTGTATTCTTAGGAATTATAGTTCCATGGTTTTCTATGCCCGCAATATTTATTCTCGCTGGCGGCGGAATTGTACTCTTGGTAAATACATGGGTGACCAAGGATCGTCGCTCACTCATTCGTGTATTCAGTGTCGGTATAATTTGGATAATCAATTTTGCCCTATACTATGTCAGTAGTTTGCAAGGAAGTATTAAAACTGATTCGCTAATCCAATATCATCAATCTTATTTTATTCCACTCCTCCCATCGACGCAGCAAGAGTGGTTAAAGGCCATCGGATTAATTAAATCATTCCCGTATAACACAGCTGGATATACCGTATTAGCGCTTATATCCGGAAGCGTTGGAATTCTAATAGGAATTATTTATTCCTTCAGAAAAAATATTAGTCAATTTCTGTTACTAGTGTTACCCGTTTTTTTATGCATCGTGGCGTCTGGATTGGAACTTTATTCACTTGTTCCAAGAATGATCCTCTGGGCTTTTACTTTACTATTGCTTGTTCAGGGTATTGGATGGCAGTGGCTTATTGCCAGACTGCCTAATTATTTATTTCCCATCACCATGCTATTATTGATTTCTCCAGCGGGTTTGCAAAGTGGCTATAAAGTTTTTTATCATCCATTGCAAATAGAAGAGATCCGCCCGGTGTTGGATAACATTACTACAAACTTTCAAGAAAATGACTACCTGTACGTGCATCATGAGGCATGGCCTGCGTTTGCTTACTATTCCAAATGTTTCGCTGATAGGGAAAAATATCAGTTTGGAAAAAGGATTATTCAAGGTATGTGGCATACTAAACCGGAGCAACAGGTAATTATGAATGAAAATCGAAGAGTGGATAGGGTGTGGCTTGTATACAGTCACGTTATTTCAGAATCTACCGGAGGTGAAGTTGAAAGCGATCTGCATGTGATTGACACTTATGCGCACAGGATCGACAGCATTGTTGCTCCCGGCGCCATTGCCTATTTGTACCAATTTTGAAAGTCATAGCAGAAATTTAATCGCTCACAACAACAATTTGCTCTTTTGAAAGAAGGTTCAATCCTTTAAAACGAAGCATCAACTGCGCAACCGTAACTACATCACGCTGACAATATTCAACGATTCGTTCGAGGCTACTTTCCTTCCAATAAACCCGTCCAACATCTTTTCCTTCCATGTCATCTTTAGGAGAATCAATACCAAGAATTAAAGCAAGCAACTTGAGCGAAGTAAAATGTTTTACATCTCCGAAACGCCAGAGTTGAAGCGTATCGATCATTGCTACTTCCCATGGTTTTTTACCTGAGTTATCGAGCAATTTTGGTAAACCAACCTGGTGAATCAGCAAGCGCCTCGAGATATATGGAATATCGAATTCACGAATGTTGTGTCCACAGAATTGATATCGATTGGGTTTGTCGTAGTGTTGATTGAGTAAACTGCAAAAATCTTCCAGAATCTTTTTTTCATCATTCCCGCTAAGAGATTTTAGACGAAGCTGATAGTGATCTTTTTCTTTCCTGAATATTCCGAGTGAAATACAAATGATCTTTCCAAACTCTGCATAGATGCCCGCATGATTGAAATATTGATCTTCATCATTTTCACCTTCTTTCTTTAATCGTTCTGATTTTTTCAAATACAATTCCTTCAATGCTTCCGGCATTTGAGAGAAGTTACCAAAGCCCGGCACTGTTTCGATGTCGAGACAAATAAGATTTTCAAGATGAATGTGATCAAGCATTGGGAATGGTATGCGTAAGATAGAGAGAAGATATTGAAGAAAGAAGATGATTCATCTTCTTCTTTTTGTTGTCGATCGTGTCTTCAAACCGAGTGAACCAAGTATTGATCGGGTGACGGCGCCAGCAACTGCCACACCAATACTCCTCACAACAGGACTCTTCATCATTTTGTCAAATGTTGTTGGTTGCGGTTTTCCAACTTTTGCGGGTTGCTGTTGTTGTTGATTAGACTCTTCTTCCTGTCCATTTGAATTCTTCTGCATCCTTTCATTCAAAATTTCAAAAGCACTTTGCCGATCGAGTGATTGATTGTAAACTCTCATGAGCTGAGAAGAATTTACCAATTCATTTACTTCCGAATCCTGAAGAATATCCATTCGGGAAGTGGGTGGATCCATTAAAGTATGTACAAGCATTGTTGGAATTCCTTTCTCATTTAATGCTGTCACCAATGCTTCACCGATTCCCATTTGTGTGAGAATATCTTCTACTTTATAGTAATTGCTTTCAGGAAAATTTTGTGCAGCCTGTTGAATGGTTTTACGATCAGCTGCTGTAAATGCCCGTAGCGCGTGCTGCACTTTTAATCCGAGCTGACTCAGAACCGCCGCCGGAACATCTTGGGGATTTTGTGTGCAATAAAAAACACCTACACCTTTTGATCGAATCAGTTTCATGGTGGTAGTGATTTGATCAAGTAGTTCTTTCGTTGCTTCTTCGAAAATCAAATGTGCCTCATCAATAAAGATCACCAACTTCGGTTTCTCAGGATCGCCAACTTCAGGAAATGAACCATAAATTTCTGCCAGCAATGAAAGCATGAACGTTGAAAATAATTTCGGACGGTCCTGAATGTCGGTGAGGCGAATAATGCTGATGTATGCTTTGCCGCTTGAATCCGTTCTCAGCAAATCATGCGGATCAAAAGAAGGTTCTCCGAAAAACACATCGGCATGCTGCTGTTCAAGTTCAATGATCTTTCGCAGAATGGTAGAAATGGTTGCGGGAGAAATTTGTCCGTAAAGTTTTGTCACTTCTTCTTTCCCCTCATCACTCATGAATTGCATGAGTGCTTTTAAATCCTGCATATCGAGCAGCGGTAATCTTTTATCATCGGCATATTTAAAAATTACCGTCATCACACTTTGCTGCGTATCATTTAAACCAAGAATTTTTGAAAACAATACCGGACCAAATTCCGTAACTGTTGCTCGTAACCTGACTCCGGGCTGATCAGAAAGTGAAAGCAATTCCACCGTAAATTGTTGTGGACTCCATGAAACTCCAATCTTTGAAACCCGCTCCTGTACTTTAGGATTATCTGTTCCCGGTTTAGCAATACCACTCAAGTCACCTTTGATGTCCATCATAAGAACAGGAACGCCGTTGGAAGAAAGTTCTTCGGCAATTATCTGCAACGATTTTGTTTTTCCTGTTCCGGTTGCTCCGGCGATGAGACCATGCCGGTTCATCATTCTCACCGGAATTTTTACGAGGTGATTTGTTTGCACTTCTCCTTCCAGTATTCCTGCACCAAGCGTGATTGACCCTCCGGAAAAATTATAAGAAGCATCCAGCTCTGTATTGAATTGAATTTTATCCGACATACATTGATTATGAATCTAAGTAAAGATAACAACGAAATAATCCTTCTTGTTTTGACACCAATCGACTATGCGTTTTGGGAGGTAACTTTGCCGTGTGACTGCAGTCTCTAGGGAAAATTTCCGTAATCTTTCAAGAGAAGAAATTGCTGCATGGCTTGAAAATCATGGAGAAAAATCTTTTCGTGCAAAACAAATTCATGAATGGCTGTGGCAAAAAGGTGCGCGTTCTTTTGATGCCATGTCCAATCTTTCTAAGCCACTTCGTGAAAAACTGAAAGAGAATTTTGACTTTAACTCTCTTCATGCGGATATCAGGCAGGAAAGCAAAGACACTACAATTAAGATTCGTTTCAAAACATATGATGGTCATTTTGTTGAAGGAGTTTTGATTCCGGCTGATGATCGGTTGACTGCATGCGTTTCTTCACAAGTAGGATGCTCTCTCACCTGCAGTTTTTGTGCAACAGGAAGAATGGGAAGAAAACGCAACCTGCTCTTCGATGAAATCTTTGACCAGGTGCTTTTGCTGAATGAAGAAGCAGAAAAAAAATTCGGAAGAAAAATCACCAACATCGTTTTCATGGGCATGGGTGAACCGCTGTTGAATTACGCGCAGGTGATGAAAGCAATAGAACGAATCACGTCTCCTGATGGATTCGCCATGTCGCCGAGAAGAATTACGGTTTCAACTGCAGGGATTTATAAAATGATCAGGAAACTCGGAGATGATGTAGTAAAATTCCGATTGGCACTTTCACTTCATGCAGCAAATGACAAGAAGCGAAATGAGATCATGCCGATTAATGAACAAAATAATCTTGAATCATTGATTGAAGCGTTGAATTATTTCTTCGAGAAAACTCACAGCAGAATTTCATTTGAATACATACTTCTTGACAAGTTCAACGATCAAGTGGAAGATGCACGGCAATTAATAAAAATCTGTAAGCAATTGCCGCAGGTTCGAGTGAATTTGATTGAATACAACACTGTCGAAGGAGTTTCCTTTCACAAATCAAAAGAAGATCGTGCACAATTTTTTTGTGATTACCTTAACAATCATGGTGTGAATGCCACGCTGCGGAGAAGTCGCGGAAAAGACATTGATGCTGCTTGCGGACAGTTAGCAAATAAGTAATGAACAAAATTCAACTTATCGCTGAAGAATTTGATCAGCTTCGGTATGATTGGAATTTGTCTTTGATGCAATGTCGATCGCATCCTGTGCTACTTTCTTCGATTCATTCTTCTCTCCTGTTTTATCCAAAAGCTGAGCGTATAAAAGTGTATTGCCATATTCGGGTTTAAGCTCAGTGGATCGCTCGGCCCATTTTGTTGCTTCTTTTAGTGAGGGTGGATTGGTTACACGTTTGAAAAAAATGTCTGCAATATGCTTGAGTTGAGAGTAATCATTCCATTCGTAGGTGAAAGTTCCTTTTAACGCAGTTGCCTCATAGCGGCTCCATTGATTATTCAAATCATAAAGCTGAAGATCGTAGTTGAAGACTAGTGAGTCAACTTGTGTATTGTGAAATGTTGAAGCAATGGTTCTAAGTCTGAAATATTCAGTTGTATCATTTTTATCAGCCGGCTGTTGAAGGTTGTAGGCTGTGGTTCTGTAAATTTTTCGTTGTACACGCTGAGGAGAAACAATTTCTCCATATTGCTTTTGATGATCAATGATGAATTGAAATTCGGGTGAGGAAATATCTGACACTCCCATATTCAAAACCCGCCAACTAGGGTAATTCATTAATTCATTCTCTTTTTTAGTTTCAAAAAAAGAATTGGCGACTGCTTGCGTTGGCAATCTAGCCCGCGTTAATGATTGCAAATAAGGAATTGCCGCAGCAGTATCAGCTGGATTTTTTTCAAATTGCTTTTGCAGATAAGGCATTTGCTTAGCAGGTGTTTGTGCATCGTGTGCCATCAACATCATAGTGGAAACATCTAACTCACCTGCCACCTGAAACAGTCGTTGGCCTGTGCTATCAAGAAAAACAAATGTGGGATAACTCTGTACACCGAATCGTTTTGATAATGTTGGGCCTTCACCGGACTCCATATCCTGCATCACACAAATGAAGTGAGCGTTGTAATAATTTGCGACGCCGGAATCAGTGAAAACACTTTCCTTCATTTTCTTGCAATGCGGACACCACGTGGTAAATCCCATGAAGAAAACAATCTTGCCGGTTGCCCCTGATTTTTTTAGCGCTTGCTGCAAAAAAATGTCCTGGAACTGAATTCCTGTTTGAGCATGAGAAAAAGTGAAGCTCATTAAAAGGAAAACGATCAGCAAACACTTTATAAAATTCACGATGTGCAATTTAGATTTTAAAAATTCGATTGTCACTCAATGAAATGATTTTAACTTTTTCGAAGGAGCAAATAAAAAAAGCTCCTCGCATTTACGAAGAGCTTTTTTCAAAATTTCAAAAAATGCCTACATAGAATCTTTATCCATCATTGCAGGCATGGGTGAACCTGCGTGAGTGACTTCTTTTTCTTTACGATTGATTTTAAGAATTCCGAATACCCAGGTTTTAAATCTTTCATTCAGAAGATACATCACAGGCACTACGAGAAGCGTGATGAATGTTGCATATCCTAACCCAAACACAATCGTCCAGGCGAGCGGTCCCCAGAAAACTACGTTCTCACCACCCAACCAAATGTCAGGCTTGAATGCAGTGAACAGTCCGTAAAAGTTTATGTTCAAACCGATGGCTAGAGGAATCATTCCGAGAATTGTAGCAGTAGCTGTGAGTACAACAGGAGTCATACGAATTCTTGCTGCTTCCACCACGGCTTCTCTTAGTTCTACTCCCTGCTCAATGAGCAGATCAGTGAACTCCACAAGAAGAATTCCATTTCGAACCACAATACCGAGTAATGCAACAACTCCAACACCAGTCATTACTGCGGAGAAGGTCATTCCTGTAATACCATAACCGAGCAACACTCCAATAATGCTGAAGAATACCTCGGCAAAAATGATGAGTGGTTTTGAAACAGAATTGAACTGTGCAACAAGAATGATGATGATTAAGAAAAGAGAAATAAGTGAAGCAAGACCAAGGAAGTTGATTGTATCCTGCATGTCCTGGCTTGCACCCGTGTATCCGATCGTAACACCTTCGGGTGTTTGATAATCTGCAAGAGCCTCAGTTATTTTTCCCATGATCACCGGTTGCTGACTTTCATAGCCGGTCAACAAATTAGAACCAAGAGTTACCACGCGCTTCTGATCAATACGTTTGATACCTGAGTAAGTAGTGGAATAATTAATCGAGGCGAAAGCACTTAATGGAACCTGTCGGATTTTACCGTTCGTTTGATCACGGAAAGTGATTTTAAGATCTTTCAACTGGTCAATATTCTTTCGTTGCGATTCATCATAACGAATAATGATCGGATATTCATCATTGCCTTCTTTGTACTTAGAAGCTTCCCAGCCATACACTGCATTACGAATTTCGTAGCCGACGGTCTGGGTAGAAATCCCTTCACGATTCATTCTTTCACGATCAAGATCAATACTGATTTCAGGCTTGTTTGCCTGCAAATCCGTTTTCAATTCTTCAATGCCTGGTATGTTGAGCGAGTCGAGATAACGCTTAATGCCTGCACTGGTAGCAATCAACTGATCGAATTTATCTCCTGATATTTCAATGTTGATTGGCTTGCCTTGTGGCGGCCCATTCTGCTCCACCCCCACGGTAATTTGTGCTCCGGGAATTCCTTTCAGCACCTCGCGGAATTTTTCTACATACGGCTTTGATTTCCGGTTTCTCCTGTCAGTGGATTCAATGAATGCCACTGACACTTTCCCCTTGTTGGTGGCCACGCTTTGATCAAATTGGTCTTCTGCTGCACCAATAGATACATTGCTGATTACCGATTTTACAATCGGATTATTCTTACCTAACACACCGTAAATTTTATCCTCAACAATTTGCGTGACTGAATCCGTTGTTTCCTGATCAGTACCAATCGGCATCACTACGTAAGCGAAAATGAAATTAGGATCACCGGAAGGAAACTGCTCAAGTCCGTTTCCTCTGTTTGTAGATATATTGAAAATAATCAGAAAGCCTGCAATCAGGAGAGTGATGATAATCGAAGAAAATGTAAGTATAGGGTGTCTCAACGTCCAGCGTAGGAGATTTGAGTAACGCGTCTGCAATGCTGGCCAAACTCTCTGTTGAAATGCATGCACCCACTTCTCCAAAACTAACTGATACAACCAAAAGACAAACACCATGGCAATGATGACATTACCCAAGACCACATACTGACCAACACTTAGAATAATGCCACTGAAAATTAAAATCAATGTAGAAATAAACAGCTTGTTAGCAATTGATTTTCTTTTAGCCAAAATGAAAATTATTCCGGCAATTAATGAAACCGCCGCCAATATGAAAAGAATGTTTGCTATTGATTTATTGCCTCCAAAATCAAGGATCAAACCAACTGCGATAGCAATACCCGAAAAAATCAATTGCCTTCTCCTATTTGGTTTTTCATCTTCGTAATGCGGTTTCATAAATGTTGCAGCGAACACAGGATTGATCAGGTAGGCTACTAATAATGATGCGGAGAGCGAAAGAATTAAAGTTACCGGCAATGCATGCATGAACGAACCAATCACACCAGGCCAGAATAAGAGTGGGAAGAATGGGGCGAGCGTTGTCGCGGTTCCTGCAAGCACGGGCAGAAATACTTCACCAGCAGCATTCTTCGCGGCAAGCTTGATCGGCACTTTTCCGTTACCGAAGATGCGGTGTGTATTTTCAATAACTACGATGGCATCATCCACCACAATACCCAAGCAAAGTAAGAAACCAAAAAGCACGATCACATTCATCGACCATCCTGTAAAACTCAATATGATGAAAGCGATGAACATAGAGAGCGGAACTGATAAGCCAACGAATATTGCATTGGTGGCTCCCATAAAAAACATCAATACCAGCGATACCAGGATGAAGCCGATGATGATGGTGTTGATGAGATCAGCAACCTGCGTTCTTGTAGTGGTGGAAGTATCACCGGTAATAGTTAATTCAACATCTCTCGGAACTTCTTTGACGTGACTTTTCTCTACTAAGTCACGAATATGATCAGATGCTTCAATCAGATTAGCGCCGCTTTTCTTAACAACGTTTAGTGTGATAACTTTTTTGTTGTTGAGTTCAGCAAAGCTCTCCTGCTCTTTAAAGCTGTCTTTAATCTCAGCAAGATCACGGATATAGATCGGTTGATTCTGCGCATTGTTTACCGTGAGGTTCTGAATCTGATTTACATTCTCAAACTCTCCGCTCACACTAATGCTACGGCGCATGTCGCCCAACTTTATCGTGCCGCCTGAAACAATTCTGTTTTCACTGCTGATCGCTGAGTAGATATCGTACATAGTTACCTGTGCGGCCTGCATCTTGTACATATCCACGTTGATCTGAATTTCTCTTTCCGGCGCACCAATAACATCCACCTTCGAGATCTCCGGTACTTCTTCAATCTCATCTTCCAAGAGCTCAGCATATTTTTTCAGAGTGGCGAGATCGTAATCACCGCTCACGTTTACCTGCATGATGGGAATTTGAGAGAACTCCACTTTGGTAACATTGGGTCCCCAGGTAGGATCGAGGTCGCCGGGCAATTTTGGTTTTGCTTTATCTACGGCATCTTTTACTTTTTGATTGGCATCGTCAATGTTCGTTCCGGAAAGAAACTCAACCTGTATGGAAGAAAAATCCTGAACGGAATTACTGGTGATCTTATTCACTCCGTTAATCGAACCAATTTCCTGTTCAAGTTCTTTGGTGATCAGATTCTCTATGTCGGCGGGAGCAGAGCCCGGATAAATGGTAGAAACATAAATTGTGGGCATGGTAATATCAGGGAACAACTCTTTGGGAAGAGAGTTGTATGCCTTGATGCCCATAAGGGTGAGCATGACCGTGATAATGAAAATGGTGGTGCGGTTGTCGATCGCCCAGCTACTTGGTTTGAATTCTTTAAAGACGTCTTTCATGATTCTTCAGTAAAGTTTTTAATATTGAATCGCCTGCCCTGCAATAATATCCTGGTAACCCACCGTGATTATTTTTTCTCCGGCCGTTAAGCCTGAAGTTATTTCTACATTACCGGCATAAATTTTTCCAACGGTAACCGCTTGCCTTTTTGCAATCTTTTTTCCGTTTTCATCACTGGCAACATAAACAAATGAACCATCGCCTGACTTCTGAATGAGGTTAACATCTAACACAAAGGCATTCTTATTTTCATAATCAAGAATTTTCATAATTGAAATCATATTCGGTTTGAAAATATTGTCGCCGCTAAGTTTTGATTCAACAGTAAAGGATCGTGACTGAGGATTGATAACTTTCGACGCGTAACTGATCTTCGAATCAATTTCTTTATTCAGGTCAGGGAAGAATAGCTTCACCTTATCGCCTTCATGCACGAGATCAGAATACGTTTCTGAAACTTCACCCTTTACCTTCAGATTGCTGAAGTTGACAACTCTGATTCCCGCAACACCCGGAGCGCCCACTTGTCCTGTTTTGATATCTACGGCATCTACTACACCGTTAATCGGTGAAATAAGTTTTGTCAATTCATACTGCTGATTCAGCGCGTTTAATTGTTTTTCTAAAGACTCCTTCTGATTCTTTGCAGTGAGGTACTGAACTTCAGTTCCAATTTGCTGATCATAAAGTGATTTTTGCTTTTCGTATAAGGTGTTGGCCAACTCCCAGTTCTTTTTCACCGTTTCTATTTGAGCATTGATAGTGGAACCATCGACAGAAGCCAGCACCTGTCCCTTTTTCACGCTCTGCCCCACCGTTACATTCACGCTTTGGATAGTGCCGGGCATTTGAGGAGTAACTGTTACGTTATCTTCAGCATCCACTTTTCCCTGCAGTTCAATGTAGTGCTGGAAGGGCGTCACCGTCGCTTCCGTTACGGAAACCAATAATGCTTTGTCTGAGGGTTTCAAACTGTCTTGCGATCCAATCTCAGCTTCAAGCTTCTTGATTTTATCTGCAATCTCCTTCTGTTGTTTTTTGAGACTGTCCAATTCTGATTTCTTATCTCCGGCCCCTGAAGATTGGCAAGAAACAATTACTGCGGCCATGGCTAAGACTAACAATATCTTTTTCATACCGAAATTATTTTTTAATGAATTCGAGAGATGGTTCATGAATTGTTGATTTTTCATTTTTGGATTTACTGGTTGTATGTTTCTAAAATTCCGAGAGCTTTTGCGAGATCAATCCTGGCAACCCATGCATCGTAAAGTGCATTGAGGTAATTCGTTTGCGCATCTTTCAAAGAAGTTTCCGCATCGGTCACTTCCAAACTCGTTCCTGCGCCGAGTTCAAATTTTTTCCTGGAGATAGTTACAATTTCATTCGCCAATTCAAGATTGCTTTTCTGAACCTCCAGAGAAGCAATGGCATTTTGCATATTGGTTCTTGAGTTGGAAACCTGCAAGTCCATCGAGTTTTCAAAGTTCAGAATATCATTTTCTGTTTGCTGCAAACTCAATCGTGCTTGCTGCACCTTACGCGCTTTTTGAAGTCCATCAAAAATGGGAACGTTCAATGTAAAGCCGATGAATGCCGTATTGTACCATTGGCTGGAAGGAATCAAATCAAACTCGTTCACTTGCGCCTGGTAACTGATGCTGCCAATTCCATACAGTGTGGGAATGTACTCAAGTTGATACTGCTTAATGTTCATGTGCCTGAGCGATTGAGTACTGAGCAGCATTTGATACTCGATACGATTATTGATATCGGGAGCAACGGAGTTTTGAAGAATTGATTCGAAATCGGCCTCGCGCAATGTATCAGCGAGTGCCAGAGGTTGGTTAACATCCATTCCCATTTGAAACTTCAACATGTACAGGCTCAGTGTACTCATTTTATCAAACTTGTCTTTTTCTGTAAGCAGATTGTTGTAGTTCACCGCTAACCGATCCACGTCGACTTTTTCTACAAATCCACTTTTGTAGAGCGCCTTTGTATCGTCATATGTTTTTTTGAAGCTCGTAATGTTTGCATCGAGTTGCTCAACTCGCTTGGCAGTTATCAGTCGGGAGAGATAAGCTTTCATCACATTTTCTGTCACATCAATTTTTGTAGCCGCCACTTGCTTCTGAGACAATTCCGATAACGCTTTTGTTGCTTTCAATCCAAGGAAGTAACGTCCATCGACCAAAAGCTGACTGGCAGAAATATTCGCGGTACCATTGTATTGTGTACCAAATTGGAGAGGAATATATGTTCCCGGTTCACCTCCCGGAAAAAATTCTGCTGGAATTAATGACGTAGGTAATTTCAGATAATCAGCGAAATCAAATTTGCCGCTGATTTGCGGAAGTGCGATACCGGTATATTCCTGCGATTTACGCTGAGAAATGTCTGCATCAAGTTTCGCATTCTTCACCGCATTCTGATTCTCCAATGCAAAATTGATACATTGCGATAAGGTCATGCGCAATGTATCAGTGCTGGTCGATTGACTCATCGCCGAAACACTCATTAGTGCCAGTGCCATTAACATTGATAATCTTTTCATGCCACTATTTTTTGTTTTCGTGTTTTTGTGAGGGATTCATACTGCTCAAGCTGTTTCAGCCCTTTAATTGTTAGAATACCGTAGAGAAAATGCTTCAATAATTCTATCTCAACCTTCTTAAGATCAAACTGTGCCGGTGGAAAAACATTTGGATTCATCGCAAGAGAAATTTGTTCGATCCTCAATCGTGAAAGAATTGGGATATTAATATTGCTTCTATAAAGTCCTTGCCTGATTCCTCTTTTAAGATTCAGCATTACAGCACTCAGCGAATTATCTTCTGTGAACCGCCTGAATTCACTCCACGATTTTGGATGGAAACGCTGCAAATCGTAGATCACGCTTGGGTGGAACTTCGAAAGTTGCTCTGTCACACATTCCATTGATTGCAAAATTTCGTCAATGGCATCCTTTGACCGTGCAGTGATCTCCTTCATCATCTTTTCATTCTCTTTCATATCGAGCAGCGTAAGCGTGTGCACGATCTGATCCTTATCATCAAAAAACCGGTACAATGTTTTTTTAGACACGGAAAGGTGCTTCGCTATGTCATCCATCGTAATACTTCGGATTCCATAGCTGAAAAAAAGCTCCTGTGCCGCCTGAAGAATTCTTGTTTTAGTATCTATTCCGTTTCCGTTCATGTCAAAGTATAGCCATTCCCTGTTTCCAGGGCTTTCTCTGAAGAGATTTGAGTTGGATTATTTAATCCGGTTGGTAATTTGCGCCGACAAAACTATGGAAACATTTTTTATTTCCAAAGTTTCCAAAATTATTTTTACGTGAATTGACGTTTCATCGACCAACAAGATGTTTGTTTAGACGAATAGGAAACAGCCGTATTGTAAAAATGTTTCCGACAAAAAATATTTTTTTTGAATGCAACCCTCATCAAATCAGCCGTTGAATTTTGCTTTCTTCGGTTAATTGCAGTTGATGGGAATCGACAAATGAAATAAGATTAACTCCGGGAGTTTTAGCCTTCTCAAGACTTCCCAGTGTGTTTTCCCAGCCAAAAAATGCCGCTCCGTTTAAAGTTCCCCATTGAATCAAATCAGAAATGGAAAGAGAAGGATAATTCAATTGAATGGTTTTCATTTCTTCCAAAACAGATAGTTGATGATTCGAAGCCAACGAATCTGTTCCAATACATATTTGATCAGGGAAATTTTTCCAGAAAGAATAATCAGGCAGTTGGTTTTCAATATACAAGTTGGCAATAGGACATGTACAGAAGTAAACTTTTGGTTGCTGCGAGTCGGAAAAAATAGATTTTGGTGAAAAATATTTGTTTGCGTTTTCAAAATCTTCTCCTGTTGAAAAGGTATTGTGAACTAACAGTAGTTTTCTTTCTGAAGGAAAAAATTTCAAATGCGCCATCAACGAGCTCTTTCCATTCCTGCGAAGCGATTTAAGGTTTAGAAGTTTATACAAATCATCGAATCTGCTCACTTCTCCCCGACTCATTTTATTTTCCTCTTCCGTTTCCTGGTTATGGTAGCTGAATAATGACGGATGATTTTCAGTGAAAAAAAATATCAGTTGAAACAATTCATCCGGAACGCTGTAAGGTGCATGTGGAGTAATGGAAGCGTTGAGATTCAAGCTTCGTGCTTCTTCAAAAACTTTTCTTGAGTGATTAAAATGTTCCTGTGCCTTTTTAGCATTCAGCCCAAAACATTCAACAAATGTGTGATAACGAATTCTGCTTTTTGATTTTACACTAAATGAGGTCACTTCATTAGAAATATCACCAACGCCAACAATTCCGTTATTCCACATTTCCGCATCTGCTTCTTCAATGGCGGACTGAACAGAAGGATCTTCGTCATTTCTGTTTTTCATAAACTCAGAGACAAAACCAAGCAATCCGGTGCGCTCAGTAATTTTTCCTTTCATGTAAGATCCTTCCAGGTGGCAGTGTGCATTAACGAACCCGGGACAGAGAATACCCGAATAAATTTCTAATTCAGGGTCTTCAAAATTTTTTCTTTCATCGAGCTGAAGAATCTTTCCTTCTTCATTAATAATCACAACTCCATTTTCAATTGGATCGGATGAAACCGGAAAAATCCAATCGGCAGAAATTTTCCTCATTCGGGAAAGGTAAATGAAATGAGAATTCAATAAAACATTCACAGGGTTTGCAGCCGTCAGGGAGGTTTATATTTTAGCGCCCGCTAAACACATCCCTATGAATTTATTTGAGACGAAATATCGGCATCCGTATGAATATTCGCATGAATATGGAAAACGTGTGGCGTACATTTCTATGGAGTACGCCATTGATCAATCACTAAAAACTTATTCTGGCGGATTAGGATTTTTAGCAGGCTCCCATATGCGAAGTGCGTTCGAGCTAAAACAAAATGTAATCGGTATTGGAATTCTTTGGAAGTATGGATACTATGATCAGATTCGGAAGCAGGATCAATCGATGGATGCCTTGTTTCTTGAAAAAAATTATTCTTTTCTTGAAGACACCAACATTCGCTTTACGATTGAGATCAACAATCATCCGGTGTGGGTAACGGCAAAATATCTTGCACCAAAATATTTTCATTCTGTTCCGCTCTTTTTTCTCACCACTGATATTCCTGAAAACGATTACCTGGCACAATCCATCTGCCATCGGTTATATGATTCTGATGTATCAGCAAAAGTGGCTCAATGCATTTTACTTGGCATTGGTGGTGCAAAGCTGCTGGATTACCTTGGTTACAATGCTGATGTAATTCATTTGAATGAAGCCCATGGGCTCTCATCCATTTTTTATCTCTATCAAAAGCATAAAAGTGTTGAGGAGATCAAGAAGCGACTTGTCTTCACAACGCATACACCGGAAGAAGCGGGAAATGAGAAACACGATATTCATCTCTTGCATAAGATGGGATTCTTTTGCGGTTTAAAATTCGATGAAGCCAAAGCAGTTACTTCAACCGAAGGAGATGTTTTCGATCATTCACTTACTGCATTACGCTTTGCTCGTATCGCGAATGGCGTTTCGCAAATGCACGGACATGTAGCCAGACTGATGTGGGAAAAGTATGAAGGCATTTGTCCCATTGTCGCTATCACAAATGCACAGAATGCAAACTACTGGATGGATCATACGATGTATGAATGTTTGCACAAAAACAGAATGAAGCTGCTGGTACATCGAAAAAAATATTTGAAGCAACGACTGTTTGAAACCGTGGCCGATCAAACAGGAAAAATCTTCGATCCTGATGTTCTCACAATTGTTTGGTCAAGAAGATTTGCGGGTTACAAGCGAAGCGATTTGATCACCGAAGATGAAGATCGCTTTGATGCTTTGATGAACAGAACTGAAATGCCTGTTCAGATTATCTGGGCCGGAAAACCTTATCCAACTGATTACGGTGCTGTGTCAACTTTCAATAAGTTGGTGCATCTTTCGAAGAAGTATAAGAATATGTCAGTGATGGTTGGATATGAATTGAAGCTCTCACGTAAGCTCAAAGCAGGCGCCGATGTTTGGTTGAATACTCCCCGCATTCCACGCGAGGCATCGGGCACTTCGGGTATGACAGCAGCAATGAATGGCGCACTGAATTTTTCTACTGTTGATGGATGGATTCCTGAATTTGCTAATGAGAAGAATTCGTTCATTATTCCGCCTGCGGATCAAAACGAGACAGCTCTCATTCAGGATGTACAGGATATGCAGCATCTGTTTGATCTGTTGGAAAAGAAAATTATTCCGATGTACTACAAGCGGCCGTCAACCTGGTTGCGCATGATGAAGCAAAGCATGAAAGACATTTTGCCGCGATTTGAATCTGGAAGAATGGCGGATGAATACTACAGGAACTTGTATAATCTGTGATTAGCCATTCTGTATAACTTTATTGAAGGATTTATTATCCTCACTTAATTCTATTGATCATGGCAACAAAGTGCAGAATATTTACCATTGCTTTATGCTTTGCTTTTTTTGATTCCTCCCTTTCTATTGGACAAGCATCCTGGGAGAAACTCTTTCCCTATCCGACCTCAATTACACTTGCCTCCCCCTTTTTTATAAATAAAAATACCGGATGGATTGTTGGAGAATCAGGAACTATTCTTAAAACAAGTGACGGAGGTAATAGTTGGATTTCTCAAAACTCGACAGTCAACTCCTTTTTAAACAGTTCTTTTTTTCTGAATGCAAATCTTGGATTTGCTTGCGGATTTGGAGGGACTATTCTTAAAACTACTGATGGCGGAGTCAATTGGGTCAACAAAGTTTCTTCTTCAATTTACCAAATTGAAGCTATTCAATTTACCGACTCGGCGCAAGGTTTCGCACTGACCACCGACAGCCTACTCATTACTTATGATGGCGGTGAAACATGGGAAAGAACCAATACAGGTAATTCAAAATCACAATTAAATCTATTTTTTATCAATGACAGTGTGGGTTGGATTGGTTGCCTATCCGGAAGAATCATGAAAACAGTTGACGCAGGAAATACCTGGACAGAAATTAATTCAGGATTCTCGTCAACTTACTTTGCCTGGTTGCATTTCTTTAATATCGATACGGGATACGCTGCCGGCAATAGTGGAATTTTTCCGAACTATTATGGAAAGATCTACAAAACAACTGACGGTGGAGCAAATTGGTCATTAATTCATAGTGACAATGAAGCATTGCAGTTTACTGAGTTCATTAATGAAAATGCTGGATACTTTATTAATGAGGACATGAAAGTTTTTGCCACCTACAATCAATTCGACTCTGTAGAAGAAGTTTACAATCCCGGCGATTCAACTGGGTCATTCATTCAAATTTATAGTGCACAATTTCTGACAGACTCGGTTGGGTACTTTACAGGATCCGAAGGATTCATTGCTAAAACAATAAATCAATTAGCTTCATTTCAGAAACTTAATAAGAGTATTGATTTCATCTCCAATTCCATGAGCGCTCCTGATCCTTTGCATATCTGGGCTACGGATGCCTATTTAAATTCAATAGTGGTTCGTTCTTCTAATGATGGCGGGTTAACGTGGTCTTATCAAGTTCCTGATTCTTCTTTTGCTTCTTACTTCATTTGTTTTGTTGACACACTCAACGGTTGGATTGGAGGATTCGATATTTTAACCAATCATCCTAAAGTCGGCATCACTACCAACGGCGGTGAAACCTGGAACTTTGTGAATATTGATGAAGGCGAAAGTATTTGGTGCATGAATTTTACAGACCAAAATCATGGATGGCTTGGTACTGTTCATCGAGTATATCGTACAATAGATGGAGGTAATACCTGGAATTCGACAGTAATTGATAGCGCCGTTTATATCAGAAACATGGATTTTATAAATAATGAGGAAGGATGGTTGGTGACTTCTAATTTTCCGGGTGGGTACAAGCGTGTTGAGCACAGTACTGATGGTGGCGAAAGCTGGCAGATTATCTATATGGACTCAGTGAATTTTGGAGATTACTTCACTGAGATTGATTTTGCAAACAGTCTGGTTGGATTTTTAACCGGCGCTTTTATCGATTTCAAGGTATTGAAAACGATTGATGGAGGATACAGTTGGAATGAAACTAATTTCGATTCAGAAATTAATTCAATTCTGCAAACAGGTTATTTAGGCGATCTTAAAGTGGCTTCTGAAAATAAAATATGGTTTTGCGGGGGCAACTATCAGTCGCAAGCATTTATCATCGGAACAGAAAACGCAGGTGATACATGGGAAATACAGCAATTAGATGATAACGCCGGATATGTTGCATCAATGGTCTTTTCAAGTGATTCCGCTGGATGGGCGTCAGCTGACAATGGATACCTGTACAAATTAGATATAGCCACAGATATTTTTCAGGAGACGAGTGATTCCAACAAAGAGGTCGTTCAATTGTTTCCTAACCCTGCTCGGGAGGAGGTGACGCTTCAGTTTAAAATTATTAAGCCCGCTAATATCTCACTTGCAGTTTTCGATTTGTCGGGAAGAAAACTTTTGTCCAAGGAATTGGGATTTCATCAGACAGAAAATTTCGAAGAGGTTATAGGGCTTCAAAAATTTGCCGAGGGAATGTACCTGGTGCAGATAACTCTGGGTGACAAAACAATGTTCCAGAAACTTCAACGCCTTTGATGGAATTTTGCGTGCAGCTATTTCCTTAATTTCGATGATGTAATTTTTTTTACATCAAGACTGTATATAAAATGTTTTGTAACTGCTTGCTTGCACTTATCTTTTTTGCTGTTCAAAGTTGTAACCAGAATACGCAAATAAAACATGCTAGTCAACAAGAGGGAAAAAAAGTACTGCCTTCTAATCCTTATATTTTATCCTCTGATTTCAAAAACTATTGGTACTCCGGTAAGGCAGAATTATCTTCCTATAAATTACAACAGGCTCGCTACGGAGAAATTCATAGTGGAAATGCAGTGCTGGTTTTTGTAACGGAAGATTTTTCGAAATCAAAACAGGTGAAACTCGATCAGTCTGAAAAGGCAGGTGACGATAAGTTGCCGATCCTGAAATTGAACTTCGTAAAAAAATTTGTAACAGGAATTTATCCTTATTCAATGATGATGTCAGCGTTTTCACCTGTTGACATCCATAACTATCCTCATGCAGTAAAAGTGGCAACCTCAGTTCAGGAATATTGTGGGATGAGCTATACACAACTGAACCAGCGCAATCATAAAAATGAAATTAGTTGGTATTCGTATTTTGAAGATGAAGGCGATCGCAAATTATCTTTTGATGAAAGCTGGCTCGAAGATGAATTGTGGAATCTCATACGAATTGAGCCGGAGAAATTACCTACAGGTCAGCAAAAAGTTTTACCGGGAAGCCTTTACACAAGAATGTCACATGAGCCATTAAAAATTCAGGATGCAAATCTTTCCGTAAGTGAAAAAGATGGAAATGAAATTTACTCAATTGAATACCCTTCAGAGAAACATTCCATTCATATCTCATTTGAAAAAAAATTTCCTCATAAGATTTTAGGTTGGGACGAAACTTTTCCCGGCTTTGATGGAAAACTTCTTACCACAACAGCAACACTTGACAAAACAATCGTGACAGATTACTGGGATCATCATCACAATGAAGATCGTGTGATGAGAGAACAACTGGATTTACCGAAGGACTTTCAATAGTGACATACTCACTAAATTGAGTCTTGTTTCTATTCTATCTTCGCTAATCATTTAAAGCTTGAGATGCTATGCAAGCTGTCGCTGACTTTTTTGGAAACATTTCATCATTAAACAGAACACTGATTCTTGCAAGTGGGTTTGTGTTCATGTGGATGATTGAAAGCATTATCCCGCTTCTAAAAAATCTCAAATACAAATATGGGCACACAGGAATCAATCTTTTCTTCACCGTCACAACTCTCATCGTTAATTTCTTCTTTGCTGTGTTGCTGGTGAAGGCCAGTGATTTTACCACTACACATCATTTTGGAATTTTATATCTTGTCACTTTGCCCTTATGGCTGCACGCCTTACTTGGTGTGATGTTGCTCGATTTGATTGGCGCTTATCTTATTCATTACATCGAGCACAATATAAAGTGGATGTGGAAGTTTCACATCATTCATCACACTGATCCGCATGTGAATGCGACAACAGCACTCAGGCATCATCCCGGTGAAAGTATTTTCAGGGCTGTGTTTGCAATTCTTGCTGTGCTGGTAGCAGGCGTTCCGGTTTGGATCGTGATGGTTTATCAAACTTGTTCTGCTCTTTTCTCGCAATTCAATCATGCAAATATTCATTTACCAAAATGGATGGATGACAAACTTCAGTGGGTATTTGTTTCGCCGAACATGCACAAAGTGCATCATCATACATTGATGCCGATTACTGATACCAACTATGGAAATATTTTCTCCTTCTGGGATCGAATCTTCGCTACGTATATTAAGAAAAATACCTCCGAGATTGAATATGGCCTGGATACACATCCTGAAGAAGATGCTCACAGTTATTTGCCTCGCTTGCTAAAAATTCCTTTTGAAAAATACCGTCCACCAGTGGGTTCGAAGTTTGGTGATTCTCCCATGAAGCCAGCCGTAACGATTCCATCTATTAATGAGGCGGACAGATCCTGATTCTTTCCACTAACTGAATTTTATTATTCCTAAGAACGGAAGACCAACTGTCTTTCACATTATATCCCGTTATTTCAAATTGATAATATTAAGTTGAAGGTCAGGTTTCCTCTATGAAATTGTTGACAAGGCAAGGAGTTTTCTAATAATTCCTTGAAAAAAATGACTACCTAATTTATTTAGCCATTTCTGGCAAGATTTTTACAAGTAGGCCGCCGAATTTCGAAAACCACAAAATCCTTTTCATAAAATGTCAGAGTCAAGAAGAATATTAGCGGCGGTGGCTGTTGGCGCAGTTGCAGGTTTGGTTGCAGGATTATTGTTTGCTCCCGATAAAGGCTCGGTCACGAGAAGAAGAATTGCTGACACCTCCAGAAAGGTATCGGACAATGTGAAAGATGTTGCAAACCAGGGTTTAGCTACCGTGAATAAATTGAAAAACAAAATGTCCCGAAAGACCGATGAAATCCATAATGATGTGAACGCTGAAGAAACAGTGTGGTAGCATCAATTTAAGACTACCTGCATTTTAGGGTGTTTTGCAGGAGTAGGTGTGCGGCGAGACATTCTCAGTGTCTCGCCGCTGTTTTTTTCTGATCAGATGAAAACTGGAAGAGTAGGCTAAATGAGTATTACATATTCCGCCTGTACTGCCCCCCCACTTCAAACAAAGCATTCGTAATCTGCCCAAGCGAGCAGTACTTTGTTGTTTCCATTAAACCTTCAAACATGTTTTTGTTTTGAACGGCGGCATGTTGCAAATCAGTGAGCATGTTCGGAGCTACATCATCATTTCGTTTATAAAGCTCCTTCAGCATTTTGATTTGGAATTCTTTCTCATCTTCCGTTGATCGAATAACCTCCTTTGGAATAATGGTGGGTGATCCTTTTGATGAGAGAAAAGTATTCACACCAATGATGGGATATTCACCGGTGTGCTTCAATGTTTCGTAGTATAAACTCTCTTCCTGAATTTTTCCTCGCTGATACATGGTTTCCATCGCCCCAAGAACTCCGCCGCGCTCTGTAATGCGATCAAATTCCGAAAGCACCGCTTCTTCAACCAGATCGGTAAGTTCTTCAACGATGAAACTTCCCTGCAACGGGTTTTCATTTTTGGCCAATCCTAATTCGCGGTTGATGATTAATTGAATAGCCATAGCACGACGAACGCTATCTTCTGTTGGGGTGGTTATCGCTTCATCATAGGCATTCGTATGAAGAGAATTGCAGTTGTCATAAATTGCATAAAGAGCCTGGAGCGTCGTGCGGATATCATTGAAGTCAATTTCCTGTGCGTGTAGGGATCGACCGGAAGTTTGAATATGATACTTCAGCATTTGACTTCGTTCATTCGCTCCGTACTTCAACTTCATTGCTTTGGCCCAAATCCTGCGAGCCACTCTTCCGATCACGGCGTATTCCGGATCAATTCCGTTGGAGAAAAAGAAAGAAAGATTCGGCGCGAAGTCATCGATATTCATTCCGCGGCTCAAATAATATTCGACGTAAGTGAATCCATTTGCGAGCGTGAACGCAAGTTGTGTGATCGGATTCGCTCCCGCTTCAGCAATGTGATATCCTGAAATGGAAACTGAATAAAAATTTCTAACCTTATGCTTGATGAAATATTGCTGCACATCTCCCATCAATCTCAGCGAAAATTCAGTAGAGAAAATGCAAGTGTTTTGTGCCTGATCCTCTTTTAAAATATCCGCCTGAACCGTTCCGCGAACCTGGTGCAGAGCATTCTCTTTGATCTTTTTATAGACCTCTTTATCCAGTACCTGGTCACCCGTAATACCAAGCAACATCAACCCAAGTCCGTCATTTCCTTCGGGAAGTTTCCCTTGATACTTCGGTTGTTTTGACTTTTTGTTCTTGAAAATATCTTCCACTTTTCCTTTCACCTCATCTTCTATTCCCTGCTCCTTTATATACAATTCACATTGCTGATCGATAGCAGCATTAAAGAAAAATCCTGTGATGATTGAAGCCGGACCATTGATGGTCATGCTCACTGAAGTTTTCGGATCACAGAGATTGAAACCGCTGTACAATTTCTTTGCATCATCCAAACAACAAATGCTTACGCCACTATTACCAACTTTTCCATATATGTCCGGGCGATAATCAGGATCGTTCCCATAAAGTGTCACTGAATCGAATGCTGTGCTCAATCTTTTAGCAGGCATATTTAGAGACACATAATGAAACCGCTTATTCGTGCGCTCGGGTCCACCTTCTCCAGCAAACATTCGTGTAGGATCTTCACCTTCGCGCTTAAATGGATAAATTCCGGAAGTGAATGGAAATTCGCCGGGGAAATTTTCCTGACCGCTCCAATGAACAATTTTCCCCCAAGATTCAAAACGCGGAGTCGCCACGCGAGGAATCTTCAAATGAGAAAGTGATTCGCTATAGGTTTTCACTTTCACATCCTTTCCTCTCACCTTATATACAAAAACATCATCGTGATATTGTTGAACTTTATGTTTCCAATCGGTGATTAGTTTTCGGAATTGACCATCGAGTTTTAGTTCATGTATTGAGTATTGCGTCGTGAGTATTGATATTGTTTTCTCGTTTTCTGTGTCTCCTTTCAATAACTCTATGGAGTTGTGTAATGAAAAAAGTTTTGTTGCAATGGAACTTTGGTCCTTTAGCCACTGATCGTATTTGCGATTGCCTTCAGAAATTTCACTGAGATAACGCGTACGCGCTGGTGGAATGATGTAAATCTTCTCGCTCATCTCATTCGTGACGTGTAAATGCGGAGACAAATCTTTACTCGAGGATTTCTCAGAAACTTTTTGCATCACAGCCTGGTAAAGCTGATTCATTCCCGGATCATTGAACTGCGAAGCAATCGTTCCGAACACGGGCATGTCATCCACTTTTCTATCAAACTGCTGATGATTGCGCTGAAATTGTTTTCTCACATCACGTAATGCATCAAGTGCACCACGTTTGTCAAACTTGTTAAGTGCAATGAGATCAGCGAAGTCAAGCATGTCGATCTTCTCGAGTTGTGACGCCGCCCCGTATTCCGGAGTCATCACATACAACGCCACATCAGAAAAGTCAGTGATCTCCGTATCACTTTGTCCGATGCCTGCTGTCTCAAGAATGATGAGATCGAAGTGTGCTGCTTTTAAAATATTGACCGCGTCCTGAACATTTTTGCTTACTGCAAGATTCGCCTGTCGCGTGGCGAGTGAACGCATGTACACGCGATCACTTCGAATGGCATTCATACGAATGCGATCACCAAGCAATGCTCCGCCTGTTTTTCTTTTCGATGGATCGACAGAGAGAATTCCAATCGTTTTGTTTTTGAAGTCGAGAAGAAAGCGCCGGACCAACTCATCAACAAGTGAAGATTTTCCTGCTCCTCCTGTTCCGGTGATCCCAAGTACCGGTGATTTTGATTTTTGTGAGAGCAATTTTATCTCATCCAGCTGATCATGATTTTCCGCAGGAAAATTTTCCGCTGCAGAAATCAATCGTGCAATTGTTTTGTGATCCTTATTATCAATAGCTTTTACTTCGCCATTCAATCGGTTCCCGGTAGGAAAATCGCTTTTCTCCAAAAGATCATTGATCATTCCCTGGAGACCCATCATCCTTCCATCATCAGGAGAATAAATTCTTGTAATACCATATTTCTGGAGTTCTTCAATTTCGTTCGGAAGAATCACACCACCACCGCCTCCAAATATTTTTATGTGATCGCATTTTTTTTCTTTCAGCAGATCAAACATGTACTTGAAGTATTCCATGTGGCCACCCTGATAGCTCGTCATTGCAATCGCCTGTGCATCTTCCTCAATAGCGCAGTTGACTACTTCTTCCACACTGCGGTCATGCCCCAAATGAATTACTTCCGCTCCACTTGCCTGAATGATGCGACGCATAATATTGATTGCAGCATCATGTCCATCGAATAATGACGCTGCAGTGACGACACGAACTTTATTCTTTGGTTTATATGCTTCTACTTTTTGCATACGACTCTCCACTTGGCGATGGTAAAGATAAGAAGAATGCTTGCGGCACCGTGAAGCTTACAATAGTCAATCTTACGGGTTGGAATTACTCCGATGAATGCCGGTGTTTTCAATGCGAATTCCTACTGACATAATTCCCGGCAAGGGGTCCTGTCGCATATTTTGCTCGAGAGTGAAAACATAAGTGCCCGGCTTATTGAAATACGCCTGCTCCTGAATCATCGAACGATAATCCCAAATATCTCCCAAGCCTTCACCGAACCATTTTCCTTCATCATTGGCAAGCATGATTTCAATTCTTTTACTTGCGCTAGTGCTATCGGGAAATTTTGTTTCGACCATCAACCAAATATTTTGAAAGGGATAGATTTCTGCATGTCGGATATTCACGTATAGATTGTAGAGAGCAGATGTATCGCTGATGTCTACAGTGAAGGATGGTTTGAATTTTGAATCCCACACATATTTATCAATCGTTACATTTTTTTCATACACGCGATTATTGTCACAGCCAGTATTGATTATAAAGAAAGTGATCAAAAGAAAACCGGTGAAAACTTTCATAGTGCTAAGGATGGACCTTTTGAAAGAAAGAGTGGCCGTTCATCACTTTCATCTATTCGATTTGAAGGGTGGTGTACCGCGCTGGAAATTTTTATTCCTGTTTTTATTTCTTTTATTCTTCCTTTTCTTCTTTGATTTCTTCTCCAATGAATCAAGAGAAACCTGTCCCACCACATCACTATATTCTTCACGCACTTCTTCTTTTTTCTGAGTTAGCTGAACAGCTCCAAGATCCGCAGGCTTTTGTCCAATTTTATTTAATTCAGAAATTTCACGAACTCGTTCAGGAGTCAAAGGATGAAAAACAGTGCTGTCTTTATAGGAGAACCAAATCAGTCGTTTGAAAATATCTGTCTTCTGCAGATAGGCAACTCCTGACTCGGTTTCAATTTTTTCAATCTCACTTGGAAAATCTTTTAATGCATCCAGATAAGTATCGAGCTCATAATTGAGACAACACTTCAATCGCCCGCATTGCCCTGAAAGTTTTGCCTGGTTAATTGCGAGCTGCTGGTATCGTGCAGCGCCAGTCGTCACGGTTTTGAAATCGGAAAGCCACGTACTGCAACAAAGTTCCCTTCCACAACTTCCAATACCGCCAATTCTTCCGGCTTCCTGTCTTGCACCAATCTGGTGCATCTCGATCTTCACATGAAATTCCTTCGCAAAAACTTTTATCAGTTCCCGAAAGTCGACGCGATCATTTGCTGTGTAGTAAAAAGTTGCCTTTCTTCCGTCTCCCTGAAATTCTACATCACCAACTTTCATTTCAAGATTCATTTGCCTTGCAATTGCTCGGGCCCGAATCATGGTTTCCTTTTCTTTCTGTCGTGCCTCGTCAAGTTTTTTTATGTCAAACTCATTCGCTTTTCGAATCAGAGATTTTATGTCATCGGAATTTTCAGGAATGCGCTTTTTCTTCATCTGTAATCGCGCGAGTTCACCGCTCATGGTTACCACACCAATATCATAACCTCCGGTTCCACTCTCCACAACTACCATATCGTGCGAGTCGATGATGATCTTATGCATGTTGCGGTAGAAATCCTTTCGAGCACCGTTCTTAAAACTCACTTCCACAAACCGTGAAGCGGAATCATCAATCACGGCAATATCGGAAAGCCAATCATACACATTCATGCGATTGCAACCTCCATTGGAACAAGAACCGTTACTCTTGCAACCGTGAGGTTTGCCGTTAGCGCCCGTTGTGCAACCATTACATGACATACGTTTGGTAGAAATCTATTTTATTACTAATGACCGGACGCCAAAGATAATTTTTTGACGTTGATAAGGTGACGAAGACGAATCGATAAATTCGTAAATGCAATCTTTGGATGTGCATTGCGCTCGATATGATAATGAGCATCTTCAAACAGATGATGAACCTGCTGCCAATTGTCCGTTGTTAATCGTTGCGCAAACCATTCCGCCATTCGTTTTTCTTCTTCATGAAGCAATGAAAGTTTTTCTCCTGCATTTTGCCATATGATCACCTCTCTAAAAAATTCCAAAGCATAGCGCAAAAAACTTTTTTGTTTCTCACGGCCAATTCTGGCAATTTCTTCAACCCACTTTTGTAAATCGGCTTCTTTCTTTTGTTCAATCAATAGTCGCATCCAGCGCTTCATCACCTCAGGCTCATCCTTTTCCTGTGATTGAATCTGTCGTAATGCTTCGCGATAATTTCCTTCGGATTGGCGAAGAATCTTTTCTGCCTGATTTCGATCAAGTGAATGAATTTTTAAAAGTGTATCGCGAATATCCTCATCACTGATTCGCGGAACAGGAACAATCTGGCATCGTGAAAGAATGGTATTTAGCAACTGATCGCGGTTTTCTGCAATCAAAATTAAAATGGTGTCATTGGGTGGTTCTTCCAAAAGTTTCAAAAGAATATTGCCTTCTTTCCCCAACTGTTCCGCCATCCAAATGATCATCACCTTGTACTTTGATTCAAATGTTTTCAGATTGAGATGATGAATGATCATTCGGCATTCATCAGCAGAAATATTTCCCTGTTTGTTTTCTGCATTGATGAAATCGAGCCAGTCATTTAAATTTTGATACGGATTGGAGAGAATTGCTTCACGCCACTGCTTGATGAAATCATTGCTCAATGCCGGATGCTCCGAACCTGGTTTCAGCTTGTAGACCGGAAATGAATAATGAATATCCGGATGTATCAGTTTCTGAGATTTGATACAGGATGGGCACTCACCACAGGAATCCGTTTCTGTTCTGTTCTCACAATTAATGTATTGGGCGAATGCAAGAGCAAGAGGCAGTGCACCATTTCCTTCATTGCCTAAAAAAAGTTGAGAATGACTGACACGATTCTGTTGAACACTCAAAAGCAGCTTGTCTTTTACAAACTGTTGCCCGATAACCTCACGAAAAAACATTCAACGAAAGTAGTAACAAGTTCGAGTGAAGAAAAAAAACAGATTAGTAGAAGAGCATTCTATTGTAAAATCCACTTCGTTGTTATTGTCTCATCGTCGCTCTTAAGTTTTACCATGTATATTCCTTTTTCCCAATTATTAAAATCGAGATTTAACATTGAAGTACCAGAGATTTCTAATCTGAATACTTCCTGTCCAATAAAATTGGTAATCGTTAGTTCTCCTTTATTTATTACTGAGTTAAGACTCAGTTGAAATTTTCCCGATGATGGATTGGGATAAATATTCATTTCAGGTTTCTCGTTTGAAATTGCCTCACCGTTTTTACATGAAGAATAAACAATTAACACATTCGACAGATCCCGACATTTATTTTCAGCAGTTATCCAAACACGATAACCGTCCGGAATGTGCGCTACATAACTTGAATTGGTTGCACCCTCAATATTTGAAATGGGGTTTTTCCACTGATAAGTGTATCCGCTTCCTTCGATGGCGTGTAAGGTAACTGCTCCGGTTTGGCAAATATCTAAGTTGCCAAGTGCTACTATTTTGGCTTTCGGTGATTTAAATTTTGTAACTACGAGAGGATCAGTAATTGCAGAACAGCCAAAGTTGTTTTCAAACGTCACTTGATAAGTTCCGGGGGAAAATGTTTGATAACTTGTAAGAGTAGCCCCGGGAATATTAACACCATTCTTTTGCCACTGATAGGTACATGTAAAGCAGTAATAAACATTCATTTTCACTCCAAGATGATCGAGTGTACAAAAGGAAACGGAATCGGAGGGATTGATCACTGCATTTATAGCATTCTCATCTATGATTCCATCACAGTTGTCATCAATGCCATTGCAATTGTCTATTGCGTTGGGCCTGATCTTCTGATTTGAATCATTGCAATCGTTGCTGTAAACTGAATATCCCTCAGGACCCTCGCACACATCAGTAATTATGGTTTGATCATTTGTTCCAAAACCGTCAAGATCATTGTCAATATAAAAAGTTTGAGTGCCGCTACAACCAAGTGAGAGCAGCCAATAATCTGATTGCCCTTTATTCGCGGCCGTTTTATCACCACCAATTTGTGATGACGATGAACCAGCCAGCGTAAACGTGTTATCGTTGGTGACGACCATCCCAAACAGGTCATCGTCATTTGTACCACCAATAGTTTTATCCCATAAAATTTTACCGTCATCATCGACTTTTACAAGCCACATGTCTTTCCAACCGTTTCCGTTTTGTGTTTTTTCATAGCTCGCTTTTACATTTTGAGTATACCCGCCAAGTAGAAAAGTGCCGTCTGCCATTGTCTTCACCTCTGTTAAATAATCTGTTGAATTGCTTCCAATAGTTTGATCCCAGATCTTGTTGCCTGATGCATCGGTTTTCAGTATCCAATAATCCACGGTTCCAAATCCGCGACTGCCTTCAGATTTATCTCCGCTTGGTTTGGAATCGCTGTATGTACCGATCAGTAAATCCCCTGATGAAGATTGGGCAAGTGCTAATGGAACATCAAGGTTTACTCCCCCATACGTTCTATCCCATAATTTATTTCCGCTGTCATCAATTTTTACAAGCCAAATGTCATAGGAGCCAATATCGTCTTGCGATTTATCACCTGAAGCAGATGACAAACTTTGGCCGGCGAGAAAATAGCCACCATTAACGTCATGCAAAACAGCTCCGAGATAATCATCCTTATTTCCTCCGATCACTTTATCCCACTGCTTCACGCCGTTGGCATTAATTTTTATGATCCAATAATCAAATCCTCCTTTACTCGGCTGACTCTTATCGAAACCAACCATTGAATTAGAACTACCAAACAATAAATATCCCCCATCAGATGCTTCAGCGAACGATATGAAAAGATCCGATGAATTGCTTCCATAATCCTTATCCCAAATCTTATTTCCATTATTGTCGGTTTTTACTACCCACCAATCTTCAACTCCGTGATTGGGTTGCGTCTTGTCACCATCTACTGGAGAATAACTGTATCCGCCAATGAGGTAATTACCATCTGACGCTTGAATGGCATCAGACAACCACTCCGACTGTGAGCCGCCATATGTTTTATCAAATTGCTTATTTCCGTCTGCGTCTGTTTTTACGACCCAGTAATCCTGCGACCCGCGGTTGGTTTCACTTTTGTCTGCACCAATTCCTGAATTCGAAAATCCACCTAACAAGTATCCTCCATCACTCGTTACTGACAATGATCGAAGCGCATCACCTGAAGTGCCGCCATAAGTTTTATCCCAAATTATCGCAGGTGGTGTTTGTGCTTGAGTTGTAAGTCGACCGCTAAAACAGATAATCATAGAAGCATGAACTACAACTGAAATCAATTTTTTTTTCATGGGAGGGAATTTTAGAAGTGAATAGAAAGAATGTTTGCTTCCAACTGCTCACAAACCTGATGCTGCGATTGAAAAAAGCACCAAAGAAAGTTTGATGTTACAGGCCTGAAAACCTGCCCTCTAAAATAACAATCTGTAAGGAATTTCGAACCGAATTGGGAATGTGGAGGTGGGATTATTTTACTATAAAAAACTTTTCCCAACGATTCTTATCGTGTTCATTTATTGAGAGGAAATACATTCCTTCCTTCAGGAAAGAAATATCCAGCGGAATTGTATTATTTTCAGCAACCACGTTTACTGTGAAGACTTTTTCACCGACAACATTGTACACATCACACATCAAGGTTTTATTAGGAGGGAAATAACCATCAATAGAAAGCTTACCCTGGTTTGGATTTGGATAAATAGAGAATACAATATCAGAATTCAATTCCGATTTACACGTAATTTCCACCATTGTAGGTGTTGAAAGTTTTGTGCAACCCTTATTACTTGTAGTAAGCACGGTATAACTTCCGGCCACTGAGGCTTTGTAAAAGGATTCTGTAGCACCGGAAATTTCCGCACCATCCTTATACCATTGATAATCGAGAGAGGAACCGGTGTTAGCCTGGAGTTTTGTTTTATCTCCTTCACAAATGCTCACCGTGCCGGAAGGAGTGATCTTGGCTTTCGGGTTGGAATTTTCCTTGACGATAATAGTGTTAGTGGTGACGACTCCACAATTCGCGGCAACTGCACAAGAGTAGTGTCCCGAATTTTTAGCAACGTAGCTTACTGATGTTGCACCACCGATGTTATTTCCATTGTTGATCCATTGATAAGAACTTGCCCCAGGGCTTACCGTTAAGGTGACTTTACCACCCTGGCAAAAATTAATATCTCCGGAGGCAGAAATGGAATAGGAAGAAGAACAGGTTCCGTTCTTTAGTCTAAAAGCAAAAATGCTTCCACCTGCAGTCGAAATCTTATGGGCAAATCCGGTGACCACAATATTTCCATCATGGTCAATAAGACAAGCTTTCGTTTCATCAAATCCTTCCACGATATTCAAAACATAAATTCCATCACCATCAAATGTGTTGTCAAGCGTACCATTTGGATTCAATCGCATCACTACTGCATCGCCGGTCGCTTTATTCGATTCATTATTGGCTGAATAACCTGCACATACAATTTTTCCGTCGCTCTGAATGGCTACATCTTCAAACTTTTCGGCTTTCTGGCCAAGCTGAGTAGTGAAAGATCCATTGGTTCCAAAAGTCGAATCAATCGAACCATCTGCATTAAACCGCTGAACCAAAAAATCATAATTAAGTGAACTGAAAATTGTTTGTCCAACCACAATGATTTTTCCATCTGCTTGTCGAGCCATTCGCCAATACATCGATTGAAAACCGAAAATATTCTGAGCAATTCCATTGATACCGAAGGTGGAATCGAGTTTTCCATCCGGAGTGAGTCGAACCATTAAAGCATTTTGATTTGCGTTGGTCGACGTAGCTCCTGAACAAATTATTTTTCCATCTTCTAACAGCAACATATTCTTGGAAAAATCAGAAGATGCGTGATTCACATCCAGCGTATAAAAACCATTCGTACCAAAAGAAGAATCTGGATAGCCGTTAGAAAGAAGTCTCGCTACGAAAATGTTGAGCTTATTCGATTCAATTGTGTTTGTAGGAAGATCATAATCTGTGTGGCCCGTTAGAATAATTTTTCCATCAGGTTGCTGAATAATCGTGTGTGCTTCTTCTGTCCACCCATAATTAATTGCGAGTCTTCCATCATCATTAAAAGTGCTGTCAATGGAACCATCCGTATTCAATCGCATCACACCAATATTTTCTGTGACTGTGAAGTCATTAAAATCCTGTCCCGCGAGGAGAATTTTTCCATCTTGCTGTAATCCGAGATCATGAGCAAAAGATCGGTCATAGACATTATGAGAGCTATACCCATTTGTGCCGAAAGAATTATCAAGACTTCCATTGTGATTTAGCCTAACGGCAAGAAAAGAACTCTCATTTGGATTTTGTGATGCAGCTTTTCCGCTAATAACATATTTACCATCGCTCTGCAATTCTATACCCGTTCCATTGGTAGTGGTCTGCCCTGCCACAGAAAAAAGAAAGATACCATTATCTGCAAAAGTTGAATCCAGAGCTATAGATTGAGCTGTTGCGCACTGGACAATGGAAAAAAGAGATGCAACTATTGCACTCAAACAGAGGATTAAATAGCGATACATAAAAATACAAATAACGTAAGTGGCCAGGTTAGTGTTGATAGCTCCTGACTCTACAAATTTATTCTTTCAAAATTGAAATCGGATAGCGATAAATTTTTAATCCTGATTCTATACAGAGAAAATAATTTCCCGGAGAAAGCGAAGAAAAATCCAATTGAGATTCATTAGAATCGAAATGCATGTTGCCTTCCGCCCTTTTCTGTCCTGTTAAATCAAATAATATCCAACTTGCTTCTTCGTCAGCGGAATTGAATACAACCGAAATTTTTCCGCTGGATGGATTGGGAAATACCAGGAATTTTCCATCCGTTGTTTCACTTATTTTACAATTAAATTTTATTGTTGTTTTTGTTGATTGCCTCGTACAGTTCAACTTAGTTGTTTGAACGAAGTACTTACCTGCATCCTTGGCCCAGTAAACGTTACTCGTTGCACCTGCAATGGCTGCACCATTATAAAACCATTGATACGAAACTCCCGGGGTACTGTTTGATTTCAATTTGAGTGAATCACCTTGACATATGTTTACGATACCGGTCGGTTGAATACTCGCATTTGGCTTTGGATTAACGGTAACCTGTATTGAGTTGGTGAACGCAGTTCCACATTCACCGGTCACCTTACAGGCGTAAACCCCCGTGGTTTTCGCAAAATATGTTGAATTAGTGGCACCATTGATATTGCTTCCATTTTGCGTCCATTGATAGGAGGTTGCTGACGGATTCACTACCAGTGTAACTTTTTCGCCTTTGCACACCGTAGTAGGTCCTGAAGCAGACAAGGTATACACTACATCACAACCTGATAATAGACGGAACGCAAATGCCTTGCTTCCGGAACCTAAAAAGTCATGCATGATTCCTGTTACCACAATTCTGCCGTCGCTACTGATCGTACAACTTTTAGTTTCATCAAACTCAATATTTGATGTAAGTATGAAAATCCCGTTTGATGCAAACTCGCTATCCAAAGTACCGTCACTATTGAACCGAAATACCACAGGATTTCCAATGATACCATTGTAAGTGTATCCCGCAACAACAATTTTTCCATCTGACTGGCATACCGCCGATTCAAATTTTTCATCGAAGCCGCCCAAATCAAATGAGGCCCATCCGTCATTACTAAAAGAACTGTCAATAGATCCATCAAAATTGTAGCGCGCAATAATCAGATTATAGTCACTGCCTGCAAAAATTGCTTGGCCGACACCAATTATTTTTCCATCTGACTGCATTGTGATGTGCCAAAGGATACCATCGGTTCCGATCAATTGTTGCATCACCCCGCCTGCACCAAAGGTTGGATCAAGTGTGCCGTCAGTATTCAATTGAATTAATGTGCAATATCTGCTGCTACCATTTGAGCTCGTGCCACTACAGAGAATTTTGCCGTCGGATTTCAATATCATGTCTTTACTATAGTCGGATGAATTTCCATTTACGTCCAAAGTGAAGAAACCATCATAGCCGAAATTGGGATCGGGCATACCAGCAGGCGAAAGTCTCGCAACAAAAAAATTATTCATTTTGGTGCCAATAGTTCCCGTAGGCGCATCGTAATTACTGTGTCCGGTAATAAGAATTTTTCCGTCGGGTTGTTGAATGATGGCATGCCCTTCTTCATGGCTTCCATAATCCAGTGATACTCGTCCGCTGTCACCAAAGGACAAGTCAACTGACCCATCAGGAGTCAGCCGCATGTTACCAATATCTTCCAATCCTGTAACGTCATTAAAGTCCTGTCCGGTCAAAAGAATATTTCCCTGCTTGTCGATTCCCAATGCATGAGTGAAGGCGCGAAAATAGAGCCCGTGATAGCTGTAACCGCCGGTTCCAAAAGTTTCATCAAAAGTACCGTCATGCTTAAGTTTCATTGCTAGGAAATTACTGACGTTCGGAACTCGATTCGCAACCTTGCCGCAAATCACATAGCTTCCGTCATCAAGCGATTCTATATCTGTAGCGTTTGTTGTATGAAATCCGGGCGCTTCAAATAGAAAGAGTCCATTATCGGCAAATGATGTATCAATCGCGCCTGCCTGTGAACTGGCTTTAAACGGAATGAAGAGAGAACCGAGAATGAAAAAATAGTAAAGTTTCATATGCCATGGGGTATTTGAGTAGATGAATATAAAACTTATCTTTTATTGATCTACCTGCTTACTGCAAAAAGATGGTGCCGTAATTCTCCATTCGTATTATATTGAAGAAAATAAAGTCCGGGTGAAAGGGTGCTTATATCAATTTCATCGCCGATGGGATTCACCTCGCGTGTCAATAGTGTTTTCCCTGTAAGATCAATAACACTTATTGTTGCTGGCTTCAAGGATAAGTTGCTTAATCGAAGATGAATTTTATCCGTGGAAGGATTTGGATAGATAGAAAACTCTTCCGAAGATGCTACTGCAGACTTACATGAAATATGAATTGTTGTTTTTGAAGATTGTCCGGTACACCCATTAACATCTGTTGTTTGCACATAATATTTCCCCGCAGCTTTAACCCAATAAGAAGATGCAGTTGCTCCGGCGATTGGAATACTACCTTTAAACCATTGATGAATTAGTCCCGGAGTATTATTCGATTTAAGCAGCACTGAATCACCATCACAAATTTCTACCGTTCCTGTTGGTTTAATACTCGCCTTAGGTGAAGGAAAAACTGTCACATTCACCGAACCGGTAGTAAAGGTTCCACAAGGGCCGGAAACGGTACAGGTGTAACTTCCGCTTGCCTTTGCCATATATGTCAGAGATGTAGCGCCCGCTATTGCCACTCCATTTTTCTTCCATTGGTATGTTGCTGAGGGTGGAGAAACAGAAAGAGTCACACTCTGCCCTTTACAAAAAGTTATCGGACCTGAAGTGCTGATAACATAAGAAGACGTACAACCGGAATTCAATCGAAAAATAAAAATACTGCCTCCCGCTAAGCCTGTATTGTGAGCATAACCAGCAACAACGATTCTTCCTTGCTCATCAATCAGACAAGCTTTCGTTTCATCAAAGCCCGGAACCATACTAAGCACAAAAATTCCATCATCAGAAAATGAATTATCTAACGTTCCATTCGGATTCAACCTAACTACGACAGCATCACCCACGCTTTGATTTCCCGTTCCTTCACTAGTGTATCCTGCACACACGATTTTCCCATCAGATTGAACAGCAACATCTTCAAACTTCTCGGCAGGTTCACCCAGATCAAGAGAAAATGATCCATTCACTCCAAAGGAGCTATCGATTTTTCCATTGGCAAAAAATCTCTGGACAAAAAGATCATAGTCGGGTTCTGTATAAATCACTTGTCCAACAGCAATGATCTTTCCGTCAGACTGAAAAGCCATTCTCCAAAAAACTGATTCAATTCCAATCAGATTACTTGCAATTCCATTTGTGCCGAAAGAGGTATCCAATGATCCGTTATTCGTTACCCGAATAAAAGCCGCATGACATTTACTATTGTAGCAGGTGCAACTTCCCGCAATGTATTTGTCATTCTGCAACATCATATTTTTGGAATAATCCTGGGTTTGTCCGAAGTCAAAGGTTGTGAAGCCATTTGTTCCAAACGTATTGTCACTGGATCCATCGGCATTAAGACGAGCCAGGAAAATATTATTCTTGTTAGGACCATCTATGGTATTCGAAGGAAGATCATAATCGGTGTGTCCTGTTAGAACAATTTTTCCATCGGCTAATTGAATGATGGTATGTCCTTCTTCAGTGTGACCATGATCAATGTCTACACGACCACTATCGCCAAAGCTGGTATCCAAAGAACCATTCGTCTTTAGTCTCATCACCCCGATATTTTCGGTAACAGATACGTTATCGAAATCCTGTCCGGTGAGTAGCACTTTTCCGTCTGTTTGTAGTCCAAGATCGTGCGCAAAGGATCTTCCAAATGTGTTGTTAGCTGCAAAACCATTCACGCCAAATGAGCTATCGATCGTGCCATTAGTATTTACCCGGATAGCTAAAAATTTACTGATATCCGGAACTTGCGAAGATACCTTACCACTTATGAGGTATTTGCCATCGTTTTCTAGTTCTATACCTGTGCCCGTAGAAGTATTATATCCGGAAAGTGAGAACAAAGCATAGCCATTATCTGAAAATGAATTGTCTAATGTTCCTGCCTGGGCATTGACGTGGTGAATAGTTGCAATTAACAGAATGCATAAAAGAATGCTGGTAAAATATCTTTTCATAAACTTGCGGTTGCGCGCTGATTATATTGATAGAATAGTAATAACTGACACTATAAATCCATACAATATTCTGAATTTTTTTGCATTTCTGATTTAAGAAAACAAAAACCTGATGATTAATTACCGGCATTGGTTAAAGCTCGTTGCCACGGACCGAATCCGCAGCATATAGAACTGTTTATGAGTTTCTTCGTATGAACTGATTATTGTATCTCAATTTCACCCTGATTGGCTCTGATTATCTATCTTCGTCACCCCTAAAAAAATCGTCTGCCTATTGTATTGACCACTACCCAAGTTGCTAAGTAAATATTACTGCTTTCTCCGCCATGCTCCGCTTGTCAAAATATTTGCGCGCGATTCATGCCGGCTAGGTCATTATTTATTTTAGCGCGCTTTTCAAAAAAGGGATCTGCAAAATCAAAATGGCAGTAAGGATCAGTAAAGACGATGCTCTGAACTATCACAGTAAGGGTCGTCCAGGAAAAATTGAGGTCATTCCAACCAAAGACACGAAAACACAGCGTGATCTGGCACTCGCGTATTCGCCGGGTGTAGCAGAGCCGTGTCTTGAAATCGCCAAAGATGCAGAGAAAGTATACTCATACACTGCGAAAGGAAATCTTGTTGGGGTGATCTCGAATGGCACTGCTGTTCTTGGACTTGGTGACATTGGACCTGAAGCAGCGAAGCCGGTGATGGAGGGTAAAGGAATTCTCTTCAAAATATTTGCTGACATTGATGTATTCGATATTGAACTGAATGCAAAATCAATTGATCAATTTGTGAACGCCGTGAAAGCGCTTGAGCCCACATTCGGCGGAATCAATCTTGAAGACATTAAAGCACCAGACTGTTTCGAGATTGAAACACAGTTGAAGAAAGAGCTCTCTATTCCCGTGATGCATGATGATCAGCATGGCACGGCTATTATTTCCGGAGCTGCATTGTTGAATGCTTTAGAGCTTCAGGGAAAGAAAATTGAAGATGCAAAAGTGGTAGTGTCGGGAGCGGGAGCATCTGCACTTTCCTGCGCTCATCTCTACATATCTCTTGGAGTGAAGAAAGAAAATGTGGTAATGATTGATAGAAGCGGCGTGATCAGAAAAGACCGTGGAAAAATTGATAAGTACAAATCACCATTCGCAACGAAGAGAGATTTAAAGACGCTGGAAGATGCTTTAGTGGGTGCCGATGTTTTTCTTGGTTTATCAAAAGGAAATATTGTTTCAAAGGAGATGGTGAAGAGCATGTCTCCTTTCCCAATCATCTTTGCATTAGCCAATCCTGATCCTGAAATTTCATATGATGATGCTCATCAAGCCAGACCTGATGCAATCATTGCAACGGGTCGATCAGATTTTCCTAACCAGGTAAATAATGCGCTCGGTTTTCCTTTCATTTTCCGGGGAGCCCTGGATGTTCGTGCAAGAGAAATTAATGAAGCCATGAAGCTTGCAGCCGTTCACGCTTTAGCCGATTTGGCGAAAAAGCCCGTACCTGATATTGTGAACCTTGCTTACAATGAAAAGAATATCACTTTTGGAAAGGACTACATTATTCCTAAACTTATTGATCCGAGATTGCTGACTTCGCTTTCACCTGCAGTGGCAAAAGCCGCCATTGATTCGGGAGTTGCGCGATTCGTTATTCCGGATTGGGATGTTTATGAAAATGATTTGTCAAAACGACTGGGAAAAGATGATGCAATTGTAAGAGTGATGGTGAACAAAGCCCGGCGGGATCCAAAGAGAGTGATATTTACTGAAGCTGATAATTTTAAAATTCTAAAGGCAGCTCAAGTCGTACGCGACGAAGGAATTGCCAAACCAATTCTTTTAGGTTCAGAATCAAAAATCAAATCCATAATTGAGGAGCACAATCTCGAATTGCAAGACGTAATGATCATCGATCCAAATTCTCCAAAGATGGATTCAATTCGGGACGAATACGGTACATGGCTATTCGACAAAAGAAAGCGCAAGGGGCTCACACTTTATGAAGCGAAGAAATTGATGCGGGAGAGAAATTATTTCGGATCGATGATGGTACTAAGCGGTGAAGCCGATGCCCTTATTTCCGGGTTGACCCGCAACTATCCTCAAACCATCAGACCGGCTCTGCAAGTTATCGGAACCGAAGAAGGCACTAAGAAAGTTGCCGGTATGTACATCCTTCTATCACGAAAAGGCCCGCTGTTCTCTTTCCAGCACAGTGGGATCCGAAGCTTGGAATTCACGTGACTTGAAGTCGCGGC
>JADMIO010852265.1_pt1 | contig 105139 bp, 75 predicted proteins | sample 8958161 | NCBI WGS metagenome assembly JADMIO01 (sample SAMN16585339, study PRJNA669376) | soil metagenome | isolation source: Crop rotation soil | place: USA: Cullars Rotation, Alabama | collected 2011 | reverse complement strand
CGCGACTTCAAGTCACGTGAATTCCAAGCTTCGGATCCCACTGTGCTGGAAAGACATTCTCCTCTGGGTCATGTGGCCCGCCACCGGGATGCTTGTCGCGGGTGGCCTCACAGCGCTGGTGATTAAGTGGCGTATTTTAGTCCGCACATTTCGCAGCCTTTCAAACGCCCGCGTGAACTCTGCCGATTTCCCTATGCGCTGGGTGGCACTTGGTTCGGTCGTGAGCATCCTCGCGTTGGTGGCTCTGCAATATTTTAGTTTTGGCCAGCCAGTTTGGCTAACCCTGCTTTCAATAATTTTCTCCCTGCCGCTCATGCTTGTGAGTTTGCGCGTTATGGGTGAAACAAATTGGGGGCCTATCAGCGCTCTTTCGAATCTTATGCAAGGTGTCTTTGGCGTGATAGCTCCCGGGAATATCCCGGCCAATATGATCGCCAGCGGCGTCACCGGGACTGTCGTCGCCGAATCCGAAGGTTTGATGCAGGATTACAAAACCGGACATCTCATTGGATCCACGCCTCGTTATTTGACCTACATGCAATTGCTTTCGCTGCCTGCTGGTGCTGCGGCCGTCTCATTCGCTTATCCACTTTTTCGCAAAACCTATGGGATCGGCGGAGAAACCGGTTTGAGCAGCCCCATTTCCCAAAAATGGGTTGGCTTCGCGAAACTTTTGTCGAAGGGGCTGGACGCTCTGCCCGCGGGAGCTGTCTCCGCATTAATCATCGCGGTCGTTTTGGGAATCATCTTTACCGTTCTCGAGCAAAATCCGCGCTGGCGACCCTTCGTTCCCTCTCCCACCGGAATTGGAATTGGCATGCTCGTGCCTGCGAGCGCGATTTCCACGATGTTTATCGGCGCCGTACTCGGGGTTATCTGGGAGCGAGCCGACGCTCGCATCTTCGACAAGTATATGATCCCGCTTGCCTCCGGCTGCATCGCGGGCGAAGCGCTCGTCGCTGTGATCATCCCGATTCTGATCGCTGCTGGCGTTCTCTAGTTAAGTAAGCAGCCCATTTGGTTCAGGAACCGACGGGGAAATGACTTGCCCTCTGTTTTTCGCAAAGCATATTATGGCGGAGCTTCGACTGTTCCCGTTGAAGCCCCTGCGCTGTCCGATGGTGTAATGGTAGCACAAGGCCCTTTGGAGGCCTTTGTCATGGTTCGAATCCATGTCGGACAGCCAATTTCGCAGGCGGCGGCCTTCGTTCGGATATTTTCCAAGTTTTCCTCCTTCAGGGAAACACCTGTGGCTAATCGAGCGTAGCGCGCTCCCAAAATCGAAGCGACTTTTGTGCAGGAGGTAAAATGAACAAACTAATATTTGCAGTCGGAGTTGCAGCGCTCACTTTAGCTGGAGGCTGTGCAAGTCGGGACCATGCTCAGTACCGTCGTGATCGCAACCATGACCGATACGAGCGAGGAGGATATCCCGCGGGGCGCCCACCTGGGTACGAAACCGGTCCGCGCTATGAAAACATTCCGGTGCAGCCCGAATATCGGCGTGAGCCCGATTACCGCCGCTGAGAACAGCGAGCCCGTTTATCTTGCCAGCCTGAGCGCCACTGTTCAAAGTGGCGTTTATGCTGGTGCGCGGCTTTTTCATTTTCCTTTCTACACTGCTGGTTTTCGGTCAGGCAACTCCCACTATCAAACAGGCACCGCCGCCGGGGATCTTAATTCCCGAAAGCGATCGAGCTGAACTCCAATCGTCGCTCGATTCGCTTGGTCGGGAAATCGATTCGTTACGTCGGATCCCTGCAGCTTCCGCATTATTGCCCGACATCGAAATATTCCATAAGGCAGTGCGGTATGCTCTGCAGTACGAGGAATTTTTTAGAACGAACGAAATTGCATCCGCCAAAATTCAACTCGCCTTGGCGTCGGAACGCGTGGCTCAATTACGGAGCGGCAATCCTTTATGGACGAAGGCTACTGGACCCGTGGTGCGTGGGTATCAGTCGGTGATCGACCGCTCCGTGCAGCCTTACGGGTTGATTGTCCCGGGGGATTGGAAGCCCGAAGTCAGAAACTTGCGGCCTCTATACCTTTGGTTCCACGGTCGCGGAGATACGCTCTCTGAAGTCGCATTTATTTCTGGCCGACTCAAAGGAAAACCTGAATTTGCTCCCACCAATGCGTTTGAACTCCACCTTTACGGACGTTATTGCAATGCGAGCAAGTTCGCCGGCGAGGTAGATGCGTTCGAAGCGCTCGCGGATGTGGAGCGCCAATATCCCATCGATACGAATCGCTTGGCTTTACTTGGTTTTTCCATGGGTGGCGCGACCGCGTGGCATATGGCTGCGCATCATCCGGGCGAGTGGGCTGTTGCCTCGGCTGGCGCGGGTTTTGCGGAAACCGCCGTTTACGCGAAAGTTTTCGCCGACAAGTACAACTTGCCGAAACCTTGGGAGCAGAGGTTATGGAAATGGTACGACGCGACCGCCTACGCCGAAAATTTTTTCAATCTACCGATGATTGCCTACAGCGGCGAAATTGATCCGCAAAAGCAATCTGCCGACATCATGGAGAAGGCGCTCGCCGAGGAAGGGTTGAAACTCGAAAGACTCATCGGCCCCAATACCGCGCACGCGTTACGAACCTGAGACCAGGAAGCAATTGTCAAAGCGAGTCGATGCACTCGTGGCAACCGGAAGCAATCCCTTTCCCGAAGATGTTCACTTCGTGACTTATACTTTGCGATACAATCGCATGAAATGGGTCACACTGAACCGTTTGGAAAAACATTGGGAGCGCGCTGAGATTAAAGCTCACGCAGGCTCCGACAATATCACCGTCACCACCACAAACATCACTGGCTTCACCCTCACGTTGCCGCCGGGCACACGCTCTAGAAGGGTCATTGTTGATGGCCGCGATCTCGGGGAGGGCCATGAAACGACCTTTTCGAAAGTGGGTGGTAAATGGTTGCGTCTTCCACCGGATGAGTCGTCGGGCCTGCGCAAAATCCACGGACTGACTGGCCCTGTCGATGACGCCTTTATGGATTCGTTTATATTCGTTCGCCCCACGGGTCAGGCCTTAAACGAAGGAGTGGGCGTTTGGACTACGAACGAACTGGACCGTGCCATCATCGAATGGCGTCGCAACTTTCGCGGCGATGCGGGTGTTAAAGAGGATCGCGCGATTACGGACGAAGACATTTCCAGGAGTAACCTTATTCTGTGGGGAGATCCCGGCAGCAACGCAATCATCACAAAGATTCTGCCGAAACTCCCGCTGCGATGGAACAAAGACAATCTTTTCATGGCCGGCAAGCGATTTGCCTCAACGAATTCCGCTCCCATTCTTATCTACCCAAATCCATTGAATCCTAAGCGATACGTCGTGCTTAATAGCGGCTTCACTTTTCGCCAGGGCAGCGCCACATCCAATTCGCTGCAAACTCCGAAACTTCCGGATTGGGCGATCATCGATTTACGCACGCCACCCAATTTGAAGTGGCCCGGCCTCATCGTAGACGCGGGCTTTTTCAACGATTCCTGGGAATTGCAATAATCACGCTGCCGTGCTCGACCAACTATTCAGCGAAGGCGATTACCGCTTTCAAATGAAGTTTCGCAAGGGCGTCATAAGCGATTTTTACGGGAATTCGGAGCAGCACGAACGACTGATTGAAGAACGGCGGAAATGGCTGACGGCTGATGAGGTGAAATATTTTGATTTGGACGATTTGGGAGTTCCATACGTTCAACCTGTCATCGACGTCGCATTTAAGGATGCACTCCAGCCGGCAAATAAGCCCCTCCAGCCGCGGGAGTTATTCCGTTTGCTCGCAGAGACGATAGAGCCTGATTTTCTGCTGCTTGCGCCAGACCCGGACGGGATACTCAAACTTTTCGGAGGCTCGGTTTGCTTCCCATCCTTCTGGGCGTTGGAGCAAAAGATGAGACGCCCGCTCGATTTGATACATGGACCAGTTCCCGGTTTAAATATGGCCCTCGCTTCGCAAATTAACCGTTTCCTGAAGAACATCCGTCCGGGAATTTCATGGGAGAGGACCAACTGGGGCCTTAGCCGTTCGGCGGAGTTGAACCAGCATCCTTCCCGCAACCTGCCCCGGCTTGATCAGGGCACCGCCATCAGCGAGATGTATTTGAGGATTGAATGGCAATCTCTGATCGCGCTTCCACCCCACGCTGTCCTTTTTGGAATTAGGTTAATCATCCATCCCCTCTCGGACTTGCTTGAGGACGACAAGTTTCGCACCGGCTTGCGCAATTCCCTCGCGACCATGCCCGAGCCCGTGGCCCAATATAAAAATGTTGAGCACGCCCGCCAAACGTTGCTCGCTGCGATTTAAGTATGGGTGTGCACACCCAATGCACGCTTCCAATTCATACGTAATACGTTGCAATGCAATGAGACTGGTACGTACAACTACTTGGCACCCTACATGCATGAATCGAATCAGAATTTATGAAGAAATTCGGGTTAATTCGAGTGGCATTGGCGGTTTTCGCTTCGGCAAACGTTTTCGGCCAGAGCAACGTAGCAACCGCAACTCAGAAGCCAGAGCGCCCGGCGCATGCCCCGCAACCTACGCCCGAGGATGTTAAAGCCCGCATCGCCCATTTCAAAGCCGCGCGCGCGACCTTTCTCGCCACGCAACGCGAACTGAGCTGCCAAATGAAAAACGCCAGCCAGGAGGAGCAGGACCGCATCCGCGCTGAATTGCGCGATGAGCGGCAACAATTTCGGGCCCAAGCCAAAGAAATTGGCCAGCAAACCCGCGAAGCGGTGGGAAAAGCCGACGCGGATTTAGTCCGAAAACTGGCAACTGAAGAGCGCGGCAACGGGCGTCGTCGATAAGCTTTCGATCAAATGGCGCCAATTGGCGTTATTTTTATTTTTCGAATCCGCTTTAAGGCTTGTTCTGCTCTACGAATTCGAGCGCTTTTACCATGTGCTCGGTCGGATCCTTCAAATCGTTATCAGTCTCCACCGCCAGCACACCGTCGTAATTCGTTTGTTTTAACGCTTTGAAAAACTCTTTGAGATTTGCATCCCCTTCTCCGATGAACACATCTTTCGCGTTATCGCCCTTCGGCGTGCTCGTTACTTTCTTGTCCTTCAAGTGGATGTCGTAGACACGTCCATTATATTCTCGATACACCTTCGCTGGCTCGAACCGAGCGCTCGCTACCCAACCCACATCGAGGCAAACCCCAATGCGCTGATCCCTGTACTTAATCAGATTTTTCACTGTGCCCGGGTTACCGTAAGTGCTGGTGATACCGTGGTTATGAATTGCCACCTTGATGTCATATTCCTTCACCAATTCTTCAATATTATCGAAAATTTTGAAGTCTCCCGGCTCAATAATGATCACCTTGATTCCCATAAACTTCGCGAATTCAAAAAGCTTCCGGTTATCCTCCTTGTCGAGGGAAGTGCCATTAACGCCGAAGCTGTAGGCAACCAATCCGTTCTTCTCCAAAATCTCTTTCTTCCGTTTGTTCTCCTCCATCGGCCCTTTCGGGTCCATATGCTTTGAGATTAATTCCAGATACTTGATCTTGTGCTTCACGCAGAAATCCACCACCTGGTCAAAATCCAGATTCCGCAGCGTCCAGGTCTGAACACCAATCTTTAGGTTATAATCCTCTGCGGCCGCGCCCCTCGGGGATGTCAGCACAAAACCGCAAGCAACGATGAGAGAGAGCAAGAAACGTTTTGTCATAAGGCGTGAAGCCCATTCAAACCGAAACTCTTTCAGCGATCAATCCCGAATCACCCCCCCAAGGTGATTACTCAATTTTTGTCCGGAAATATTGCTCTGGACCGCCGGGTGTTACGATATACGGGTTTGGCGCGTTGAGGATCGTTTCATATGTGCCGGTGACTTTGTCGGAGTGCTGCAAGGCGCCGGTGTAATAGACTTTGACCTGGCCGCCGTCGTATTCGATGCGGTCGATCGTCGGAGTACCGCCAGCCGGGCCGATGCGAACCTGATAATCCTCAACTTCGCCGCTGTTCGCCAGCCCAGTGGACAGGACGTTGGCGTTTCGACTAAGGCGAAAACGGGCGTAGGTAAGGCCCAATGTCGCATTGGCTGGGACAGGAAAAGACAACGAATTGTTTCCTTCAATGAGCGGCTGATTGACAAAGATTTGTTCGCTGGCGTCGAGCCAGTCTTTGTCCTGGTTGAAGTCGATCCATCCCTGCAGGTAAGCAGGGCCATTGATTTTCATTGTGAGAAAGATGTCGACAGTGGCATTGCCTCCAGGGAGGAGCGGAGATGTGAACGTAACGCCGTCTTCATCATCCGGATCATCGCTAAACGGAAACTCGAGGCCGTTATGCTGATCATCCCCCAGTGCAGCAAAATCCGGATGCGCATTGTTTTCGAAGTCCAGACGGGTTCCGAGCCAGAATTTGTCCTCGGTGTTCAAATGGAACGCGCCGTCGTGGAGCAATAGTGTGGGATATCCAGGCTCATACGCGTTATCTGGAGCGTCGCCGAAGTCCGTCGCGAGATTAAAGGTTTGAACCTCGTAATCTTCGACTTCCCCATCGGAGGCAAATCCCCCCGGCCCAAGGGCGCCAACGCTACTGACGCGGAAACGGGCAAAGGTCGGGCGCGCCGTGATTATATTCGGCACGAAAAAGTGGAGAATGTTGTTTCCGGCATTAAGACGCATCGAGCCGCCGGGATTCCCAGTGTTTTCGTGGATGAGACCGGAAACATATTCACCCGGCTTGCCGTCGTGTTCAAGCGGATCGAAAGTACCGTTGCAATCATAGTCAATCCACATATCCAACCAGCATGGTCCGGAAGCGGTAACATCAATGGCAGTGAGAATTCCCGCAACTAGCGGTCCGCGGAAAATGACGCCTCCCTCATCGTCACCGTTGGCATCAAGATCATCCCCGTCAGCGTGCGGTGAGGATTGTCCATCAGCTTCGCCGTCGATTGCGCCAGGGGCACCGAGCACGGGTCCGAATCTGGTCAACGCATGGTAGGGTCCGGTCGGCAATGTGGTCTTATAAGAATCGGGGGCGTCGCCGAAATCGAAGGTAACGCCGTCACCGAGTACGCCAACCCCCGAGAAGCCGCCATTGTTATCCGGGTTCGGATCAGCTGTTTCACTGGACCCGGAGTAGAGGATGATTTGAGACCCTGCCTGCGTGAAAAGGAAATTGGCTGGGACTCTCACAATTGTGTTAGCCGGTACAGTCGAAAAACTGAGCTTCGTTTGCGTGGGCGTTGGCTTGGTTACCATCACCCCGGGCGTTGGTGTTATGGACAGCGTGCTGAATGGTGGAGACGTTATCAGCACGGATGTTGGGCCGGCCGCCTCCGGATCCGGATTGGTGACTTGAATTTCGGCGGGGACATTGTCGTTACGGCGAATGGGGCCGTTGGCGAAAATTTCCATCGCGACAAGGAGGTCGATTTGCGCGGGATCGTTCAAAACCGCCGTTGTGTAAACGGCTTTATTGTCGTTTTCGTTCGAATCTTTTCCGTTGATTTGGACCAAATCGAACTGCATTACTTTCGGCCCCACAGTATCCCCCCGAAAGGTGACGTCGAGATTCCGGATTTCATGCCCTTTCAAATTGAACGGCCCCAATCCAAATGTGCCCGAGACGCCCGCAAAAGGAGCGAAACCGCGGCTCGGAATTCCGGGCGCACCGAAGGCCATCCCTTCCGCGAGAGCGCCGTCAATTGACACGCTGGCAAGATCATCTCCAGTGTTTTCAATCGAAAGTGTTCCGTTGACGGTCATGCCTTGTTTGAAAGCGGCCGGACCGGAAACCAAGATCTTCAAGTTCCCAGAAAAAGCCGAAGGATTCGCCGCGACGATCTGTACCGCAGAACCGTTGTTTTGCGCGTCCGTAACACTGGCCGCGAGCAATGCCGGAGTGGTGTTCGGCAAGGCCTTCACAAGAGTGTGGATTTCCCCATTTTGAACCGGAACCGTTGTGCCTGAAGTGTTGATCAGCAACTCCGGGTTAGTGGGAGAGGACTGATACGTAAATACCGTCGGCGATTCGTTAAATGGCGAAAATCCGTCTAACTCGGCCTGGAATGGCTGAAACTGCTTGAGGAAGAAAACAACTGGATTAGGGTTTTCGAATAATTGCGGCGTAATTTGAGGGGTGTTATTTCGACCCATATCATTGGCGCCGGTGTTAACACCGAAAGAATTGCGAACAACTGCACCCGACCCGTTGTTGATGACGATATTAGGATGGTTAAGTTGCCCGAAATTCACGTTGAAAGGGCCGTCGCAAAGGAAGGCGGCGCCGCCATTCCCCGCGGGGCTGCCATCGGCAGTAATTCCAATATTATTATCGATGATTGTTATTTCACGACTGCTCGTCCCAAGTGCATCGATTGCGTCATGGTCATTGAACAGGATCGCGTTGGCGAACAACTGCACAACTGCTGCCTCATCAAGAGTTACGCCATTACCATGGTTAGGAATGGGGGCAGATCCGCGGGCATCCGATCCGAGGTTGTTACCGCTGATGATGAGGGGCACCGGTTTAGATTTAAATTGAACTGAAATGCCGTCGTTACCATTGCCAGATACAAGATTCGGAAGGCCGGGAGTTGTTCGAAGTCCACCAATGTTACCAGAGGAATTGCGAACAAAAAGACCGTCTCCCCCGTTGCCAAAATCCAATGCGCCGGAAGGGTCCGTCCCGAAAAAGTTGCCGCCTGCGAATACATTATCTGAGTTTATGACATCGGCTCCGTTCCCAATATTGAGGGAAAGGACGTTTCCGTTCGGGCCGCCCCCCGGGCCATTGCCAAAGATGACGTTGTTTCCGGAATCGATGACCAGGCCGATCCCGTTGCCCGACGGTGACGCGGATATTTGACGTAACTTTGTTTTGAGACTGAACGAGAAAGCAGGAGCGGAGCCGGTGGTGCCAATAAAGTTTTGTTGGATCGCTGTGTTATGGGCGCGGGTGAGTCGGATCCCGGCGTCCGCGAAGCGCGTAATGATTAGGCCCTGAATGATGTTATTCGAACTGGTTAAATTAAGGCCGTTGGCGGTCGCACCCGCGTTGGCTCCGTCGAGTTGGATGCGGAGGACGGGTTGAAGTGCGGTAGTTGAAGCGTTGGCAATGGCACCGGGTTGGGAAAGTCCGTCGATAAAAACTGATTGTGTAATTGTTGGCAGCGGAGAAGCCGGCCCGATGATTTGCACGCCCGACCCTGGAATATTGAAAAGAATTTTGTTTTGGCCGGTGGCAAAAGCCTGATTCACGCCAATTATTGCATTTCGCAGGGAACCGGGCCCGGCATCGGAAGTGTTCGTTACGGCAAACGTTTCGCTGGGGATCGCGGTCGTGACCGCGGCATCAACTGAAAACTCGGAGGTATTCCCCGCATCATCCGTCGCAGTTGCAGAAACAAATCCACGGCCGACTTTTTGCGCTAGGAGCGAACTAAAGTTGGCCTGCCCATTAGCGTCGGTCGTGACTGCGAGTGAGCCGAGGTAACGGAGGCCTTCGCCGTTTCCTCCGCCGTCACCTACCAGGTTGTAATAAAAATCGAGCGCGTAGTTTTGGCTTGGAGCGCTGGATAGAACACCCGTGACGCGTGTTCCTCCCGATTCCAAAACTGCGGCGGAAAGAACTGGATAGTTTTGAAGTAAATTCGCCCCGGTATCACCGTCCCCCACATCGTTCGCTGTCACGCCTCCCGGTCCGAGATCGATCCCATAACCACCGTTCGCCGTGATGGAATTGCCGCGGATCGTGTGGCCTGCGCCCGCGACCACGCGCACGCCGGTGTTAAAATTAAAGGCGATGAAGTTGCCTTCACCCGGTGGGGTGCCGCCAACGATCGTATTTCCTCCGGCGTCGATTTTGATGCCGTCGCCGAAATTGGGAGCGGAGGCACCGGATTCATTCACGCCGATGAAGTTCCCGAGCACGCGATTCTGGTCACAAGCATCCTGAAAGTGGATGCCGTTGTTGTGTTGAGCGATAATTATATTACGCGATTCAGGAAGTGTTCCCCCGATCAAATTATTTTTTGCGGCAAAAAGGCGAATGCCACTCGTAGAGTTCGACCTGATCAAATTTCCTGCAATAACATTGTCATCGCTCCTGATGAGGCTGATGCCGTTGCCCTGGAAACCGTCAATGATCAGTCCGCGAACCACGTTGCCGCCGAGATTGAAAGTCAGGGCGTCATTAAAAAGATTAGGCCCACCTTTAAGAACGATGCGGCGCACCGCATTATCGAGGTCCAATGCTGTGTTGGGAGCAGTGCCGGGTTGAGAAAAGCCGTCGATCGTTACACTTTCGGTCGGACTTGGCAGCGCGGTGAGCACGGTAATTTCAAGCAGGCCAGCGCCGGGAATGTTGAACTCGATTCGGTTGTTGGAGAATGAAGGAAAACGGTCCGCATCTAATAGTGCCTGGCGCAAAGAGCCCGGTCCACTGTCGTTTGTATTAAGGACGGCTATTGTTACCGCAGGTCTAGTACTCGCGGCGCGGAAGGCCAGCGAGAATTCCGAAGTGTTTCCGTCCGGGTCCGTCGCGGTGGCCGTTATGTAACGACCAAAGGCGTATCCGAGAAACTGTTGGTCGAATTCGGCGTTGCCGGTGGCGTCCGTGGTGCTTGTAAAGGAGCGGAGAAACTGCTGGCCTTCTCCGTAACCCGTAGCGTCCGGCAGATAGTTCGCAAATAGTTCGATCGTGTACGTTTTATTTGGTTCGCTGTTGAGGATTCCGTGGACGTGCACCTCGGTTTGTGAAATCGATGCTTCGGTGAGGACGGGAAAATTCTGGCGGTTGTTTGAACCAATATCGATGTCACCGAGATCATTGGCTAACGGCGTGCCGGAAAACGTCAGGCCGAGATTGCCGTTTTCGAAGATCTGATTTCCGCGCACGGCATTGCCGCTGCCGCTCGGAAGGTAAACGCCGAAGGCGCCGTTGTAGGCGATGTAATTTCCTTCGCCGAGATTCGGCCCACCAACGAGATTACCGATAGCGCCGTTGATAATGACGCCGGAATTGCCGTTGGGGAGAGCAATTCCGGCCGGAATCAAGCCGATATAGTTGCCTTGAATTTTATTGCCGCTGGTCCCGGGATCGGAAAGGGAAATTCCGTAAGTTTGATTGCCGGCGATGATGTTGCCTTCGCCGATATTGAGACTGCCGATCGCATTATTGGCAGCGGAGGCGCTGAGTTCGATTCCGTTGCGCTGATTGGGAAGGGCGACCGTGCCCGTGGCATCCGTGCCGATGTAATTCGCTGTAATGTGGGCGTTGGAACCACCGCTCAGCAGGATGCCAGCCTGCGAATTGCCCGAAATGACATTGCGGAGAGAATCGTTTACGCCGCCAATCGTGACTCCGGAGGCGCGAACGTAAATGCCGTAACCTGTGTTGCGCTTCTCGGTCGCGCCGGCAGGGTCGGTGCCAATGTAATTGTTAATGATGCGCGCTGTGTTGCCCGATTCGAAAAAGATGCCGGCTGTGCCATTGCCGGAAATGACGTTGCGACTCGCTGCCGAAACATTGCCGATTCTCACGTTCGAGGCGTTTATCCAAACTCCGAACGAAGGGTTCCCGGCGATCGTGCCGTCTGGAAGAAGACCGATGAAACAGCCTTCCACCAGACAATCATCTTTCGAAAGCTGAATTCCGATACCGGATCGAAGGGCGGAAATGCCGCGCACGATAGAACTTCTGGCCGCGAAGTTCAGGCAGCGCTGGATGGTTGAACCGTCGAGAATGATTTTGATGACCCCGTTGTTGCCCGTTGCGAGCGTGTTCGCGGCTGCACCGGGCTGGGTGTAACCGTCCAGTGTCACGGAGTGGGTGATGTCCGGCAGGTTGGAAGCGGGTTTGATGGTGTGAGGTCCCGCGCCCGGAATGTTAAAACTAATCGAATTGTTCCCGCCGCCGATGCTCAGGTTGTTATCGAGAACGGCCTGGCGCAGGGAACCCGCGCCCTGGTCGTTCGTATTGGTTACTACGAACGTTTCGGAAGGAAAGGTGGTTGAGGCTTCGACCACATCGGAAAATTCGGATGTGTTTCCATCTTTGTCCGTCGCGGTGGCGCTGATGAAACGTCCCCGGATGGTTTGCGGCAAGGTGATGCTGAAAGAAGCGCTGCCATTCGCGGAGGTGAGCACGGCAGTTTCACCAAGAAACTGTTCTCCTTCGCCGTTGCCCGAAGGATCGGGAGTGACGTTGGCGTAGAATTGAACAGTGTGGGAACGATTGGGGATGGCATTCAACGTCCCTCGAATGGCAATGCTGCCGGGACCGGCGCTGGCAGAAGACAGAACAGGAAAGTTCTGGCCGTGGTTGGACCCCTCATCCACATCGCCCACGTCATTTTCGAGGACGTCAGTGGAATCAAGGTCGATTCCGAGAGCTGCGTTGGAGAAAATGGAATTGCCGACGATAATGTTATTCGTGCTCGCGGAGGAACCGGACGTTACATGGACCCCCTGGCTGCGATTGAATGCGATGATGTTCGCTTCTCCCGGAGAAATTCCCCCGATGAGATTGAACGTGGCGGAAAAAATATTGATTCCGGCGTTGTTGGGGAGATAGGTGCCGCCCGTTACGTCAGTGCCGATATAATTCCCGAAGACACGATGAGTTCCGCCGCCTGATATATCAACGCCGTGATTTACATTGCCGGAGATGACGTTGCGTTCCGAAGGGGAGGTGCCACCGATGATGTTGTCGTGAAAAGATTGAATAGTGACGCCGGTGAAGTTGGAAACGGCGGACCTTCCAGTGAGGTCAGTGCCAATCAGATTGCCGATAACGCGATTCGTGCTTGCGGTGAGCAGCACGCCGGACTGACCGTTTCCGGATATGACGTTACGGGCCGCGGGAGTGGCCCCTCCGATGAGGTTGTCGTGGAATGAAGCGGCGAAATTCCCAACGTTTACACCGTTACGTCCATTGCCCCGAGGGGAACCATCGACATCAATGCCGATGAAATTACCTTCAATGATATTTCCGGAGCCGGACAAATCGATGCCATCATCCTGAAAGCCAATGATCGCGAGGCCTCGAATAACATTGTTCGAACGTGAAAGATTAAGGCCGTCGCCAAAAAAGCTTCCGCCGAGCAGCCGGATTTTAATGACAGCGTTGTTTGCGTCCGCGAGCGTGTTCGGGCTGGCGCCGGGCTGGGTGTAGCCATCGATCGTCACTGATTCGATCGGAGTGGGAAGCACGGTCGTGGGAGTAATCGTGTGTGGGCCGGCGCCGGGAATGTTAAAGGCAATGATGACGTTCGTTCCGCTGATGGAGTTGTTCGCATCCAACAACGCCTGTCGCAACGATCCTGGGCCGGAGTTGTTGGTATTAACGACCGTAAGGGTGACCGGTGGAATGGTGCTATCGGCGCGAAAACTTCGCGCGAACTCAGAGGTGTTGCCATCGGGATCGGTCGCAGTCGCAGAAATATAGCGGCCATTAACTGGGACAGGGAGGGTGACGTTGAAAACAGCATTACTGTTCGCATCGGTGGTGATCGGAGCGCTACCGAGATATTTTTGGCCTTCCCCGAACCCGGATGAATCGGGCGAAAGGTTGGAAAAGAAATCGAGTTGGAAGGTTGTGTTTGGCTTTCCGTTGAATGTTCCCAGGATGATCGTATCTGAGCCGTTTGCGGTGGTGGCCGTAATTACCGGGTAATTTTGCAGATTGTTCGCTCCAATATCAGCGTCACCGGCGTCGTTCGCGGTCGTGCCATTGGGACCGAGGTCGATACCGTGATTGCCATTCGAGAAAATGCCGTTGAAGCGAATCGCGTTGTTTGTTCCGGACGCGACAGTAACCCCATCCTGCCCGTTGAACGCGATTTGGTTGCCTTCAATGCCGCCAACGAAATTGAAACGGGCGCTGCTTGTGATCAGGACACCGTTCGCCGAATTGCCAAGCGCCGTCACGCCGTCGATCGCCGAGCCGATCGAATTTCCAAGCACGAGGTTATTTGTCGCACCGACGCCGTTTATCTCGATACCGTCGTTACTGTTCCCCGAAATCAAGTTGCCAGTGCCAGCAGTGCTACCGCCGATGATCGAGGAAACTGCTGAGCTGATATTGACGCCGTCGGAGCCGTTGCCACGGTCGAGCATGCCGGATGAATCGGTACCGATGTAGTTGCCCTCGACTTGGTTTTCGGTGGCCGTTGCGTTATTGACACTGACACCGTGTCGATTATTCCCGGAAATAATATTGCGGCCGCCCGGTAGTGATCCGCCAATTAAATTGCTGCGGCTGCTTGTAATATTAATTCCGTCGGAAGTGTTGCCTTGATCAGATCCATCAAGGCCCAAACCGACCACGCAGCCCGTCACAGCACAGTTCGAAGCGTTGGCTGAAATTAGAATTCCGTTGCTGCGAAAGAGAATTATGTCGAGTCCGCGAACCACAATTGTCGATCCGTCAAGACGGAGACCATCAGCGGCGGCACCCGCGGAAGTCCCGTCGAGAATTATTTGCAGATTCGCGTTGAACCCATTTACGAGTGTGTTCGTGATCGCGCCAGGCTGGCTGTAACCATCAATGAATACTTTGTCGGTGATCGTTGGAAGCGCGTTCGTTGGGGCGATGCGGAATGGGCCGGTGCCCGGAATGTTGAACGTGATAATGTCGCCGGAATTGAACAGCGCGTTCGCGTCTAGGATCGCCTGGCGCAGCGAGCCTGCGCCAGCGTTGTTGGTGTTGATGACGACGAATGTCTGTCCCGGCACCGTGCTTTGGGCTATGACGTTTGTTGAAAATTCCGAGGTGTTGCCGAATGGATCTGTCGCTGTGGCGGATATATATTTGCCAGTGGCGAGAGTGGTTGAGACATAAGAAAATGTCGCGTTGCCCGAACCATCCGTCGTGACTGTTTTCGCGCCGAGATATTCCTGGCCTTCCCCCGCGCCCAATGGATCGGGAGCCGTGTTCGAATAAAAATCCACTTCGAAGGAGGTATTGGCGGCGCTGTTCAATGTGCCGTTGATTACCGTATCGGAAGGGCTCGCGTTGGCGGAAGTTAAGCTGGGAAAGTTTTGCGATTGATTGGAGCCCGTATCGATGTCGTTAACGTCGTTGCCCAGGATGCCGTTATTACCCAGATCGATCCCGATTCCTGTATTCGAGTGAATGATGTTGGCACGAATGGCATTGTTCGTTCCGCCCGCGTGATATACGCCGTCGCCAAGATTGAACGCGATGAGATTGGCGGCTGCGGGTGCGGAGCTGCCGATGAAGTTGAAACGCGCTGAAGTGTTGAGGTAAATGCCGTGGGACCTGTTGCCCAGATTGGTCGTCCCAGTGGTATCCGTGCCGATCAGGTTCCCAAAGACCGTCGTGTTTGTGGCATTAAGGCCGCCGATCTGAATGCCGTCCTGAACATTGGCCGAAATCACGTTCCGCGCCGCGCTGGACGCCCCGCCGATTGTATTGTTGGCGACGTTATTTATGCGGACGCCGTCAGCGTTATTTCCCAAGGCAAAGCTGCCGGTAATGTCAGTGCCAATCAAATTTCCGCGGATGACGTTTCCGTCAGCGGGCGCGCTATCGATTAAGATTCCCGCGCCGGTGTTTCCGGAAATGATGTTGCCTTCACCCGGAGCGGTGCCCCCCACGAGGTTGGTCGAAGACCTCACAAGATAAAGGCCTTGCTGGTTATTGCCGAGATCTCGAGCGCCGGTAAAATCAAGACCCAGAATATTTCCGAGGATGCGATTGCCCCCAAGGGTCTCAATTCGAATTCCGTTATTATCGTTGCCCGAAATGACGTTGCGCTGCGCAATGGTGGCACCACCGATTTGATTGCTCAGCGAACCATTGACGTAAATCCCGTTCAGCGAGTTGCCAAGATCATTTGTACCGGACAGGCCAAGGCCAATCCAGCAACCTTCGATTACGTTCGTTCCACCGGTGGCGAGTTCGATACCGTCGCCCTTAAAGCGGTTAATAACCAATCCGCGAACCGTGCAATTTCCTACTGTAATTTTTATTCCATCGGTTGCCGCTGGCGCTGAAAGGCCGTTCAGTTCAACGATGGGTGACCCGAGGTAACCCGGTTGGGTTGTACCGTCGATAACGACCGAATTGGTGATAACAGGAAGGGCAGTGAGCAGACTGATCGTGTTGGTACCGGATGGTGAAATGTTGAATGAAATAGTGTCCATCCCGGCTGCGGCATTGGCGTCCAAAATCGCTTGGCGAAACGATCCGGCGCCCGAGTCATTCGTCGTCGTCACCGTGAACGTGGCGGCGCGGCTCGCTACCAAGAAAGCAACAAAGAAACCGAGCAGCAGCGCACGAAGTGGCTTATTCATAAGAAGGCATTCGCCGAAACGAGCGAACTGCATTTCCACTTGAGGGGCTACCCTCCTGAAGCAGTATCTTCAGAATTAGGACGCGAGGAAATCAAATCGGGTCGCGGCTTGGTTATTTTTAATTTTATTTTTTCTAACGAATCTCTCGTGAAAAAGCAAGTAAGTAATCCCCGGGCGACCCGTTGAAAATGCTTCCCACCATCTCCAAAATGCTCTCCTCGCCTCAGGCAGTTTCCTAGGTCCCTGACCGAATTTTCCGATCACGTTAATCGCGTTTTTCGCACCCCCCAAACATGCCGCTTCCCAATTGTGAGGGACCGACATCGAAACGAGGGTGCCATGTATGAAAAAAACAAATGTTCTGTTTCTGGCGGCTGCGGTAGCGGCTGTTCTCACCACGGGTTGCAGCTCCACGAGCGGCGACCGCACTGCGGGTTCGGCCGCGGGTCCTGCTGTGAGCACATTGTCTTTTGTGCCCTCCACTGACCCGGTGGCTCTGACAAAATGGCCGATGGAATGGCAACGCAACTTGCGTTCAATCGACATTTATACGTTCAATGTTCCAGCGGACCATGGCGTCGCAGTTGGCAGCGCCCCTGCATTCAGCACTGGCACGGAACGAGATGCCGCATTCAGCGAAGCGGCTGGGGCAAGCTACAATACGAGCGGTTCTCGCACGATTCGTTACAGCCCATCGTCGCACTAAGCCGGAAAACAACGAAGTTTCAGAAGGCCGCTGGCATTTACCGCGGCCTTTTTCTTTTTTAGGCCAACAAAAGCGATGACAACCGCGGGCGGATGCCTTTAAGTCTCGGCGGCCATTTATGCCCAGACGCTCAGACATTCATTCAGTTCTTATCATCGGTGCGGGTCCGATCATCATCGGCCAGGCCGTCGAATTTGATTATTCCGGAACTCAGGCCTGCAAAGCGCTCAAAGAGGAGGGCTACCGCGTCATTTTGGTCAATTCGAACCCGGCGACGATCATGACCGATCCGGAGTTCGCCGACCGCACCTACATTGAACCAATCACTCCGGAGTGTGTGGAGAAGATCATCGTTCGGGAAATGGAGGAGATGCGCCGCATCAAAGCCGAAGGTAAGCTCGTCCTGTTACCGACCCTTGGAGGCCAGACCGCCTTAAACACCGCCATGTCCCTTTTTCGCAGCGGCGTTTTGGAAAAATACGGCGTGGAAATGATCGGAGCCAACGCGCGCGCCATTGAACGGGGCGAAGATCGCCAGATCTTCAAAGATTTAATGCTTCAAATCGGACTGGACGTGCCGATCAGTGGCACGGCCCACAACCTGGATGAAGCGAGGCAGGTTGCGGAGAAAATCGGACGATTCCCTTTGATCATTCGCCCCGCCTATACGCTGGGTGGCACCGGCGGCGGCATCGCCTATAACCGCGAAGAGTTCGACGTCCTGGCGAAGCGTGGTTGCGAACTTTCACCTGTTTCGGAGATCCTCGTGGAAGAATCATTGCTCGGCTGGAAGGAATATGAGATGGAAGTAATGCGAGATCGCGCCGACAACTGCGTGATCATTTGCTCCATCGAAAACTTCGATCCCATGGGCGTTCACACTGGCGATTCAATCACCGTGGCACCGATCCAAACGCTCACGGATAAAGAATACCAAATCATGCGGGATGCCTCGTTCGCCGTGATTCGCGAAATCGGCGTCGAAACGGGCGGCTCAAATATTCAATTTGGTGTGAATCCGGACAACGGACGGATGGTTATTATCGAAATGAACCCGCGCGTATCCAGGTCCTCGGCGCTCGCTTCCAAAGCCACCGGGTTCCCTATCGCAAAAATCGCGGCAAAACTTGCCGTGGGATATTTGCTGGATGAAATCCGCAACGACATAACGCGCGAAACACCGGCCAGCTTTGAGCCGACGATCGATTACGTCGTCACCAAAATTCCGCGCTTTGCCTTTGAGAAGTTTCCACAGGCGGACCCTTCTCTGAACACCCAAATGAAGTCGGTGGGCGAAGCCATGGCCATTGGACGCACTTTTAAGGAATCGCTCCAGAAATGTTTGCGTTCACTCGAAATCGGACGGAGCGGCTTGGGAGGCGACGGCAAAGCTTGGCGCATCGGCACGGATGTCTATGGCGATCGGGATATTTTGCCGCGAGACGTGATTTCGCGAAAATTGAGCGTGCCAAATGCGGAGCGGATTTTCTTCATACGCCACGCCATGCGCGCGGGCTTCAGCATTGAAGAAATCTTCGATCTGACAAAAATCGACCGCTGGTTCCTGACGCAAATTAAAGAGATCGTGGATTTCGAGGAAAAGTTGGCGACGTCCCTCGCTTAGGTCACTGACTCTTCAGTAATCGATAAAATTTATTCAGCGTCGTATCGACAGGGAGCGAGGTGGAATTTCCGGTCGTTTGAATCGTGACCCAGCCGGTAGTGGATCCAAGGACGGTGTTTTCCTGCAGCACGTAGCCAGTCCCAATCCAGGAAATCTGAACCTGTGTCGTGGTTCGGGTAATCGACATTTCACCCGGTGGCGGTCTCCGCAGGCGGAAAAACATGTTGCCTGGACCGATAGGGACAACCGCAAAATTCGCCGCTGCGCCCGATATATTCTGCCAGTGAATCAGGTCGCTACTTTGCTGGGGGACGAAGCCGGTGCCCAACCATGTCAGGTTCAAATTTGAGGCGCCTTTCGTAACTTTGATTGCTCCTTCCACTCCGGCGTAGAGTTTCAATGCAAAATTATCTCGAATAGGCGGAGTCAAATCCAGCCCCCAGGTTGAAGGTCCCGTGCGCTGCCAGTAATCACCGAAGCTTCTTCCAATCGTCGGCGGATCGTAGAGAAGAATCTCCGCATGTTCGGCGGTAGTATTGGCCAGGCCGCTAAATTCAAAGGCTATCGTAAAATCCGAGGGCACAAGCTTATTGATATTGGTGAAAGTCCGGGTTTGATATCCGGGACTCAACAATCCAAGTGAGCCCTCCCATATCAGGGTTTTAGGGGAATGACTGTTGTCGAAGGCATCGACGGTGGGCCCGTCATTCTTATAAAAACGAACTGTTACCCTTTCATCCCCCTGAGGAATCCAGTAGCCATAGTATTCGAACTGAAGACCTGTGATGATGCGTGCGGTTCCGCCAAGTTCCACTTCGTCTCCCACTTCTCCAATAATCGGCAACGCGTTCGAGAGATAGCGGCTCGGGTCAACATTTTCGTACACCACCTCTTGAGCGGAGGCCTGATGACAAAACATGACAGTCAAAAAAACAAAACAAACGAAGATTGAATTGCCGAAAGGCTTTAGCGGGGATGAAAACACCCATCCTATTTAGCAGATACCGTAAAAAATTCCAGCAAATATCCGACGCGCCCCCCGATTCGGCCATCGACCTTTTTTGCAGGCCGGGTATTATCGCGCAATCCAATGAGAAATCTGAATTTGTTCAGTTTGATCGCTGCTTTCTCCGCAATACTCCGGGGAGCGGAGCCGGAAAAATCCAACGTCGAAGGGCAAACCCAAAGCGCAGCACAGTACGCAGGTGCGGTCGTGCAGCCGACGCCGATGGACATGAAAACATTGCAACTACGAACATCGAACGCATCGCGGACCGGCTTGTACGTGCAGAACCGCGCCCCGCTCACTCCGGCGCCCTTCATGAAACTGCCGATTGGCTCTATTAAGCCGCACGGGTGGCTGCGTCATCAATTGGACCTCGAGGCCGCAGGCATGACCGGCAAGCTCGCAGAGGTTTCGCCTTGGCTGGATTTTGCTAAAAGTTCCTGGGCGTCCGCGGATGGTTCCGGCAACTATGGCTGGGAAGAAATGCCCTATTGGTTGAAAGGCTTTGGCGACCTCGCTTACGTCCTTAACGATGAAAAGTTGATCAGCGAGGCAAAGCGTTGGATCGAAGCGATCCTGAAAACGCAACGCGACGATGGATACTACGGCCCCCGCATGCTCCTGACTTCCCTGCAGGGCAAGCCCGACCTTTGGCCCCACATGCTGGTAAACAATATTCTCCAAAGCTGGTTTGAATATTCTGGCGATGAACGGGTTTTACCGTTTCTGACCAAGTACCATAAATGGCTGCATGCGCAGCCGGCCTCGACTTTTTCAAATGGCTATTGGCCGCGTATCCGCTGGGGCGATAATATCGAAACCTGTTTTTGGCTTTATAATCGCACCGGGGAAAAATTCCTCCTCGAACTCGCTCAACGGATTCATCAGAACATGGCGCCGTGGCGCGAAGGCGTGGTTAATTGGCACAATGTCAATCTGGCACAAGGGTTTCGCGAACCGGGAGTATTTTTTACCCAATCCGGGGCGCAGCGAGACCTGGCGCAAGCGGAAGGTAATTATCATCAACTGATGGATACTTACGGTCAGTTTTCGGGTGGCGGCTTTGCCGGAGATGAGAATTGTCGCCCCGGTTTTATTGAACCAAGACAAGGTTTCGAAACGTGTGGAATGGTGGAGTTTACTCATAGCTTCGAAATGTTGACGAAAATTTCAGGTGATGTGCGCTGGGCCGACCGCGCGGAGGAGATCGCATTTAATTCCCTGCCTGCTGCCATTACACCCGATTGGAAAGGGCTGCACTATCTTACGGCGGCGAATCAAATTCAGCTTGATCGAAGTAATAAAGCCCCCGCGTTGGAAAACAGTGGCACGATGTTTAGCTATTCCCCCTTCGAGGTCTATCGATGCTGCCAGCACAATGTTTCACATGGATGGCCTTACTACGCGGAGGAATTGTGGCTTGCGACTTCTGACAACGGGCTGTCCGCCTCTTTGTACGCCGCGAGCGAAGTGAAAGCGAAAGTGGGCGATGGCACGGAAGTGACCTTTGGCGAAGAAACTGATTATCCTTTCGATGGAAAGGTGACATTCAAACTCCACACGCCGAAGAGTGTAAAGTTTCCGTTACATTTGCGTATTCCCAATTGGGCGCAAGGCGCGATCGTCGTGCTTAATGGGAAAAATCAAAACATCAAAGAAGCTGCTGCTTTCGCCGTCATCGACCGTTCCTGGAAGGATGGGGACGAAGTCACCCTTTCGCTTCCGATGAAAGTCCGCGTGCGGACCTGGGAAAAAAATCAAAACTCTGTCTCCGTGGATTACGGTCCCCTGACTTTCTCACTGAAGATCGGGGAACGTTGGGAAAAATACGGTGCCAGAAATCAAAACTGGCCCGAATGGGAAGTATTCCCGACCACACCTTGGAATTATGGCTTGGAAATCAATCCAAATCAGCCGGAGAAATCTTTTACAGTGGTCAAAAAACCGGGCGCTATCGCATCGAATCCCTTCGCGACGGATGCCGCGCCAATCGAGATTCGCGCTCAGGGCCGGCGCATTCCGGAATGGCGAATGGATACGTTGAATCTTGTCGGCAAACTGCAACCTAGTCCCGTGAAGAGTTTAGCACCGCTTGAGACAATTACGCTTATTCCGATGGGCAGTGCGCGCCTGCGCATCACTTCTTTCCCTGTCGTCAGTGCGGCTTCCGAAGCCCACGTTTGGAAAAACTAATTCGAAGAACCCCGTAGGTCTTTACCCGAAAAGCTGTCCCGGGTTGTCGGGCCAGCCAGTGCTATTACTTTGGACTTATGGCAGCAAAAAGAGAGTTAATTAACACTGGGACTGATAAGCGCTTTGTGCGCCGAGACGAGAATGGGCAATTCAAGGAGTCGGACGATGTAGGACGTTCTTTGAGCGCCGACCGTCGCCAGCGCGCAAAAACGAAATCGAAACCCGGGCAGGGTGACAAGGGCGATCGATAAGGCATCCGGAAATTCCGTCGCGATCGGAAACCGTTTTGTTATCCTCTCCTCGTGAGAGCGACTCTAAAACGGACGATCCCCATTTGGTTTTGTGCGCTGGTGACTGCAGCGCAGGAGGGGCCCGCCGATAAGCGGGCATATCAGGGCTATGCTGTTGGACACGAGGGAGACAGTGCTCGTGGGGAAAGAATTTTTCAGTCCGAATCCGCGGGTTGTTCCAAATGCCACACCGTTGATGGATCGGCGGCGAAAGCTGGTCCGGATCTATTCGCAATTGGTGACAAATATCCACGCCGTGACCTCGTGACTGCCATACTGGAACCTTCCGCTGCCATTGCGGTCGGTTACGGCAGTACAATCGTAAACACAAAATCGGGGGAAGAATTTACGGGAGTCCTTAAGCAATCGACAGAAACAAAAATTGAACTGATCCGGGCTGATGGCAAGGCCGTGAGCATTGCCACCGCAGATGTTAAGGAACAGCGGGGAAGCACCACTTCACTTATGCCTGAAGGCCTTCAAGCGGGTATGTCGCAACAGGACTTCACGGATCTGATCGACTATTTGGTAACACTCAAACAGCCCGTGAACGCCCTTAGCAGCAATGCTGGGATGCCAAATGCAATCGCGGACCTGACTAAACCAGTGCCCATCGTCCCTTTCTTTAATGAAGAATTGCGATTCCCACATTCTTTCGTCCATGCGCCGGGCGACGTTCGCTCTGGTCTGGTTTGGTTTGAGCAGATTCCCGGCGCAAGCAACCAGTTTGTGGTCGTTCACCAAACTGGAAAAATCTGGTTGTTGGAAAAGAATTCCGATTCTGACCAAAAAACTTTGTTCGGCGATTTCGCGGCAGAGCTCTTCAACGAACGCGGGCCTAACGGGTTACTCGGTTTCGCTTTCCACCCCAAATTTCGGGAGAACCATCGCTATTACCTGAAGCACCAGGTCTTCGAAGAAGGCAAGATCGCCACGGTACTAGTTGAAAAATTTGCCGCCGAAAATCATCGGCAGGATTCCGGTAAGCCCTCCCGCCGCCTGCTTAAAATTCTCAGCGTCACCCAGGATCACAGCGGCGGTTGTATTCGGTTTGGTCCCGATGGTTATCTCTATTTGGGAATGGGAGATACAGGCCCGCAACAAGATCCGCAGGGCCACGGTCAGGATATGCATACTTTTCTTGGGAAAATACTCCGGATCGACGTGGACCACCGCTCCGCCGATTTGCCTTACGCCATTCCGGATGATAATCCATTTCGTGGGCAACCCAATGTGCTGCCTGAAATTTGGGCCTTCGGTTTTCGAGAACCGTGGCGGTTTAGTTTCGACTCTTTAACCGGCGACCTTTGGGTCGGAGATGTGGGACAGGACCGAGTGGAAGAAGCAGCGATTGTGCGCCGCGGGGAGAACCATGGCTGGAATGTGTTTGAAGGGTTCGAACCGTTCTCAAATCGCTATCGAAAAGAGGGGGAGACCTACGTGCCCCCAGTTTTTGCATACAAACGAAAGTTTGGCAATTCGATCACGGGCGGATTTGTTTACCGAGGGCACACGAAGTCGCCTTTTTACGGCGCCTACATTTGCGGGGATTACACGTCTCGGCGCATCTGGGCGGTCACCCAGGAGAATCGCGTGCTCAAAAGCGTGCGACAAATAGCGACTTCGCCGCAGGGCATCTCCTCATTCGCCACTGACGAACAGGGAGAAATATACGTCGTCGGCTACGAAGGAATGATTTACAAACTGGAACTCAGCGAAGCCTTCCACGATCCCCAGCTAAAATCAGCCCAACTCAATCCATGAAGATCAAACTAATATGCATCGCACTTTCTTTTATGTGGGGCGCGGGGGCTTATGCACAACAGGATTTCTCGAAAGTCCAGATAACCGCGACCCATGTTTCGAAAAACGTTTATATGTTGCAAGGCTCCGGCGGTAATATTGGTGTGTCCGTGGGGACGGATGGCATTTTAATCGTCGACGACCAATTCGCGCCGCTGGCGGATAAAATCGACGCGGCGCTTAAGCAGCTAAACCCCGGCACCCTCAAGTTCGTGCTAAACACGCATTTCCATGGCGATCACATAGGTGGAAATGCTCACTTTGGGAAACAGGCCAGCATCATTGCCCACGACAATGTTCGTAAGCGTCTGAATACAGAGCGCGAAGGCAGCAAGGACGCACTGCCCATAATTACGTTCGATGACTCTCTCTCTGTTCATTTTAACGGAGAAGAAATCAAGGTCATTCATGTTCCGCCCGCACATACTGACAGCGACAGTGTGATTCATTTTACCGGGGCCAATGTAGTTCATTTCGGCGACACCTTTTTTTCCGGTCGTTTTCCGAATATCGACCTCGGGGGCGGCGGGAACGTACAGGGATACATTCGCGGCATTGAGCGAGCGGTTCAGAATGTGCCTGCCGATGCGAAATTAATTCCCGGGCATGGGCCCTTGAGCACCGTCAAAGAGCTCAAAGAATTTCATCAGATGTTGTTGGAAACCTCCGCCGTGGTGCAAAAAGCGATTGATGCCGGCAAAACTGTCGAACAAGCCAAGGCGGAGGGGTTGCCTGAAAAATGGAAAGGGTGGGCCGTCCCGACGCTTAGTACAGAGCGGTGGATCGAAATCCTTTACACCGGCCTGAAGCAAAAATGAGCCCCTAATCATCACGCGGCGCCAAACGCCACGGTAATAACCATTCCAGAAATCCCGAGGGACACTGGGCTCCACTTAAGGTCTGTGAATAGCGGACGATACAATCAGTGAACAGGCTGCCGGCGATTGCGAGGTCCAAACTCATAGGCGTCCCTTTTATCAACTCCAAAAAGCCGCTGTGGAATGCGCCGAAGAAGATCAGCTCTACAAAGGCCACCGCAAATTCGATCAGCGTTGAGGCCGCGGTAATGGCCTGCGGTTCGAATCCGATCTCGGATAATCGCTGTTTTGTGCGAGACCAAGCCAAACCCAGGAACGGATAAAACAATAAAAGCAGGCCGTAGAGCCGCTCGTTGCGGGTGTGAGCGTTGGCAGTCGAATCCCGCGCGGCCACGTAGTCGCCGTCGTAGAATATCTTTAAACCCGATTCTTCCTCGAGCTGAGCGGGCCAGCGCTTTAAATAGTATTTAAAAGGATGCGGAGGTTTTCCGCTGGCCCGTTCGCTTAAGTAAAACTTCTGATTTTCGTAGAAAATCGGTATCTTGCAGAACGCGCGCACCTCCCAATCGGCCATTTCGGCCGCGGCCCAAATGACGATCCCATTCTCGATGAAATGGACCACGTCACGACCAACGGATACCGGTTCACGCGCCCGTTCTGCCATGCCTGATAATGCGTCCTCGCCTATGGACCGACAATAAATTTGCAAAGCGGTTCGCTCTACGCTTGATGCCCGGCTAAACGTTGCTAGCATCCGCGACAATTTGCGTCCAACTTAATGACCATGAAAGGGATTCTCGCTCTTGAAGACGGCACAGTTTACCGCGGCGCGGGCTTTGGCGCCTCGGCGGAGGCGTGCGGTGAAGTGTGCTTTAACACTTCCATGACCGGTTACCAGGAGATTCTGACGGACCCTTCCTATAAAGGCCAAATCGTCACGATGACTTACCCGCTCATCGGCAACTACGGTGTCAATTTGCAGGATGTCGAATCCTGGCGTCCGCATGTCGCCGGATTCGTCATTCGCGAACTCTCGCCGGTGGTTAGTAATTGGCGCGCCGACTTCTCGCTTGCGGAATATCTCGAAAAGAATGGCTTGCCCGGCCTCCAGGGAGTGGACACGCGGGCCCTCACCAAAAAACTACGCGTGCGGGGTGCAATGAAAGGGTTTATTTCGACGAACGAAATTTCCGATCAAGATGCCGTGGCACGGGCGCGAAATTGGACTGGTCTTGTCGGCGTTGATTACGTCAAGGAGGTGACGCATCCCAAGCCATTTCTTTGGGATGAGAAGGATGAGCAAAGTGCCAGCTTCAATTTAGTCCGCGGCGCCGCAGCTGCGGACGCCCGCAACGTCCGGGACGTCATGCGCGCTGCCGATATCCCGATTGTGGCCTACGACTTTGGCATGAAGTACAATATCCTGCGCCGCCTCCGTCAGCGTGGCTTCAAGGTTCAGGTGGTTCCCGCGACGACTACTGCCGCGGAAGCATTGAAATATAAACCGGCAGGAATTTTCCTTTCCAACGGTCCCGGTGATCCAGCGGCGCTGGGATACGCGGTAAACACCGTGAGCGAGTTAACTAAAAGTGGTGTTCCGATTTTTGGCATTTGCCTCGGCCATCAAATTCTGGGACAGGCTTTCGGCGGCAAAACCTTTAAGCTAAAATTCGGCCACCGCGGCGCAAACCAACCGGTCAAGGATCTCGAAACCGGCAAAGTCGAAATCACCTCGCAAAACCACGGTTTTGCTGTGGACGCAAAATCGCTTCCCAACGAAGTGGAAGTGAACCGCATCAATTTAAACGATCAAACCGTTGAAGGCATGCGGCACAAAACCAAACCCATTTACTGCGTGCAATATCATCCAGAAGCCTCACCCGGCCCGCATGATTCGACGGTTCTGTTTGACGAATTCCGCACCTTGATCGAGAAGCATTAAGGCCTTTTTTCGCTCTCGCGAAAAATCCCGGCGTATCCCATCATCGCGCCCCTATGGCTCGCGTTAAGTTGGACACGCATCAAAAAGCGCTCCAGATCAATCTGGACCCCAGCAAATACGGAACCTTCGCTGAAATCGGCGCCGGCCAGGAAGTCGCCCGCTGGTTTTTTCGAGTCGGCGGCGCCGCCGGCACCATCGCCAAATCCATGTCTGCTTATGACATGATTGTGAGCGATGCCATTTACGGTCCGGCGGACCGGTATGTTAGCCGCCAGCGTTTGCAGACCATGCTCGATCATGAGTACAGCCTTCAATACGAACGCTTAAACGCAAAGCGCGGCGCTAATACGAAGTTCTTCGTTTTTGCGGACACTGTTACCGCGCGCAGTTACAAGCAGCGTGATGAATGCCATGGTTGGATGGGCATTCGGTTCCAGAGCGAACCTGGCAAAGACCCTTCGCAGATCATCATTCACGTGCGGATGCTGGACCACGAAAACGTTCAGCAACAGGAAGCGCTTGGTATCATGGGCGTCAATCTGATCCACGGGGCGCTTTACCTTCATGGCGATACGGAAGAATTGCTGTATTCGCTCGTCGACAGCCTGACCGGAGAGCGTGTCGAAGTGGACATGATCAAGTTCTCGGGGCCCGATTTCGATAAAGTCGATAACCGTCTGATCAGTCTGCAATTGGTGGAACACGGCTTGTCCAACGCCGCGATGTTCACGACAACGGGCGAAGTTGTTCAGGCGTCCGAAGTCTTATATAAAAAGGCTATTCTCGTGGAACGCGGGAGCTTTCGGCCCGTGACGAAAGTGACCATCGACATGCTGCAATGCGCCCAGGCGCAATTCGTTCAGGAGCAAAATGTGCAGGGTGAGGAAATCATCGTCCTGATGGAAATGACGATGAAAAACCTCACGACCGAAGCCGGTATCGATCATAAAGACTATTTGGATCGGGTCGATTTGCTCAGCACGCTCGGCAAAACCGTTTTAATATCGAATTACGGCGAGTACTATCGCCTGGCCCAGTACTTATTCCGTTACACCAAAAAGATGATCGGCATTGTCATGGGCGTTCCCAGTTTGCGTGAGATTTTTGACGAGAAATATTACACGGACCTTGAAGGAGGCATTCTTGAATCGTTTGGCCGGCTTTTCAAGAATGCGTTGAAATTATATGTCTATCCTTTGCGGGATCCCGTGACCGGCTCACTTATTACCGCTGGCAACCTCCGTGTCGCGTCAAACTTGCAACACCTCTACGCGTATCTGATCGAGAATCACTTTATCCAGGCCATTGCCGATTACGATCATGGTTGCCTCCCCATTTTTTCCCGAGATGTGCTTTCCCGTATGCAAAAAGGCGATGCTACGTGGGAGCGCATGGTTCCCGACCAGGTTGCAAAGATTATCAAAGACCGAAAGCTTCTCGGCTACAATTCGCAGGGCTAATAAGGCGCAACCCGCCTTTTGCTAGCTGTCCTAGTCCTGACCGGGCAGATAAAAGCAAGAAAAGCGCCCTCCTTCCAAGGCGAATTGAAAAGCAAGAAACCGAGTTTTTGTTTTTCACTTGTCGGTATGTTTACATGATTGAACACGACGATGTCGAAATGCAGCCAACCGATCGATGAGGAGCGATGGCGGGCCATCCTCGGACTGGAGAGTGCCGCTAAAGGGGCATTCTTCTACGCTGTAAAAACGACTGGAATTTTCTGTCGTCCTTCATGCAAATCTCGCAAACCTCGGCGTGAAAATGTGGCGTTTTTTTTGTCGGCAGTGGAGGCTGAACAAGCGGGATTCAGACCGTGCAAACGCTGCCAGCCAAACGGAATCTCGCTGGATGAGTATCGCGCGAATATTGTCGGCAGGGCCTGTCGAATGATTGATCGGGGCCTGACGGATCTTGCCGCACTGGCGCGAGCAATTGGAGTAAGCCCATTTCATTTCCATCGGATTTTCAAAGCAATTACCGGCATAACCCCGAAAGCCTATGCGACTGCAAAACGATCCGAGAAAATGCGTTTACTTCTGAGGGAACGTCAAACAGTGACAACTGCCATTTATAAAGCGGGGTTTACCTCTGCCGGCCGGTTTTACGAAAATGCCAAGGAAGTAATCGCCATGAAACCAAACCGTTTTCGAAAAGCACAAGCTGCAACCATTCACTATGGAGTCGCGCCTTGTGCGCTGGGCACGGTCCTTGTGGCCTCCTCAGAAGACGGAATCTGCGCCGTGCTTCTTGGTGACGATGCCTCCGATTTGATCGCCAATCTCCAGACTCGATTTTCAAAATCGACGATCGTGGTGGGTGCGAGAGCCTTTAATCGCATTGTTTCCCAAGTCGTGGCATTGATCGAAACTCCCAAAGCAATCTGCAAATTGCCACTCGATATTCAGGGCACCGTTTTTCAACGCGCCGTTTGGAAAGCATTACGTGAGATCCCCGCCGGCCAAACCAGGTCTTACTCGGAAATCGCCCGAGCGCTGGGCTGTCCAAAGTCGGTCAGGGCGGTTGCGGGAGCATGCGGAGCGAACAATATAGCTGTGATCATACCGTGCCATCGGGTCGTGGCGGCGAATGGCAAACTTTCCGGCTATCGCTGGGGGGTGGAACGCAAAAGCGCCTTGCTCGACCGGGAGAAGCGGTGACGGTTTACGCCCGTAACTTTCACTCGACACCGATTTGCGCCCATCGGTAGCTTTGCGGGTGTAAATGTCGACCGAAACAGGGCCAAATCCACCCGCTGTCCCGAAGTCAGTGATTTTCGTCCGCCGCCTGATTAGTTCGGTGGCGTTGTGGACGGTTGTGCTTCTGGCGATCTTCGCCAAAAGCCGTCTTGTTTCCGCGTATTTTTTCCTCCTGATCATGATGGTGCTCTCGGGCCTGGGCCTTGTGGAGTTTTACGATCTGGTAAAGCGACGCGGTCTCGTATGTTTTAAGGGCTGGGGTGTTTTCGGTGGTTTGCTCCTCATGGGCAGCACATTTTTTTACGTTTCCGGGATTTTTGTTCCAGAAAAACCAGCCTCCGAAGTCAATGATTTCGAAACCAGTTTCTTAATCTTGTTTGTGCTGGGCCTTTGTATTCGCCAATTCGTCTCGAAAAGTAACACGGCGGGCATTCTGGCGATTTCAACAACTCTGTTCGGCCTTCTCTACGTGCCATGGCTGTTGAATTTCATTCAGAAAATCAATTTTTTTCCCAACGTCCATGGCCAATACTACGTTCTCTACTTCATCCTTGTGACCAAGTTTAGCGACCTGGGCGCGTATGTAACTGGGTCTCTAATTGGGAAGCACAAAATGATCCCGCGCATCAGTCCTGGCAAAACCTGGGAAGGCTTTGGCGGCGCGATCGTGATTTCAACGCTCGTGAGTATTGCCTATGCGCATTTCATGGGGCCAGAACGTTTGCCCGGCATGAACATCGTCCACGCAACGATCCTTGGAATCTTGCTAAGCGGTGCCGCCGTGGTGGGCGATTTAATCGAATCGCTTTTCAAAAGGGAAGCGGGCGTCAAAGATTCGGGCCGATTCTTTCCAGGCATTGGCGGCATACTCGATTTGATGGACAGTCTGCTTTTCAACGCGCCGCTCATGTATCTTTATCTCCGGCACGTGCTGACCTGAACTCTTAAAGATGAAGAACGTCGTCCTTCTTGGCAGCACTGGCTCAATCGGCACCAGCACAATCAAAGTCGTCGAGGACCTTCCTGACAGATTGCGCCTGGTTGGCCTCGCCGCCGGAAACAATGCGTCCCTGATCGCCGAGCAAGCCTTCCGCCATAAACCGGAGGCAATTTCGATTTTGGATGCTTCGAAGTGCGATGAACTTCGCAGCATGGGCTTGCGTGCCGACGTTTATTGCGGCGATGAAGGTTTACTTAAACTTGCGACCTTGCCGTCGGCGGACATCGTCCTTATTGCCATCGTCGGCACTGCCGGCCTGCAACCCGCCCTCGCTGCGATTCGTGCAGGCAAGGACATTGCTGTCGCGTCGAAAGAAATTTTGGTCATGGCGGGCGAGATCGTTATGTCCGAGGCGCGCAAACATGGGGTGCGGGTGCTGGCGGTGGATTCAGAGCACTCCGCGATTTTTCAATGCCTTGATGGGAAGCCGACTTCCTCTGTGCGCAAATTGTTACTAACGGCTTCCGGCGGACCGTTTCGGAACACGCCCAAGGAGGAATTCGCCCAGATCACCCTCGAACGCGCGCTGAAGCACCCGTCCTGGGTAATGGGTAGAAAAATCACCATCGATTCCGCCACCCTTTTTAATAAAGGTTTGGAAATGATCGAAGCGCGCTGGCTTTTCGATGTCGAAATGAACCGGGTGGGCGTCGTCGTTCATCCACAAAGTGTAGTCCATTCCATGGTCGAATTTGTGGATGGGTCGATCATTGCGCAGCTTTCCACTCCGGATATGTGCTTGCCCATTCAATACGCGCTCACCTATCCGGAGCGGGTCAACAGCGAACGGGTGCAGACGAATTTTGCGAAACTCGGCACGTTAACATTCGAAGAACCGGATGAGGATCGCTTCCCATCGTTAAAACTTGCGCGAAAGGCGGGGGAAATTGGTGGAACTCTCCCGGCAGTCTTGAATGCCGCCAACGAAATAGCCGTGGAAGCCTTTTGCAACGGTAAAATTGGGTTCAATGATATTTCAACCCTTGTCGCAACGGTCATGGATGCCCATACACTTGTGCCGCATCCGACCCTCGATGAAATCCTCGCGGCGGACCGCGCCACCAGAGAGCGCGCAATCGCCGGGATTTAAGAGAAGGCGCATTAAGGGACTTTTCTCTCCGCCAGTAGCTTCTTCATCCATTCGTCGCAGCGCATATTTTTGCCATCGGCGAACTTCACCGTGTAGGGCTTACCCGACATTTCACTCTTCGAAGCGCATTTCTCGATGAAATCCTCCGGCGTCTTGATCTCTTTTTTAAAGTGATCGTACTTGCGCCGCATATGTTCGGACGCCTCCTTGGCAGTGTAATTTGAACCGTTGCGGACAAAGGTGGCATCCGATTTTGCGACTGTTGAAATTAAATACTCGGCGGTATCGGCGATCGAAGTTTTTTGTTCCGCGGCGCACAATGGTAGCGACGCGACAATCGCCAGAAGGATAACCATGAAGGACCTCATTCCTCTATCATAGCCCATTCCGAAACTCTGGAAATGTTCTTTTCATCCACATTTAAGTAAGTAATTTAGGCGCTAGGTCGATTATGCATCCATACAACAACGAATTTCTGCGGCTCATGAAAAAGGCTGGTTGGAATAAAGCCGAAACCGCGCGCCAATTGGAGATAACCCCTGCGGTCATCACCCGTTACAGCTACGGCGAAACGCGCCCCAGCCTCATGATGCTAAAGTTGTTCAAAATGTTAATCGGCGATAAATCTCCCTTGCCGGAAGATGACCGCGACCAAATCGTGGCCGATCTCCAACGCGGCAAGCTTTTGGATTTCGAGTACGAACTGATTGAACAACTTCGGACTGTTCCCATGAAAAAGGCCGCGGATCTCGCCTGGGAACTCACCGCCATTGCGGAAATAGGCACGCACAAAGGCGAGTGACCATCTTCGCAGAATGAAGGGTGGCCATTCCTCTTGCGTGGCCCACCTTTTTCACGTGACAAGCTGCGGATGGGGCATATATTCCCCTGACTTTTCGACGACCCTATGGTCTAGCGGTTAGGACACTGCCCTTTCACGGCGGTAGCTCGGGTTCGATTCCCGATAGGGTCGCCATCTTTCAAATGATGTAATCGAGGGGATTGTCGAAATGCCCCTGGAGAAGTCTCACCCGATCACACAGTTGCGCCACCGTTACTTGCTCCAGCACTTTCACGATAGCATCGCGAACCTCTTTCATCACACTGCGAATGCCGCATTTGGATTCATCTGGGCAGGAACACTTCTCGTAGAACTTTTCGCTCACGCAACTCACCGGAGCCAGAGGCCCTTCCACCAGGCGAATTACCTCCGCCAAGGTGATCTTGTCCGCTGGCCGCCCAAGGCGATATCCGCCCGCCAGTCCCCGTCGGCTTTCCAAAATGCCGGCGCCTTTTAACTCGTTGAGAATCTGCTCGAGAAATCGCTTGGGAATATTCTGTTGATCCGAAATTGTTTGAATGCGCACGACTGGCTTATCTACATTGAGCCCCAGCACCACCAGCGCGCGCAAAGCGTATTCGCCCCGGAGAGACAACTTCATGCGCTATCTTCGTATCTCCAGCGCTCGGGTCAAGATTCAAGCAATCGTTGCACATCTGCGTTGCGTCTGCTCGGTGTACCTCTCTAAGTTCGCCCGGGTTGAAAATCCTCGTCCTAAAGCCAAGTTCGCTCGGCGATGTCGTTCAGGCATTGCCTGTTGTGCGCATGCTCAAGCTGCACTGGCCCAAACTGGAGGCCCATTGGTGGATTTCGCGCGGACTGGCCCCTTTGCTCGAAAAAGACCCAGATGTTTCAAAATTGCATTTGTTCGAACGCAATAACTGGACTGAAAAGGGTTTTTGGGTTCGGAAAATTCGGATGCTTCGCGACATGCGCTCACAACGTTACGATTACGTGATCGATTTGCAGGGGCTCGCCCGCAGCGGCGCGACCGGCTGGCTGGCAAATGGCAACACCTACATCGGCCTGGAAGACGTTCGTGAAGGGGCACACGGTTATTATGATGTATGCATTCCACGCCCCTCCGCAGGCACCCATGCGCTCGACTGGTACTTGAAAGTTGTTGAATATCTCGGCGCGCCACGGAATTGGAATTTCCAGTGGCTTCCAGCGCGCCCGGCGGTGAGCCAATCTCTGCAACGCGATTTTTCGTTTTGCCCGGAAAAAGTAATCACCTTCGTGCCCGGAGGACGTTGGGAAAACAAGCGGTGGCCCGCGGCTTATTTCAGTGCGCTTGCGAAGCACTTAACCCAATCGTTCCCCGATCATAAAATCGCAATTATCGGTGCCTGGAACGAGGGGGCGCTTGCAAATGAAATTTCAGAGGCTGTCCCGGGATACGCCGTCAATCTGGCGGGTCGCACCTCATTCTCGGAAATGACGGAGGTGCTCCGGCTCAGTCGCATCGTAATTACGAACGACAGCGGGCCTATGCATATTGCGGCCGCATTGGGCAAACCAGTCCTCGCGTTTTTCGGACCGACGGATCCCCGCAGGACCGGCGCATACGGGCAACTGAGAAACAGTTTGCGCATCGAACTTCCTTGCTCCCCGTGCCTAAGTGATCGCTGCCGATGGACCACTTATATGCAATGTCTCCGTGACATTGTGCCGGATGAGGCGATCGTGCGCGTCGATCAAATCATGCGCAAATCGGAAACACTTTTTCGGGATTAACGCCCAAATCCTTGATCGCTTTGGCGACTGTTTCCTTCGGCACCGAGCCTTTTTTGGCAAGAGCATAAAGGGTCGCTATTACAGTAATTTCGGCATCGACTTCAAAAAAGCGGCGCAAGTTCTCGCGAGTATCACTGCGTCCGAAACCATCAGTTCCCAGTGTCGTAAGTCCTCCTGGGACCCACGGAGCAATCTGATCGGGAACAAGTTTCATGCAGTCCGAAACAGCGACAAAGACGCCCGTCTCTTTTTCGAGGGACGATTGCAGATACGATTTGCGAGGCGCCTCAGAGGGATGCAGCATGTTCCAGCGTTCCGCCGCGAGTGCTTCACTGCGCAGGCATTTGTAACTAGTGGCGCTCCAAACATCCGCTGACACATCATAATCCCGCGCCAGAATCTCCTGTGCTTTGAGGGCGGATTGGATGATGGGGCCGCTTCCAAACAAATGCGCTTTGTGCTTCTTTCCTTTTTCGCCGGCTTTGAATTTATAAAGTCCTTTAAGGATTCCGTCCTGGACGCCTTCGGGCATCACCGGCATCGGAATCTTGTCGTTGTACAATGTGAGATAATAGAAGACGTCTTCCATTTCCTCGTACATGCGTCGCATGCCATCCGCGATGATGACGGCCACTTCGTAATTGAACGCCGGGTCATACGACAGCAATGACGGCACCGTGCTCGCCATCAATTGCGTGTGGCCATCCTGATGTTGCAGGCCTTCGCCATTGAGCGAGGTGCGTCCGGCGGTTGCGCCGAGCAAAAAGCCTTTCGCTTTGATGTCCCCCGCGAGCCAGATCAAATCGCCGATCCGCTGGAAGCCGAACATCGAATAATAAATGTAGAACGGCATCATATTCGCGCCGTAATTGGCATACGCCGTGCCCGCCGCGATAAATGAAGACATGGAGCCGGATTCGGTAATCCCTTCCTCGAGAATTTGGCCGTCTTTCGCCTCGTGATAGTACAGCAGCGATTCGCTGTCCACTGGCTCGTACAACTGCCCTTTCGGCGAGTAAATCCCAATCTCCCGGAACAGCGCGTCCATGCCGAACGTTCGCCCTTCGTCCGGAATAATTGGCACAATGTTGCGGCCGACTTCTTTATTTCGAAGCAGTGTGGTGAGGATTCCTACGAAGCCCATCGTAGTGCTGGCGCTTCCTTCGCGATTGACGGAAGCGAAAGCCTCCGCCCGCGGGACCTTGACCGGCTTGGCGCGCACCACTCGCTCGGGCAAAAAGCCGCCGAGCGCTTTGCGTCGTTCGAGCAGATACTTATGCTCCGGCGTTTCCGGACCGGGACGGAAAAACGGGGTTTCTGAAACCTCGTCGTCGTTAATCGGGATTTGGAATCGCGTCCGGAATTCTCGCAATTCCTTTTCGTTCAGTTTTTTCTGCTGGTGGCTGATGTTGCGGCCTTCGCCCGCTTCACCCAGGCCATAACCCTTGACCGTCTTCGCTAGGATCACCGTCGGCTGCCCTTTGTGCTCCACCGCGGCTTTATAGGCAGCGTAGACTTTTTTCGGATCGTGCCCGCCACGAATCAATTTTCTCAATTGGTCATCACTGAGATGGTTGACCATCTCCTTCAACTCCGGGTACTTGCCAAAGAAATTTTTTCGAATGTAGCTGCCAGGTTCAACCGAATACTTTTGGAATTCGCCATCCACAACCTCTTCCATTCGTTTGGAGAGAAGCCCTTTAGTATCCGCCGCGAATAATTCATCCCATTCCGAACCCCAAATCACTTTGATGACATTCCAGCCTGCACCCCGGAACAGCGACTCGAGTTCCTGAATGATTTTGCCGTTGCCGCGAACCGGCCCGTCCAGCCGTTGCAAATTGCAGTTCACCACCCAAACGATGTTGTCCAGGTTCTCACGCGCGGCCAGCGTGATGGCGCCAAGGGATTCCGGCTCGTCACTTTCCCCGTCGCCCATGAAGCACCACACCTTTGGTTCTTCGCCCGAGACAAATCCGCGGGAGCGCAAGTACCGAAGAAAACGCGCCTGGTACAACGACATAATCGGGCCCAGTCCCATCGAAACAGTTGGGAACTGCCAAAAGTTTGGCATCAAGTACGGATGCGGGTAGGAGGAAAGCCCACCCCCTTCGGCCAATTCCTGCCTGAAATTGTGAAGGTGATGATAATCAAGGCGCCCTTCCAGGAATGCGCGCGCATAGTTTCCTGGCGTAGCGTGGCCCTGAAAGTAAACCAAGTCACCGCACCGCTCCGGCGTAGTGGCTCTGAAAAAATGGTTATATCCGACTTCGTAAAGTGTTGCGGAAGACGCAAATGTTGAGATGTGCCCGCCAAGTCCCTCATGCTTGCGGTTGGCATTGACGACCATGGCCATCGCATTCCATCGGATGTAGCTCTTTATGCGGCGTTCGATTTCTCGATTTCCCGGGTACTCCGGCTCGTCTTCAGGACGGATCGTGTTCGCATAGCACGTACTGACGGTTTGGGGAACGTCCACCCCGCTTCGGCGCAGGCGTTGAATGAGATGTTCGACGAATTCCTCGGCGCGGTGCTCGTCCTGAGTGCGCAGAATGTACTCGACCACAAATTCCAGCGATTCGAGCCATTGATCTCCTTCGGTGGGCTTCAGGCCGCGCAAGCGCGACAGGACCTTGCGGACGGCGCCACCATTCGCGGAGGCCTTCTCTGCTTCTTTGGTTTCTACATTCATGCAAAAATTAACGACAGCCGGTTTTCACCCGGAATACAGTCAGGGGCGCCGAAGCACCGTGAAACGTATATAAAAGCGCGAAAATCGCTCCAGCGCAACCTGCATCCTTTCGCTCCGTCGTTGCCCTCCAAACGTAGCCCGGATTTTATGGCGCACAACGCCAGCGTTGCCACGTTCAGATGACCTTTCCCTCCAATTTGGTATTCTCTGAAGACATGAAAGCTTCACTGTTCGCCTTTCTGCTCATAATCGCATTCGGGGTGGGGTGTGAGCGACCTGCGCCCAAAGCGGCGAATCCTGCATCACAAACGTATTCAGTTACCGGTGTCGTTCAGGAGGTCAATCACGCGGACAAAACGCTACTCATCGCCCATCAGGCCGTGCCCCAATACATGCCAGCGATGACCATGCCCTTTCAGGTTCGCGACACCAATTTACTCAAAGGGGTTCGAGCATCCGATCAGATTATTTTTCAATTACATGTCACCGGGAGCGATGCCTGGATTGACCGTTTCACGCACATCACCAATGCCGTTACAGCGTCTGCGCCTTCAAAACCGGAAACAATTGATCCGCAATACACCTTCACGAACGAATTCGGCAAATCCGTGAACATTGCTGATTTTACGGGGCAGGCCCTCGCAATGACTTTCTTTTTTACTCGGTGCCCAATTCCTAATGCGTGCCCGCGGCTGTCACAAAACTTCGCGGAGGCTTCTCAAAAACTACTCGCCATCCCCAGCGCCCCTACGAATTGGCATTTCCTTTCCATTAGCATCGATCCCGCCTTCGATACCCCCGAAGTGCTGAAAGCCTACGCTGCGAAGTACAACTACGATTCCAATCATTGGACTTTTCTGACGGGCAGCACTAATAATCTCACAAACTTGACGGCAATTTTTGGCTTCGATTTCAAACCAGATTCGGGCATTTTTACACACGGATTCCGCACGATCATCGTCAACCCGTCCAACCAGGTACAGCAAATCTATCCCATTGGCGGAAATTTGTCCGAATCCATTGTAAAAGACATCCTGAAGGCACTCGCGCCCCGGACGGATTGACCAGTTTTCGTTTTTCGCACCCTCGCGCTGAAGAATTAACCTGAACGTAACTCGCATTTTCGGCACTGGGAGCTACGATAGCTGGATTGCATGGCGTTAAGGGAACAGGCTTTATTTTTCAATCGCGAGTTAAGTTGGCTGGAATTCAACCAGCGGGTATTGGATCAGGCGCTGGATGCGCGCACCCCCTTGTTGGAGCGGCTGAAATTCTTATGCATCACCAGTTCCAACCTGGATGAGTTTTTCGAGGTGCGGGTCGCGGGGATTAAGCAACAAATCGAAAGCGACGTCGTCGAGCGCAGTGTTGACGGGTTGACTGCCACCGAAGCGTTCGTGGCCATTCATCGCCGGGTCAGGCGGCTCGTGGAGGAATTGTACCAATGCTGGCGGGACCAATTGCGCCCCGGATTGGAAACGCATGGATTTGGTTTCCACCAGGTTGAGAATCTGTCCAACTCCCACAAGGGATGGATCGAAAAGTATTACCGCGCGGAAGTGCGGCCTGTCTTGACGCCGCTGGCCATCGATCCCGCGCACCCTTTTCCACAATTACTCAACAAATCGCTCAACCTTATCGTGCAGGTGGAACTGCCGCAGAATGGTGTCGCGGTAAAACACCTAGCCGTGGTCCAAGTGCCACGAGTGTTGCCCCGGCTCGTTCGCCTGCCGACGGAGCACAAGGCTCCTCATTTCGTTTTTCTGGCGCATTTAATCGGACATTTTCTGGGAGACGTTTTTCCCGGCACTAAGATTCTTGGGCATTGGCAATTCCGCGTCACCCGCAACAGCGAATTGTATATCGATGAAGAAGAGGTGGCCAATTTGCTCAAAGCAGTGGAAAACGAATTGCATAACCGCCGCAAGGGAGATGCCGTTAGGCTCGAAGTAGAGAAGGATTGCCCTCTTGAAATTCGGACGACGCTCCTTTCCACGCTGAACCTGAAAGAAGACGACCTCTACGTAATTGATGGGCCCTTGAATCCAACACGGCTCATGGCTCTTTATGAAGGGGACCATTCCCCGGAGCTGCGCGACCCGCCCTTTGTCGCCCCTGTTGCGCCGACTTTACGGGAACAGCCGGATATTTTCGCGGCCATCCGCGAGCACGATATTTTGCTTCATCATCCTTACGAGAGCTTCGACAGCGTAGTCCACTTTCTCGAACAATCGGCCGCGGATCCGAAGGTTCTCGCCATTAAACAGACGTTATATCGCACCGGTGGGGATCCTCGAATCATTGGCGCTCTTATGCAGGCAGTGCGCAACGGCAAACAAGTGACAGCCGTTGTGGAACTGCGGGCGCGGTTTGACGAAGCCAATAATATTCTGTGGGCGGGGCGCCTGGAGGAAGCGGGCGTTCACGTGGTTTACGGATTAGTGGGTTATAAAATTCATGCGAAAATGTGCATGGTCGTGCGCAAGGATGATGATGCGATTCGGCGCTACGTGCATTTTGGAACAGGCAATTACAACCCGACGACAGCACGGCTCTACACCGATTTGAGCTTTTTCACGGCGAAGGGGGCTTTCGGCGAAGACGCGACCAATTTGTTCAATCTCCTCACGGGAATTTGCCAGTTTCAGGGAACGCGTAAACTAATCGTCGCGCCCTTCGAATTGCACGCCACGGTGCTCCGAAAGATCGAGCGGGAAGCGACGAATGCCCGCGCGGGGTTGCCAGCGCGGATCATTGCGAAAATGAATGCGTTGGTGGACCAGGAAATCATCGAAGCACTTTACAAGGCTTCTCAGGCGGGGGTAACCGTTGAATTGATTGTGCGTGGGATTTGTTGTTTACGCCCTGGCGTAGCGGGGTTAAGCGACAAAATTCGCGTCACCAGCATCGTGGATCGTTTCCTTGAGCACAGCCGCATTTTGTATTTCGAAAATGCCTGCCAGCCGGAAATCTTCGCCGGCAGTGCCGATTGGATGCCCCGGAATTTTACGCGGCGTATAGAAGTCATGTTTCCGATCGAAGATGGCGCCTTGCGCGAACGTATCACGACAGAAATCCTTGCATTGTCCCTCGCGGACAACTCCAAGGCGCGTCCCCTCCAACCGGATGGAGTTTATCGTCCGTCACCCGTCAAAAAGTCCGGAAATCCCACCCGAAGCCAAGCGGAGTTTATCGCGCTCGCCCAGGGAACAACCGGTATTCGCGCAAAAACAAAGAAAACCAAATATCCCGTGATGCGCCTTCAGGACGGCCCAAAAAAGGGCGAGGGACGTTAGTCGTTTTTCCGCAAAGCATCGAGCGAAAGCTGCACTTGCTGCCGTTTCGCGCGCCAATCCGCGAGCCGTTTATGATGTTCTTCAAGCACGGTCGCAGGGACTTTCTGCACAAAAGCAGGGTTATTTAATTTCTGTTCGACCTTTTCAATTTCGGTATCGATTTTCGGCAATTCCTTTTCGAGGCGCGTGATTTCCGCGGCGACATCCACTTGCCCTTCAAGGGGAAGATATAGAGAACCGAGCGGCGAATGAACCACAGGGGTTCCTTTCCGCGGCTGATAGCCGGGGGCCATTTCCAATGATTCCGCATTTAAGAGAATCCGAAGCACCTCGATGTCATGCGCGGAGACGCCGTTCGTTGCCGCCAGCACAAAATTCACGCGTTTGCTTGAAGGAATATTTCCTTCGCGGCGGAGATTGCGACCCTGGCTCACCAGTTCATACCGGACCGCGACAAGTTGCTCGTCCGATTCGTCGAGGCCGTAATGCGTTTTGAATTCGGTTTCAAACGGCTTTGGCCACGGCGCAAATTGAATTGTTTTTCCGCCTTGGAGATCAGGCATTTCCAAATTGTACCCGAGGTCATGCCACAATTCCTCAGTGATAAACGGCAGGAACGGATGAAACAGGCGCAGCGTGTGCGAGAGAACAAAATCAAGAACCGCGAGGGTATTCGCCTTGGCCGCAGCGTCATCACCGAAAAATACCGCTTTCGTCGCCTCGAGGTACCAGTCGCAAAACTCGCTCCAGAAAAACCGATACAGCGTTTGCGCAGCTTCGTTGAATTTATATTCAGCGAGCGAGTGTGTGATTTCGCTTATAGCGGCATCCAGCCGCAGCAAGATCCATTTGTCATCGCCGAAGAGTAATTGCGGGTTGATCTCGCCTTGCACTTCGCCGCCCTGCATTTGGCGGAAACGACAGGCGTTCCAGAGTTTTGTGCAAAAATTGCGACCGAGTTCGACGTGCTGCTCATCGAACAAAACATCCTGACCCAGCGGCGCCGACCGCATAACCCCAAAGCGCAATGCATCGGCGCTGTATTTCGAAATCAGATCGAGCGGATCTGGCGAATTGCCTAGGGTTTTTGACATTTTACGTCCGATTTTGTCGCGCACAATGCCTGTGAGATAAATGTCAGCAAAAGGCTTCTGACCGGTATATTCAAGCCCCGCCATCACCATCCTCGCCACCCAGAAAAACAAAATGTCCGGCCCGCTCACTAACACAGTGGTCGGGTAAAATTTCCGAAGCGTCGGCTCATCCATGGTCGCGAACGGCCAAAGCCACGAGGAAAACCAGGTGTCGAGCACGTCCGGATCCTGCGCCCACCCCTGGCCTGGTGAATCAACCTGGCAGCGCGTTTCGCCATCCTTGTACCAAACCGGAATGCGATGTCCCCACCAAAGCTGGCGGCTGATGCACCAGTCCTGGATATTTGCCAGCCAATGATCGTAAACTTTTTGCCAGCGCTCAGGATAGAATTTGAGCTCGCCGGTTTCTGCAATTTTTTTTGCTTTCGCGACGCTCGGGTATTTCAGAAACCATTGTTCGGAGAGTCGCGGCTCAATCGGCACGTCCGCGCGTTCGCTAAAGCCGACATTATTTTGGTAAGGTTCTTCCTTTTCCAAAACGCCCAATTCACCGAGCTTTTCCGCAGCGACTTTTCTCGCTTTAAAGCGGTCCATACCCCGCAAATCAATCCCAGCGGCGTCGTTCATTGAGCCCTCCGAGTTGATTACTTCTATCAACGGCAATTTGTGGCGTTGCCCAATTTCAAAGTCGGCCTTGTCATGGGCAGGGGTTACTTTGAGCACGCCGGTGCCGAACTCAAATTCGACATGTTCGTCCGCGATTATGGGTATTCGCTTTTGAGCATCGGATAATTCCGCGGGCAGCGGGCGCAATATATGTTTGCCGATGAGGTGCGTGTAACGCGGATCTTTCGGGTTCACGGCCGCCGCCGTATCCCCGGGAATTGTTTCGGGACGAGTCGTCGCAATGGTCAGCCAGGTCCCGGGCTCCTCCGCGACCTCGACCCGAAAGTAGTACATAAAACCATTCTGCGGCTTCATGTTTACTTCCTCGTCAGAGAGCGCGGTTTGCGTCGCGGGGCACCAGTTGACCATGCGCTTGCCGCGATAAATGAGCCCTTTATTGAAAAGATCAACAAACGTTTCAGCCACCCGGCGCGAATACGCCGAGTCCATTGTAAAGCGTTCCCGCGACCAGTCACATGAGGCGCCCAGCTTCTTTAACTGATCGATAATAATTCCCCCGTGCTTCTCCTTCCATTCCCACACACGTTCGACGAACTTTTCACGGCCGAGCTCGTGGCGCGTGATTTTTTCCTCTTTCTTGATTTTCTTTTCGACCATCACCTGCGTGGCAATGCCGGCGTGGTCCGTTCCAGGTAACCACAGGACTTCTTTGCCCTCCATGCGCGCCTTCCGGGCAAGAATGTCCTGGATCGTGTTATTCAACACGTGCCCCATGTGCAAAATTCCGGTGACGTTAGGCGGCGGAATAACGATGGAATATGGTTGCCTGGGCGAGTTGGCATCCGCCTCAAAACAACGGTGCTCCAGCCAATAGCTGTACCATTTATCTTCAACCGACTTTGGGTCGTATGTTTTCGGAATTTCTGACATGAAATGAGTTAGTTCAGGACATTGAACTCGCCGAACTGATCGAAATGGTCATCGAAGCTTAACGCATTCAATAAACCAGCGCGGCGCATGACGGCGAACGCAATCGCTTCGATGCCCACCACAGGATTTTCCCATAAATCGCGTAGAATGCGTTCTCGCAACGCGGCCGTGCGCGAGAAATAGGCCTCCGTTTCCCCAAGCACCATCATGGTGATAACGAGCTGCGTACGCGCTGGGAGAAGTTCCGACGCGAGACTTTTGGCAATGGAATGATTGCGCTTGCGTTTATCACGGAGCGTAATCCAGAACGAGGAATCTGCGAAAACGGCTTTCATTTACGGCGTTTCGCGGGCTTTCGCACCATGGGCGCGCCGGCCGCATCTACCCCTTTTGGCAAAACCTCGCGCAGTGCGTATGGTTCATTTGTTTTCATTCACCATATATACATCACGCCGACTATATCTCACCCTTTTTGCAACGCGTATTCAATGCTGTCGATCAGTGCCTGCAAACTGGCATCGATAATGTTTTCGCTTACGCCCACTGTGCTCCAAACTTCTTTACCGTTCGATGATTCGATGAGCACGCGGGTCTTCGCGCCTGTTCCAGTGGCGGTGTCCAATATGCGAACTTTGTAATCCGTCAAAGTCACACTTTCCAAATGGGGAAAAAACTTGGTGAGCGCATTACGCAGCGCCGAATCGAGAGCGTTCACCGGGCCGTCCCCTTCCGCAACGGTATGTGCCCGCTTTTCGCCCACGCGAACTTTGACCGTTGCTTCACAAATCGATGCCGCACCATCCCTCCGCATCGAAACATGATAGGCGTCCACCCGGAAAGGCGACTCCTCATGCTTCATTGTTTTGCGAATGAGCAGAGCTAGGGAACCTTCCGCTGCTTCGAACTCGTAACCATTATGCTCGAGCTCTTTGACCCGCGTAAGGATCGTTTTTAATTCGGGCGTATCGTTGCCCAAATTAAATCCAAGCTCCTTCGCCTTCATGACGATGTTGCTGCGACCCGCTAAATCACTAATAAGCACTCGTCGAGTATTGCCAACTAATTCCGGGTTAATGTGCTCATAGCTGTGGATTACTTTTTGCACGGCGTTTACGTGCGTCCCGCCTTTGTGGGCAAACGCCGCCGAGCCCACCCATGGCTGGCGCGGGCTGTGCCGGATGTTCGCGATTTCATCCACGAATTGCGAAAGCTCCTTTAGCTTAGCCACCGCACCTTCAGGCAGGGCTCGCTTCTTCATCTTAAGGATGACGTTTGGAATGACGCTGGTTAAATTGCAGTTGCCCGTGCGTTCGCCGTACCCATTGATCGTCCCTTGGACATGCGTGGCGCCGGCTTCCAAACCAGCAAGCGCATTCGCCACGCCGAGACCAATATCATCGTGCGTGTGAATACCAATTTGGCATTTGAGCCGGGACCGCGCCAACTGCGTGATGCGAGAAATATCGCTTACTAGGCATCCGCCGTTGGTGTCACACAGCGTCACATTATCGGCGCCCGCTTCCTCGGCGGCCTTCCAGGTTGCGAGAGCATATTCTGCGTCATCCTTGCAACCATCGAACGCATGCTCCGCATCGTAAATCACATAGCGCCCGTGACTCTTCAAAAAGCGTACCGTATCGGCGATCATCGCTAGATTTTCTTCCGGTGTCGTTGTGAGAACCTCTTTGACGTGCAGCAACCACGTCTTGCCGTAAATGGTCACGACCGGTGTTTCCGCCTGAATTAGTAACCCGACCTGTTCATCTTTTTCGGCAGCGATATTCTTCCGCCGCGTGGAACCAAAGGCGGCCAGGCGCGCGTTTTTCCAGCTTTTGCGTTTGGCTTGCGCGAAAAACTCAATGTCCTTGGGATTGGATCCCGGCCAGCCCCCTTCAATATAATGAACCCCAAAAGTGTCGAGTTTCTCCGCGATGCGAAGCTTGTCGGCTACGGAAAAGTTGATGCCTTCACCCTGGCTGCCGTCGCGCAGAGTCGTGTCATACAATTCGACTTCAGGTTTCATAATTCCGCCATTGGCGGAACGTTACCTTTAAGGCAAAGAGTCGATATCTGCAAAGACCAATCCGCGCCAGGCTTTTCAGCCAAAAGGCCGGGAACTGCAGATGCCGTTCGGATGATCGGGCCGTTCTATAACTTGGCCGTTTTTTCCGGCTTCTCTACTTTGGCCGCTTTGCCGGGTTTTTCTTTGCCCCCGGTCTTGTAATGGCTCGAATAGTACCGGTTTTGGTAGTAATAGTACGAATAGTAATACGAATCGCGGCCTTCGAAATCGATGTCGTTGAGCACTGTCCCCAGGATTTGGATGCCTGCATTCTGAACGCGTTGCACCGATTTGCGCGCGTGTTCACGCCGAATCTTGTTGAACTTCGTCACGAAAATCACGCCATCGGCCATCGCCGCAATAACAAGAGGATCGCTCACTGCGGAAATCGGCGGGCAATCCAGCACAATTCGGTCATACCGCTTGCCGACTTCCTTAAGGAAATCGAGCATCTTTTGCGAGCCAATCAATTCCGAAGGCGTCGCTGGCACCGCTCCGCAGCAAATGACATCGAGGTTGGGCACTTCGGTATCATGAACTAGCTCGTCGATAGAACTGACCTCTCCAGTCAAATACGACGACAAGCCGATTGGGCTGTGCAACTGATATGCTTTATGCACCGACGGCCTGCGCAAGTCAGCGTCCACTAGGAGGGTTCGGACCCCCGTTTGCGCCGTTACAATTGCGTAATTGGAAGCCACCAGCGATTTGCCTTCCGAGGGAATCGTACTCGTGACCGCAATAAGCTTGTACTTTTCGATCTTGTGCTGCAGCGCCACCGTCGCCCGAATAGTTCGGAATCCTTCCGCTGCGTTGGATTGCGGATGCAAATGCGCCTGCAAGTCACGCTCGATGACGCTATTCGTCTTGATGTTCGGCACATACCCGAGAAACGGCAGTCGCAGAAAGTTTTCCACGTCGTCCTGGCTCTTGATCGAGTCATCGAGATAGCTCACGAAGAACGCCAAAGCCAGCGCGACCGCTAAACCGCCAAATACACCCAGGAACAAAGTAAGGACCACACGTGGCGTGATCGGCTTATTCGGCACCACGGCCTCATCGACCACCCGCATGTTATTGCTAGTAATCCGGCTGGAAAGTTCAGTTTCCTTCCAACGAGTCAACACGTTATTGAACATCAACTTGTTATTCTCCGCATCTCGCTTTAGCACATCATATTGAATGCGGAGTTGATTGAGGTTCATCTGCTTCTTTTGCTCATCTTCCACCACTCGCTGCAAACTTTGTTCGCGAACGGCGGCCACATCAGCAGCATTCTTTAACGCCGCGATGACAATTTGAGTTTCGCGATCCAGGCTGTCTTTGAGACTGGCGATTTGCTCGGTTGCTTGGAGTACGCTCGGATGCTTTTGGCGATAGCGTTTGTAAAGGGCCGAAAGATTCGCCTCTTGTACGGCGATTTCCTGTTTCAGACGTTGGACCACGGCGCTGCTTGCGACTTCCGGAATGGTGTGAAGGCTGGCGCCAGCCTGAAGCTTGCTTTCGATTTCGGTGATAACCCTGCGCACCTGCGCGGCTTCGCTGCGGGCGCGGCTCAAATCAGTTTGCGCCTGAACGAGGGATTGGCGGGTGATATTTTCGCTTTCCTCGAGAGAAACCTCGTTATATTTAATTTTATATTGCTGCAATTGCGCTTCCGCAGCTTGAACTTTGGCCGCCTGGTCGTCTTTAGTCGCCTTGAGCCAATTGACCGCCTCGAATGACGATTTCATTTTCTGTTCGAGGTTCATGTCGATAAAGGTACGCGCAAGTTCGTTGGCAATAAGGGTAGCTGTTTTGGCGTTGGAATGTTGAACTTTGATATCCACAAGACGGCTCAAACGCACCGGTGAAATTGTAATATCCGCTCCGACGGCTGTCGCTGTGTCAGGTGCCGTCACGTAGCGTGGATCCTGCTCCAAATTTAACTTTTTGATGACTGTTTGAATCAGTGTTCGGCTTTGCAGATTCTTGTACTGTGTCTGCAGGTAATCCTGTTCCCGTGCATCCAGCGCAAAAACATCTTTGATATTTAAAACATTTTCCGCTTCGCGATTTATTTGGATTCGAGCCGTCGCCTGATAAATTCGCGTTGCGCGAAAAACGTAAAAAGCCGATAGAAGCAAAATCGTCAGGAAAGCCGTTATAACGAGCCAGCGTCTTTCGAGTATGACATGCCAGTACTGGCGAATGTTTACTCCCGTTTGAAGGAAAGAGCCTTCCTGGCTCGCTGCCGTCGTTGGCTGCATCTCTGAATTTGTTGGCATGTCGAAATTCTTGAAGGAGTATTACAGGAAGGTTTCTTCCACCTTGATTAAATCGCCGGATTCGAGATAGATCGTTTTTGCGGGGTCCGTTATCTTCTTAAGCTGTTCGAAGGAAAAACGCTCAGTCTTGCCGCCCCGCGTAAATTCAATTTTCTTTTCGTTGGCCAATTTCGTCATTCCCCCTGCCAATCCAATTGCGTCGATAATCGTAATTCTTTGTTCTCCTGGGAGTGTAACCGTCCCTGGCTTCCCAACTGCGCCTAATACTTGGGCGGTACGAATACGGTAATCTTTTACGTTAACGATAACTTGAGGGTCGACTAGGTAATCTTTGTCCAATAATTCCTTTAAAAGGGTTTCAACCTCCGACGGAGTCTTCCCTTTCACCTCAACATTGCTCAGCCAGGCGAAGCTGATCGTGCCACTACTGCTCACACGGCATTCCCGTCCTAAGTCCTTCTCCCCAAGGACATCTACCAAAATAATATCCTGCGGAGCGATGCGGTAATCGTCAGAAACCTCGGCTTGAATGGGTCGAACGCCCGGCAAGCTCAAAAAGCACGCCATGACGACCATAATGAAAACACGTAATTGTCCCATAGGTTAAAATCCGATTGCCAGTGATAGGGTAACCCGATTCACATTGTAGTCAATGATTGCTGGCAGGTCGCTTCGATACATATCGAAATTATACGAGAGGCCCGCTGCTGCCCATCTCCGAATTTCGTAAACTAAGCTCGTTCCCGCCCGAATACTGTAGTCATTTCTTTGCCCCGCTGTCCCGTACGAACCGTAGGAAAGCATGTCGTATCCTCCTTGGAGAATAGCACGAAATCTGCCAGTTTGACCCAAAATCTGAGCAAAGGAAATGTCGATGGCGTCCTGGACATATGAGGTTCTCGCTAACTGCACGGAAACTTGTTGCCTTCGGCTGTATGTCAGGTTGAGACGGTTCTTTTCGGTAAATGTCTCTTGTAACGAGACTTCAACTACCGGGGAATTGCCGGCGGGGGATTTGTCGCTGAAAGTGCGAACCTCATACCCCGCTTTCACCGTACCAGTTAGGTGAGCTGTAAAATCTCCTTTCGCTCCGATGAACCCGCCCATGAACGTGGCGTGCGGCGCTTTGACTGGAGAAACATTGGGTGTTGTTGCGGTTTGGCCGTAATACACCTCTCCGAAAAAGGCCGTTTTGACCAAAGTATGATATGCGAAACCCATGGTTCCGATTAATGAATTGCTATCCAGAAGGTCGCCTGCAAAACCCTTGTGGTAATCCACCGCGTTGTAAGTGCCTTCTCCATATACGCTTGTTTTCTCGTTCAGCGTGTACTCCACGTTGTAAGTGTGTGCGTTGACCAGCCGGGTGATTTTTTGCGGGAGACTTGTTAATCCTGCGCCCAAAACGCTCGAAAGAAGGTCGACCCGATCACTGCCGGTCACTGTCACGTGGTGATATTCGAAGTGGGCACCGAGCGCGAAGTGATGCTGCGAGGAATTGAGTTGCGAATTATTTGCGTAAAAAAATTCATCGAACGCGTAGCTCATGGTCAAATTGTTGACCGGATCATGACCTATAACGGTGTTCAATCCGGGACTTATTGCTGTGATGAAGTCAGTTTTTCTCGCGAATCGTATGCCATCGCCGTAAAAAACATTGTCGGTAAAAACCTCCACCAGATCCAATTGCGGTCGTAAAGAAACGGGCCCTTTATTGTATAATAAAAACCGGTTCGGTTCTACTGCATAGCTGCGCCCCGAAACGGCAATAACCGCCGCCGCGAGCCAAACGCGTTTTCTCCGCAACTCTTTGTTCATCAATATTTATACCTTTCCGTCTGCAACTCCTGCGGAGGCGGCAAAGCAAGACTCGCAGCATAGGCGTACCGGCAAACACCGTCAACGCACGCGCACGGGAAATCGGACTTCAGATCGCCTTGCCTGCCTCGCTCGTTTGTTGAACACTGGCCTTTCATTATGAAACGTTCGCCCAAAGATAATTCCTCGCTTCATCGCGCGCACTCCGCGCAAGTCATCGAAGGCGCCGATCGCGCCGCCAGCCGCGCGATGCTGCACGCGGTAGGGTTCTCCGTTGAAGATTTTAAGAAATCGCAGATCGGCATCGCTTCCACCTGGAGCATGGTGACCCCGTGCAATATGCATATCGACAAGCTTGCCGTTGAAGCAGCTCTTGGAGCCAATCAGGCCGGCGGAAAAGCGGTCATCTTCAACACCATCACCATTTCCGACGGTATTTCCATGGGCACGGAAGGGATGAAGTATTCGCTCGTTTCACGCGAGGTGATCGCGGACTCCATCGAGACCGTGGCTGGCTGCGAGGGATTTGATGGCCTGGTCACGATTGGCGGGTGCGACAAAAATATGCCCGGCTGCATCATGGCAATGGCGCGCCTAAATCGACCCAGTGTTTTTGTTTACGGCGGCACAATTCTTCCCGGCTGCTTCCAGAAACGGAACGTCGATATCGTTTCAGTCTTCGAGGCTGTGGGTAAGCATGCCAGCGGCGAGATGAGCAACAAAGATCTGGCGGAGATTGAACGTTGCGCCATTCCCGGGCCCGGCTCCTGCGGGGGGATGTACACGGCGAATACGATGGCCAGCGCGATCGAGGCACTCGGCATGAGTTTGCCAAACAGCTCGGCCCAAGCAGCCATTTCCAAAGAAAAGATGGAGGATTGCCATCGCGCCGGCGCGGCCGTCATGAACTTGCTGGATATGGGACTAAAGCCGCGCGACATCATGACACGCGCTGCGTTTGAAAATGCTATCACGGTGGTCATCGCGCTCGGTGGTTCCACGAACGCTGTCCTGCACTTGCTGGCGATGGCGCACGCCGCGGGCGTGAAGCTTGGCATCGATGATTTCACGAAAATCGGCAAGCGCGTTCCGGTCCTCGCCGATTTGAAACCGAGCGGCCGTTTCGTCATGGCTGAACTGGTCCGCATCGGCGGGCTGGTACCGCTCATGAAGATCTTGCTCGATGCCGGGCTTCTGCACGGAGATTGCCTCACCGTGACCGGTAAAACGGTCGCCGAGAATTTAAAGAATGCGCCCTCATATCCAGCAGGGCAGGAAGTCGTTCGGCCACTGCGTAATCCTATCAAAAAGGACAGCCACCTCGTGGTCATGTATGGGAATCTTGCGCCAACCGGCGCCGTTGCAAAAATCAGCGGCAAAGAAGGTCTGCAGTTTAGCGGCACGGCTCGGGTGTTTAATTCCGAAGAAGCGGCCATGGCAAAAATTCTCGATGGCTCCATCAAAAAAGGGGATGTGATCGTCATCCGTTATGAAGGACCGCAGGGTGGTCCCGGCATGCGCGAAATGCTCAGCCCCACCTCCGCTGTAATGGGCCGGGGACTCGGCAAAGACGTAGCGTTAATTACTGATGGAAGATTCTCCGGGGGCAGTCATGGGTTTGTCGTCGGCCATATAACGCCCGAAGCATACGTGGGCGGCCCACTCGCGATTCTCAAGAACGGCGATCCGATCACCATCGACGCCGAAAAACGCAAACTCGACGTCAATATTCCTGCCGCAGAAATCAAGAAGCGCTTGTCTGCGTGGAAAGCCCCCAAACCCCGTTACACTCGCGGTGTTCTCGCTAAATACGCAAAGCTGGTTAGCTCAGCGCATTTAGGTGCCGTTACGGACGCGAATTTGTAACTTTTGCAAAATATGGCGAACGAACGCATTGGCATTATCGGCGGCAGTGGCCTTTATCACATCGAAGGATTCGAAGATCAGAAATGGGTCAAAATCACGACGCCGTTCGGCCCGCCATCGGATGAACTCTTGACGGGAAACCTCGCGGGCCGCCCCGTCGTTTTTTTACCACGTCATGCGCGCGGACATAAAATCCTCCCGTCTGAACTCAATCATCGCGCCAATATCTATGCCCTGAAAAAGCTCGGTGTGCGCTGGATTATTAGCGTCAGTGCCGTCGGTTCATTGCAGGCAAAGTTTAAGCCGTGCGAGATTGTTCTGCCGGACCAGTTTGTGGATCGTACTAAAAAATCGCTCGAGCATACGTTTTTCGGCCGCGGCATCGTGGCGCACATGGCTTTTGCCGATCCAGTGTGCAGCGAGCTTCGCAAGATCCTGCTCACGAGCGCGCGGAAGGTCGGTGCCCGGGTGCACGACGGCGGCACTTACGTCAATATGGAAGGGCCCGCGTTCAGCACCCGTGCCGAATCACTTACCAACCACAAGCTTGGTTATTCTGTAATTGGCATGACCAATCTGGGTGAAGCCAAATGCGCGCGCGAGGCGGAAATTGCCTACGCGACGATGGCCATGGTGACTGACTACGACTGTTGGAAAGTGGATGAAGCGCACGTGACGGTCGAAATGATCATCGAGAACCTGACGAAGAACGCGACGCTCGCCAAAGAAATCGTGCGCCATGCAATTCCGCGCATTCAAATGGACAGCGCATGTTCCTGTCATTCCGCGTTGAAAAACGCAATTATGACCGCGCCGAGCCTCTGGCCGGCTAAAACTCGCAAGGAACTGAATTTAATAATCGGCCGGTACGGCACCTGAGAGAAAAAAGCGGTATTCCACCGACGAGAGCTAATCGAGGAGTTTCAGGGATGCGCCACCCTGGCTTTGCACCTGGTCCATTGTACAACTTTCGGGCGGCTTATCCGGACGCCAGCGTAGAAACTTCGTGCCGTGCCGAAAGCGGCCGCCCGTAAAGTGATCGTAGCTGACTTCGACTACCAAAGACGGGGCCAGGGGTTGCCATTCAGTGGAACGTTCTGTTGCCCACCGACTCGGTCCGCCCGGTGCGCGGCCGGTGAAGCCCGGAGGCTTAATGAGCTGTTCCAGCTTTTTGGTCAGAGCCGGTTTGTCGGCCGCTTTGATGCTTGAGCAAAAGCCTACATGATTCAGCAGGCCCGCTTCGTCAAATAAGCCCAGGAGGAGCGAACCCACCAGTTTGTTTTTGCTCGCATACCTGAATCCTCCAACAACGCATTCTACAGTCTTAACTGGTTTTATTTTTTGCATCCCGGTGCGGTCCCCGGATCGGTATTCGAAGTCGCGCCGCTTTGCGATAATCCCGTCGAGGTTTCCACCTGCTGCCTCGAACCATTTTCGGGCTTGTTTGATTTCCTGGGTGGCGGGAGACAATCGAATGGCTGTTTGTCCCCTGAAGTATTTTGCCGCGAATTGATCTAGCAACTCGCGTCGATCACGCAGTGGGAACTTCAGCAATGACTTCCCCTTTTCGTCCGCAAGCAGGTCAAACACAATATAAATCGCCGGCGATTCTTTCGCGAGCTTCCGGACCCGGCTTTCCGCCGGGTGCAATCGAAGCAGCAACTGATCGAAGGAAAGCCCGCTACCCATTGGCACGGCGATTTCGCCATCCAGTACAAACTTGGAGGGTCTTAAGGCTTTAACGGCCTCCACCACCTCCGGAAAGTAGCGGCCCAGCGGTTGCCCCGCCTTGGATTGAAGTTCTATCGAGGCTTCGTTCCGAAAGGCGATGCATCGGAAGCCGTCCCATTTGGGTTCATACTGCCATTCTTCTCCCTCTGGAATTTCGTCCACAGACAAGGCCTCCATCGGAGGAAGCGGCATTTTCACTTCAAGCGGCATATACGATCACATCACTGCGGCCAAATCGAAGCGTCCTCGTACTTGTGTCAGTGGTTTCCAAAGGTCGCCTAACCTGGCAACCCTGGCGGGGACGTTATCCAATCGAAAATCTTCCATCCGAATTCCCTGATCAATTTCTTCCCACGTCACCGGCGTTGAAACGGTCGCCTTTGGTTTTGGACGCACCGAATAAACAGATGACAAGGTACGGCCCCAGGCGTTTTGGTTGTAGTCCACGAGCACGTGGTTTTTGGGACGTTTGACGATGCGGTACTCCGCCGTCACCAAATCGGGGTAAAGTTTCTCCATGCTCTGCGCGAACCGTTTCGCAAACGTCCAAACTTCCTTCTGGGTGGGTCCCCGCACGATTGGCACATAAATGTGAACGCCCTTGGAGCCCGTGGTCTTTGGGTAGCTTGGCATGTTCATGGCCTCGAGTGCCTCGTGCACACGCTTCGCCGTTTCGAGCACCTCACGAAATGTTGCCCCTGGAACAGGGTCCAGATCGAAATGCAAATAATCCGGCCGGTCGGTGTCATCACAGCGGGCGTACCATTGATTAAGGTCGATGCACCCTAGGTTCACGACCCAAAGCAGGGAAGCCAGGTCCCTTATAATTGGAAAATCGATGACGTTTCCTGAAGAATGATCGATTGAGCAAATATCAATCCAGTCCGGCCGCGGAACGGGTGCCCGTTTCTGGAAAAAAAACTCCCCGTGAGCGCCGTGCGGGTAGCGTTTCATAACCATGGCGCGATCTTCAAGGTGCGGAAGCAATACAGGGGACACATCTGCGTAATACTGGAGCAGATCCCCCTTCGTGATACCCAGTTCCGGCCAAAAAGGCTTTTGAAGATTGGTCAATTTGACGGTGCGCCCGCCAACGGAAACCTCTACGTCAATCTCCCCTGAAGGAATTGAAAGTTTACTGGACCCTTTGGAGCGCCGTTTTGGCTTCAGACCCGGCGTAACTTTGCGGCTTTTTTCTGGCGGTGTTTCCAGACCCATTATTCCCTCCGCACGCAATATACATCAGTTGGCTCATCCCGACAGGGAAGGAGCTATTTCATCCTCGCGTAAAACCCCGTGGTAAGCTTGAATGCCGGGAGCTAAATGAAACCTCCTGCTGACCTGCCGATTAACTGGTTCGATTTTTTGGTAGCAGTCGTGTTGCTCATCGGTATCGCGCGTGGAAAAAAGCGGGGCATGTCCCAGGAGTTGCTCGACGTCCTGCAGTGGTTGTTGATCGTGGTGGTTGCAGCACTGGGATATAAACATCTCGGGGATTTACTTTCCGATTACACCCACATGGGGCCTCTCGCGGCGTATATCACTTGTTACGTTGGCATCGCGGTGGTCATCAAACTAATATTTTCCGCGATCAAAAGGGCGGTGGGCGAAAAGCTCGTGCAAGCGGATACTTTTGGTGGAATGGAATATTACCTCGGAATGGTTGCGGGTTGCATCCGCTTCGGATGTGTCTTGTTGGTTGGCGTTTCCTTGTTGCACGCAAAATTCATCAGTCTCGGAGAACGCATGGCTAATCGGAAAATGCAGTCGGACAATTTTGGCACCATCAGTTTTCCGACTCTCGCCTCGGTGCAGGATGAAGTCTTCAAAGGTTCAAGCAGCGGTAAGTTCATCCGGCGGCATTTGCGCGAGCAATTGATTCACCCCACCCCGGCCGGCTCGGGCCCGTCCATCAAGCTTCCACACGAACGCGACCTCGAGGAAGTGCTCGGCAAGTAGTTCTATGGGTGGATTCTTTTCCGAGACCACCATTGCTCAGGTTCAATCGGCGAGTGACATCGTCGAAGTCATTGGGGCGGTTGTTCCCTTGAAACGCGCCGGGGTGAACTTCGTGGGCCTTTGTCCTTTTCACAAAGAGAAAAGCCCCAGTTTTAATGTCAGCCCGCAGAAGCAGGCCTTCTACTGTTTCGGCTGCCATAAAGGGGGCACAGTTTTCACTTTTCTTCAACAGTACGAGAACCTCACGTTTCCTGAGGCGGTTCGGCGGCTCGCGGAGCGTGCCCATATTCCCCTCGAAACGGAGGATCGTCCGGGTGCTCGCGAAGAACGATCACTGCGCGAGAAACTTCTCGAAATTCACGAACAACTCACGGTGCGATGGCACCACGCATTGTTGAATGAATCCGCGGGAAATGCGGCCCGCGAATACTTGGCGAAACGCCAGGTTCCGGACGAAGCGCTTAAACAGTTTCGCCTCGGTTTTGCTCCGGAGGCTTGGGATGACACGATCAATTGGGGTCGCAGCAAAGGGCATAACCCCGAGATTTTAGAAAAGGCTGGCCTCATTTTGCGAAAGGAAGGCGGCGGATTCTACGATCGGTTTCGCGGTCGGTTGATGTTTCCAATCGCCGACGAACAAGGGCGCGTCATCGGATTCAGCGGTCGTGTGCTCGATCCCGAGGCCAAGACTGCAAAATACGTTAACTCCCCCGAAACACCTCTTTTCACAAAAGGGAAAGTCATTTTCGGCCTCGACAAAGCGAAGCGCGCCCTGGTCGAAGCCGAGTTCGCCGTCGTTTGCGAAGGACAGCTTGATTTGATCGCCTGCCACATGGCCGGTGTGCAAAACGTGGTCGCTCCTCAAGGAACCGCTTTGACGGGCGATCACATTCGCATCTTGCGGCGCTACGTTGATGAAGTGGTCCTTTGCTTTGATGCCGATAACGCCGGCCAAAACGCAACAGTGCGCTCCCTCGATGAACTACTGGCATCGGGAATGCATATTCGAGTTGCACAGGTTCCGGCGCCGCATGATCCCGATAGTTTCATTAAAGAGAAAGGTGCCGCGGCTTTCTCTGCCATTGTCGATTCGGCACCCGGCTTTTTTGACTTCTACCTAAATCAGCTTTGCGTCCGCAATGATGTATCCTCCGACCGCGGCAAGATGGAGGTAGTAGAACGAATGGCGGAAGCGGTCCTAAAAACGCAAAACCCCGTTTTGATCGATACCTACGCCCGGACGACCGCTCTTAAGCTTGTCGTTCCGCCGGACGCCGTCCGCGCTTACTTCAAACCGCGCGGACAACGGGAACGCCCACCCGCATTGGACTCGGACGAAGCATTAGTGACTGAATCAGCGTCCGCGCGCCCAAATCAAACGGAAGTATGGCTGTTGAAATTTGTTTTCAATGATGAATCAGTCGTTGAATGGATTTCCGACCATCTCGATCCGCAATGGATTGATAACCCTGCCGTTCGTTCCATTATTGGCGCGCGCATCCTCGCTCATCGCCAAGGAACGTGGAATGGTCCGGCAGGTTTTATGGATACAATCGAAGATGTCGCGGCCAAAAATCTGCTCGCAGAGATGCTGTGCGATTCGCGACCGCTGCCGAATGCCATGGAGAATTTACGCGGGGGACCCGGCAAGACCGGGACTGTGGAAAGATTACGCAACGTTTTCCTGGACAAAGCCATCACCCAAAAGACCGCCGAGGCAGCACAGCCTCAATTGTCCCGCGATGATTCGGAACGGATCACCGGCGAATTGATGGAATTGAAACGGGTGCGGCGCCAGCCCCTGGCCCCGCTGCATTCTCACGATGCACAAAACGTTTAGTTCCTCCGGCACGACGTTCGTGGCGATTTTGCTCGCGGCGGGCTGCTCGTCGTCGCCGCAACGCGTAACTCGAACCACCGTTTTGAATCCCGAACCGGTTGTTGTTGCCGAAGTCAAAGCGCCGGAGCCCGTCATTGTTGCACCCGTCGAAGTCGCGGCTCCTCCTGTCCTGTTGCCGCCTCCGGTGACAAACGCCCCTCCCATTTTACCCAAAAAAGCGCCCCCCCTTCGCACGGGCTGGATACACTTTGACGATTGGCGCCGCACCAATGGATGGCCGGAACCCTCTTCAGTCCCGGGCAATGAAGGACTTCGCTTCACGCTCCCGGCGGGCAAACTAGATGTAATGGCTTCGAGCCGATTTGTGCGATGGAATAATACGTTGGTTGCCTTGGGCATGATTCCTCGCACAACAAAGAGCGGGCTGGAATTTCATTCCCTGGATATTCAGAAAACGTTGCTGGCGTTATCGGAGCCGTGCGAACTGGTGCTTCCGTCGAAAGTGCTTGTGCTCGATGCGGGACATGGCGGTCATGACGGGGGAACTCGTTCACCGCATCGAACGTTGCTGGAAAAAGAAGCGTCGCTCGATTGGGCTTTGCGGGTGCAACGCCACTTGCGGGGTTCCGGCTGGACAGTACTTTTGACGCGGACGAACGATATTGATGTCTCGCTCCCGCAACGAATCGCGTTTTGCGAATCCGCCAGGCCGGATCTGTTTGTGAGTCTTCATTTCAATGCCACCCCCGCCGGCAGTGCCGCCGCTCAGGAGTCAGGGATTGAAACCTATTGCCTTACACCCACGGGCTTGCCGTCGACCATCGCTCGCGAGTTTGAAGATGATCCGGCAAAAGTTTTCCCGAATAACGACTTCGACTGTGAGAACATCCAGTGGGCCCTTCGATTCCATAAAAAGATTCTCGCTGCAACGGGAGCTCGTGACCGCGGCGTTCGGCGTGCCCGCTTTATGGCCGTCGTTCGGGAACAACGCCGCCCCGCCGTCCTCATCGAAGGCGGCTACCTTTCAAATGCGCGTGAAGCAAAATTGCTTTCCCAGGATGAATACCGGGAAAAACTCGCCGGTGCCGTTGCTTCCGCAATTTTACAACCGTGAAAATCAAAAAACACGTTGTCGTTACGGGTGGTGCCGGTTTCATCGGCTCTCACCTGGTAGAACGGTTGCTTCGTGACGGCAAGCGCGTGGTCGTTATCGATGACTTTTCTACTGGCAGCAAAGATAATCTCGCGACGGTAATTCGAAATCCGGCGCTTCGCGTCATTGCCTCGAAAGTCTCTGAGTGCCCCGAATTACCCGACTTGTTAAAAGCCGCAAATGAAGTTTACCACCTTGCCGCTGCCGTGGGTGTCGAATTGGTTCTGAACTCTCCGATCCGCACCATTGAAACTAATCTTCGAGAAACTGAAGCGATTCTGGCAGCGGCCGCCCCGCACAAAGTTCCGACTTTGATTGCCTCCACGTCAGAAGTTTACGGAAAAAGTGACAAGCCAAGTTTTTCTGAAACCGACGACCTGCTTATCGGCCCTCCCACCCTGGGTCGATGGAGCTATGCCTGCTCCAAGTTAATGGATGAATTCCTGGCACTTGCGTACTTTCGCGAAAAGCATCTGCCGATAATCATTGCCAGGCTGTTCAATACCGTCGGCCCGCGCCAAACAGGCCGCTACGGCATGGTCTTGCCTCGCTTTGTCGAAGCCGCCCGGAAAAACAAGCCCCTCAAGGTATTTGCCAAAGGTAATCAAACGCGGTGCTTTTGCTTCGTCGGCGACACGGTGGAGGCACTGGTCCGACTCATGGAAACGAAGCATTTCGGCGAGGTCTTCAATATAGGTTCCACGCAGGAGGTTACCATTCTCCAACTGGCGAAGGATGTCGTCCGCGCACTTAACAGCGCCTCCAAAATTGAATTCATCCCTTACGAAACCGCCTACGCTAGCGGCTTTGAGGACATGAAGCGTCGCAAACCAGGAATTCAGAAGTTGAAAAGCGCTACCGGTTTTTGTCCTGAAACGTCTTTACACCAGATCATCGAAGCCCTTGTTTCAGTGCAAAAAAAAGGCGCCCCTAAGGGCGCCAGAGTGAATTAAAACTTTCCGAATCGCTTAGTCTTCGCCGATTGAGAAGTAGTTGCTGATACCGTTGTCGTTACCAGCGCTGCGGAGCTGTTCGCGCAAGCGGGCTGTGCTCAACTGTTGCACGGAGCCATCACCGAGAACCGCGTTACCTTGGTTCTGATGGATCTTCTGGTCGTAACCAGCACCTTTGGTGGTGATATGGTTCGTGCCGAATGCGCCGAAGTAAGCCGCAGTTGTATTAGCGCGAGCAGGCGATGCATCAGCGCCATTGTTTGTCATGTTGCGATCACCTGAGAGAACGCTGTTCGGGTAGGTTTCCTGCGCATCAGTTCCGATGAAGTAGCTGATGGCTTTGTTTTTCTTGGTCGCGCTCTGGAAGTCGTTGCCGAAGTTCGTGGCTTCCAAACCAGTATGGGCGCTGTCCGAAGGGCAGAGGATGATCTTCGGGGTGCTGAGCTCGTTCGACAGAATCTGCAGATGGCGATAAGTGTTGCCGCCGACGACTGCAGAGCTTCCGACCAAGTATTCAGCTGTTCCACCCGAGTTGGTGCTCAATTGGAAAGGGAACTTATCTTCGTTGTCCGTCGAGAAAATACGGAAGGCCAGGCCGACGTTTTTGCCATTGTTCACGCACTTAATGCGTTGCGCTTTGGCTTTTGCTTTCGCCAATGCAGGCAGGAGCATGCCGGCCAGAATGGCGATGATTGCGATGACGACCAGCAGCTCGATGAGCGTGAAGGCCCCTATCTTATGTTTGCGGAATACGCTTTTCATAGTTTGTTTCGGTTAATTTGGGTTACGGTTCGCGCACTCTAAACAAACGGCATTTTGAGTGTCAAACGTTTTCAATGATTTTTTAGCACAGACGGTACCAACCCCTCTTTCGACCAATAAAACTCCCCGTTTCAATGACTTACATCCTTTGGAAGCGCGCACCGCGTCAAATTCGTGCGCCCTTCACGCGTAACGCGTGAAAACGACACCGAACCCGCTCCTTAATCCTGTCCGAAAACGCTCGCGAATATGACCTCTTTGATCTTCCAGATCAGCGTCATCGTCATTGCGACGGGCAATAAAATCAAAAACATCAACAACCATTGCTTCGTGAATTCTAGCACTTTCACCAGATTAATCAGCACCACCGGCAATTCATGCATTTGTTGCAGTCCCGCATAAATGCACACGAGTACAAACACAGCGGTGAGCACGCCAATATTTAAATTGCCGAAGAGCTTGGTTTCCACCCGCAAGGTTTCGTCTGGGAGCATCGCCGCAAGGCGCTGCAGCACATAATTCAAGTTGAACAGGAAGAGAAGGCTTGAGAGCGCAAGAACCCCAACGGCCAGTGCATAAAAACTTACCGAAGGAATTCGGTTCCACCAAAAGATGAACGGGGCCAGCCCCATGTTTACGACTGCCAGCATGATGGCCCGGTCCAGCGCCTCTCTCCACACCCGTTCCTGCTTTTGAAAATCGCCAAGCTGCAAAAGGCCATACAGCAACATCCCCATCGTCAAAACCGGCGGCAGAAACCCCAGCGGACGCAGCCAATCGCTTAACGCCGATTTAACGCATACCAGTAACGTCAGAGGCAAGCCCCAGAAAAGCGCCGAAAGACCGCGCACGAGCCGCCCCAAAGAACGAAGTAATTCAGTTTTTGGGGCAAGAAACGACATGCACGGCGTCAGAACGCCAGATAGGTATAATCCTTCAAACCACGTTCGTACTCATCCAGCAGGCGCATACCTTCCGAAGGCTTCATCCGGTCACCCTTAATGGCTTCGTCAATTTGCGCTTTCATTTGACGCTTAAGTTCATTCTCATCGTACTGCACCGCGCCCAGCGCCTGCACAATCGTATTGCCTTCGATGATTTCCTCGATGTAATAACCCGCCGCTTCGTCCGCATCGAGGAATACATGCACCTCATTGACCCGTCCGAACAGGTTATGCAAATCCCCCATAATGTCCTGATACGCCCCCATCAGGAAGAAACCAAGGTAGTACGGTTCCTGCGCGCCCCCACCATTGTAATTAAGCTGGTGCAAAGGAAGGGTGTCCCGCACGTCGCGCAAATCGATGAATTTGTTGATTTGGCCATCCGAATCGCAAGTGATGTCCACCAGCGTCGCTTCGCGCGTCGGCCGTTGCGTCAGACGATTCACCGGCATGATCGGAAATAATTGGCCGAGCGCCCAGTGGTCCAGAAGTGACTGAAACACGGAAAAGTTGCAAAGATACTGGTCGCCAAGGCTGTCCTCCAGTTTGCGAATCTCCTCCGGGATATACGCCTGCCCCAAAAAAGTCTGCACCACTTCCTGGCTGATCTCCCAATACAGCGTTTCAATCTTCGCTTTTTCCGGCAGGTCCATCATCCCCAGCGTAAACATGTTGTGCGCGTCCTCTTTGCGTTCGAGCGCATCATGATAGGCCTCCAGTTTGTTCAGTTTCGCCAGATTCTTTTTGATATCGAGCAACTCTTTGACGAGCGGATGCTCCTGCTCTCCATACGTGAACGCCGTCGGCGCTGTTTTCGCGATCGCGCCGAACACTTCCACAATTAGAACGCTGTGATGTGCCACAATCGCTCGGCCGCTCTCGCTGATGATGTCCGGATGCCGAACTTTCTCCGCGTTACAAACGTCCGCGATGTAATAAACAATGTCGTTTGTATATTCCTGCAGTGAGTAATTCGTCGAACTGTCGAACGCCGAACGGCTCCCGTCGTAATCAACCCCTAGGCCCCCGCCGACATCCAGGTAATCGATCTCGAAACCCATTTTATAAAGTTTCGCGTAGAATCGCGCTGCTTCCTGCACCGCCTTTTTGACCGTCAAGATATCCGGCACCTGCGACCCAATGTGGAAATGAAGCAGTTTAAAGCAATGGCCCAGGTTTTCCGCGCGCAACAGATCAGCCGCCGCAAGTAGTTCCGCCGTACTCAATCCAAATTTCGCATTCTCTCCGCCGCTCTCCGCCCATTTCCCAAATCCTTTGCTCAATAGCCGCGCGCGAATCCCAATCACCGGTTCCACCCCGACCTGTTTGGACACCGTGATGATCTGCTTCAGCTCTTCAAGCTTCTCGACCACCATGATCACTTTCTTGCCCAGCTTCGTCCCCATCAGCGCCATCCGAATGAAAACGCTATCCTTGTACCCGTTGCAAATGATCAGTGTATCGCGCTGACTTTGCAGGGCCAGGCCCGCAAACAGTTCCGGCTTGCTCCCAACCTCGAGTCCAAAATCGAACGGCTTGCCCGCATCCAGAATCTCCTCCACCACTTCACGCAATTGATTAACTTTGATCGGGAAAACGCCTCGATATTTTCCCTGATAATTGAATTCGGTGATGGAAGCTCGGAAAGCTTTGTTAATCGATTCGACGCGGTGCCGCAGGATATCCTGGAACCGAATCAGCAATGGAAACCGAAGGCCCCGTCCCTTGGCTTCCTCGATAATGTCATTGATATCGACGGTGGCTCCCGCTTCGTGGAGAGGTGTGGCCACGACCCGGCCGGCCTCGTTTATGTCGAAATACTTGGCACCCCACCGATCAATGTTATATAGGGAGCGCGCGGCGGCGATGTCCCACGGCTTTTGCGAATCGGACGAATCACTCATTTATTTCCGGCGCGACTATAAGACCGTGCGCCGGGAATTCAACAGGAGTCTCAATCAATTTTGGGAACAATTATCCGACGAACTTTCGCGCGACCACGCACGCGTTGTGACCACCGAATCCGAAGGAGTTGTTCACGATGGCATTCACCGTAAGCTCGCGCGCGGTATTCGGGACATAATCCAAATCGCAATCGGGATCCGGATTTTCGTAATTAATCGTCGGAGGAACGATATTGTTTTGCAGGGCTTTCGCGCAAACTGCCATCTCCACAGCGCCGGCGGCCCCCAGCATATGGCCTGTGGCCCCCTTGGTCGAACTCACCGCCAATTTCCGGGCGTGTTCGCCAAAGACCGTTTTTATGGCCTGCGTCTCGCAAACATCTCCCGTCGGAGTAGAAGTCCCGTGCGCATTAATGTACGAGATGTCCGTAGGATTCAGCCGCGCCGAACGCAATGCCATTTTCATGCAACGCGCGGCTCCTTCTCCCTGGGGCGCCGGTGCCGTCATGTGATTGGCATCAGCCGTGTTTCCGTACCCAACCAGCTCGCAATAAATTCGCGCGCCACGTGCCTTCGCGTGTTCCAAATCCTCGAGCACCAGCACACCGGCCCCTTCACCCATCACGAAGCCGTCCCGTTCTTTGTCGAAGGGACGTGAAGCTCGTTTTGGGTCGTTATTGCGCGTGCTCATGGCTCGCATCGCGCAGAAACCCGAGATGCCCAGTTCGACGATCGTGGCCTCCGTGCCGCCCGCGAACATAACTGCGGCGTCGCCCATTTTGATGGTGCGCCACGCCTCGCCAATGGCATGTGTGGCCGTGGCGCACGCCGAACAAGTCGCCAGATTCGGGCCTCGCAGTTTGTAATACATCGAGAACATCCCCGAAGCCATGTTCAGAATGAGCATCGGGATCATGAAGGGCGAGACCCGGGTGGGACCTTTCGCCAAAAGAATCTTATGCTGCTCCCCAGTCGTTTCCAAACCGCCAATGCCGGATCCCAGAAAAACTCCAATCTCATCCCGGTTTGCGGTGTTCAAATCGATTCCCGAATCGAGTAGCGCCTGGTGGCCCGCGTAAACTCCGAATTGCGTAAAGCGATCCGTGCGCCGCACCTCTTTCGGTGAAGGAAACGCCCCTGAAGGATCGAAGTTTTTTACCTCAGCGGCTATTTGGCAATCATAGGCGGAGGCATCGAAATGAGTGATGCGATCAACGCCGCATTGTCCCGCGAGCAAATTTTTCCAAAGCGTCTCAACGTCATTACCGAGGGGCGAAACCGCTCCCAACCCCGTGATGACTACTCTTCGATCAGATATATTGCTCGCCATAAAATCAAAAAGGGCAGCGCTCGCTAAATGAGCGTCGCTGCCCCTGGAAAAATTTTGCGAATATTACTTCTGCTGCGTGTCTTCGATGTACTTGATGACATCGCCGACACTTTGCAGTTTTTCGGCTTCCTCGTCAGGAATTTCCTGGCCGAATTCTTCTTCCAAGGCCATCACAAGCTCGACCGTATCGAGCGAATCAGCCCCCAAATCCTCGATGAACTTTGCGTCTGGCGTCACCTGGTCCGCGTTGACGCCGAGTTGCTCGACGATGATGTCTTTTACTTTTTGCTCGATCGATTTTTCAGCTGCCATTGGATTCCTCTTAATTCGTTTCGCTGTGTGTCTAAGCGACGTTCCAGAAAGCGTCAAGCCTCGAATCGTCTTTTATTTTCGCAGCCGTTCTTATTTTGCGCACCCTAAATTTCTGCTCGCACTAATACGCGGTTTTCACCTGTAAAATCGGGGCTATTCTGCGCTTCACATCACCATGCCGCCGTCAACCGTAAGCACCTGACCCGTAACGTAGCGCGCGCCCGGGCTCGCGAGAAACAGCGCCGCATGCGCGATATCCTCTGCGTTGCCGAAACTGTTCAGTGGGATTCGCTTGAGCAGTTCTGTTTTCATGTCCGCGTTGAGAACCGCCGTCATATCCGTTTCGATAAATCCCGGCGCCAGCGCGTTCACGGTAATGCCACGCGAAGCGAGTTCCCGCGCCACCGATTTCGTAAAACCAATTAAACCCGCCTTACTCGCGGCGTAATTGCATTGGCCGGCATTGCCGATCAAACCGATTACGGAAGCCACGTTGATAATGCGCCCGGAGCGCTGCTTAATAAACGCGCGCGCAAACGCTTTCGTAAAAGAAAATGCTCCTTTGAGATTTGTGTTCAGCACCGCATCCCAATCTTCTTCCGGCATCCGCATGAGCAATCCGTCCTTGGTCACCCCCGCGTTGTTAACAAGAATATCCACTTTGCCGACCTCCGCCAGAATCGCTTCGCCCGCGACTGCCACCCCGGCGCTATCCGAAACATCCACCGCCTTTCCCCAGGCCCGTTTTCCCATCGCGCGAATTTCTTCCGCCACTTTGTCCGAATTGACCTGCGTCCGGGAAACACAAACAACATCCGCCCCTTCGGCGGCGAATTTTAGTGCGATGGCGCGTCCAATTCCCCGGCCCGCACCGGTCACGACCGCGATTTGATTATCAAGTTGTCCCATAAGTTATTCGTTGCTCAATGATTTCACGGTCGCCTCGAGCGAAGCCGCGTCGCTCACGTTCAGCATCTGCGCATTTTTGTCGATTCGTTTCATAAAGCCACTCAAGGCCGTGCCCGGCCCCAGTTCGATAAAACGCGTAATTCCCTGCGCCAGCAAATAGCGCATCGAAGCTTCCCAAAGCACCGAAGAGGTCACTTGTTCGACCAGCCGGCAGTGAATTTCCGCCGGGGTCGTGTGCGGTTGCGCCGTGACATTGCTGATCACGGGAACCGCCGGGAAATGAATTGGAATCTGCGCAAGAGTGGTTTGCAATTTTGGCTGCGCACTGGCCATCAACGGGGAGTGATAAGCGCCCGCGACGGTCAAGGGCAACGCGCGCTTCGCTCCTCGCGCCTTCGCAAGCTCGCATGCTTTATCGATGCTCGCCTTGTCCCCTGAAATCACGATCTGCCCCGGGCAATTCAAATTCGCCATCGTCGCACCCGCTTCCTTGCAAACCTCGCGCGTGGGTTGCTCCTCCAATCCAATGATCGCAGCCATGCCTCCTTGCGTCGCCTCGCACGCCTCCTGCATGAACCGCCCGCGCTGCTGGACGACTTTTAACCCATCTTCAAATCCGACTGCTCCCGCCGCCGCCAACGCCGTGAATTCCCCCAGCGATAAACCGGCCGTCGCATCGAATTTGAACGCTGGCACGCGCTCCTTCAGCAAACGCAACGCTACCCAACTCACTAAATAGATTCCCGGCTGCGCATTCTCCGTCTTCGTCAATTCCGGTTCAGGTCCTTCAAAGCAAATCCGCGTCAAATCATACCCGAGGACACTATTTGCATTTTCGAAAATTGAACGCGCCGTCGTGGAAGAATCCGCAAGGCTTTTTCCCATTCCGACCGCCTGGGCTCCTTGCCCCGCAAATAATAGCGCAGTTTTCTGCATAAAACCTGACTAAACAAAAAAGCAGAGTTCCGTGGAAGCCAAATAACCGGCCTATGCTGTTAATCTCTCCGATCCCCCAAAGTTTCCCTTTGAATTCGAGGCCTCTTGCCCCCAACATTGCCGTTCGCTTTGCCTCAGGCGGCGACAGAATTTCATGAAACGAACGCATCATTGCAGCGAATTGCGCCCGGCACATATCGGGCAAACCGTCACTCTCGCAGGTTGGGTCCATTCCCGCCGCGATCTCGGCGGCCTCATCTTTGTGGACGTTCGCGACCGCGAAGGCCGCACCCAATCCGTGTTTGACCCTGCCCTCGTCACCAAAGAAGTCTTCGAGCGCGCTTCCTCTTTGCGCAGCGAATCCGTCGTCGCCATCACCGGCAAAGTGCGTCATCGGCCCGAGGGCACCAACAATTCCAAAATACCCAGCGGCGAAGTCGAAGTCGTTGCCCAGGACCTGGAACTCCTGAATCAGGCGGAAGTCCTTCCCTTCCCCGTCGATGATCCTGAAGTCGCCAGCAAAGTGAACGAAGAGTTGCGCCTGCAATATCGCTATCTCGATTTGCGCCGCCCCGAAATGTCCCGCAACCTTCGCTTGCGCAGCAAAGTTGCCACCGCCACTCGCGTATTTCTTGATGAGCAAGGTTTCCTCGAAGTCGAAACACCTCTCCTTTTCAAATCCACTCCCGAAGGCGCGCGCGAATTCCTTGTGCCCAGCCGGATTCATCCGGGGCAATTTTACGCCCTGCCTCAGTCGCCCCAGCAGTTCAAACAAATTCTCATGGTCGCCGGCGTCGAGCGGTACTTCCAGCTCGCCCGCTGTTTTCGCGATGAGGATCAGCGCGCCGATCGCCAGCTTGAGTTCACCCAGGTCGATCTCGAAATGTCCTTCATTGATCGCCAGGACATTTACGACCTCATCGAAGGCCTCCTCAAGCGCGTTTGGAAAACCGCGTTGAACATGGATATTTCCACCCCCTTCAAGCGCATTTCCTATCAGGAAGCCATGGACCGTTTTGGCATCGACAAGCCGGACACCCGTTTCGGTTTCGAACTCGTCGACCTCACCGAAGATTTTCGCGCCAGCACCTTCAAAGTGTTCAGCGGCGCCATTGCCAACGGCGGCGTTGTCAAAGCCATCAACGCCAAAGGCCTCGCCGACGCCACGCAGGGTCAGATCGAAACCATGACCGAATACGCCAAGAGTTTTGGCGCCAAAGGCCTCGCCTTTATCAAAGTGGAAAAAGGCGAATGGAAATCCCCCATCGTAAAATTCTTTAGCGAAACCGAAAAAGCTGCGCTCACCCAAAAGCTCGCCATCCAGGAAGGCGACTTAATCCTCTTTGCCGCCGATCAATGGCTCAACGCCTGCGAAATCCTCGGGCGCATTCGCTTGTATTGCGCTGAAGTTCTTAAGACCCAGGGAAGACTCACCATTGAGAGCAACCGCTTCGACTTCCTTTGGGTCGTTGATTTCCCGCTGCTCACGTTCGACAAGGAACAAAACCGCTGGTATTCCAGCCATCATCCATTTACCGCGCCTGTCGCCGAGGACGTCCCGCTCCTGCAAACCGAACCCCGCAAAGTGCGTGGCCAGCATTACGACATTGTCGTCAACGGCACCGAATTGGGCGGCGGCTCCATTCGGATCCATCAGCCCGCCGTGCAGAAAACCATCTTCGAACAAGTCCTCCAAATCCCGCCGGAAATGGTCCAGGCCCGTTTCGGTTACATGCTCGAAGCTTTCAAATACGGCGCCCCGCCCCACGGCGGCATCGCTCTTGGATTCGATCGCATGATCGCCATCCTCTGTGGCACCCCCAGCATTCGTGACGTCATCGCCTTCCCCAAAACCGCCAAAGGCACCGACCTCATGACAGACTCCCCCACCACCGTGGAACCAAAACAACTGCGCGACCTCCACATCCAACTAAAAGTCCCGCAAAAAGAAATACCACCAACCGCCCCCGCGTCATAATTGGAAGGGAGAGCATGGATCGCATAAGGACGAGTTTTCTCCTCGCCCTGGTCGTCTTCGCCTTTTCACTCCGCGCCAGTGAACTCCCCACGATCGGCCTCGTCGAATTTTACGGCCTAAAAAAAGTTCCGCTCGAAAAAGTTAAGAGCCAACTTCGCGTTCATTCCGGAGATCCAATTCCAATCGATGCGCCGGTCGGCTCCCTAAGCGCTGCCGCAATGCGGGATGCTTTCGGTATTCCCAAAGACGCGCCGCTCCCGGCGATCAAAGCTGAACTCGAAAACGAGTTGAAGAAAGTTCCCGGAGTGAAAAGCGCGCAATTGACCGCTGTCTGTTGTGAGCCGGACGGCACCGCCACTCTCTTCGTCGGAATTCAGGAACTCGGAACCAAAGGCGCCCTTTTCCGTCCCACTCCGGGGCTCGATATTTCCCTTCCTCCCGCAATGATCGAAGCCTACGAGCAATTCATCAGTGCGCTTTCCGAAGGCGTTAAAACCGGTACGCTCAAGGAAGATGATTCCCAGGGCCACGCCTTGATTTCCGGGGAGCCATTCGAAAGGTTTCAACGCGACTTTATCCACTTCGCCAAAACCGATCTGCCCCAACTCAAAAACGTCCTGCGCAATTCGAAGCATGCAAAAGACCGCGCCGCCGCCGCCTGGATCGTGTGCTACGCCGCAAATAAAGCAGACGTGGCTAATGCCCTCTCCGCAGCCGTTAACGATTCCGACGAATTGGTGAGAAACAACGCCACCCGCGGTCTCGGCACCATTGCCGCCCTCGCCGCCGCGAAACCGGAATTACAAATTCATCTCGACCCCAAACCCTTCGTCGCAATGCTTAATTCCATCTCCTGGTCTGATCGCAACAAAGCGACGATGGTCCTCCTAAGCCTCACCCAAAATCGTCCCCCGAAATTAATGAAGCAACTTCGCCAGAAAGCGTTGCCCTCACTCGTGGAAATGGCTCAATGGAATGATACCCATAGCCTGATGGCCTTCACGCTGGTTGCCCGGATCGCCCGCCTAAAAGAGAAGGAAATCGAAACCGCATGGAAAACGGTCACGCGTTTCCAGGTCATCGATTCGCTCGGGAAAACCCATCCTTCGCGACACAGCCGCTAAACACGTGGCTCCCGCCGCAAACGGAAAAGCGATGCGGTCTTGAATGAGGTCCGATGTGGGAAACCCGGTTTTAACGGGCAATTCTCTTCCACTTTCTTACAGTTAAATAAGAAAATTTCTCAGTAAATAAACCGAAAGAACGATCACGAGAAGGCAGGCCCCGGCGAACTTCAAGTATTCGGAATTGATGCCTCGGATCAGCGCATTTTTCGAGGAGATGGCGAGCACGATTGCGAATGAAACCATGAGCGCCAAAGCGATGCCTGCGATAAGTAGGCGGCCCAGCCCAAAAATCAAGTTCACAGGTCGATCCTATCGAAGACTATTAACTCCGACTACGAGGAAATTGCGCGGCGCTTGCCACGGGAAGCCAGGAGGCTAACACTAGCGTAATAAAAATGTCTCAAGCGGACAAAATTGCCAAACTCGACGCCATGGAAGACGTCGCAACCAGACTCCACGATGAAGGAAAGCTTAAGGCTGCGGAAAAAATATTTAAGGAGATGCTAACGCTCGACGCGCGTTGTCTTGGGGCGCATTTTGAACTCGCGCGTGTTTATAGAAGGATGGGGAAGCTCGAGTTGGCCTTGTTCCATGCCCGTCGCACGCTCCGATTCAATCCTAAGGAGAAAAATGCATCACTCAATCTGGCCATAATCTATGATCTCCTCCGAAAAGATGCTCTGGCGCTGAAATACTACAAACGTGAATTAAAAATAAATCCAGGAAGCGTCGAAACATATTGGAATCTCGGTCGCCTTTATTTTTATAAACACCGCTTTCGTCCGGCAAGCAAGTACCTCCGTCTATGTTTTGAAAGAGGATTTTGGTCTGACATGGACGACACTGTATATAAACTCGGGATTTGCTATCAAAAGCTTAGCGACGTGCGGCCGTATATTGATGTGTACAAACGTTATTCCGCTATAGTTCCAAGCGCTGGATGGGCTGCGGCAAACGTGGGTTATGCGCTTCTTCACATACGGGACTATCGCGGAGCCGTCCTCTGGCTCTCAAGAGCGCAGCGCATGGACTCCAGTAAGAGAATTGAATTGGCGTTGGCCCGCGCGAGAAATGGATTGGCCAAAACGACAAAACCCAAATTGAATTCGAAGGCCAGGCAAAAGCGGTCAAACGCTTTTGTCGGGAGGATAAACCGCACGCCAGTCCGAGCGAGGGCAAAGCGCAGGTGACTTCCTTCCCCGGTGTCAGTCCTCACTATTGACACACCTTTCCAAGTTATGACCCGGCATTCCGGATAACGATTTCCGGAATGTCATCGACCTCTTCAAAAGTTCAGCCGGCGTCCCGTTAAAAAGCCATCGGCTCTGAGACACGTTGTTCAATTCTATCCTGATCGCCTCCGTTTCAGTTTAGTGAATGGAATGATTGTCTTAGTCGACCCATTCCAGATCTTTGATCGCCGGATGCCCTTTTAAAACTTTATCGAGCGCTTGAGCGACTCGTTCAACATCTGTCACCGTGCAGATTTTTTTGAACAACCCTTTTCGCACCTGGCAGCCTGTTGAAGTATTAGCGTGCGATGAATTGGGAGCAGGTTTTGTGTGCTGGCGAGGAGCGACGAGGGAGCATATTCCAATGAATACGTAATCGAGGAGCGACACTGCCAGAACCAAAACAGGCCCCAAGGCAATGTGCGAAAATATTTCAACTGGCTGCTGGGGTTTTGAAGGATCAATAAAGCATAGGAAGCGATTGCCACCGGGCTCGGTTTGATTTCCGCATCCAATGAAAATTGGAAACGCTTCGTTTTTGATGGGAATTTCCCAGCCCCAATCTTCGGAATAAATATCGCCGGGATAAACACCGTACTCTGGCAGCTTGGAAACGATGAACTCAGCGAGCCGCTTGCCCCAAATGCCCGGATTGATTTCCTCGTCTTCGCCTGGATACGGGGGAAACCTTCGTGACATTGAGCAAGGCGAGGCTCTAATAAGGGCAACCGTGAGCAACCCGGAGCGACAATCGATCGAGAGAAAGTTCTTCGTGAGCTACAGGATACCGCAGATTTTCCTCGTGTGGTTCGTTACCGCTTGAGACTGTTAGGAACGCGTTACACGCTTATGAACATTCGAGCATCTATATTATTGTTGGCTGGTTGTTGCTTGCTTTCAGCCGGGTGTCGGCACGAAGCGGCGGTTGCAGGCGACAGTTTCCGCCTGACAGTGGAACGTGTTATCACCGACAGCGAGGTCGTCGTTTCCAATCTCAAGATTCATGTCCGCCACGACGCGAGCATTTCCGTCGATGGCGACGGTTCTCACAGCAGTGTTGTTCTGCCCGATTCGCCAGCTGGTGCTGCCAGAGATGGTCAGGTGGCATTGAGCGCGTCGCGTATCACCCGCGAAGGCGACGATTTCGCCTATATTCAGACGTTGGTTCGCCCCGAAAGCCCCAATCATGGCTTTGCTGGCAGTCCGTCTATTTATCCGGTTCGAACTACGACGAAACTTGAAGCATTTTTCTCCATTTCCGCCGCCGATGGAGTTTACAAGCTAGACACGCCACTCGAGATAGCGCGTCTGAATGGCAAGTCGGTGATGTTGGTGGTTGGCAAGCCGAAGAACTGAGTCAATATGATGCTGCCTAACCAAACAACGATAGCCCTGAGCGGAGCGCGGTTGAGGGATGGAGAGTTTTGAGGTGTGACCGCGCTGAGCTCCGTGTGCAATAGGATGATAAAGGGCTCGCTCAGTAAAAAGGTGCTGATCTTTTTGATCATCGCGGGAGCGTTTGCAATTGGGCTCGCATGGAGAACGCGGCCCTCGAAAAATTCGGGTGAAGGCATCGTCACATTCAGCGAAGCGCCTACCAGCCGACGGTATCCGGGCGTTCGACATGTTACCGCAACCAACCATACTGCGGTGCTCGTGAATTTGCGTCTCAGCGATATCGAAATTCACACGACCAACGGCTGCCTGAAGCGCGAGCGCGAACCAATTACGCTCGCAATGCCAGCGCACGGTGTTGCGACAGTTTCACTGACTGAATCAGACGATCTGGAAGGCCCGTGGCATTTTAAAGTATCAGCGTCTACGCACGCTGAGGGAATTCGCAAATACGTGGTTTACGTGAAGTTCCTCTATTTAAAATGTAAGACGCGCTCCGCGGCGCTCTCAGGCCCTCTCCCTTTTCCCAAGGCAATCCATCCGTACGGCGAGATTTTGGGGAACTGGACAATCCAAGAATTTGGGAAGCCATAAATGGAACTTTCGTTCGTGATAAGAAAATGAGTCTGCACATCGTCGCTGTTATATTCTTTGGAATATATGCCTCGTTTCCGCGGTTTGTCAGCCGTCGTTATAAACTCCCTGAAGAAAGCGACATTCGAGTTCGGTTAGCGGGTATATTTTTTGTCCTGTACGGAGTCGTGAGCCTTTGGCTGAAGTATCAAATCGGGCATGAAGCGTTGCGCCCTGAAGCGATCCTAACGCTTTCCGGATTTGCACGGGTTCTTGTGGAACTTCGTCCCCTCGTACTCGGAGCCGGTGCTGCCGCAGTCGCTGGTATCTCCATAGAATCGTACCAACACAGGCGCGCAGCGAAAAAACGGTAAGGGTGAAAACTCGGTACGCCGCTGACTAAGGCCCCGATTACTGCCGCGGTAACGGACGCGCTCCGCCGCCTAGTACTGAATTAATCGACGCTTCACGGTGAGAGCTTGGAAGAAAGCGCTGGGCTGCTAAGTTGATGGTGTGACGGCCGACGATAAAGAAAATCTTTTCGCGTATTCGATTGCGTTCACGCCTGGCAATATCCCCGTTGACACGATCGCCTTGGCATTTTCCGAACCGTGGACCAACTGAAAAGCGCTATGCAGCCCATAACGCAGGACGCACAGCGTGTGAGCCTTTTTTTTCAAGATGGCGTGTTTGACGGGAGCGCTATCATTGCCTGGGCCGACGCGATGATTGTAGAGATGGAGACGCCACCAGATTCATTGCTTGAGCTCTCGACCACCGCGTCCGAGAAGACCGCCGACATTCTTTCATGTCTTAACCGCCTCAGCGCAGGCGCGGAATTCTGGAAGGCATTCGGCAGCGTCATGCCCTTGCTTCGCGAGTACCTGTCATCTCACCGTGACCGCGCTAAGAACATCGCCACTCAGTTATGTCTTACGGCCTCTGACTTTAGCGGTGGAGACGTACCACAGGATTTCCGTTTCGTGTACCGCTTGGAGGATGCATTTTCATTAGCGCAAGAGGGGATGTGCGGAGACCCTGAGTCAGTTTACCAAGAGTTCATTCATGAGTTGGAGAGATTTATAGAACTGGCCTGACTATGCGCGATTACCCGCTTGTCACTCCGAAGTTCGAGCGCGAGCCGGACAACGCCCCGGGCGCGTTCTACTTGATTAAAGATGTCTGCATCCTTTGTGCGCTCCCGCCAGAGACTGCGCCCGATAACATCACTTGGGATGCAGAGTTTCAGCTTGGTGGTTGCGCTGGGTGTCCGAATCATTGCCGAGTGGAGCGCCAGCCCCAAACACCAGATGAGGTTGCACTCATCATCGAGGCGATGAAAGGTTCATGTATCGAGGCGATTCGTTACTGCGGCACTGATCCAGAAATCCTCGCGCAATTCGCAAGCAGGAATTGGAAAGATTGTGTGATGCGCTCTGATCGGATTGCTTACGCTGTCCTTTTCATTTTTTTGTCCATAATTTTAACGCTGTATTGCTTCCCTCGGGTCCAAAATAAACTGGTTCAAAACCGCGATCGCAAAACGATGGCGGTCCTGAGCAACCTGGCTGTAGCGATCGAGAAAGTCAGGACAACGAACCTTTCCTATCCCTCAAACGACGCGCAATTGAACAATCTACTTGGAGGGCCGCTTCCGAATTCGCCATGGGGAACAAAAATAGAATACAAATCTGGCCCCGGTTTTTTTAAACTGCTGACGACTTCTCCATACCCTATGTGGACAGTTTTCGAATACGACTCGCGCAACGCTCCCACCGGCCTGGTGTCCTACCCGTTTTAAATAGCGGTGCAGCAAGTTTGCTTTCCAAACCGGCCAGAAATCCCACCACGACCCTCGTGCTCCTAAGCGTCAAATAACGCTTATTCTGACGCTTGTGACGCTTATTTTGACGCTTACTAAACCGCCCCAAAATTCGTAACTACCTTGCCATAAATAGGTTGTAAATTTGACGCATATTTCAGGCAAAATACCCCCCTCACCCCACGCCTTCTCCGAAGCCCCATCGCAAAACGCCGTGCTATCCGGAAAAACCGTCGGCCTTCCTTTTCCCGGAATAATTGGACGGTGAACGGCTCTGCGGGCATGTTAGGAGCCTGTTGAAAAAATCCGGTGAGTCAGGTTGTGAGCGCTGTGGACGAAATAACGAGGCGCGCCGACTGAGCATATCTGCAGGGATCTGTGATGGAGGCGTAACAAAGTTAGTTTGTTCACCTCGCCGCAAGATGGATCATCGTAATTTTTCAACAGGCTCCTAGGAGGGTTACACACGGACGGATGGCCAAAGCGAAAGAGTTCAGCGAATTGCCTGCGGGATTGCAGGAGAAGTTCCGCCAATTAGAGCGGCGCCTGCTTGCCGTCGAAAGTGCCTCTGCGGTTTTTGTCGTATTGGTCAGCGCCCTTGCGGCCTTTCTCCTCTTCTACGGCGTCGAACGGTTCATCGATTCCCCCAAATCTCTCCGCGCCCTGTTTGCCTGCGCAGCCTTGATTGCCATTGCCATCGCGGCCTGGAGATGGGCCGTCCGCTGGATCATCGCCCGGCGCGGATTTGCCCAGCTTGCCATCTTAGTGCAGCGAAAACATCGCCGCCTCGGCGACCGGTTGCTCGGAATTGTCGAACTCGCTTCTGAGTCGAACCGGCCCGCTTATTTTTCGCCCGAGCTTTATGCCGCGGCGATAAATCAGGTTGCGCAGGAAGCCGAGCCAATCGACTTCACAACAGCCGTCAACCTAAAGGCGCTACGGAGCGCGGGCGCCCTGGCGATTTTACTCTCTGTCGTTGCGGCAGTCGTCGTGCTGGCTTCACCCGATGTGGCGAACAATTCCCTGGCCCGTTTGGCGATGCCCGGCGCCCAAATCGCCCGTCGCACTCTCGTCGAAATTCAACCGACACTTCCTGAAATGGTCGTCGCCCGTGGAGAGCGCTTCGAAGTTCCTGCGCGGGTTGTTTACCACTCTTTCTGGCATCCTTCGCGGTTGAATGCGGCGTTCTCCGGCATGCCTGCAACCAGCACGAATATTACAGGCACAACCCCCGTGATCCGCGTTCCCGCGCAGGTAAGTGATGGAGTTTTGAAATTCACATTAGGCGATGGCACCGCCCAAGTGGTCGTTCAACCCATGGACCGCCCCACGTTGCGTTCCGTCGATGCCAACATTAATTACCCGGAGTACCTCCAATATCCACCGGCGCAGGAACGCGTTTCGTCCGGCGTTTTGAACATTGTGGAAGGCAGCAGTATTACACTTTCCGCAACCGCCGTCCGTCCGATCGCGCAGGCCCAAATGCGGGAGGGCGACAAAACCGTTCCCCTTCATTTGACCAATACGATCTTCGAATCCCCCTCCCTCGCCATCGAAGGAACTCGCGAAATCGCCTTTACCTGGGCAGACACATTCGGCCTGACCAATGCATCGCCATTTTCGTTGAATGTGCAGAGTACGCCGGACGCTGCGCCTGTTGCTGACTTCAGTGATTTGTTGCGCGACGTAGCCATCTTGGAGACCGAAGTCCTGCAATTGAAAGTCGCGGCGAACGACGATTTCGGCATCAAAGAATTCGGCGTAGTCATGGATGCGCCCGGCTCGCTCATTTCGAATCTCGCCCCGCTGCAAGCCTCTTCGCCCGACCCAAAGAACAAACGACTCGAACAAAGCTTTGTCTTCACGCCCGCCGTCGCCGGCGTCACCCGTGATGCGACGGTCGAGTTGCGCGCCTGGGCGATTGATTATTTTCCGGGACGCACCCGTTCGGAATCGCCTGTTTATCGCATTCACATCCTGGGAGTGGAGCAGCACGCCGAGATGTTGCGGCAAAGGATGGAGTCGCTCCTCGCGCAACTGGATGAAGTGAGCCGGCTTGAAGAAAAAATTGCCGCCGCAACGCGGGAGTTACAGGACAGCACCAAACCCGGCTCGGAAAAAGACACAAAGCAATTGCAGGAAGCGAAAGAGCAACAGCAACAGAATGCGCAAACTCTGAAAGAGATGGCCGAGGAAGGCACCAAGGCATTGCGCGAAGCGACCCGCAATCCCGCGTTTACCCCGGAAATGATCATGGAATGGAGCAAGACACTCCATCAGATGGAAGAACTCAGCAAGAACGAGATGCAGGAAGCGGCTAAAGATTTGCAGGCCGCGCAACAGAGCGATTCCAAGCAGCCGCAGCAATCCCCGCAACAACAGGCGCAAAAGCGGGAGCAGAAGCTGGCGGACGCGAAACAAAAAGAAGATGACGCCATCAAGAAGCTTCAGGAGCTGCAAAAGGACGTGAATAAAGAACTCGATGACATGCAGGCGCTCACGCTCGCGCAGCGATTGCGCCAGCTTGGCACCGATGAAACCGCCATCGCCACGGACATCGAGAAACACGTTGCAGATACCATCGGTTTGCCTCCGCACGATTTGCCGCCGCGCCTCAAAGAGGTGAACACCGAGCTCGCGGGAAAACAAAACGGCGCCGGCGAGCGCGCAACGGGACTACAATCTGAAATCAGCCGGTTTTTTGAACGCACGGGCAAAACCAATTACGCCCACGTCAGCAAAGCCATGCTCGACAGCCGCGCCTCCGACGAACTGGACCGGGTGCGCGCGATGATCGGCGAAAATATTGCGATGGACGCGAGCCAGCAACTGGAAGTCTGGTCCAAAAAAATGCAGGAGTGGGCGGACATACTCGAACCCAAATCGCAGGATGACAAAAGCCAGAGCGCCGGCGAATCCGGCCCTAGCCAGCCGGACATGGCTTTGAAGCAGCTCGTGGCTTTGCTCCGCATGCGCGAAGCGCAATCGAACTTGCGGGAGCGCACCCGCCTCACTGAGGAAAACAAAAAGCAAACCACCTACAAATCGGCCACAGAAAAGCTTCACGAAGGCCAGAACACTTTACACCAGCAAGTCGAACGCATGGAAAAGGAGAACCCATTTAAAGAACTCGCCAAACCGTTCGCCGAAGTGGAGGAGGAAATGGGTTTTGCGAGCACACTCCTGAAACAACCACGCACTGATGCCAAGACCGTTGAAGTGGAATCTAATGCTATCGGGCAACTCACGGACGCCATCAATATTCTGAACGAACAGGCGAAGAAAAACCCCAGCAGCTCGCCATCAAGCGGCAGCAGCGCCCAGCAGATGTCCTTCCTGATGCAGATGATGCAACAGCAACAAGCCATGGCGATGGCGCCAAATCCCATGGGCGCGCCGAACATGAATGGCGGCGGCACCGACCAGATTCCCGCCGCTAGCCGCGGCGCGGCCAATGGGCGGGCCGATGAAAACCGCACCGGCAGCAAAGCAACCGGCGTTTCCACTTCCGTTCCTTCCGAATTTCGCGAGGCATTGCAGGAATATTACAAAGCTCTGGAGCGGGAAGGTTCCGCGAAATGAGATTAATTTTCGCGGTGCTATTTTCATTGGCAGTCACCAGCCGCGCCCAGGAGTTATTCGAATCGAAGAGCGATCCGACCACCGCCATCGTCGATAAAATTTACACACGCGGATTGCAGTTCCTCGCCAAAACGCAAAAGGCGGATGGCGGCTGGCCGGAAAATCCTTACGGCAGTGAACCGGCAGTGGTGGGTCTGGCCATTGTTGCAATGCTGGCGCACGGCGACGATCCGATGGCCGGAATTTACGCGCAGCCAATACGGCGGGGTCTCGATCAGATTCTTCGCAAGGCGAGCCCGCAGACGGGCTACATCGGCAGTTCGATGTACAACCATGGCTTCGCCACTCTCGCGCTGGCGGAGGCCTACGGCACTGTGATTGATGACCGCATCGGTCCGGCACTTCAAAAAGCCGTCCGCGTTATCATATCCTCGCAGGAAAAAAATCCATTTCATGCCTGGCGTTATTCCCCAGAAAGCCTCGATGCGGATACGACTGTCAGCGGCTCGCAAATGGTCGCCCTCTTTGCCGCGCGCAATGCGGGCATTCCCGTGGAGGAAAAGGCGATTCAACAAGGCATCCAATTTTTTTTGAAATCGCAAATGCCCGATGGCGGTTTTTCCTACACGCCCGGAACCTCTTCCAATGGTGCTCGTGCTGCGATCGGGTGCGTGGTGCTGGCCCTGGCGAAAGAGAAGCGCTCCGAGCCATTCAAAAAAGCTTTCGCCTTTTTGCAAAAAGCCCCAGCCGATATCAGTTACCAGCAATACTATTTATATTACGCTTCGCAGGCCTATTTCCACGCATCCCCGGAAGCCTGGCAGGAGTGGAATCGTCGCAATATCAAAGCGCTCGAAGCCAGCCAGACTCCGGATGGCAGTTGGGAAGGGCAGTTTGGCGCGACTTTTTCTACGGCGGCGTCATTGCTTTCGCTCGCGCTGAATTACCGTTATTTGCCGATCTATGAACGGTAAGCTCGCAACGCTATTTGCATCGCTCGCGTTGTCTGCTTACGGGCAGATCGCCTCGCCGGAGGCGGTACGCACCAACGGCGCCGTCCTCCAATTGTTCGACGGCTCAACCCTTCATGGAAAGGTCGCGCACATTGAGGCCGGAAAATCGGTGCAATGGGCGCATCCCGCCGCGAGCGCGCCCATTGACCTGAGCGTTTCGAATATCGCTCAAATCCGCTTTGAACAACCGGCTTCCGCCAGCCAAACCGAACGGCCCAGTTGCCGATTCCGCTTTCTCAATGGCGACGAAATCACCGGCAACCTGAAATCGCTGGACGCCGAAAATGCGAGCGTCGAAACCTGGTTTGCGGGCGATCTCCACGCCGCGCGTGCCGCATTGCAATCAATCGAGTTTTCCACGCGCGGTTTCGCGCTGATTTACGAGGGCCCCACCGGACTCGAAGGCTGGACCACCGGTCGCAGTCCCAAAAGCTGGCAGTACAAAGATGGCGCATTCATTGCCAACGGCGCCGATATTCTCGGACGGGACTTTAAGCTCACTGGATCCACTGTGCTTGAATTCGATTTAGCGTGGGGCGCTTCGTTCAGCCTCAGTCTCACGACCTATACCACGTCAATCGACCGCTTCGATTACAACGCGAGTTCCTACATGTACTATCTTTCCCCCGGTTCCATCGCCTTGCAGCGGGTCCAGGCGGGTGCGGGCGTCGCATTGCTCGGCCAGATGGCGATTCCTTCAATGCTCAAGAAGAATCACGCGCATTTCGAGATTCGATCCTCGAAGGAGGAAGCGTCCCTTTCCCTTTTCATCGACGGCTCCCTCATCCAACGCTGGCATGACCCGGCCGGGTTCGTGGCCAAAGGCGGCGGGATTGTTTTCTTTTCGCAAGTGGATGGCCCTTCCTTGCGCCTCACCAATATGCGCCTGGCGGAGTGGGACGGCCGTTCCGATGCCGAGCGAACCACGAACGCCCCGGCCAATGCGGATCTCGTTTACCTTGCCAACAAAGATAAGGTCGTCGGCGCGGTGCAGCAGATTAAGGATGGAAAGTTGCAGATCAACACCGCGCGTATGACGCTCAACATTCCGATTGAACGCGTCACTCAACTGCTCTTGAGCAACGCGCCGGTCGCCTTGGCGGCGAATGAACCATGGCGCGTGCGCGCTCATTTTTCCGGTGGGGAAAAAATCGCGTTCAACCTCAACGCAGCCACGGAGGAAAATTTCGGGGGTGAAAGCCAGAACTTCGGCCCCGTTCAATTCAAGCAACAGGCGGTGCGACAACTCCAATTCAACCTGGACCATCCGCCCATCGCGCTCGAGACCAACGTCGGTGGGGATGACGAACTGATGGAGGGGGATGAATAGATTGCGTTCAATTCTTCTACTGGCCGTATCTCTATTTGCGACCGCCGTCCCGGCCACGGAAACGAATGCAACGCGGGCGGCCGAAGCGCTTATTTTTAAAAATGGGGACGTGCTCTACGGCAACCTACTCAAGCTGGACGCGGCTGGAGCAGTTTGGACCCGCGCGGATACCCTGAATCCCGCGACGTTTGCGCCGTCCGGGCTCGCGCAGATCCAGTTCCCGGTTCGCAACGCGCGTGATTCCAGCAAGAGCAATCATTGCCAGGTGCATTTGATCAATGATGATCAATTGGAAGGGGAACTGGCCGAAGTGACCGATAAGGAACTCTTGCTCGATACCTGGTATGCCGGCCAAATAAAGATCCCGCGCGAAGCGGTCCTGATGATCGTGCCCATGGCCGCTTCGAAGCCGCCCGTGTTTACGGGCCCCATGAGCCTCGATGGTTGGGTCGCGGGGGTCGTCAACGCCGCTGCCGGTGTGGAGTCGGGCGAGTGGAAATTCAAGAACCAGGCATTCTACGCGGTGAAATCCGCCTCTATCGCGCGCAAGGTCGGCCTGCCCGATAGTTCCCGCACCGAGTTCGATCTCGTGTGGAAAGGTTTCTTCCACCTGGCCATTGCGCTTTACACCGATTACATGCAGCCCGTTAATCTGATCAGCAAGGATTCAGAACCGAACTTCGGCGGTTTCTACAGCCTGCAAATCAATAATTTTTCCGCCAACCTGCTCGGAGTGAAAAAGGATGAGCCCATTCGTTATCTCAGCCAGACCGTCGTCGGCACGCTTAATCAAAAAAGCAGCGCGCATTTCGATATTCGCATCGACAAAAGCCGCCGCATGATTGCGCTCCTGATTGACGGAGTCATGGTCAAAACCTGGGTTGATGCCGACTTCGCCGGGACGGGTAAAGGCATTCGCTTCGTCCATCAGGGACAAGGCAGCGTTAAACTCAGCAATATTAAAGTTTCGGAATGGGACGGCGTGTTCGATGAGAAACCGGTGCCCACCCGCGGATTGCGACAGGACCTGACAATGTTGCGCAATGGAGAACGGGTTCCGGGAACGTTCGCTTCCTACGCAGACGGCAAGGTCTCATTGAAAGATAGTCCTCGAAGCAACCCGATTCCGCTCGCCGAAATTCGGAACATCGAGTTCGGCAATCGTCCCAAAGGCAAAGCTCGCGAAGCGGACGAACTGCGCGCGCACTTCGCCGCTGGCGGCGCGATCACCTGCAAGGTTGAGAGATGGGAATCAACTCGCGTTCACCTGAGGCACCCTCAAATAGGAGCATTCGAAGCGGATCCAGCGGCATTCAGCCGGCTCGAATTTTAATATAGATGCATTAGTTTTGCGGCATCGGCCCGTGAGATCTCATTTCACGCTTTCCACGATAAAATCCGCCGCGCGTTTTACATCTGTCATTGAAAGTGCCGAACGTGGATCCCCATCATTGATCAAAATATTTATTTGTCCGCCAAGAGTTTTGTAGCGTTGCTCCACCACTTTTGTTTGGTCGGCGAACCAAGGATCTGTTCCATCACACACATGCAGAAGGGGAATGCCTGCTTTGGCGAGAACGTCTAAATGGTCGATTGGCTTTTCTGGGGACATGAGGCTGCGCAAGGCGGGGTTCCTTGCGTAAATGCACGCTACCTTATTTGTATTTTCAATGGCCCACGCGTACGCCTCTCCGGCCGCTGTGCCGGTGCCTGCCAGCACCGGCTTTTTCGCAAACCCGTGGTCGATCATGAGTTGATAAGCGTTATTCCATTGAGTGCGGACCGCTCCGGACTGCGCCGTCAGCGGAGTGATGACGATATGAAAACCTTTCGCGAGCAATGCCTGATCCACCACTGCGTCGCGCACCACATTGTCGGCGCGGAAGACCCATGGCTTTCCTGGCGCATTTGTTTTCGGCACAATGACTGATAGTCCGGTCAGTCCCCATTGGCTCGAAGTTTTTTCATCGTACCTGTCATAGCACTCCACAAAGCCCGGCCCTCGGCAATTCGCAAACGTCTTTTCCTCCTTGAGCCAAATGTTGGTGCTTTCCAAACTGTAGTAGTAGGACTTGATAAACTTTTCATCGGCAAAAGCGGGAGGCGCAATCTGGGATGGCCGCGTATGCTCCACGATCCAATCGGCAATGAGATTGGGATTACGCAGACTGTGCGGGTGATGTGCCTGGCCGTCCTTAATCATGACCGTGATACTTCCGCCCAATTGCTGATATCGATCTTCTATGGGCAGCGTGTGACGCTGAAGCAGGAAATCCGCGCTTCCGCATATGTTCAGCAAAGCAACGTCGTTTTTCGCCAATTCGCTCAGTCTGGCGAACGCCTCGGGCCGGATGGCTGGGTTGTCTGCGTAAATACAGGAAACTTTTGTGGGGTTCGCGGTGGTCCAGTCATATTCGTTGACGCCACCTTTGCTCATCCCGATGAAAGCCGGCTTCTTCGACAAACCATGCTGCTCCGTCAGCCATTCATACCATGCATCCCATTGCGGACCGGGATCGGGTGTAATGAACACGATGTGAAATCCGCGTCGTAACAATTCGACTTCCGTTTGCGGTTCATGGTCCCAGTAACACCCTTGCCATGACCACGGCTGGCCTGCCGCTGGTGTTTGGGGGGCGACCACGATACAGCGCCGCTGTCCCTTCGCGGGAGTTCCCACTGCGAAACCTTCCGCGTCCGGTCGTTTAAACGGAGTAATGGCGAAGGTGGCTTCATCCATCATGTAATCGAATCGAACAAAGCCATCGTGCCAGGTCGTTTTCTGTCCCTCGAATGGAAGTAAAGCGCCTGCCGCGTCGATTGAATTTGCAAGAATGGTGGCCAACAAAAGTGAGAACGGGGCGTAAAACTTCATAAATTTTGGAACTCCGCAGTTTCCGGACGCTCGACCGCAGAACGCCAAAATTTTAGCAAAGCCTTGAAAGCTGTGAACTCATTTCGCCAGAGGCGTCACACCGTGCTTAGGGCCGAAAGAAAGGGAGGGTTATTAGTAGTTCCCCCGGTATTCCATCATGGAATCCTTTACTTGCGATTACGACAAAATCCCCGACGATTGGCATATTGCAAGCTGTGGCGTCAGCCGCAATCGGATGTTCGTTCGTTTATTACTTATTGGTCTATGTGGCACTGCCTCTTTTGGGGCGAGTTACAATTTCGTGTCCAATCTCGCGATTCCGGACGGCAATGCCAATGGAATTCAGGACATTCGGTCGATTGCACAATCGTTTGAGATTGGCAGCGTTGCGATCAATTTAAACATCTCTGGCATTGGCGGGGATGGATTTAACGGCGACTTATATGTGTATCTTCGGCATAATACGGGTTTTTCTGTTCTGCTAAATCGCTCTGGCAAGACAGCATCGGACGCCTCCGGTTACGGGGATAATGGATTCCAAATCCGCCTTCAGGATGGTGTTTCGAATGGGGACATTCACTCCTATCAAATGGCTCTGACGCCCGTCCCCGGGGACCCAGTGACGGGAACCTGGCAGCCGGACGCGCGGAATGTAGATCCTTCGATTGTCACAGAATTGAGTTCGCGAAGCGCCTTTTTGTCCAATTTTTCACATCTGGACGCGCAGGGAAATTGGACACTTTTTCTGGCGGACATGGACGGGGGTTCAGGGCATCGCCTTGATTCATGGGGACTGGAATTCATGCCGGTGCCGGAACCGGCGGAGTGGGGAGCGATGGTTGCGGTCGGATTGCTTTTATTCGGGGTGTACCGGAAGAACCAGTTGGTAACGAGACCCAAGACGTTGACCTAAAAAGTGTACTTGGGCTCGTCATCCGTCAAGAAACTGCGATCCATTCTCTGGGTTTTAATTTGTATTTTGACCCTGCTCACCGGGTTCGCGGGAACGGTGACTGTCGCGACGGGCGGAAGCTCCATTTCGGCCGATAGCACGGGCGGCGCTTACGCAGCGCTGACTGGGCCGATATACACAGAAACGGCTAACGGAGACATTTCCACGACTGGAACGATTATTTTAAGCGCTCCAACCGGATTTGTATTCGATACCGGTGGAACTGCGCCAACCGTTCTGGTCACAGGCGATGCGAACTCCACTAAAAACATCAATAATCTCGCGAGCGGTTCAACGATTGCAGTCACGCGAACAGCGTCGACCCTGACGATTACAATCACGTCAGTTAGTACCCGCGATCCGAATACGCTGACATGGCAAAACGTGCGGGTTCGTCCTTCCGCGGGAACACCGCTCGCGACCGGGAATATTACAAAGAGCGGGACGGCGACCATGGCTGGCGTCACAGGGGGCACGACAAGTTTTGGAACATTGACTGAAGTCGTGGGGGCTGCAACCAAGCTGACCATCCAGACCCAGCCGGCAACGACGGCAACGGCCGGCACGGCACTTACGACCCAGCCTAAAGTGCGCATTGAAGATCAATTTGGGAATTTGCGCAGCGCGGATACCCTCTCGGTGGTTGCAAGCGGGAGCGCGGGGACGGTCCAGGGCACAACCACAATCTCCGCGGTAGCGGGTGTCGCGACCTATTCAGGAATTTTTCTCACGAACGCGACCAGCACGACGCTAACGTTCTCCAGTGGCGCGTTAACCACCGCTACTTCGGGAACAATTGCTGTTAGTCCTGCGTCCGCCAATCGCCTGCGAATTACAACACAACCGTCCACGACGGCGACAGCCGGGACGGCGTTCACCACGCAACCAGTCGTTCGAATTGAAGATGTGTATGGAAATCTCCGTAGCGCGGATACTCTATCAATTACTGCCGCGAGCAGCAGTGGCACATTGCAGGGGACCACTACCGTTGCCGCGGTTGCGGGCGTAACGACGTTCTCGGGATTATTCGCAACCAATGCCCCGAGCATTACAATCACCTTCAGCAGCGGAGCGTTGACAACCGCGACTTCCGGATCGATCGCGGTTAGCCCTGCTGCTGCAAATCGTCTTCGGATTAATACGCAACCCGCGACCACGGCCACCGCCGGTGTCGCATTTACGACGCAGCCCGTTGTTCAGATCGAGGATACGTATGGAAACCTGCGTAATGCGGACACGCTTTCGATCACGGCAGCAAGCAGCAGTGGGACACTCCAGGGAACGGTAACGCGGGCAGCCGTTGGCGGCATCGCGACTTTTACAGATCTGTTCGCAACGAACGCTGCCAGCATCACGCTGAGCTTCAGCAGCGGTGCGCTAACGACGGCCACGTCTGGCACGATTGCGGTTAGCCCCGCGGCGGCGAACCGTCTTCGGATTAATACGCAACCCGCGACCACGGCCACCGCCGGTGTCGCATTTGCGACGCAGCCGGTTGTTCAGATCGAAGATACGTATGGAAACCTGCGTAGCGCGGACACGCTTTCGATCACGGCAGCAAGCAGCAGTGGGACGCTGCAGGGAACCGTAACGCGTGCGGCGGTTGGCGGCATCGCGACGTTTACGGATTTATTTGCGACTAATGCTGCAAGCATCACACTGACCTTTAGCAGCGGCGCGCTAACGAGCGCCACGTCTGGGACGATTGCGGTTAGCCCTGCGTCAGCCAATCGCCTGCGAATTACAACACAACCTGCGACGACGGCGACAGCCGGGACAGCGTTCACCACGCAACCGGTGGTTCAGATTGAGGATGTCTACGGAAATGTTCGCAGTGCGGACACGTTAACAATTACCGCCGCAAGCAGCAGTGGAACGTTGCAAGGGACAACATCCGTTGCAGCAGTGGCGGGAGTAACGACCTTCTCGGGGTTGTTCGCAACTAATGTTGCCAACATTACTCTTACGTTTAGCAGTGGAGCGCTGACGACTGCGACGTCGGGATCTATAGCCGTTAGCCCCGCTGCAGCCAATCGTCTCCGCATCACCACCCAGCCATCCACAACCGCAACGGCAGGCGCCGTGTTTGGAACCCAACCGGTAGTCCAGATTGAAGATCAATTTGGCAACGTGCGGACCGGCGATACTCTATCAATTACTGCAGCAAGCAGCAGTGGCACATTGCAGGGGACCACGTCCGTTTCGGCGGTCGCAGGCGTAACCACCTATTCAGGATTATTCGCAACTAATGCGGCGAACATTACAATCACCTTTAGTAGCGGTGCGCTGACGACTGCGACTTCGGGATCTATTGCCGTTAGTCCCGCTACGGCAAATCGCTTGCGCATTACCACGCAACCATCCGCTACGGCGACTGCGGGTGTGGCTTTTGGAACCCAACCGGTGGTTCAAATTGAGGATGTCTATGGAAATCTTCGGAGTGCAGACACCCTTTCAATCAACGCCGCGAGCAGCAGCGGCACATTGCAGGGCACGACGTCCGTGGCGGCCGTGGGGGGCGTAACAACTTTCTCGGGTTTGTTCGCAACCAATGCGGCGAATATTACTTTGACCTTCAGCAGCGGAGCGCTGACGACCGCGACCTCGGGATCAATTGCGGTTAGTCCGGCGGCGGCGAATCGCTTGCGGATCACCACGCAACCATCCGCCACGGCGACGGCGGGCGTGGCCTTTTCCACGCAACCGGTGGTTCAGATTGAGGATGTCTATGGAAACCTGCGGAGTGCCGATACGCTGTCAATTACCGCAGCGGGTAGCAGTGGCACACTCCAGGGAACAACTTCCGTGGCGGCGGTTGCGGGCGTAACGACTTTCTCCGGATTGTTCGCAACCAATGCTGCGAACATCACACTTACCTTCAGTAGTGGGGCACTGGCTACGGCGACTTCGGGATCAATAGCGGTTAGCCCCGCTGCAGCCAATCGTCTCCGCATCACCACCGAACCGTCGACCACGGCGACGGCGGGTGTCGCCTTTTCCACCCAACCGGTGGTTCAGATCGAGGATGTCTATGGAAATCTTCGCAGTGCAGACACGTTATCAATTACAGCCGCGAGCAGCAGTGGCACATTGCAAGGCACCACTTCTGTGGCAGCGGTTGCGGGTGTAACGACCTTCTCGGGGCTGTTCGCCACTAATGCCGGCAGCATTACTCTCACCTTCAGCAGTGGAGCGCTTTCCACGGCTACGTCTGGATCAATCGCTGTTAGTCCGGCCGCAGCCAATCATCTCCGAATCACAACACAACCGTCGGCTACGGCGACAGCGGGTGTCGCGTTCGGAACCCAACCGGTCGTACAGATCGAAGACCAATACGGAAATCTTCGGAATGGGGATACGTTATCGATCAGTGCCGCGAGCAGCAGCGGGACGCTGCAAGGGACAACCTCCGTGGCAGCGGTCGCAGGCGTAACGACCTTCTCGGGATTATTCGCAACCAATGCGGCCAGCATTACCCTCACGTTTAGCAGTGGAGCGCTTACTCCCGCGACTTCTACTTCGATTGCGGTTGCGCCTGCGAATGCAACGCAGCTTGCGTTCACGACACAGCCCGCCTCGGCGACGGTCGGTTCGGCTTTCGGAATTCAACCGGTCGTCGTATCGCGTGACCAGTACGGCAACGATTCATCGGTCAGCCTCGGTGCCAGCAGTATCCTCACCATGGCTCTCACCTCTGGAAGCGGGAGCCTCCTGGGCACCGTTACGAAAGACATTGGCACCGGGGCCGGCAATGGTGTGGCCACGTTTACGAACTTGCGGATCGATTCCGCAGGCGCCGGCAAACAGTTAACCGCATCCGTTTCGGGATTGACCGCGGCGACTAGCGCGACATTTTCCGTGGCGCAAGGTCCGCAGACGATTACGTTCGGCGCGCTTGGGGGAAAACAATATGGGGATGCTTCGTTCCCGGTGAGCGCGAGCAGTTCTTCCGGCCTCGCGGTAACTTTCAGCATATTTTCGGGCCCCGCCACAGTTTCAGGGAATAACGTCACAATTACAGGTGCGGGAACCGTAACAGTTCGCGCGAGCCAAAGCGGGAACGCGGACTATGTCGCGGCTACACCGGTGGATAAGTCATTCGTAGTTACACAAGCGCCACTGACCGTCACTGCCGACAATCAAAGCAGAGTTTTTGGCGCGCCGAATCCGACATTCACCGCCAGCTATTCGGGGTTTGTCTATAGCGATACTGCCGCGGTCCTGACCGGCGCTCCTTCTGTCACGACGACGGCGACAAGTGCGAGCGCGACCGGAACCTATGCCATTAGCGCGGTGGTCGGCACCCTGGCCTCGAGCAATTATGCCTTCACCTTTATTGATGGGACCTTGACGATCGGTGCCGCGTCCTCCTCGGGTGTGTTGGTTTCGTCGGCAAATCCTGCGGCACCGGGAGCGAACGTGACTTTCACGGCAACTTTAAGCGCAGTGGCTCCGAGCACCGCGACGCCGAACGGGTCGATCCAATTCCGGGCGGACGGCACTGCGCTGGGCGCCCCGGTCGCCTTGGTGAGCGGAGTGGCCAGCGTGAGCACCAGTGCGCTGACCCACGGCGCGCACACAATTACTTCCGAGTATGCGGGGAATGGCAATTTCATTGGTGTCACCAATTCGTTAAATCAATCGATTAATACCGCGCCGGCGGCAGTTAACGACACGTTCGCCCGGTCCTCTTTCAGCGGCTATAAAGTTCGCGTCAGCTCGCTGCTGGCGAACGACACCGATGCGGACATTGACACGCTCAGTCTTAGCACATTCTCAGCAACATCCGTCAATGGAGGCTCGGTGGTGCAGTCGGGCTTGCGTTTGTTCTACACCCCTCCCGCAGGTCCTGCCGCGGCGGATTCCTTCACATACACAATCACGGATGGCGGGCTTACGTCGACCGCCACCGTCTCAATCACCATTGCTGTCGATAATACACAATCGCAAAACATCGTTGGCATCGATGATTTGGGTGGAGGTTCTTCAAGGGTGCGTTTCTCGGGCGTAATCGGCAAGACCTATACGATTCAATATTCGGAAAGCCTCGTGACACCGGCCTGGGTGACATTGGGCACTTCCACCGCGGATGGCACTGGGGATTTCAGTTTTACCGACACGCCGCCAAATGGTTCTCCGGCGCGTTATTACCGCTCCATTTTCCCATGAGCAGAACCGAACCATCAAACAATTTCGCGAGCGTGATGCGCATGCACACCGCGATCAAAATAATATGCGCAAAAAACCTAAACTCGAAATGATAAGAACCATAGTCAAGCGACTAATATTACTGGTGCTCCTGGCATCGGCGGTGGCCCCGCCGATCATGGCGCAGACAACCGAAACGTACACATTCAATCCGAATAAAGCTGTGCCAGATGGCAATGCTTCCGGGTTGGTGGATGTCAGAAATGTACCATCACCCATTGGCAACATCACTGGAGTGAAGGTGAGACTCAAAGTCACCGGCGAATTCAATGGCGACCTTTACGGGTATGTAAAGCACTCCAGCGGATTCACGGTGCTGTTAAACCGCCCTGGAAAGACGGCCGCAAACACAAACGGTTATGCCGACAGCGGCCTCGACATCACGCTGCAGAACGGCGGCGTGGATGGGGACATTCACAACTACCAGGCAGTTCGAATTCCTGCGGATGGCGTCGCCCTTACCGGCACGTTTGAACCGGATGGACGTGCGGCTGATCCTGCGACGGTGACGGATGCTTCGGGACGCACGACCTCGTTGACCAGCTTCAACGGCCTTGATGCGGCTGGGGAATGGAAATTGTATCTGGCGGATTTGGCATCCGGCGACACGAATTTCCTGACGCAATGGTCCGTGGAAATTACCGGTGCCGCAACGCCGACAATTACGTGGCCGACACCATCAAGCATCGTTTACGGAACCGCGCTCAGTTCAACGCAATTGAATGCGACTAACGATTACCTTGGTTCGGCTGTCGCGGGAACATTCACTTATACGCCAGCCGCCGGAACCGTGCTGCATGTTGGCACACACACTCTGACCGTTGTATTTACTCCGACGGACACCACGAGCTATTTGCCTGCGACCAACACAGTGTCGCTTGCAGTGACCAAGAAAACGCTTGATGTCACAGCGGATGACCAAACCAAAGTTTATGGCTCAGCAAATCCGACGTTGACCGTTTCGTATAGCGGTTTTGTGAATAGCGACACACCGGCAAGCCTGACGACCGCGCCGACCGCAACGACTGCGGCCACCGCGGCGAGCCCAGTGAACACCTATGTGATCACGCCAGCCGGGGGAGTTAGCCCTGACTATGCATTCGCGTATCATACCGGCACGCTGACGATCACTCCTAAGGGATTGACGATCACGGCCAACGATAAGACCAAGGTTTATGGCGCGGCGAATCCGACGCTGACAGTCAGCTATTCCGGGTTCGTAAACAGCGATGACGAAACGAGCTTGAGTCCTCAGGTTTCGATTAACACCGCTGTGACGGCCGCGACGCCGGTCGGCGCGTATGCAATCGTTCCCAGCGCCGCGCTCAACCCGAACTACAGCATCAGCTTCGTAAACGGAACGCTCACGGTCACGCCGGCGGCGTTGAGTATTACGGCTGATGACGCTTCAAGATTGTTCGGTCAGGCGAATCCGACCTTTACTGCCAGCTATGTTGGTTTCCTAAACGGTGACACAACGAACAACCTCACCACGCAGGTTACGCTGGCGACGACAGCGACGATCAGCAGCCCTGTGGGTAGTTATCCAATCACGGCGTCCGCGGCGGCTGGCACGAACTACAATATAACGTTCCATGCCGGCACGTTGACGATTGGCCAAACAACGACCTCCGGCACGCTGGCTTCGTCGGCGAACCCGGCACTGCCCGGCGCGAACGTGACCTTCACGATGACGTTGAGCCCGGTTGCCCCTGGTGGCGGCGTGGTCAATGGCTCCGTGAACTTCCGCATCGACGGCACGATTGCCGGCAGCGGAACCCTCGCCGCGGGTGTTGCAACTTACAGCACAACCAGCTTGAGCCACGGGACGCACACGGTGGTTGCTGAATACGCTGGCAATGCCAACTACATCGGCACAACGAACACGTTGACGCCGGCGCAAGTTATCAATACGCCTCCTGTGGCGGGCGCGGATACGATTCAACGTTATCCGACGCAGGGTGTTAAAGTTCGTCTTGCGACCCTACTCGCGAACGATTCGGACGCTGATGGTGACACTCTTTCCATCACAGTTAGCGCAGCGAGCGCCAATGGTGGAACGGTGGTGGTGAGCGCCGGTCGCGCCATCTACTCACCGGCCTCCGGCTTCACGGGCCCTGATTCGTTCACTTACACCATCACAGATGGACATGGCGGCTCGACCGTCGGAACAGTTACGGTCGCAATCCTTGTTGATGAGGCTGCCGGCAGTAACCTCGTCATCACCGCGCTCTCCGCGAGCTCGAATCAAATCAGGGGCAATGGTATTCCAGGGCGCACTTATCGCCTGCAATCCACCGACGATTTGAACACGCCGAATTGGGTTGATCTGCCCAGTGGCAGTCTCGTGGCAAACGGCGTCGGTGAGTTCAGCTACACCGATAATTCAGCCACGCCGACGCGATTCTATCGCACGGTTTATCCGTAACAGTAACGACGCAGAGTTTCTCTGCGATTAAGTTTAGGTTCGCGGGGCTCGGTCGCAAGATCGAGCCCCGCGTTTTTTTGGCCATCGTTTGCGCTTGCGAAGAAAACTCGGTTAATGCTCTCTTTCCGAACATTAGGTTTGGTCGTTCCCTGAAATGAATCCACGTTCGCCTGTCAATTTTCCGACTCTGGTGTTGGGTTTTCTTTATGGAATTTCCGGCGTAATCGCATTGGTCTACGAAGTTCTTTGGCAGCGCCAGTTCGCGCTCATTTTCGGCAGTTCCGCTGCAGCGACAGCCGCAGTTTTAGCCGCTTACTTTCTCGGACTTGCACTTGGCAGTTACATCGTGGGGCGTATGGCCAAACGCTGGACGCGATTGGTTCGCGTTTATGCAGTGCTGGAAGTTTTCATTGCAATTGGTGCCCTGGCGGTTTCGCCAATGCTTAATTTATTCGATCACATACAGCCGCGGTTAGGCGCCTCAGGCAGTGCCCTTCTGATTTTTAAAACCGCCTGGGCTTTCGGTTCTATTTTGGCACCCACATTTTGCATGGGTGGAACGCTTCCGGTGCTGGGAGCGCTCATCGATGGCGACCGGCGCAGTCTGGGCATCAACGCTGGATTCCTTTATGTGGTGAATACGGTGGGAGCAGCGCTGGGAGCGCTAGCAGTTCCTTTTTTGCTACTGCGAATTTTTGGCGCCGCTGGGTCTGTGTGGATTTGCGCCGGGGTTAACCTTTTCCTTGCGGCGTGTGCGTGGAAGCTTCAAGCTGGCTGGCCTGCGGCAGGAAGGATCGACTTTCCGAAATCAGTCCTGCCCGGTTCGATACTCGCGCTCTCATTCCTCTCGGGCATGTTCACATTCGCTTTACAGGTTCTCTGGAACCGCGCCTTCGCGCAGGTCCATGAAAACTCGATGTTTTCTTTCGCAGCCATTGTTTCTTTATTCATCGTTGCACTCGCGATTGGGGCCGAACTGGCGCGACAAATATTGAGGGGAAAAACTGCGTCGTTATCTCTGCTCGGATGGTCGTGGCTTGCGGGCGGCGTTGCGGTGTCCGCCACTCCGGGGGTTTTTCTGCGTAAGACGCACGGTCTGAATTATGTTTTTTCGGCCGGCGGCGAGACTGCGGGCGTTGTTAAATTAGTCGGGCTCGCTGCCGTCGTCGTCCTCCTCCCCGCACTTTTTTTGGGCGCGGGATTTCCGGCGTTAATGCAGGAAGCCGGCCGGCGTGCACAGTCTCGTGTCAGTGAAATTCTTGGCGCGTTGGTTACCGCGAACATGCTCGGCTCCATCACTGGAGCGCTCGTCGGAGGGTTTTTAATACCGCATTGGTTCGGACTTTGGCGCGGGATATTGTTGATGGGACTTATGCTGGTAGCCCTCGGGGCCCTGCACGTTTTTTCCTCGTTTCCTCGCTTCGGACTTTGTTTGACTGTTGGCGCTGCGTTCATCCTGGGGTGCTGGGGCATTTCGAAAACCGATCTCATTCGCGTTCGCATTGAGCCGGGAGAACGCCTCGCCGCCCTTACGGAAGGGGCGCATGGAATTGTCGCCGTCGTGCGACGTCCGGATTCCTTACGGCTCAAACTCAACAATTATTACGTGCTGGGAGGAACGCTTTCCGCCGGGGACGAGCGGATGCAAGCGCATTTGCCGCTGTTGCTGCATCCTTCGCCGAAGCGTGCCGCATTTCTTGGATTGGGCACGGCCATCTCCGCAGGTGCGTCTTTATTGCACCCCGTTCAAAATGTCACGGCGATTGAATTGGTTCCGGAAGTTATCGACGCGGCTCGGCGTTTTTTTGGCGAAGCCAACCGCAATATTCTCGATGACCTAAAAACCACCGTGGTGACAGATGATGCTCGCAATTTCCTGCGAACGACGTCCGCGAAGTTCGACGTCATCATCGGCGACCTCGTAGTGCCCTGGAGGCAGGGGGAAGGCGCGTTGCTGACTTTGGAAAACTTTAGCGCCGCACGTGCCGCCCTGGCTCCCGGGGGGATCTATTGCCAATGGCTGCCAACCTTTCAACTCTCGGAAACGGAACTCGATATCATTATGCGCACATTCTGCCGCGAGTTTCCGAACGCTTCAGTCTGGCGCGGTGATTTTTCGCCCGATCGGCAATCGATCGCATTGATCGGCGCCATCGACCCAAATACGCTCGAAGGGACCGCATTAAGTTTGAGGCTTCGCGAAATGCAAAAGGATCCATTGAATCCGCAGCTTTCCGATCCGGTCGGGGTATGGATGAATTTCGTTGGCGCGATTGAAGCGCGCAATTTCGATGGAACTGACCTGCGAATTAACTCCGAAGATCGCCCCTGGATTGAACTTCTTGGCGGGACGAAGAACCGTGAACTTTGCACGGGCCGAACGCTTCAATCCGTTTTGAATTCGATCTCGCGACGTTCCCCGTCGCAGGCGCCGCCACAATTGCAGGGAAGCAAAGCAGGCGCATTGCTTTATGAATACACGCTTTCGATTTCCGAAGGAAACGGAGCGTCTGCGGCAGCGGCCCAGGCTGAATTAAAATCCATTCTCCCGCAGAACGTGTTCAGTGCGGTTTTCGCCCAGTGAACTAACTGGCCGCAGCGTTTTGCTTCCCACCCATCGTCATGTAATCCAAGTAATACGCCAGTTGTTCCTTCATTTGGCCGCGCGGCACAATCGCGTCGATCAGACCCGCTTCCAGCAGGAATTCCGAGGTTTGAAATCCGGGAGGCAAATCCGATTGCGTTGTCTCCTTGATGACGCGCGGGCCCGCAAAACCAATCATGGCCGCAGGCTCGGCAATAATTAAATCGCCCACGCTCGCATAACTTGCCATAACTCCGGCATACGTGGGATTTGTGAGCACGCTGATGTAGGGCAGCTTGTTTTTCGCGTGGTAAGCGAGCGCTCCACATGTCTTAGCCATTTGCATCAGGCTGAACATGCCCTCGTACATGCGCGCTCCGCCGCTCGTCGAAATAATAATCACCGGCACGCCCCGCTCGGTCCCCGCCTCAATCAAGCGCGTCAATTTCTCTCCCACGACGGAGCCCATCGAGCCGCCCAGAAAGCTAAAATCCATCACACCAAGGGCCACCCGCTGTGATCCAATTTTCCCCAAGCCCGTAACGACGGCGTCTTTGAATCCCGTGCTTTTTTGGTAAGCCGCAATTTTATCCGGATACGATGGAAATCCGAGGACGTCGCCGCTGACCATGTCCGCATCCATTTCTTCGAACGAACACGTTTCGACCAGGGAATGAATTCTTTCGCGCGAGCCCAATTGGAAGTGGTGCCCGCAATGTAGGCAGACCTTAAGATTTGCATCCAACTCCTTGTCATAGAGCATCGTGGAGCATTTGGGGCATTTGGTCCAAATGCCTTCGGGAATCTCGCGTTTGCGCGATTTAGCACTCCCGATTTTCGGCTTCTTCAGGAACGAAGTGCCGTTGCTGGAGGGAGATTTTACAGGAGGTTCCGCCGGTTCCAAACCGAGCGATTTCTTCGTGAACGTCGTCGTGGCCATAAAGCGAATCCTTAATCAATGCCGTCCTTTGCCGATCCCTTGATCTGGCACTCCCGAAAAACGAACATTACTATTTCAGCACGCGGCGGGCAACTGTCCAGACATTAACTTCCCGTGCGCCATGGTTTTTTAGAACCCCCGCGCAAGCGCTTGCAGTTGCGCCCGTCGTTAAAATATCATCCACCAGAACAATTCGCTCTCCATGGAGCTTGTGTCGGCCTTTCCAGCTAAATGCTTTTCTCATGTTCTCCGCGCGCTCTTTCCGGGAAAGGTGAGTCTGCGTTTGGGTCATGGTCGTGCGGGCGACCAATGAATTATCGATCGCCACGCGGGTGCGCTTCGCTAAGGAGGACGCCAGCCGTTCTGCCTGATTAAACTCACGGTCGCGCATTCGCACGGGGTGCAGAGGTATCGGGATAATCAAATCCGTGGTTTCAGGTGAAACTGCGAGACCCGCCGCGTCTGTAAAAACCTTTTGCAAAAACGGTTCGAACCAAAGAGCACGGTTGTATTTGTAGCGATGAATTACATCGAGAACCATGTCGGTCAACTCGACGGCGGCGCGCGCAGACTGGAATTCAAGTCTCAGCTCTGCACAATTGCCGCAAGTGAAAGGCCCGTCGATTTCGCCGCGGTACGGAAGTCCGCATGTGTTACAAAAAGGCGGCATTAACTGTTTTACTCCTTCCGTCCGGCAATCGGCGCAAATGTATCCTTCATTTCGACCCGCGTAGTGGTTTTGGCAAATTTGGCACACGTTTGGATAGAGCAATCCAAGCGTAAATTCCTTCGCGCACTCAATGGGCCATGCCAGCTTCATTGCGATGACTCGGTTTTAGAAAGAGACTGAGCAACAGAAGAAACGTCGTCAACGCCACTGTCGCCGCCCAGCCATCCACGAGGCGGTTGCCGCCCCATGCCCGTGTCGACGCTCCGGCAGCTTCGGATGTGAAGAATGCAAAACTTTTTACGCAAAATATCAGAGCCGCGTGCAGCGCTATTCCGAAATACAACGTCTTCCGGCGTTCATACGCGGCCGCAAAAATGCAGCCCAGCAAGAACAGATTGAGAAAGGCAGGCACCAGTTTTTCCACATCTACGAATCCTCCGAGCATCCCGCCCAAGGTCACGAAACCGCTCGCCCAGGTGACGTGCTCTGGAGTGGGCGGTTTATCGAAAAAATGCAAAAGGGCATACACTCCGCTGCTCAGAATTGCCGCCCGCCAGAATTCCAGCCGTTGCCTCAAGCCTCCGAAAAAGACGCCCCGAAATAACAGCTCCTCCAAAAGTCCGGCGAAAATACCAGCGAGGGTTGCGTTGAAAAAATGGCGACCAATTTCCTTTCCGGTGTGATCCAGATTTAAAACGCGGGCGTGGGAAAGACAGGCGGCCAGTGCAATGATTCCCAGCATCATCACCCCACAGGCAAATCCTTTCGCCAAATCGCTGGATGACGAAATCGTTTTTTTTATGCCAACCGAATTCCATCCGCGCAATTTCAGCGCGCGGTAAAAAGGAACCAACCCGGCAACGGCGCAAAACCACAGCGTGCGATTAACAAAACGATGATATGGATGGTGCAGCAAGGACGGAAAAAACGCAGCCGTTGCGGCATGCAACAGGGGCGCCAAAGCTGCCGCGCCCATGAGCACGAATATCAAATAGCAGAAAAGCGCCACCGCCGGATGCATCGCAGCGACTAAAACGCCATCGCTGGCCGGTGCCAAGAGATTTCGTAAAGGTTGCGCTGATGGGAAAATCCCGTGACACCCGAATTGCCAACGGGTTAACTACGGCTTACAAGAAGTACAATGGAAGACGGATCGCTCACGGAGCAATGGGAGGAGGTTCCACAACCGCATCAGTTCGGGCCGTACTATCTCCATGAACTGATTAACACCGGGGGCATGGCGGAAATTTGGATCGCTTCAAACGCGGACAAGGAAACCGTTGCCATTCGCAAGCTTCACGGGTCTGGTTTTTTCGATTTCACGACCAAAAATCGATTTGTGCGGGGGTGCGAAGTACTCAAAGCGGTCCACGATCATCCGAACGTCATCGGGTACATTTCCCACGGCAAAGTTGCGGGTGAGCTTTACCTGGAGATGGAGTACCTCGAAAGCTCCAATTTAAAATTACTCTTCGCGCGTTCCGATCCGTTGCTGGAAGAGAACATCGGCAATATTCTCATCGAAATGGCCCTGGGGCTGGAACACGTCCACGATTGCGGCTATATCCACCTCGATTTCAAACCGGAAAACATCATCATCAGCCGCAACGCCAGTCTGCGCCTGGTTGATTTCGATCTCTCCATTCCCAAACCGGAGAAACCGGTCAAAACGAAGGACAACCCAGGGACCCCAGCTTACATGTCGCCGGAGCAATTATTGCGACAACCCATTGATCATCGCGTGGACATCTTTGCGTTCGGTGTTGCGGCTTATGAATTGCTCACGAATCAAAAGCCTTTTCCGGGCGAAACGCCGGATCAGATTCTCAAACTCCAGATTACTCGTTCCGACTTCGTACCGCCGCGGGAATTAAACCCGGCCATTCCCGCCGTTCTCGAAAAAATCATTCTGAAGTGCATTGAACTCGAAATGGACAAACGCTACCCCTTCATGAGCGTGGTCGTTCGCGATCTCCAGGCGGCTCTTTACGTTTAGAACAACGCATCACTTTAGCTTTGAATCGGCTTCGGCATCCTTTTTGCGATAGAGCGCGGTGGGGATCAGAACCGTGGCCGGAACGTCATCGCCAGCGAGGTACTTCACAATTCCCTGCACGGATTCGCGGCCGAGACGGTCTGGAAATTGAATGGGATCGGCGTAGATTTTACCCGCTTTGATGGCTTGTTTTCCTTCCGGCATGCCATCGAAGCCGACGACTTTCACCTGGGTGAGTTTTCCAGCTTTTTCCAGCGCCGCGACAGAGCCCAGCGCGGCGGGGTCATTGCTGGCAAAAATTCCCTTTAAATTCGGGTGGGCTTGCAGGAGGTCCTCGGTGGCCTTGAACGATTTTTCCTTGGCGCCGCCGCCGGGGAGTTTCGCAACGATTCGAATGGGTGCGTGGCCCCCTTCGCTTCGCGCGGCAAGTTCGGATTCGAAACCTTTCACCCGCAGGATGACCGATTCAACTTCCGGGTGATCGATGATCGCAACCTCGCCTCCTTCGCGAAGCGCCTCGATCATCGCAGTCGCCGCCATTTTTCCGCCGCCAAAATTATCCGTGGCCACATGCGACACGACTTTGGCACCCGAAGCGAGCGCCGCGATATCCACCGTGAAAACGGGGATGCCCGCCTTATTCGCCTCGGCAATGGCGGTGCCGATTGACTTCGAGTCGCAAGGCGAGAGCACGATGGCACTCACGCGGCGGGTGATGAAATCGGACACTTGATGGTGCTGTTTGGCGGGATCGAATTCTCCGGCGGTGAGGATTATCTCCATGTTGTTTTTTGAAGCTTCCTCCTTCATCGCATCCCCGAGTTCGCGGAAGAAGGGATTGGTCATGGTGAGAAGCGAGACACCGACGATCACTTTGGCTTTCGCGGGCGCTGCGCCCGAAATTGGAATGAGGCTCAATGCCATTAGCAGCGCCGTCGTGAGATATTTTTTCATAAGTGGACTCTGAAAGTTATTTAGCTGCTCGCGGAATTGTTGTCACTGCCGCGTTCAACTTCCGGAAGAACGCATCGAACGAAATAGTTCACGCCAGTTGCGGTGTTTGAGCATATCCAGGAGGACGGCTCCAAGAATCACGACGCCAAGCACAACTTTTTGGGTGTAGCTTTCGACCCCGGTGAGATTCATGCCATTTTGAATGACGGCGATGATGAAAGCGCCGATGAGCGTTCCAAAAATGCGGCCTTCCCCCCCGCTGAGGCTCGTCCCGCCAACAACGACGGCGGCAATGACGTAAAGCTCGTAGGAAAGTCCATAAGTGGGAGAACCGCTTTTCAGTTGCGAGGCCAGGAGCACGCCACCGAGACCAGCGAGCGCCCCCGAAACCACATAAACCAGCACCAGGATTCCACCCACGCGAATTCCGGATAGCCGGGTGGCTTCGGGATTTCCGCCAACGGCGTAGATGTAGCGCCCCAACACTGTTCGAGACATGAGAACGTGCGCTGCTACATAGAGAAATAGCATGAGCACCACTGCGTGCGGAACACCCAGCCAGCCCACGCCACGCCCAAGCCATGTGAGCGAATCGGGCAATTCATAAATTGATCCACCACGCGCAATGATAAACGCCAAACCACTCGCGACCTGCATAACCGCGAGCGTGCCGATAAATGGCGGGACTGCGAACACGGTAATCATGAGCCCGGAGAAAGCCCCGATCAGCGCGCAAACACCAACGCCCGCAACGCTGGCCCAGAGTATCGTCCCGGTGGATGCGTCCACGCCACCATGCCCACGAATGAGGCTGGTCATAATTACCGCGGAAAGGGCGATAAGACTTCCGACCGAAAGATCAATACCGGCAGTGATAATGACGAGCGTCATGCCAATCGCCAGCACGGCGACGACGACTATCTGGTTGGCAACGTTCAACAGGTTTTCCTTCGTCAGGAAAGTCGGCCAGCGATAGCTCTGAGGAGCCGAAAGAACCGGGTTGCCCAGCGATGGGTATTTCTCCTTCAACCCCTCGAAGAGGGTCCACGCCGCGCACTCGGGAGTCGTTGCGATTACCGCGATCTGAGTGTGTTCGGTCTCGTATTGTTGCAAGGCGCTTCGCGCCGCGCGAGGTTCGCCCAAAACCTTGCCTACGACCGTTAATCCGTGAGTCTTTAAGCCCGCTTCCAATGCCTCGGCAAAGCGCGCGTCTTCCTCCGTCGAACCCGCGACGATAAGCACGTTTGCGCCTTTAGGCAGCCCACGGGATACCTGGTCAGCGAGTACAGGGGCCGCGGACGGCCCGCGGGGTTCGTGCGTCGTGTAGGTGGCCCATGAATAATAAACACAAAGGAGCGCGAGCACTACGGCCATGCCGTAATGGGAAAAGAAACGCGCCACAATTCTTCTCATTGCGTGGCCAGTTCAAGAATTTGCGGCTGGGTGGCATGGGGAACATCGGTGATTTCACCGGCGATGCGCCCTTCGCGCATGACCAAGATTCGATCACACATCCCGAGCACCTCCGGCAGTTCCGAGGAAATCAGGAGCACGGCTTTGCCACTGGCGACGAGGTCGTTGATGAGCTGATAGATTTCGAATTTCGCGCCGACATCGATTCCGCGCGTCGGTTCATCAATCAGAACAATTTCTGAATTCGTTTGGAGCCATTTTGCGAGCACGACCTTTTGCTGGTTGCCACCGGAAAGATTACGAGCCAGTTGATCGGGATGGGAAATCCGAATGTGCATGTTTTCGACGAATCCGTTGAAAGCCCGGCGGACTTTGTTTTTACGCACAACTCCAGTACGAGAGAAGCGCCGCAGGTTCGGCAAAGCAAAATTTTCGCACACTGGCAGACCGAGGATAAGCCCCTGGTGCTTGCGATCTTCGGTCAGCAGGCAAATGCCGGCGCGAATGGCTTCGCGTGGTGTTCGGGTGTGCAGCGTCCGGCCGTCGAGCGTGACTTCGCCTCCCTCGGCGCGATCGGCGCCGAAGAGCAAACGCGCGACTTCGGTGCGTCCCGCGCCGACCAGGCCGGTAATTCCGAGAACCTCGCCCCGATGCAGCGTAAAGGAGACATTCCGCACGGATTTTCCACGCCGCAACCCGCGCACTTCAAGGCGGGAGCCACCAATGTTCCGTGGGCGCGAAGGGAATTCAGTTTCCAACCTTCTTCCCACCATCATTTCAATAAGGCGCTCGCGAGTGAGCCCAGAGACTTCTTCCGTCGCAATATGCGCGCCATCTCGCATAACGGTGGCCCGGTCGCAAACGGCAAAAACTTCATCAAGCCGATGGGTCACATAAATGATTCCAAGGCCTTGAGCCCGGAGATCCCGAACGATCCCCAATAGCTTCGTGACCTCGCGATTGCTGAGCGCGGCCGTCGGTTCATCCATCACCAGGATGCGCGCATTTCGGGAAAGCGCCTTGGCAATCTCGACGAGTTGTTGTTGGGCCACGGTGAGATTTCGGCAGGGCGTTTCGGGATCAATGTCACAATCGAGACGGCTAAGTAGTTCTCGTGTGGCGCGGTTTTCCGCGCGCACCCCGATAAATCCGCCACGCGCTAATTCGTGGCCGAGGAAAATATTTTCTCGTGCGCTCAAGGCAGGCACGAGATTGAACTCTTGATAGATAACGGCGATACCTGCGGCGGCAGCATCGTGCGGAGTGGCCAGGGGCAAGTTCCTGCCATCCATTAGAATGGAGCCCGCATCCGCACGATAGGCTCCGCCTAAAATCTTGATGAAGGTGCTTTTGCCCGCGCCATTTTCTCCCAACAGCGCGTGCACCTCACCCGCGCGGAGAATTAACTCGCCTCGTGTAATGGCGCGCACACCGGGAAACGATTTTTCGATTCCACGCATTTCGAGCAGCGGCGTCCAATTTGGTTCGAAGGACATCAATTTGGGCTGGAAGTGTTATGGAATACGTAATGGCCGGCGGTGTCCATTGTCGATTGTCGATTTCCCCCGCGGGGGGGGAACTACTTGACCACCAACGAAATCGTGCTGGGGGAGGAGTACATCGGTGCGCCGGAAGGGGGGAGGTAACGGGCAATAAGGGTAACACTTTTCTTTTCGGGGCGATCGGTTCCCCATGAAAGAGCCAAGCGGTAACCGACCCCAAGCGACGTGGCGGTTTCGTCTTTGGCGAGCACTTCGGGGGCCAAGGACCAGACATGGCGCGGTTTCGCTTTGGGGTCGTCGGTGATCGAAGCAGCGGAACCATCGAACATTACGATCTCGAGCGTGCCCGAACGAATTTTCAATCCATGGGCATAGCGCGAACTGCTGGCGTAGATGTTGATGGCAACGGCATCGGAGCCAGGAACATTGTCGAGATCCAGCGCCATGGGAGAACCAAAGAGATGAATTTCATCAATGTTGCCACCGTGGGAAAACAGGTTCGTTCGCTTAGGCGCGTTGGAGGGCGCGCAAGCGGTTAACCCAATGATTGCGCAAAGCGTGATCGTCGAAAAAGTGCAGTTCACGTTTTGGGCTGGGGCAATTTCTTGTCCTCAAACATCTGATCTGGAAAAAGCGGGTCGAGCAATTGCTTTTGCAATTGATCCCGCTTGATTTCGTCTTTGATGCGCGATTTGTCGAGTTGCTCGCGCGTGACATCTTCGATCGTGCGAATGCGCGGGCTCGATTCGGCATTGGCCAGAACCTGCGGCGTGAGCAGCACGAGCAGTTCTTTACGATCGCGAAAATTGTGTTTGCTCCGAAAAAGCACCCCCAAGCCGGGAATATCGCCGAGCCAGGGAACTTTGCTCACGCGCTTGTCGTCCGTGGTGGAGATAAGTCCGCCAATGATCACGGTTTGGCCGCTTTGGACGCTGACCGTTGTGTTGGCTTTGCGCTGATTGATAATAACCGCGCTAGCCTTGTCGCTGATCGGAACGGTTTCGCTGCTGCGGGCGCTATTAGTAGTGCCAATTTCCATGCGCACAAAGCCGTCGGGACTAATCTTGGGTGTGACTGTAAGCGTGACACCGACATCCTCGTACCGGAACGAGTTAACAAAACTGTCGTTGCCATTGCCGACGGTGGTCAGGCGCGTGTCCGTAATGAGGGGAATGCGCTGGCCGACGTTAATCGAAGCCGGCTTGTTATCCGCAGTCACAATTTGCGGCCGGCTCAACACTTCGAGACGGCCTTCATCTTTCAAAGCGCGAAGCAGGAAGGAGAAATCGCTGCCGGCCACAGTACTGCTGAAACCGCCGGGAATGAGCGCATTTTTCAAGATCGTGTCTTTGATATTAAAATCCGTGCCCACGCCGTAGGCCACATCCCCTTTTTTGCCCGAGTAGGACCATTCAAAACCGAGATCCGTCGTGCCATCGAGAGTCACTTCCGCCAACAGTACCTGGATCATGACCTGCGCTTGCGGCCGGTCGAGTTCGTCGATGATGTCCTTGATCTCCATGAAGTAACGGGGGTTCGCGGAGACCAGCAGTGTGTTGCTGCTTTGTTCCGCGACCACTGCCACTTCATGTTCGAGGACGCGCTGCGTGGTTCCGATTGCCTGCGCGCCGAGGACGCTGGTGACGCGCTGGCGTTCCTGGTCCAAAAAACCACGAATGGCCGCCGCTACATCAACCGCCTGGGAATTCTTGAGGTGGACGACTTCCGTTTTGCGTTCGTTGGCGGGAGTTGAATCGAGCGACTCGATGATTTGGGAAACCAATTCGACGTAATGATCGGTGCCGCCCACGAGCAAACTATTTGTGCGCGGGTCAACGGTCACAGTGAGAGCGGTTTGTTCAGCGGTGCCGACTGTGGCGGATGCGACCTCTTCATCTGCGCCGCCGTCTTCCGCGCTCTTGGTGCGAATAAGGGTGTATTGAATGGAACGTTGCGCACCCGTCCCTGCGGGGACAGCCGTCATCCGGAACATGCTCATGAGGAGGTCAGCCATTTGGCGAGCGTCCGCGTTTTGGAGAGCAAACACCTTGATCTTCGCTTGTTGCGGAGAGCTTGCATCAAGGCGCGTGATAATCTGATCGAGCAACGTCATATAATCGACCGGACCGGAAACGATGAGCGAATTCATGCGCGTGTCGGGCGTGATGAGGACGGCTTCCTTGAGCGCCGCGGTGATTAAGTCCTGCCCGCCTTCGGAGCGCGTGATGAATTGCAGGACAGATTGCGCGTTCGGATTTTGTTCGCCGAGAGGGAGCGGCTTGGTGTTCAACGCGGAATTCAAAATCGTCGAGAGCGTATCGGCGCGCGCGTAACGCAAGGGAAACACTTTGATTTCGCTAACGCGCGCCACTTGGTCGGTATCGAGCTTTTTGATCAATTCGCCGATCCGCTTCACATCGTTTTCACCGGCGGAAACGATGATGGCGTTCATGCGTTCATCCGCAGTTACGGAAATCGGATATAATGTGCCTGGATTCCCAGCGCCTTCCCGATAAAGGCCCTGAATTGTCACAGCGATTTTGCGGGCGTCCGCTTTGAGCAACGGAAACACATGGACGGCTATCCCGGGCTCGTTCTGATCAGTATCGAGACGTTGAATCAAACTTTCGACGGTGCCCATGTCTTCAACTGAAGCGCCGACGAGCAACGCATTGACCCACGCGTCCGCAACCACGGTGATTGGGTCAACAGGTTCACCTCGCACGCGAGGAGTCCGGTTGGCGAAAATCTGCTGCAGTACCGGCTGGAGCTTGATGGCCGTGGCTTTCTTGAGCGGGAAAACACGGAAATTCATGCGGGCGAATACGCCTTCGCCATCGAGCTGCTGGAGCAAACGTTCAACGGTCTCGAAAGCTTCTTTGCCGCCAGTTACAAGAATTGTGTTGGTCCGGTCGTCGGGAATGACGCTGACGGGAATCGGGCGTTCGTTCGCATTATCGGCGACGGCATCCGCCGCGCGTTTGGCCTGGAAGAATTGCGTGAGCGTCGTGGCTAGCGTGCTTGCCCGTGAATTTTTTAGCGAGTAAGCGCGAACGGCCGTGGCTTCGCTGTAATCCTTGTTGTCGATCTTTTGAATGATTTCTTTAACGATCGCGAGATTTTCGGGACTCGCGGAAATCATGAGCGTGTTGCTGCGGGTATCAACACTAACGGCCAACGCATCCCGAGCGGAAGCGCGCGCCCCCGCCGCTGCCGTCACGGGAGAACCGGGGCGGTAAAGGCCCTGGCTCACGAGCGACTTCAGGATGGTCGCCACGCGTTGGGCGTCGGCGAATTGCAATGTGAAGATTTGCAGGAGGCCACCGTTGATCGTGGGCTCGACGTCGATTTTCTCGAGCAGCGAGTTCATCTGAGTTAGGTTCTCTTTGCTGGCGCTGACGATGAGGGCGTTGTTGATGGCGTCCGGCTCAATTTTTATCAGGTCTGCGGGAGAGGCGACCTGCCCGGGCAAGGTTTGACCCCGTTGACGGGCGGCGAAAATGGATTCGAGTATTCCGCCGACGCGCGTGGCGTCGTTGTGCTTCAAGGGAATGACCGTCAGGACAAGCGACGGATTGTCCGTTTGCAAATCAAGTTTCTTCAAGAGGTCATCAATGGCGCCATTGTCATCCATGTTCGCGACGACAAGCAGGCTGTTGCTGCGCGGATCGGGCAGGATGATCGGCTTTTCCGTTTGTGCGTCGGGCGCGCGGACGGCGGCGTAGCGCGCGGTGAAAAGCGCGGTGAGCGTAGTCGCAATGACGCGCGAATCCGCGTGGGTCAACGGAATCAAACGGACCCGTCCGCTCAGCGCGGGACTCGCGGTATCGAGTTGCTTGGCAAGCGACTCGGCGAGTTCGAAGCTGTCTTTGTTGCCGCCAATCAGGAGGCTGTTGCTGCGACTGTCCGCGAGGACGATGACTTTGAAGTTATCCGCCTGGCCGCGATTGAGAGCGGCCTGTTGTGTGACGCGGGCATCGAGCATTTTTTGCAACGTGGCAGCGACGCTTTGCGCATCGGTATGCTGCAAGGGCACGATATGAATGTCTCGCAATTCAAAAGGAAGCTTTCCAGCACATTGGGATCCTAAGCTTAGAATTCCACGTGGACAAGTTGTCGCG